>Ga0164296_1003540_pt1 | contig 14659 bp, 14 predicted proteins | sample GEODES057metaG_FD_113533 | JGI IMG/M metagenome (GOLD analysis project Ga0164296, IMG submission 113533) | Dystrophic lake water microbial communities from Trout Bog Lake, Wisconsin, USA - GEODES057 metaG | ecosystem: Environmental > Aquatic > Freshwater > Lake | place: USA: Trout Bog Lake... | reverse complement strand
GGCGAGCCACTGGGCCAGACCGGGGTCGTCGTAGCCCAGACCGATGATGGGGGTGTTCGGTCCGACCGCGTGGCGAAGAGCGGCGCAGATGTGTTCGATGTTGAGGGTGGTCTCAGCCGGAGTGACGCCGTCGTCGAGGTCATTACCCCCCAGGGTCAAGGTGATCAGGGCCACGTGGCCTCGGTGGCGGGCGAGGAAATTGAGGGCGGATCTCAAGATTGACTGACCCGGAAGGATGGCGCTGTGCAGGGGCTGGTTGTAGCTGGCGCAGTCGTCGCCATTGATCATGAGGCTGGTCGTGCTCGAACCGCAGCCGTAGTTCTCGAGGGTGAGAGCCTGATGCCCGGCGAGGTCGCTCACCACGCGATCGGTGAAACCGTGCAAGGTCTCGCTCTGATGGAGGCTGTAGTTGGTGGGTTGATACCCCTCGGTCAAGGAATCGCCGAGCGCCACGTAGTACGAGGGTGCGGTGCTGGCGCGGGCGGACGCCGAGGCCAAGGTGAGTGCACCACCCAGCAGGATCATCGCGCTGAGGAGACGCCCCGCACGGGCGCCAGGCAACATCGCATCGAGGCGAGGAAATCTGTTCATCGGACCCGGGTCGACATGACGTTGCTACTCGTTGTTCGGTGCCGGTTCGCCCATCGCGTAGGCCCGTCGTTGGTAGAGGGTGTGGAAACCGAGCTTGTGCATGTTGTGCAGTGCGACGCCGGGCCGCCCGGGTGAACCCGACTCGTTCTCGACGTGGGCGATACGGGCCCCGAGGTCGCGAGCCCAGTAGAAACGCTCGATGACGATGGCGGTCTGCAGTCCCCGACCCCGGGCTTCTTCCAGGGTGGCCGAGAAGCCGCACCACATCAGTCCCTCGGTCACGTACATCGCGGCGCCGGCGACGAGGGTGTCGCCGTCGAAGACACCGAAGTGATGGAAATTGTCGTCGCCGAATCCCGCCGTGAACCACGCTCCGAACATGCGGGGCATGTTGCGCACCCGTCGGTGCAGGAGTGACCAAGCGCCGGCGTCGTCGGCGCTGAGATGACGTACGTCGAAGCCTTCACGGCGAGGCGGCAGGTCGTCGAGCGAGCGCCAGGACTTGGCCATCCCCAGTTCTAGGGGCGCGTAGCCCCGCTGGAGGAGGCGAGATTCGAGGGACTCGTTGACCTGCGTCGGCGCGACCTCAATCGAGAAACGCGTCTGCCCGTGGCGGGCGAAGAACTGCTCCACGTCGTCCAGTTCCTGGTCGCTGACCTCGCGATTCACGCCGAGACCGATGACCTTGTTCATGGCCGAGAAGTTGACGGCGGTCATGGCCGTCAGGGGAACGGCGTGGTGCTCCTCGGCGACCGCGCCCATGGGGTTGTCCGGCTGCGCCGCGGCCGCCCGCGCGAAGGCCAGCCACGACTGCGCCTCGTGGTCTTCGACGAGGACCGTTATATTCTGGGCGTTCTGGTCCATGTTCTGCGCTCCCGGTGGTAGCGACATCGTAGTCCTGCGCCTTTCGGGGTCGCGGGGGGCGCGCCACGGCGAGGGGTGGCCATATTTCTTGTGATCAGGGGACCAGCACCAGTGAGGTCGCGGTGCGACGCCGTGCGCCGCGCGCCGTCCGCGGGGGCCGACCCCCGGCGCCAGTGCCAGGATCAAGGGATTCGTCGCGGGTTCTCGAGACGAAAGTGCGACCATACATCGCTGAGATTTGGTCTGGGGGGACCTTTTCTGACACATTTAATTCACCTTGCCCTCCTATGGTCACTACGGCTTCGAATACGCAACGGCGAGAGACCGTTACAAGTTTTGAGCTCACATCGAAGACTTTTCTAGGAGGAGAGTAATGAAGAAAGCATTCCGTATGCCGATCGTTGCCGTTGCGGCATCGGTGGCGATGGTTGCTGTCGGCGTGACGCCCGCGTTCGCCAAGGTGCCCAGCGAATCATCCGTCCTCGCCAACGCCCTCGTCGTCAAGAGCACGCCCACGAGCGCGCTCAACATGGGCGGCTCGTCCTTTGACGCCAACCTCGTGAACGCGGCCTACAACCAGTGGAAGACCTACTCGCCCAACAACGGCGCGTCTCTCAACACCTACGCCTCGTCGAGTTCGGGTACCGGCCGTTCGGCCGTCATCTCGGGCGCGGACGCCATCGGCTTCTCCGACGTTCCCCTGAACTACGCCGGCCAGGACACCTCGACCCTGTCGAACTGGGTCCAGACCCCCGTGGCCCTGGGTGGCGTCGCCATCATCAACAACATCAGCTACAAGACCTACCACCAGGTGGTCAACTCCTTCGGCAAGGCCATCACCAGCCCCGTGACCTCCAACGGCGGTAGTTCGGGTCAGTCCTGCGCCCAGTTGGCGAAGGCCTACCCGGTGGCCCTGGACGGCAAGACGCTGGCCAACATCTTCGCGGGTTCCATCACTTCGTGGAACAGCTCGGCCGTGATCGCGGACAACCCCCGCTTGACCGTGCTGGTGAAGGTCCCCGTCGCCAAGGCCATCCCGGCCGTCGGTCACAAGGGTCACAAGGGCTACAAGGCCGGCGTACCGCAGAAGAACCGCCTCGAGCCGATCAGCTGCATGGCGCTGACGACGACCCCGGCCATCTCGGTCGAGAGTCGCACCGCCGGTTCGGGTACGACCTTCATCCTGCGCGACTACCTGTCCAAGGTTGACTCCTCGGAGTTCCCGTACCCGTCGTCGGCGGCCTTCTCCGCCGCCTCGGCGACCTTCTCGGGTTCCTCGACCCTGGCCCCCGCGGTCGCACAGAAGGACGGTGCCATCGGTTACGTGGAGTACGGCTACGCGCTGTTGAACCACCTGGCCACCATGCGCATGAAGAACGCGGCGGGCGCCTACGTCTCGCTCAACGCGAGCACGGTCGCCACTGCGGCTGCCGCTGGCCTCAACGCGATCAACAACAACAACTCGGCCTGCCCCAACGGCTTCAGCCTGACCAAGGGCACGTCGGGAAGCTACAGCGCGTCGGCCATCGACACGACCTGCTTCTCCATCAACAACGTGAACAACCTGGGCGCCTACCCGATCGCGGGATTCAGCTACGCGATCGTTCCTCAGAACATCTCGGACTCCAAGGTCGGCATCGTGACCACGAAGTTCCTCCTGTACCTGACCCAGACCAGCAGCTCGGCGTCGCAGCCCTACGGCCAGAACTTCGCCGGGGCGGAGGCCTACGTGGCGCTGCCCAAGCCGATCGAAGCGGTGGCCTACGCGACCATCAGCCACATCAACAACGGTCAGTACATCAGCGCGTCGAACTAGTTCGACAGGCTCGTGACGTCGTGCGGTGGAGCAAGTGACAACAGAGAATCTTGAGCCCACCGCGGACGCCGGTTCCGCTCAGGCCGGTCGGGAGCGCAAGCTCCCGACCGGTTCTGACCGGGTATATCGCAACACCCTGTGGACGGTGCTGACGCTGGTCGGCGTCATCGTCTTCTACTTCATCTTCGTGCTGGTCAAGAACTCCCTGCCGGGTTGGCAGTACGCCGGGTGGAAGATGTTCACCACGGGGACCTGGTCCTTCGGGGACAACAATTTCAGCGTGTGGCCGCTGGTCCTGGGGACCGTCTTGACCACCTTCTTCGCGCTGCTCATGGCCGTGCCGGTGGGGGTGGGCGCCGCGCTCGCCATCGTGTATCTCATCCCCCGCCGTTTGCGCCTCGCCGTGTCGTCGCTCATCGAACTCCTCGCGGTCGTCCCCTCCATCGTCTACGGCGTGTGGGGCGCGCTCGTGATGGCGGGTTGGCTCGGCAACAAGGGTGAGCCCTGGCTCAAGAGCGTGGCCCACGGCGCGTGGCCCTTCAACGGCGCGACCTCGGGCTACGGCATGACCCTGGGCTCCATCGTCCTGGCGGTCATGATCATGCCCATCGTGACCGCGATCAGTCGAGACGTCATCGTGGCGGTGCCCAAGGAGCTGACCGAGGGCGCGCTGTCGCTGGGCGCCACCCGCGGCCAAGTCATCCGCAAGGTGATCCTGCCGTCGTGCAAGACGGGCATCGTCGGCGCGGTGACCTTGGCGACGGGGCGGGCCCTCGGCGAGACCATCGCCCTGGCCACCGTGCTCGGCGGAGTGACCCAGATGAGCCCCTGGCCCGACCGCGCCTTCTCCACGGGTTCGACGCTGGCGGCGGAGATCGCGATCGACTTCGGCGCCATCACTGGCAAGGCCGGCAACGTCCTCTTCGCCCTCTCGCTTATCTTGATGCTCATCGTCGGCGTGGTCACCTACTTCGCCCGCTCCATCATCCGACGCAACGAAAGGCAGTTCCGGTGAGCACCGTTGACGTTGGGACCCACGACCGCCGCGAGTTCATCCGCACCACGTCGGCCAAGAGCTACCGGCGCCGGGCCCTGTCGTCGCGCATCTTCATGTCGCTGCTGGTGCTGGCCCTCCTCATCGCCTTCGTGCCCCTGGCCTCCATCTTGCAGAACGTGGTGGGTCACGGTATCCACTACCTCACCTGGGGCTTCCTCACCACGTCGCAGCAGTTGCCGAGCATCACCAACACCAACGGCATCGGGGGAATCGGCAACGCCCTCGCCGGCACCGCCGTGGTCGACCTCATCGCCATCGTGATCTCCATCCCGACCGCCATCCTGCTGGCCATTTCGATGTTCGAACTCCAGGGTCGCTGGGTGGTGGCCGTGCGCACCGCCATGGAGACCTTCATCGGCCTGCCCTCCATCGTCTTCGGCGTCTTCACCTACGTGTCCCTCGTGCTGACGACCCATCAGTACCACGCCTACTTCGGCTCCCTGGCGCTCACCTTCATCATGGTGCCGGTCATGACCGTCAACGCCCTCGCCGCCTTGCAGAGCGTCCCGGACACGCTCATCGAGGCCGGCCTGTCGCTGGGACTTCGACCCTCGCGGGTGATGCTGCACATCATCTTGCCCGCCGCGCGGGCCCGGGTCTTCACCGGCATCTTCCTCGCCTTCTCGCGCGCGGTCGGCGAGACGGCGCCCATCCTCTTCGTCATCGGCGCGTCGACGTTGCCGAACTTCAATCCGGGCGCCCAGGCCACGAGCCTGCCGACCCTGATGTGGAGCTACCTCACCGGCGCGTACCCGTCGCAGCGCGAAGCCTGTTGGGGAATCGCGCTCGTTCTGATGGTGGCGGTCCTGTTCTTCAACGTCTTGAGCCGCGTCTTCGTCGCGCGCACCCAACAGTCCTGAGCTTCGCCGCCCGAGAGATCGACCAGAAAGAGCAATCGACGTGGACACAGCCGAGACCCGAGACCAGCCGACGAGCGTGGCGGTGAGCGAACCCGTCCTCAGCCTGCGCGACGTGTCGGTCCTCTTCAGCGGCAAGGCGGCGGTGCGCAACGCGACCTTCGACGTTCAGGCGAACAAGGTGACCTCGCTGATCGGCCCCTCGGGATCGGGCAAGACCACCCTGCTGCGCGCCATGAACCGCCTGCACGAGCTCACGCCCGGCGCGACGGTGACGGGCCAGATCCTCCTCGAGGGGGAAGACCTCTACAAGTCCACGGTGCCGATCACCGTGCTGCGCAGTCGGATCGGCATGGTCTTCCAGCGGCCCAACCCCTTTCCCACGATGTCGATCCTCGACAACGCGGTGGCCGGCCTGCGATTCATCGGCGTGAGGGACAAGGCCTTCCTCGCCGAATCGGCCGAGAAGGCCCTGTCGGAGGCCGCGTTGTGGGATTCGGTGAAGGACCGCCTCAAGGCCCCGGCGGCGACCTTGTCCGGTGGCGAGCAGCAGCGTCTGTGCATCGCGCGCGCCATGGCCGTCGAACCCGAGGTGCTCTTGATGGACGAGCCGACGGCGTCGCTCGACCCGGTGGCCACTCAGCAGATCGAGGAACTGGTGATGTCCCTGAAGCAGTTCGTCACCATCGTCATCGTCACCCATAACATGCAGCAGGCCAATCGGGTCTCGGACAACTGCGCCTTCTTGTTGATGGCCGAGGACCGCACGGGCGAGCTCATCGAGTTCGACACCACCGAGAAGATCTTCAACGATCCCAAAGATTCGCGCACCCTCGACTACACCCTGGGCCGTTTCGGCTGAGTCGACTCCGGTCTCGTCGCCTCAGGACGACGCCGTCGGCGCGCTGTCGCCGGCCGCCGCGACGGCCACCTCGGTCGACCGGCGACGACGTCGGAACCTCTGGGGGCGGAACTCGACAACCGCCGCGACGACGACGATCAACATCGTCACCAGGGTCGCGTTCTGCGCCACGTAGGAGAGGTGGCGTTGACCGGCGGGCAGGAGGATCTGGATCGCCCCGGCCAGTTGCCAGCGGTGCCAGGGCAGGACGTTGACGGCGAGGGCGAAGGAGCAGGCGAGGGCGGTGGGACTGCGCCACCCCAGCTCGCGGGGCACGAAGAGCATCAGGGGCAAGAAGACGAAGTAGTGATTCCAGGCGATGGGCGAGCAGATCGCCGAAATCACCAAGGTCAGGACCAGGCCGGTCATGACGAATTCGCGTTGCCACGCCCACAGGGCCGCCGCGATTCCCACGACCGCGACGAGGGCTGACACCCCCATGGCGGCGGAGGCCGAGAGATGCCCCAAGAAGTACGGCGGGCGGAAGAAGATGTCGTCGACGCCGGCGCTGGACTGCGCGGTGGTGTAGGTGGAGAAGTGCGAGAGTTCTTGATTGCCGACGAGCTCGTTGTGGAAGAAGGAGATGGCGCTGTCGTACCAGAAGAGGGTGGCGAGCGCGGTGGTCACGGCCACGGTGGCGAGGGCCGTGAGGGCCGGCCGGAACTGTCGGCGAAGCAGCCAGATGACGATGAAGACACCGGGGTAGATCTTGAGCGTCGTGGCGAGTCCGACCAGGACGCCTTGGCTGGTGCCGCGCACGGCGAGGAAGTCCGCCACCACGAGCAAGGTGATGACCGACCCCACCTGCCCCCAGAAGAGGACGTCGTAGACCGACGACCAGAGCACGGGCGACGCGATGGTCAATGCGCTGGCGAGGAGGAGGGAGTTCGAGACGGAGAGCCGAGCTATCTCACGACCCACCAGATAGAAGGTCAGCAGGAGCGCGCTGAGAGCGCCGGCGGTCCAGACCAGGCCGACGTGGCCCACCGGCACCAGAACGATCGGCGACAGCAGCAAGATTCCGCCGGGCGGGTAGGTGAAGCCCTCGATGGCGAAGTTGGCGTAGATGTTGCCCGTGGCCCTCAGGTCGCGGAAGTTGGAGACGCGACCGAGGAGGTCGCCGAAACCGCCGACCTGGTGGCGGATGTGGAAGAAGTAGATCAGCGATTCGACCAGGACCACCGCGATCGCCCCCGCGAGGGCGAGGCGGACCGGGACGAGGTCGGCGTGAGCCGCGCGGCGACCTCGAGGTCGCGTCGGGGCGTCGACGGTGCTCATGTCGGCGAGGTCACCATCGTCGGCTCGGGGCGCGGGGACGTCATCACGATCCCGCCGGCGTCACGCTCGCGAGGTTGGAGACGGCGGGCTCGATGAGCCCGCTGGGCCCCTGGCCAAAGACGCGGAGGATGTTGTTGGTGATGGCGACGATGTAGGGGATGGAGCATTGCGAATAGCCGGGCGAACAGCTCGCCAAGTCGCCGATCCACACGTTGTTACCGGTGTCCAGGGTGCCCGCGTGCGACGTGGGGTTGGTGAAGTAGACCATGTCGGAGTAGCTCGCGCCGTTCCAGGTGCTGCCACTGGCGGTGCCCTCGCTCACGGGAATGGGCGAGTGGGCGAGAACCTCGAGGTTGGCCGGTTCGCCCGAGGGGAGGGCGTGGTCGAAGTCGGAGGCGATGACGTCGGGCAGGCTCGAGCCGTTCACCAGTCCCGTGCCGTGGTAGATCCACGAGCTGGCGTCGGTGACGACCATGGGCACGAAGACGTTGGGATTGAGATATCCGCTGTATTCGACGCCGATCTGCGACAGCGGCGACCAGCTGGCCGGCGGGACCTCCCAGGTGTTGCCGGTGACCTGGCTCGCCGGCCCCTTCGCGTTGAGCGGGTCCTCGCCGGAGTTGCGGTAGTCGATCTCTTGTCGATTGAGCCCGAGGATCGATGGCTCCAAGCGGACGTGGCGCACCATGGCGGCGGCGCCGAAGAAGATGGCGTTGAGTCCGTGGGCCTGGGCGGTTTGCAGCGCGACGCGTTCCTCGTAGGTCCACGATTCGTCGTGGTCGAGGGAGATCAGGACCTTGTGGTGGGCGAGGATGTCGGGGTAGGTGGAGAGGGTGATGTCCGTGATGTAGGTGACGTCAAGACCCTCCTTTTCCATCAGGGACACCAGCGGGTACTCATTGGTCAAGAAGTCCGACGACCCGTTGCCGCTGTCGTAGGGCCGGTCGAAGGAGACGACGCGCGCGCGATTGCACACCGGGTACGAGGAGTTGTCGATGATGCAGGGTCCGACGCCGGCGTAGTAGGAGAAGCCACCGTAGGTGTTCCAGCCCTGTTCGACGAGCGGGCGGTTCATCACGACGTAGGTCGCCGTGCTGTGGGGGTCCCAGATGGTGAGGGGGACGTAGCTCGATTCGCCGTTGCTGGCGACCAGCTTCAAGAGGTAGTCGCCCGGTGGATACTTGAGCGTGATGGGCATCACCGCCGAGATCTTCCAGTTCCAACAGGCCACCATGTTCACGGAGGTGTCGAGCGGGCAGGTGGGCTGGCTGATCCCCCGGAAGTTGCCCGAACGCCAGATGAGGCGGGCCCCGGTCCCCTGGTACCAGCCCATGCGGAACGCCTCGACGATGAAGTGGGGCGCTTGGGTGGTCACGTAGAGGTCGACGCTCTGGCCGACCTGGGCCTGAGTGGCGTTGGAGAAACCCATGATGGCCGTCGGCGACGTGCCCGGTGCGATGCGCCAGGCGGTGGAGCCGGGCTTCTGATTCTCCTCGAGGACGGCGCTCGAGCGCACGCCGTCGGGCCCCAGGGAGATGGGGGGCAGCGTGGTGGTGGTGACGTGGGCGTGCGGCGAGGTGCCCACACCGATGCGCATGGTCACCACGGCGGCGACGATCAAGAGAGAATAGACGCTGATCAGGATGAACGAGAGTCGCCCGATGCCTCGACTGTCACGACGCGCCACTGAATCCTCCCGGTACGCGACGACGTCGCTCCCCTAGAGCATCCTACTTCTGGGGCGCGCGAACGACGGGGCTCGGCCTACTCGTCGATGGTGAAGGGACGGTGCACCGCGCCCAGGGTGATGCCCGCCGAATGGAGGTCGGGCTTCTCGCCGCGCTGCGCCTGGGCGCGCAGGGCGGCGCGCTCCCAACGCTCCTCGACCTTGCCGTATCGCCAGTAGAGCAGGGCGAAGGCCCAGATGCCGACGAAGAGTCCGACGATCGTGAATCCGGCGGCGTTGATGTTGAAGTTCGCCGCGTAGTTCCACAGTCCCCCGTGCAGGTGGAGCTGTCCGGCGAGGACCTGGAGCAGTTCCAGGGTGCCGATGTAGAGCGCGACGATCACGCTGAGTCCGGTGATGGCGATGTTGTAATAGACCTTGCGCACTGGCTTGGAGAAGGCCCAGCCGTAGGCGAAGTTCATGAAGGAGCCGTCGATGGTGTCCAGGAGGCTCATGCCCGCGGCGAAGAGCAGGGGGAGGCTGAGCAGCGCCCACAGTGGCAAGCCCGCGGCGACCGAGGTGCCGGCGAGTACGAGGAAGGCCACCTCGGTGGCGGTGTCGAAGCCCAGACCGAAGAGCAGTCCGATGGGATACATCTTCCACGGTGCGTCGACGCTGCGCGCGAAGCGGCCGAAGAAGCGCATCATGAAGCCACGGGCGTCGAGGTGCTTCTCGAGTTCGGCGTCGTTGAAGCGGCCCTGGCGCATCTCGATGAAGAGTCGCACGATGCCCACCAGGATGATCAGGTTCAAGATGGCGATGAGGTAGAGGAAGGTGCCCGAGACGAGGGTCCCGACGAGTCCGCCGATGTGGTGCAGGGGCGAGTTGGCGTTGCGCACCTGGCCGCCGAGTTCGTGGACGCCCAGACCCAGGATCAGCGTGAGCGCGAAGACGATGCTGGAGTGGCCGAGCGAGAAGAAGAAGCCGGTGGACATCGGACGCTTGCCCTCGGCCATGAACTTGCGGGTGGTGTTGTCGATGGCCGCGATGTGGTCGGCGTCGAAGGCGTGACGCATGCCCAAGGTGTAGGCCAGGACTCCGGTGCCGACGCCCAGCATCTCGTGCGAGCCCAAGGCGAAGTGCTGCGAGGAGGCGTAGACGAGCAGGCCCCAGCCCAGCACGTGGAGCAGGAGGATGAAACCGAACATCGCGTAGAGGTGCCGCCATTCTCGCGGGGAGAAGGCGGCTCGGACCTTTTCGCGTCGGGTGGGGGGCTCAGCCAGCGTGACCATGAGGTCACCTTAGTAGGATGTTCTTCTATTAAGACAGTGAATTCTTGGTGACGTCGGGGGGCGTCGAGGATCCGGTCCCGTCGGTCGTCCCGCGAGCGTCGAAGGCCTGGGCGCAGCCCACGGCGCAGAAGTAGAAGTCCTGGCCAGCGCGGCGCCGATGCGCCGAGGCCGTGGTGGGAGTGACGCTCATGCCACAGATCGGATCGACGAAGTCATCATTCGCCGCCGACGACTGTGGGCGCCGACCCATCGACACCGGGACGCTCGCGGGACCCGCTGCGCCGTCCGCGTCGACGAGGTGGCGCGCGTCGCCGGCGACGAAGCGTTCTCGACAGCGGTCGGCGCAGAAGTAATAGGTGACGCCGTCGAGTCGGGCGCTGGCCGGCGCGTCGGCGATGAGGACCTGCATCTTGCAGACGGGGTCGATGGCGTATCCGGAGTCGACGCCGCGGCGTCGACTGCTCGCCAGACGCCAGACGAGCAGGGCCACGATGACGAAGACGATATTGAGATAGCTCGTGTAGTCCCAGGAGACGCGGTACTGGTTGAGGTGCAGTCCGCGCGCCCGAGGGACGAGGCCCGCGCCGCGGAAGAGCACTTCGGTGACCAGTCCGGCGATGACCATGGCGAGGTAGAAGGTCACGACCAGGCGCGAGGTCAGTCGGCGGCCGTAGAACTTGCGGTAGATCAGGATCAGCGGCATGGCGATGAGGTCCGCGAAGATGAAGGCCACGACGCCGCCGAAGGAGATCCCCCCGTGCCACAGCGCCGCCGCGAGGGGGACGTTGCCCACGGAGCAGACCCAGCTCACCACGGCGATGAGCGGACCGACGAGCGCGTTCTCGACGCTGGTCCAGACTCCGTGGCCGTGGAGGAAGACCGCTCCCCACCACGATGCGGGCACGACGGTGGCCAGCGCGCCCGCCACGAGGTAGCCGATGGCGAGTTCGCGGCGCAACATGGTCGCATCGGCCACGGCGTAGGAAGATGCGTTCACCCAGCCCTCGCGCCGCCGGGGCGATCGCTCGGGCGAGGTCCCCGCAGCCCCATCGTGGTGGGACGACAGGGCGATGACGCGCTCGCGAGCACGGGCGACCACGGGGGCGCTGAAGGCGAGCGTTCCGCCGAGGGCGAGCAGAGCGATCATGACGGGCCCGCCCACGAATTCGGCCATCATGAACTGCCAGCCCATGAGCACCAGCATCACGAGCCCCAGTTCGATCACCAGGTTGGTGGAGGCGACCATGAAGATCATCGCCGTGGTGAAGTCCGCGCCGCGGGCGAACAGCGACTTCGCCATCGCCGACGCCGCGTAGGAGCAGCTCGACGAGACCATGCCGTATCCCGCGGCGCGCAGCACCGAGCGTGGTCGGTGGTCGCCGAGCCGTGATCGCATCTGCTCCTTGGACACGAAGGCCTGGACCATCCCGGAGAGGGCGAAGCCCAGGATCAGGGCCCAGAGCGTCTCGAAGAACATCGAGCCGCTCTCCCGGAGGGACCGACCGAGGAGCAGCAGTAGGTGCGTCACGGTCCTCAGGACTTGACGAGCCGGGCGATGGCGAGCGACGCCTCGCGGAGCTTGGCGTCCTTCTCGCTCCCGCCGACGTCGACCGCGTGGGCGACGCAATGGGCGAGGTGCTCGTCGAGGAGGTGCAGGGCCACGCCCTGGAGCGCCCGCGTGACGGCGGACACCTGCTGGAGGACGTCGATGCAGTAACGGTCGTCCTCGATCATCCGGTGGATGCCGCGCGTCTGCCCCTCGATGCGCTTGAGTCGAGCCAGTAGCGCCCGCTTGTCCTCGTGGTAGCCGGGCGTCGTCACGTCGTTCCCCGGTGAATGCGTTTCACGTGTCATCTGGGTCTCGCTGAACCTGGCAATCGGCCGTCGATCAACTGTTCTTCAACAGAGTGAGGCGGCGGGTGAATTCCTCTTCGGACATCTCGCCCCGAGCGAAGCGTTCCTTCAAGATGTCGATCGCCGCGGTCGAGGCGGTCGGCCCCGCCTCGGGGCGACCGGCGTAGAAACTGTGGTGGTGGGGACCCCGGCGATAGCTGCGCAACAGGGCCACGAGGACCAGGGCGACGCCGATCCACAGGGCGATCACTAGCCCGAAGGCGAAGAGATGTACCCCGCCGTCGCGAAAGCCTCCGAAATAAGGGTCGAAGGGTCGATTGTTCATCAGGACTCCTTTCCTCTCTCGCAGTATACAGGGGGGGAGTATATGAAGCGATCGCCGACGGCTCGACTATCCCTGTCGCCACCTGGCGGGTGGACCGGCCGCAGTGCCGCGACGGGGCGGGAGGGACGCGAACAAGGCCTCCACGCACCCGGCGATCCCCTCGATCGCCACTCGCACGTCGTCGCGTTCAAGCTGGGCGGAAGTACTGAGTCCCGCCACCTTGCGGATGAACTGCTGCGCGGCGTCGCGAATTTCCTCGTGGGTGGCCGGAGGATCGATCCCTCGGAGGATCGTGATGTTGCGGCACATGGAGAACCCCCTCGAGTATCGGACGACGAATGACCCGTCGACCCTCGCAATCTATCGGCACCCGGTCGGGCCGGTCACTGGCACATCGTCTAGCGTTTTGCCGTGGATTCCCGTGAACATCTGACCTATGAGGACTTCGGTCGCGCCACGCGCGAGTTGGCGCAGGAGATTTGTGATTCAGGGTTTCGACCCGACATCGTGCTGAGCATCGCTCGGGGCGGGTTCTTCCTGGGCGCGGGTCTGGGGTACGCCCTGGGGGTCAAGAATTCCTTCATGATGTCGGTCGAGTTCTACACCGGGATCGACGAACGTCTCGAGATGCCGGTGGTGTTGCCGCCGGTGCCGAGCAAGGTCGACCTCTCGGGCGCCGTGGTGCTCATCGCCGACGACGTCGCCGATTCGGGCCACACCCTGAAGATGGTGACCGAGTTCTGCGCCGAAACGGTTCGGGAGGTTCGCTCGGCCGTCCTCTACGCGAAGCCGCAGTCGGTCATTCGTCCCGACTACGCCTGGAAGAGCACGGACCGGTGGATCGACTTCCCCTGGTCGTACCTGGGTCCGGTGACTCCCCACGGCGGGATGAACCACTAGGCGATCTCAGCGCTGATGGCCCACGTGCCACTGCTTGCACGTGGGGCATCGGTACACCGACATGCTGGCTCCGTCGCGTCGCGCGAGGGACTGCGCGTGAGTCAGGGCCTCCTCGCGAGACGCGTAGCCGACCTTCGCACGGCCGGTGCGCGTGGTGTGCGCGGAGGGCCCTCGCCGCAGCGACGTGGTGCCGTAGCGGTTGCGCCCCCCGTAGCGACCCGACCAGAAGAGGACGAGCACGATGACGCCGACGGCCACGACCAGGGCCACGGTGGTGCTGGTCACGGGGAGAACCTCGTGCGCCGCCGGGGTCGCTGGCGAGTGACGGGAGAGGGCGCGGGCTGCATGGACCTGTCGTCACCCTAGGTCGACGGCAGGACCATGTCGCCTCGCCGCTAGAGGGCCGGCCCGGCGATCAAGTTGAGGCTGAGGGTCTTCTTGTCGCCGGCGGAGGTGGTGTAGCTCACCCGTACCGAGTCGCCGGGGGCGAGCTGCTGCACGACGGCGGAGAGCGCGGCCGGCGTCGAGACGGCGTGGGAGTTCACCGCCGTGATGACGTCGCCGACGGCGAGGCCCGACGTGGCCGCCGGCGTTCCCGGCGCCAAGCCGGCGTTCCGCACGCCGGCGACCCCCGAGTTGGGTCCGCGAGAAAGGGTCGAGGTGATCTCGATGCCCATGATGGGCGTGGCGCCGACGTGCACGCTGGTCGTTGACGTTCCGGCCTCGATGGTTCGGGCGATGGCCAGGGCGCGATTGATGGGGATCGCGAAACCCTGCGTGTTCGACACGTACTCCCCGTTGATCTCCATGGTCGATCCGGTGGAGGAGCCAGCGGTATCCATGCCGATGACCTGCCCTTTGGTGTTCACCAGCGGCCCACCGGAGTCGCCCGCTTCGATGGCCGCGGCCACCTGGATCATCCCCGTCAACTTCTCGGAGCCCGTGAGGTTGCTCGAGTCACTGGCCGTCACGCTCTGGTCGGTGGCCACGACCGCGCCGGGGGCGAAGCTCGGCGTGCCGCCGACGCCACCCGCGTTGCCAATGCCGACGACACCCTCGTGGGCGGTGACCTGGCTGGAATCAGCGGTGGTGATGGGGGTGAGTCCCGAAGCGCCCTCGAGTTGCAAGAGGGCGACGTCGTCACTCACGGAGTAGCCGAGCACCTTGGCGCTGTAGGTCCGACCGGTTGCGACGACGCGCACGCTGATGCTGGTGGCGCCGTCGATGACATGGTTGTTGGTTATGACCTCGCCCGCCG
>Ga0164296_1003539_pt1 | contig 14665 bp, 11 predicted proteins | sample GEODES057metaG_FD_113533 | JGI IMG/M metagenome (GOLD analysis project Ga0164296, IMG submission 113533) | Dystrophic lake water microbial communities from Trout Bog Lake, Wisconsin, USA - GEODES057 metaG | ecosystem: Environmental > Aquatic > Freshwater > Lake | place: USA: Trout Bog Lake... | reverse complement strand
TCCATATTACTATTATACATTAAATGGATTTATGGTGCAAGTCGCGATAAATACTACAAATATTAGGATTTAGAATGTCAAGATTATCGCTTTGGAAAGACGGAAAACATACAAACGATTATAAGTTTATGGATAGACGCATATCCGAAATGTTTACCATTGGCGGAACAGGTGTACTACTTAATAAATATCTGGGACCTACTCAGCAAACAGGTAGTACTGATGCTACTATTCCAGACTATCTAAACCAAAGTGAAAAGAACATACAAGACTTACTATGGTTAGAAAATCGTGACCGTAAATATGATCATGATGTTTATAAAATGCGTGGCATTTATCAACGTGCCGATCAAGACTTTGACCTAAGTCAGTTTGGGTTATTCCTACAGACTGGTACTATTTTTATGGTGTTTCATTTACGTGATATGGTTGATACCATTGGTCGTAAACTAATCGCCGGTGACGTATTAGAACTACAACACCTTAAAGATTATGATGCCTTAAATGAAGATGTGCCGGCTGCACTAAAAAGATACTATGTAGTTGGAGATGCTAGTTTTGCATCAGAAGGTTTTAGTCCAACTTGGTGGCCTCACTTATGGCGTGTTAAACTTAATCCATTAGTAGATAGTCAAGAGTACAAAGATATACTAGACAACATCAAAGCCGGTGATAGTACTACAACTCCAGTTGGCGAGATTTTAAGTACATATGATACTTACATGAATATCAATGAAGCTATTATTGCTCAAGCTGAAGTTGATGTTCCAAAGTCTGGATTTAACACACAAGATTTCTTTACTTTAGCAACTAACGAAGCAGGTACACAAGTAGCTAGCCCACTTACAGCTGACAGTGGTGCTATTACTGCGGATAATACTAACAATACAGCCGACACAGGCGTTGCTAGTCCAACTAGTAAAATTGAAGGTTACTTAACTGGAGATGGTACTGCTCCTAATAATATTGTAACTGGTGCTGGTGTAGCATTTCCGGCTATGCCAAAGCAAGGCGATTATTTCTTACGTCTTGACTACTTGCCAAATCGTCTATTCCGATTCAATGGTAAAAGCTGGTCTAAGATTGAGGATAGTGTACGCACCAACTTAACACCGGGTGCCACAAATAATCAAACACAAAAGAGCGGTTATGTAAACAACACTAATACCTATGTAGATGCTAACGGACAAACTATGAATGAACGTCAAAGTCTAAGTAAGGTACTAACACCCAAGGCAGATAACTAATGTCAGTAGTTCAATATTCCTATGACGGACAAATACGTCGATTCCTAATACAATTTATACGTATGGTATCAAACTTTCAAGTTCAGTTTGGACAAGATGCCAACGGCGACCGTACGCTACAAACTGTACCAGTATATTATGGTGATCCAAGTCGTCAAGCTAGTACTATTCTAAAACAAAATAGTGAGAATACTTTAAATGCAGTTCCTGCAATGGCCGCTTATATTTCTGGCTTACAGTATGATCGCGAACGTTTACAAAATCCTTATCATGAAAGTACAGTACGCTTTCGTGAACAAACATATGACCCAACTGCACACGAATATACTGGTACACAAGATGGTATATTCACTGTAGATCGATTAATGCCAGCACCATATAAGATAACCATCAAGCTGGATATATGGACTAGTAATACTGATCAAAAACATCAAATTTTAGAACAGCTAACTCCTTTGTTTAATCCTAGCATGGAAATACAGAGCAATGATAACTATCTTGATTGGACTAGTTTAAGTGCTGTACTACTAACCGATGTAAACTATACTAGTCGTACTGTTCCAATGGGTGGCGACGAAAGCATCGACATTGCAACAATGACGTTTGAGTTACCAATCTGGATTACCTTGCCCGCTAAAGTTAAAAAGATGGGTGTGGTTGCACAGATTATTGCTAACATGCACAACCCCGACGGCGACTTGAATCCCGATATTATTTACAGTCAGCCAAGCAGTCAACAACGGTTTACACCAATGAACTACGGTCTTGTTTATGTAGGCAATACATTAACTTTATACAAAAACTCAGGTAATGCACAAAACGGTATTGCAACGCCGTGGGCTGACTTAGTAAGTTTGTATGGTAAACTAACCAATGGTATTAGTCAGATGCGATTGACATTTGATTATCCAGACGGGCCACACGAGATCGTAGGAACTGTTGCTTATAACCCAACTAATCCAACACAGTTGTTGTTTACTGCTTTTTCAGAAACTTTACCAGCAAATACATTAAACGCAGTAACAGCTATCATTGACCCTACAAATGTTGCTGTAGATAGTAACATATTATCTCCCGCAACCGGTGCTCGTTATTTAATATTAAATCCAATTGGTGATATAAACAGTACTGGTGCTGTTGCATGGGCAGGATCTGCAGGTACTAACTTAGTTGCTAATGCAAACGATATCATTGAATGGAACGGAAGTTATTGGACTGTGTCATTTGACAGCCAGGATAATCCAAGTGTACAATATGTTACAAATGCTACAACTATGGTACAATATCGATGGACCGGCAACAACTGGGTTAAATCTTACGAAGGCGAATATCCTGCTGGCGAGTGGAGTTTAGTGTTATAATGGCCAATGCTCATACAGAAGGATGTGGCGCACTAGTTTACGCCAAGTCAACTAATCGATATCTTTTCTTATTACGTAACAAAACTAAACACTCAGGTTCTTGGGGCATTGTTGGCGGCAAAATTGAAATAGGCGAAACTGTTATTCAAGGCCTTGTACGAGAAATACGCGAAGAGATTGGTGTTGACTACAGTAAGAAAAAGTTTATACCTTTAGAAACATTCACCGCAGATAATCGTAAATTTGCTTACTATACGTTCTTAGTTAGTGTTGACGATGAATTTGTTCCTCAGCTTAATGATGAACATCGTGGTTATTGCTGGGTTACATTAGATGACCATCCAAAGCCATTGCATCCTGGACTATGGCGTAGTTTTAACTTTGATATTGTTAAACGTAAGATAAAGACTTTAGAGTCTATATTAAATTAACCAATGTCGGCGTCTGACACAAAATCTCTATAGTCAATTTGACGGAAGTTTGGTTTACTATCAAACATACTGTCAAGGTACCATTGTGCTGTAGGCATAACACTGATAAACTCTACGTCCGGATAGGTATTGATAACTGTGTTTAGAGACAAGTTCCAAAAAGTTTCATTTTGCAGTTCATCTTCAACTGGATATCCATTGGTGCCTTTATAAACATTATTGATAGGGCTAGTTTCGTCGTATCCATCAAACCCCATTAAGAATATTTTTTTATGTCCGTCAAAGCAGGCCAAATAAACTGCTAATGCGCCTGCGTCAAAACTTGGATTTTGTGGTACAAGATAAAACTTGCCCGGATATTCTAAAATATGTTGACCGTTTGTATAAACAATATTATTGTTTACATAGTTTGACTGAGCAATTTCTTTAACAATATCATCGCCCACTGCAACTAGAAAATCTGGAGTAAAATCTCTATATAATGCATTGCATCCATATGTTTGTAATCTATTTGTACCAAATAAACCGCCTTTGTGGTTAGCAATATTTTCTAAGTTAAACTGTAAACGACTTTCACCATTGCCGATTGCCAATGCTTGTGTAGTAGTGTATGTATTAAAAACTTGATTAGGAACCATTTCTGTTTCAGGATTCCATTCTCCGTTTTGATATGTTAACTGTGTGATGATATTTTCGCCTGCATATGAACTGCGATAAAGTTGTTTTATTTTTTGCATTATATCACCATATAAGTTTTTTGTACCCGAACGTTAGTATTTGCATTTACCGCTACAAAGTTTAACTGAACTGAGCTACCTGATATTGTTGTTGTTACTGTTCCCAAGTTGGCACCAGTTCTAACTACACCATAAGTTGCCAAAGTTGGAGTAGTACCGTCTTGTACTAAAATTACTTCCATTGTTTGATATGATCCGCCAATACTTGCTTGAATCAAATATTTGGCACTACGATATGTCGTTGAAACAAAAGCATCAATTAATGTTGCTAAACCTGCTGTGGCTACTGCCACATTTGAACGATTGGCAATTGTCGCATTTGAAACTACTAGGTTACTTAAAATATTAACGTTGCTTGAACTAGCATACATTACTTGTGTGCTTGCACCAGAGTCGCCTGCGTAAAAACGTAATACGTCATCGGCGGCGCCTGCATAAGCTTCTGCTGTAATATATGCATACTTGTCTACAGATGTAACACCACCCAAACTTGACCAGGCATTACCAGCGCCATAACCTTCGTACTGGCTTGTGGTTGTGTTATAACGAACCATACCAAGTCGAGGTGTACTAATAATACTTGCATTACCACCTGGACGCTGATATGTATTACCAGCCGGTAGTGGAACAAACTGTAAGTCTAAGTTTAATGTAGTGATGCCATTTAAAACACCAGCACTATTACCGCCCAATGATACAGTAGTATTACCATAAGTAACAGCACCTGCGGACCAAGTTGGAGCATATCCTGCACCTTGGGATTTTAAGAACGTACCAGGATCACCAGCTGTAATAAATGTTGTTAGGCCAACGTCCTGCTGAATCATCAACTGTCCGGCTGAGCCGCCAGCAATGTTTTGCGCCGTGGTTGCTGTACCAGCAGTACCAACTGTTAATGTACTGGCACTGACCCAACTTGGTGCACCGGTACCGCCTGATGTTAAAATTTGTCCAGATGTGCCAGGCAAACTCAAACCCATGCCACTAGATGTAGAGTAAGGAACTGCACCGGCTGCCGCTGTTAATGCACTACCAGTACCGCCATAACCTAACGGGATAGCGCCACCGTTCCAGACAGAACCTGTACTAAATGTTTTATTCAATACTGTTTGTGTAGCACCGGTAGTTAATACTGTTGCGCCACCACCTGCTGTAGTACCATCATGTAGACGTAGAGTTTTATTATCAGTATCGTAGGTAATCTCGCCAATAGCACCTGTAAAAGCGTTATTTTGCGTTGCTGTTCCTCGTCTAAACTGTACTTGTGATGACATATTATTCTCTCTATTCTATATTTATTACGCTTGCGCTTCTGTCCAGAACAGGTTAATAATTGGATTAGCCGCTGTTGTTGAACTATTATTTTTAACGATTACCGCTAGTACGTCCGGGCCATCCGGGAAGTTACTAAATCCACCGATTGCACCATTACCAATCTCTTTTAAGTTGTTCAAGTCAATCGATGCAAAACCACCCGGTTGTCCCAATGTACCAAAAATCTGTTCTCCGGGCTGTGCTGTAGTAGACGTACTTGTTGATATTTGTGCAAAACTTGGTTGCGATCCTAGGCCTACAGTATTAACGTTGGTCCATGTTAGTGTACTTGCATCAATGTTACTAGGATTTAAAATACCCTGTACAGTAACCGACTGGTCAGACTGAATCTGTAAACTTGTTAACAATAACTGGGCGCGGTTAATCAAATCTCTATCACCAAACTGTCCAGCAATTGAGTTACTTACACTAGGAGCTAAACGTAAAAAGAACGCTGTTACTGTATTACCTGCTGGTAGATTTGTAACTGAGGATTGGTAGTTAAAGTAGTAGCCGCGGTCTGAATCAAACTTACCGTCCATAATATAACTGGAGCCCCAGTGGTTAACGACCGGGCTGGTGGTACAGCTTACTAGAGTCACTGCATTAAATCCATTGCCTACATAGTGTGCGGCTGCTGACCCTGCGGTAAATGTTCTTGTGCTACCACCAATGAAGTATGTTAGGCCAGCACTACGAGTACAATTCAATAAAGTATTGCTTGTTAAACTAGTTGCTGTATAGGCAATAAGTTCGTTGTCAATATATACTACACCGCCAGTATTTGGAAAACGACTTACGTCAACAACCGATATTGTAGTATCACCAACAGCAACGTTGGCTGCTAGTCGATCAATAACACTTTGATTAATAGCTTGATAACGTGCAACCATGTTACCAGAACGCATATACGCATTATCATTAATGTTGTTCATTGGCATACGATGTACAAGTATCATATTACCATCACCACCGCGACACATAAAGTCAATAAAGCCAGCACCATACCAAGACCAACTGATACCCATCATCTGCATCTTGTTAATGTTTAGATTATATCCACTAATACCTGTACCATCAATACGGTCAATATTAAACTGTTTTTGTGGAATACGATAGTCAATGGTCAAACTCATTTTAATCAAAGTAGATGCATTAACTCCACGATACGGCGGGTTAACTGTCATTGATGTGTCACTTGCAATAGCATTGATCTTGTATGTTTGACCACGAATGATCACATTGTCGCCAACTTTTAATTGTTGGGTGAAACGTGTACTTGTTCCTGTTACCGTTTGACTACCCGGAGTAACACTAACGAATCCCGAAGTTTGGAAAGTACTTGCACGTTTTACTACAGCAAGCTCCTGCCCATCAAACTCCCAGAACAGGCCGTTTTGTTCATCAAATGTTCCACAGCGTGTAGTAGCGCCGTGCCACTTGATCACAGTGACACGTGGTAAGTTTGTGAGTACTGCTGTTGCTGAACCTAATATATTAGTAGCTAAAACGGTAAATGTATTTTCGTTTACAATGCTGGCAACACCATATGTTCCGTTGTAGCCGGCGGTGGTAACACCAGCAATAACAATTGTAGCACCTGCTTGTAAACCATGGTCAACTTCTGTTACTACAGTAATAGTAGATCCAACTGCGGTAGCTGTTGAACTAATTTGGTCTAGGTTAAGAACTGGGTTAAACAATACACCCGATGTCCATAGGATACCTTTACCGGACTGGTAACGCATATATTTTTTAGTCTGACGACTAATACTTGCACCATGTGAAGAATTAAATGTACCCAAGTTAACGCCACCGTCAAACGGTCTGTGCTGTACATACGCATCTGATCGAACGTGTACGTTTGCAGAAATTGCAGAGTTAGAAACTGCGCCACCTACCTGTGCTGTAAATGTAAACTGTGTTGGACTAGTAACCGATTCGGCATAAAAGTTACCGCCAACTAAGTTATGGTTTGTACCAGCAGAGTTTACAGTACTAATCAATGGAGTTCCAGGAAGCATACCATGATTAGCATTACAGATAACTGTAATCTTACTTGGATTACCACCATCGCTGTAAATGTTAGCAGTAGGAATCAAAGATCCTGCATAGAATCCGCCTTTACGTGCATATGAGCTACCTTGGTAAACACTTAGTCCTGCTGTTCCTACAATACCTTTAGCATAATAAGTGAATGTAGTTGAAGTAACAGTTTGTACAACAAACGAACCTTCAGCACGTGCATAGTTACTGGCGTTAGCAAGACCAAACACAATAACTGGACTACCAACCGATAGTCCGTGTGCTTGACTACAGGTAACTGTCATAATACTTGGGTTACCGCCATCTGACACAATGTTTGTCATAAACAGGTCAAGACCTGGCTTTTCAAAAATAGCTGGCAAGTTTCTGATGTCAGAATAGTTTAGCCATTTAGTCGGTTGTAATCCGTATTCAAAGTCAGCGTCAATCAATGACTGTGGTTCGGCAACACGCTGACGTTCAATCGCATCAACGCCAAATGCATAAGGACGGACAATATTACCTTGTTGTTTTGGAGCATCTGTGTAAACTGCAATCTTATCTGAGCTTAGATAGCTACTAGTATCTGCGGCAAAGGTGATTAATGTGGTTCCTACTTGCTCCGAGGTAGTTGCTGGCATAGAATAGCCATATCCACTGGGCTGTGGAGCAAACGTTGTGTCGCTAGGATAGTAAACAGCCGTGCCATTTTTTGTAGGATCTCCGATGGCATACATATTAACTTGATTGGTTTTATTTGCAATAATCAAAACCTGTGTTAAATCTACTTTGCCAGGGATTAACAATGTACCTGCGCCTGGTAAACCTGGTGTAAAAATATACTTTTCTATTAGTTGACGTGCCATTTCTTTTCCTTAGAATCCAAAAATAATTGAGTAGCCCAAATAATCTGATTTGATTGATTGGTCGATGTTGTTTAACGAAATAATACCTGTAAAGCTCATAACCCCTAAGTCGTAAATTGTAGAGGCTACGCTTGTAACTGTTCCTTCGTCTTCACTTACTGTAACTACTGCATCATTGACTGCACCCATATCGTATTGACTTGACGCAAATACTGCAGACGCAACGGTAGCAGTCGATGCGGCGTTAACCCATTGACTACCATTGTATGTTAAAACTTGTTGTATTGCTGGACTAGTGATATTAACATCACTAAGTGCTGATAATGCGCCAGTATTTTTTGTAATCCATTGTGTACCGGATCCTGTTGATACTAGTACTTGTCCATTATTACCAACGTTACCGGTTGTGTCACGGAATGGACCTTGTAGGTACACGCCGCCTAGAGTAGCGGTATTGGCCGTAAATACATTTGCTGAATATGAAGTACCATTGGCTAAGAACGATCCAACGGTGTTGTTAGAAGTTAGATAGTAGAGAGCACCATCAGTATAGTTGATGGATAATTCGCCGTACTGTAAGTTGGCAGTTGTCGGTGCTTTACCAGCAACCGAACTGCGCTTTAATAAAATTGGTTGCGCCATTCTCTACCTAATAAGGTTATACTATAATTTAGTAAAAACTAAATCCTACAGGAATAAAAATTCCTTAGTAAGTGCCACCATCAATTGTGGCACTTGTACTCAATGCATCTGTAATTCCGTACCCTGTTAGTGTAGTTGGTGTACCAGTAATACTTCCCCACGCAGGTGTTACTAATGTTGTTCCGGCAGCGGTTACTAAACCTTTACCATTGACAGTAAACGTTGGTGCGTATGTGGCATTACCAAATGCGCCAGTGTTTGTGTTTACGGTGTTTAGAGTCAATGATAGTGCGTTATACGCACCACTAACAGCAACATCACCACCAGAGTTACTTAAACTTGTTGCAACGGTAATAGCTCTATTACCATTATCATATAATGAACCAGCATAAACTGCTCCAGCAATGCCGGCGCCGCCAGAAACTTGTAATGCGCCAGTTGTTGTGCTTGAGCTAGCAGTACTATTTGCTACAATTACTGCACCAGATTTAATTGTACCGTAGGTGCCAGAGATTACGTTACCAGATTCTCCGCTAACCAATGCATAATATTCAAAATTGCCTGCGGCGGCTGTTCTACCAAAGAATGCACTTGCGTCTGCTAGACCTGTCCAGTAGTGTGTTCTTAAACCTGAGTCAAATGCTGTTCCGGTTAAAGGAGCACCATTGACACCTGTGTTTAATTCTAAAATTGGATCTTCGTGTGTGGTAACTGTGCTGTTTACATATTCGTATGTACCGCTGACTGTCAAGTTACCAGCAACAACGAAGTTACCTGCGGCAGTAGTAGTTACTGCGGCAGTACCTAAACTTGTTACACCAGCTAATGTTGTTACATTTGGCTGACTTGCTGTACTCAATGTACCAGTAAGGGTTGCACCAGAGTTACCAATGGTTGCCGCTTGAACTGTACTTAGATTAAGTGTGCTCGGTAAACTTAGTGTTATTGACCCGGTGCTACCACTAGCAGTAATTTGGCCTGCTGTCCCAGCAAGGGCGGTTACACCGCTATTAGTAATTGTATATGTAGAACCTGTTACACTAGTTGTAATACCAGTGCCACCAGATACTGTTAGTGTTCCGCCACCAGATACTGATCCAGAACCAGATCCAGATGACAAGCTGATTGTTGTACTAACTGCGTTTGTTGTAATGCTGGAGATACGACCCTTGGCATCAACAACAATAGTAGGAATACTTGTTGCACTACCATAATTGCCAGCAACAACACCCGTTGATGATAATGTTACAGCTAAGTTACTGTAGCCAGAACCAGCCGATGGATTTGTACTTGTACCTGTAGCATCACCAGATAAAGTAATCTTATCATTTTGTGTTAGATCAATAATATTGGAACCGTTAGTGGTGTACAAACGACCGTCGGTATAATTGATACTCAACTCACCAATGGTTAGGTTCGCGGTTAACGGTACTTTAGCCGCTGTGCCCGATCGTTTTAATAATATTGTATTTGCCACTTTTTAATTCCTTTAAAAACTGCCGCCATCCATTACTTCTGAGCCATTAATCACTTCTACCCAAGTACTCCATGCACTCGAGCTATGTTTACTTCTTGTCCAATATACATCTCCGCTTAGGGTAGAGTTATACGGTCTATAATATTGTGCTATACTTACATTTGAAGTATTCACAACTTGTAATTGTCCTGTAAAATACTGCGAATTTGTCGGAGTATTTGTGGTTCCTGTCCAGCTACTTCTATTTACCAAATAAACACCCATAGTGGTTAGCGTGTTCCAGTCCAGTACATCTGCCCCGCGATCAATAAAGGCATTTTGTGCTGTAATATTTCCAACAAATACGTTGCCAGAAATACCTGCACCGCCCTGTACTACTAGCGCACCAGTGGTAATACCAGTACTAGCGGTCCCTGAATTAGCAACCAAGTTGCCCGCTACCACTTCAATGCCGCTGATTGTTTCTGTACTGGTATTAACTACGCTATTTGTAAATGTTACTGTTCCGGCTACTGTTAAGTTACCGCCAACTGTTAGATTGCCAGCAATGTTAGCATTGGCAAAAGTACTGGTACTCGAAACTGTTGCTGTATTTGATGCTGTAGAAAGTGCGTTTGTTGCTATTACACCAGCAGTAGTTGTAACAGTAGAAATCGCACCAGTATGACTGATGACAATACCGGTTGGGTTTGGATTTAATGTAGTTGGGGTTGGTACGATTGCAACTGCACCAGTAGTAGGATCCGACTTGATTACAGCACCAGATAAATCAATGGTATTACCGCTTAGATATAAACTGCGGAAACGCTGTGTTGGCCCACCAATATCGTATGTGATATTGGCAGCAGGAAGAATTGGACCATAGACTGTATGACTACCTGTGGTTATATTGGCATAGCTAGTTACTGCAATGTTTGTATCTGTATTACCGGTGTTACTTGTAAATGCTGTTACAAAAGTATTACCAGATTCATTCCAATATAATGCTACGTTACTAACAAGACCGTTGGCGCGATTCATCAAGAAACCGACGTCTACGTTAGCGGTTGTTGATCCCCCGTGCAAGACCGTTATCGGGTCTTGAAACACTTCTACTGTAGTGTTTAGATTATTATATAAGGGACGAGTTAATGCCATTTAAAATTCCGTGTTGTTTGTGTATTTATCGCCTGAGTAGTCAAAACAAAAGGGCCATTAGGCCCTTTGTTTATTCGTTAGTGTTGTTTAGAAGCGACCTACTACCACTTCAATAACACCTTTACCATTTACTGGATAGTCTTGTAATGCTTTACCAATAACTGTACCCACTGCTGGTGTGTTGTTAACTTTAGCAAAACCAAAGCCTGCTGATACCATTAAATCGCCCTTTTTAACTGGACCAATAACATTACACGGTACACGACCAGTAAATGCTACAGGAGCCACGCTAGGACCACTTAATGCACCATTCATTAGGTGTGCTGGGTTAGTACTAATAACACCAGCTACTGCTGTTGAATCAGCATCGGCTAGGGTAATCTCTGCAACGCCGCCAAACATAACTACTGTGCCTGGAGCATATGGCTTGTCACCTTGATAGTTTTCAGCTAAGTCGGCATATTTTGCAGAAGTTGCTGTACCAAATAAGGTACTACCAATATAAACGTTACCGCCAAAACCAGCACCACCTCTAACTTGTAGTGCTCCACTAGTAGTTGATGTTGCCGCTGTAGTGGCATTAAGAATTAAACTGTTAATTTGTAAGTCAGAGCCAGATAAAATACCGTTACGCTTCCAAGAGTTTGTTGCACTTGTATAAGTGTATGTAATATTGTTTACTGTTGCTACTTGACCGTTGGTTGGACTTGATGGAAATGCCATGATTAAAATCTCCCTACAGCAACTTCAATCGTTTGAACGCTGTTATCTGTTATGTTTTCTAAGCTCTTACCAATAACTACACCTGGTTGAAACTTAGTAGGATCCAATGCCATTGCTGTTCCTGGCTCTGTACCTGTTACTAATACCTGACCTTTTGTTACCGGACCCTGAACTTGACACGGAACACGTCCTGTCAACGCTACTGGATGGTATGTACCAATAGGCCATTGTGTATTCATTAGATATGCTGGGTTAGTAGAAATAACACCAGCTACACGCGGATCGTGATCGGTTGTTGATTGTGTAATCTCAGCATCGCCGCCAAATATTACCACAACACCCGGATCATAATTTGTATCTGTTGCATATAACTCAGCCAAGTCAGCGTACTGTGCTGAAGTTGCTGTAGCACTTAGTTTACCACTAACTGTTAAGTTACCAACGCTACCGTTACCAGTGATACTTAATGTACCGCCTGCGATTGCCACGTTTGCTTGATAGTTATATGGAACGCTAGTAATGTCAACCCACATACCGTTGGTTGTACCATCGTTTATATATTGGTATAGTGTGTCTGATGAACTATCATACCATTGGTCACCAATCTTAACACCGCCCCCTGGGGTAGCACCAGATATTGTACTAACTTGCTTACTAATTGATGCGCCGTTTGCAAAATATGCGCCGCTACCAACTACAACGTTACCCGCAATACCAACGCCGCCAGCTACTTGTAGTGCTCCGGTTGTTGTACTTGTACTTGTTGTTGTATTAGCTAGTAATATTGCACCAGCTTTAAATGTGTCCCAGATTAGGCCAGCATCTGCCCAGTTAACTGTTCCGCTTGGTTCAGATTTTACGTTACTAAATAATCCCCACTGTGCGTTTGATTGGTTACGAACAAAACCAGTATGTGAGTAAACGTTAGCTGGTCCGCCAATGAAGTGACTGTACATACCAATGTCATAGTTGTATGGGTATGCTGGTGTTGCTGTTAAGTAAACTAATGGTGATTGAACACTTAACTGTGTTGTGGATACTGTAACAATACTGTTAGCATAAACGTTACCACCTACATAAATGTCTCCACTAATACCAGCGCCGCCGCTGACTACCAAAGCACCAGTGGTTACGCTTGTACTTGCTGTGCCAGCATTTGCAACAATATTCGCTTGGAATACTGAAGGTGTTGTGCTGGTGCTTAAAATTGGGCCGGTTGTATTAATCGTACCCGATGTTGTCATGTTGCCGGTTGCGGCATCAATTGTTAACGGACCTACTGTAAGTCCATTATGTACTACAAAGTTGCTATTTGCCATAGTTCCATATCTCCCTGTTGGCTATTATACTGCTTGATAATTTGTGCAAACACGATAAATCATGTTTGCATTATTTGGGGTTGCCCAAAGTGTTGCGCTATTGTTATAAACGTTTGCACTCCAACTTGTTAGTGTGTTACCAGTTGTTGTGGTTACACCATATACTGTGCGGTATACGTTGGTTCCGTCTGTTACGACTAAAATCTTAGTTATTTCTTTAATGTTTGTACCACTTAATGTTCCAGTTACTGTATACTCTGCAGAACTATATGTGTTAGCAAAGAAACTATCAACAATAGTATTACCAGTTGTTACTACTACGTTTGGTGTTGTATTAAGCTGAGCACCGTTTGGTAAGAATGTTGTTGTTACTGTAGGAGAACCTGCACCTGTTGTTACATACGCACCATTGTTGTCAACCAAGAACTGCATGTAACCGTTTGTACTAGAAATCTGTGTAACGGTTGCTGTAGTTGTTAAACAACGAACGTCAATAACGTCAGTCGATGCCGGAGGTTCAGTAAATAAAATACTTTGACTACCAGTTCCAGTGAATGTTCCAGATATTGAGTATGCTAGTGTTGGGATCTGTACCACACCGTTGATACTAACAATACAACTTGCAGTTGTCTGTCCTGTAGTGATTGTAGTTAATGGGAATGATGTTTGACTACCTGTTCCTGTAAACTGTTGGTCAGCAATAACTGTAAAGGATGTTGTTGCCGCTACCCAAGCAGAACCTGTATACCACTCAACACCGTTAGCTGTTTTACTATAACGGAACATACCTTGTACGTCTGTGCCACCGGAACTACTCGGGCGCTGACTGTTTGTACCAACCGGTAATAAGATAGAGTCTGTTGAGTTAATAACTACTTTAGCACCAACTACAGTATTAGCGGCTGTTGCTGAGTTACCAATGATAACAGAGTCGTATGTGGCATTTGGACGTGCCCAAATTAATGTAGCATCATTTTTACCTCTAATCAATACGTCGTTACCAGCACCTTGGCTTCCGTTGATAGTGTGTGCACCGCCAATGTAAACGTTGCCAGTAACACTTCCGCCGCCCCATACCTGGAATGCACCTGTATTGGCTGCTGGTACTGCATTGTTGGTAGATTTAACTACTAAAACGTTACCGCTAGTAATACGAGCAACTTCAAACTGTTTAGTTGTTCCGCCTGTAGCAAAGATGATGTCGTTTGCATTGTAAGTGTTAAGGATTAAGTTACCACCACCTGTTGTTGTGTTACCAGCAACAATTAAGTAACCGTCGTTGGCACCGTATAAACTATAGGCACTTTGTGAGTAGCCACTGCCAGTGATACCCATGTCAATGTAAGTATCGTTGTCACTACCGTTATTGGCTACTGCGGCAAAGTC
>Ga0164296_1003538_pt1 | contig 14665 bp, 16 predicted proteins | sample GEODES057metaG_FD_113533 | JGI IMG/M metagenome (GOLD analysis project Ga0164296, IMG submission 113533) | Dystrophic lake water microbial communities from Trout Bog Lake, Wisconsin, USA - GEODES057 metaG | ecosystem: Environmental > Aquatic > Freshwater > Lake | place: USA: Trout Bog Lake... | reverse complement strand
TTGTTTTATCTCGTATAAAACTGTCGTGATGATAGTTGTAAACTTCCCAATTCCAATCACGTAAATTGGGTTTGGTCCACGACGTGGCATTTTTTGGAATATTGATATACGCAAGGTCCCGGTCGGGATGACTCATACACATGCCATAACGGTGACCTTTGGTCTCCCATTTGGTCAAGAATCCTGCATCTATCAACATTTATTTTGTTTGTGCCATGATTCTATACGAATAAACTGCCAGTCCCGAATCAACTGTGATCATTGCAGTATTTTCATCTGACAGTTTCATGGTCTTTTCGCCCGGCATCGACAGCACACTGTTAATGGTTGCAGTTGGCCAATAAGTTTCATTTTTCAGTGTCCATCCGGTATCCTTGTGAAATATAAAATTACCGGTATGGCTAGAAGGATCACCAAAATACACAACCAAATCACCATCAACTACTCGTGTGCTAAAAACAGTGCTGGCATTATGAATCTGTGTTTGCAGTCGCAAACGTTGAATACTGGTCACACTGGGTCTTATTTCAGTGGTCCAAGTACTAATTTGTTTTTTCATCGACAGTGTTGGCATTTGACTGTCAGCAATATTACCGGCCATGAATCGATAGGAATTTTTAAAATCACCATCCTTGTTTTCAAAATGAATTGCTGATAATTCATCTAGGCCGGTAGTGGCGTTTTTCTGAGTTTCAACTGTGAACTTTGCATCCTCGGCATATTCGGGATTGCTCAATATACTGTTGAGTCTATCTATGTTTGGCATACCGAATTTGCCAACAAATTCTGCCACTGGTGCTTTGAATTCGGCATGTAGTACCACTGTTTTGTCTGCTCGATCCCAAGAATCGACCACGGTACTGGTCTCAGTACCTGTGACCTTTATCAGGGTCAGCGCATTAAAGCCGGCGGTGTGTTTGACAATGTCAAGTAAATAATCTTTCATTAGTGTTCTCCGTTGATAATAGTATTATAGCAGTGTATTTAGAAAAAGTCAAGGCGTGATATGATTTATTTCGCCCATGACTTGGTGCGCTTTGTTTGTGGTCAATGCGCCTGGTTTCTTGATTTCGATCCAACTCAGGCGATTGTTTCTTTTTTGATGTGTGACAATTTCGTAACCGATGGTTTTTGCCGACTCAATCAATGTGGGAGTGGGAATATAGGTTGCAACCATGCTTTCGGCCATGGCCGCTCCGTATGCACTGTCGCCATCATTATAACTAAACATAAACACCCCACCCGGACGCAGTAATTCAAAAATTGATTTTAAATAGATCTGAGTGTTTACAAAATTTTCGTAATTTAAAAAATTCCAACACAGCACAAATCCAAATTGATTTTTTGGTAAAATATCGGTCAGCGCATCATCGGGCGAAACAAGATAAGGCCTAATACGTCTTTGATACGCTTCGGGAAACTGGCCAAGCGTGGAATCAATAAATTCTTTATGATGTTCAATCACGTACAACGGATCAGCAGCAACCATGTGCTTGGTCAGTGCACCGTCACGACAACAAATTTCCAGTGCTGGATATTTCCAATCAGTATAAAATGCCGCACGCTCCTCAATTTCGCGTTTGACGTTGTCGTCAACATAGAGCACGCGATGCTCGCGTATGACCTTTAACGGATCTTTGGGCAAAGATAATTGATAGTCTTCTTTGAAGTACCCGGTTTCCTTGGACTTGATTTGGCCTTTTATGCTATCAATTAGTGTGTTGAACGACTCGTCTGACAACTGTATGTTGTTGATAGCATCCAGCAACTTTGTTAAGATGTTGGTTATCTGTTGTTGACTGTCATTGTCAGTGATTCCGCTCTTGACATTTGACAAATCAATAACCAGTTCATTTATTTTTTGAATCAAGGAATCAGTATCGTATACCGCTATAAGATTGTCTCTTAGTTCAAGTAGTTTACTGATCTTCATTATTCAAAACAGAAAAGGTCATCAAAAGATGAGTTAATATTTGTACTTTCTGAAATATGCCATTCCAGTACACCCAACAAGTTTTCTACCTTTTGATCCACAATGGTACTTTCCATCAGCTGATCATCAAATGGTAACTCTTTAAACCATTGCGGAATGTGTAGTACATCGGTAGGATATCCGACACTGGTAAGTCCCAGTGGATTATCTTTTAATTTACACACAATGGTTTTCATGCCGTCAACAATGGCAGTTGAATAGTTATCGCCATGCATTTGTTTTAGTCTATTCCAGTTCATTGCAGCTCTAACGTGTCCCGGCATGTTGGCTTTGCCTAGTCGTTGTTCTTCGGCAGTGTACTTGGTCAAGTTGTTCACACGCTTGGGCGTGCCTTTTTCCCATGCTGGTCTATCCTTGAACAACAGTTTAAATTCGCGAACCTTGTCCACAATGGCTTCACGCTCGGCACCGGTTAATACGTCTTGTAAAATGTCGCTCAAAAAGTCTTGTACTACCCGGGGAGTGTCTGATCGTTTTAGATCCAGGCCCATGGCTTTTACTTTGCCCTTTTTACCACCCACATCCAATCGCACACCTTCCATGTCATAGATCAGTACTGCATAACGTTTCTTTTTAATAAAGAGACCTTTGCTGGCCACCATTTCACGGCCGCCTCGGATAATGGCACCCATGTCTCGCGGACAGTGGCAAGCACGCTCCATAAATTCAGGAAAACTGGCATTTACACCTTCGGCAATGGTATCGTACAGTTGTACACAGATTTCTCGATTCCATTCCATGCGTCCGGCCTCTACTTCTTCTTTGATTGCCGGCCACGCCGTAAAGTAGACAGAGTCTGTGTCACCGTAGATGACAGCTGAGCCAGTATGGTCGTAATCGCCCGTGATTGACTCATTGACGTAGGCATCCATGTGTTTTGCAATAATACGGCCCGTAAGCGTTGTGCTTTGACCAATACGTGGGTCGAAGAAACGACAGCCGGCGTTAAGAATAGCGCCGTAGAGACTGTTGAGATTGATTTTTTTGACAAGTTGTCGCTTGTCCCAGAACGCTGTTTCTTCCGTAGATGTTGCGGCTTTCTTTTTTGCTTGCATTTCTTTTCGTTCGGCATACCATCTCTCCAATAATCCCGGAATTATTCCTTTTGTGTCAAATCTAAATATAGTACCATTGGCACTCACAGTCCAGGGTTGATTGCTGTCAAATATCAATTTCCAGGCCTGTGCGGCACTCATGACATCGCTTGATCCATCTTCCCAGTCAATTGTGACTTCGGTACCGATTTCGCCGGACATGACCGCTTGATACTCCAAACTACCAAACATGTTTTCCCATGCATCTGCAAAACTGGCACCAGCTGCCACCTTGTCTGCAATATACTTATCAGTCATTATGGGTCTTAGTTGTCCAACAATGGTTTCCGGTCCCATGTTAAGGGCACGAATAGCCGAGGGATAGAGCGAGTTGATGTCGATTGCGCCGATGTATTCGTGCATGCCTCTTTTGGGATAAGCAACATAGGCACCTGCGGCTTGGGTTTGTTCTTTGTCATCTCTTGATCTCCGGTTAGGTACTATCATGCCTTGAGCATGTGCTTCATTGATAATCGCTTGCTCGGTAACTGCCACTGCACCCATTGTGGTTGCAAGTAAAACAGTGTTATCGTGTGCCAATTCGTTTGCTAGATCCAAGAAACGTAATTTCTTGTCTAGTTTGGCGATAATCATAGTATCCTGTCTATTGTATTCAATAAACAACGGAAAATCTTTATTGTACAGTTGGTCCAGTGTGCCTTCGTATTGTGTTTTGCGTTCGCCCAATTCATATTCAGCAATCGAATCTAAACTGTAACTGTGTCGCTCTTCGTAAGTGTATTTTCTATACAGTTGCATATAATCCATGTGAACACGACCAATCAAGTCAAATGTGAGATTTTCTGCACCAAACCGTTCAAACATACGTTGTTTGGGAAACTGATTCCACAAACAAAGTCTTCGTGTGTCGTCCTTGCTCAGTACCTTGTGTATGCGCATAACTGTATACGGAATATCAAAACCTTCCGAGTTCCAACCACTTACAATATCTGCATCCTGCACCAGTTCGAGGAAAGTGTTCAACATGTCCTCTTCGCGTTCAAACAAGAAGCAGTTGTCAAATCGACTGCAGATTTCTTCGGCAGTGGCCCACGAATAACTTTTGGGTGGAACCACCAAGGTGATCATTTTTTCCATCCAGTCTAGATAAACCGAAATACTGGTGATGGGATTAAACGGATCTTCGGGTCGACTGTAACCACGTTCGGGATCAAAGTCGACCTCAATATCAAAAAATGCAGTTTGTAGTTTGGGCGAATCAACACCGAGATAGTTTTCTTCTAGACATCGGAATATGGGATTGATGTCACTTTCCCATATACGTTTGTGACTGTTTATTTTTAATTCTTTTTGGAACTCTTTGCTGGTACGACTGTGAAATCTAGTGACCGGTGTACCATATATGGTACGATGCTTGCCGCGAGGATCGTCATAGTAAAAAACATAGTTGGCCGGATATTCTCGATAAACACGCTCGCCATTGACTCGTTCTACTACATGGATTCTATCTTTTGCACGTTCAAACAGTGCGTCTACGTAACTCATTTATGCTCCCATGCCACTTTTAGCTGGCAAATACTGTAATTCTTGCTTGTAAGTAAGCGACTCTATATTATTTAGTGGCGTCAATTACGAGCCTTATCAAACCAATGGTGTCAATGGTAAACAACAGCGCATAGTTGGCCAGCATGCCAAAACTGCCCCGAGTCCATGCGGCCCAGGAGTATATTATTGTACTACAGACCCAGATACAATACAATGGCAACAAGGGCGGATTGGGTAAAAACACAGTCATTCCAACCGCACAACCCACACTGCCAACCCAGCCCAGCACTTCTAACACAAAACGTGCAGGATACTCTTGATAGTCACGACGCATCCAATCAAGAGTATTATCAAGCCATTTCAAAGTGTTTTACCAACTGTTTCTAAGATTGTGTTCAAATCTTCGTGATCTTGGTTGGTTGCAGTCAGGCTGGCCTTGTGTGCAGTACGAATGGCCTTTTTTAGCACCGCTGGCTTCAGTTCCATTTCTTCGGCAATGGCTTTGACAGTGTCGGCAAGTCCGGCATTGAGATCGTCCACTTCTTGCATGACCCGCATGCCTTCATTGATAATTTGTGTTAGTTTGGCTTTTTCTGCACCACTAAACATACGTGCTGTCATAAGTTCTCCTTAGTAAAGCAACTATTATAGACTGTAGTTATCTATAAATCAAGTACATTGATTGCCGAAGTTCCTTGCCAATCAATTTGAGCATGCCGTGCTGATATTGATAACTGTTGTCCATTAAATATCCGGTATTGGGAGTAAATGGCAAACTGAATTGATGGCCATCGATATCAAATGCAGTACCCGAATCCGACAATCCGGTCATGTAAATTTGTGCAGTTGGTAGTCTAGTAAATTCATCTGCGTGCCAGGGACTTTGAAATCGCGGTAAATCTCGCCAAAGACTGACATTGACTCCGTTGCTGGGCTGCACCGAATTCACTAATTTTTTCACAACGGTTGCAGTTGACTGGCCATACTGTATCAACAGTTGTCCAAGTTCGGTATCACGCAAATGCTCGTACACTTCAAGTCTGAGTCTATTGGGTTCGGTGCGTGGATCGTACAAATCATTGGATAATTTGGTCACTTGGTCAACCACGGATTCCCACACATGATCGGGGAAAAATTTTGTCACATGCCACAGTCCCGGTGCTAGTTCCTTGAATTCGATCATAATTATTAATGCTCACTTTATACAGAATCTGGCGTAATTCGTGTATTAGGCAGCAGCCGCCTATTTGACGCCTGGGCTTGTGCCCTAACCGTTGCGACAACGGAACCTAAGGTAGGTGTTCTATTTGGGATAAGCCACCCAGGCTGGCCCACGATATCCCTCGGGATATGCAACAAAATGTTGTATGGTTCTATGCCATCCTTCTATTAATATATATCCTTGCGGATGCTTGATCAAAATAACTGGTTCCTGTCTAACTCCACCTTGCTGTTGAGCCAGGCGTCGTTGTATCTGCATACGCTCGTCGTCATCTCTTGGGTCAAGTTCGTTTTCGGCAACGCCCTGTGCAGTTTGTAATACATTTTGAAATTTTAATCGTGATGTTTGTTCGGCAATGTCTTTTTCTAATTGTTTCTGTACCCTAGGCACAAACATGTCTAGGGTAAATGGCAATTGCTCTAATCTCCATTCTGTCTTATCATCAATTCCCAGGTGCAGTTGCAGGCCGCGTATTACTTCGTTTCTGTTGAGCGTGGAATATTTTTTGGGCCAACGACCACGACCAAAGTTGTAAATTAAATCTCGAATAACATAGTCAGGATAATTGGGCAATATCTGTCGAAACCATTGCAACATGGCTTGCCTGCGTTCGGTAATGATTTCTGTAATACGCATTATGATACTCGAGCAAATGCACGTTCGCCTAAATCTTTAATACGATTAGATGGTATAGCAACTGTAGAAAAATACCAACCATGTTCAAATTCCAAGGGTACGCCTGTGACATTGATTTTTAATAATGTCAATGGATCATCATTATCTCGTTCTAACAGCCATCCGGCCACAGTGCGTAAATCGTCTCGGAGTTTAGCAGGATCGCCCTCATCAACCACCAAATAGGCCTTGCCTTCTTCACGTGGATCTAATCCGCCGTGTCGAATATTATCGGCATTTTCTCGTGTAGTAATATGATAAGCAGTGGTAAACTCGGGCAACTTATTTAAAAATTCACGTGCTTTCATTTGTCATCTGCCCAAGGACTGGGATCGTTTGCAATTTTTTTTGGAGTTTTGGCAACTCCTGATATTTGTAATGCATGTTGCAATTGCGATAATGGAATGCCAGCATTTCTATAGCCACGAACTATTCTATTGACATAACCTTGGCTGGGTTGAGAACCTTGACAATATTCTAGTGTTTGCGGAGTCATTACATAAACTTCTGCTGGATATTTTTGGCCGTTGCAATACACCGGATAGGTTCTACGATCATACAGACTGGGATATCCTTCGGCTTGGTCCAGTCTGGCAATTTCTCTACGGTCGATGGCCCATAAACATCCCAATACTTTAGCGCCCGGTGTGGGTTCCACATTGGCCCATGAATACATATGGTATTTGAAATTGCGTAATTTGCCTACTCCCACTAGTTCTAGACCCTCCATCAGATGTGGATCGGTCAACATGCCATAAGCAAAGTAATATACCGGCACATCCGCATTTCGACCTTCGTCAACACTTTCATGCTTTTTTGCTTTAGCTCGTGCTTTGCCGGCCTTCATGTTGGCCAACCAATGTGCCATACGGGCTTTTTCACCAGTTGAGTGTTTGGCAGTTTTACGTAGACTGCTTACACTGGCTTTGGTATTAACACCACTACGTTTAGCGAGACCTTTGCGTCCGGGATTTTTACCATCAGCAAAGTTTTCTCTTAGAATTTCTGATATTTTCATTTTTTCTTCTTGACCTTTACTGGTGCAGCAATTGCGGTGCCGTATGCTTGTTGCATTTTTTGTTTTATAATTTGTTGTGCTATTGCAGTATTGGAAGGTAACATTCCTTTATCTACTACAAAAAATTGCGAACCAATTGAAGTTGTTGCGCCCAAGTTGATATTTTTAATTCCGTCAGAATTATAAACTTGTATAGTTATAAAGTCTGATGGGTTGGCTTTTTCAAGAGCTCGCTTCAATGTGAGAAAATCATGGTCAGCTTTTCTCAACATGTTATCTTTTCCAGTTTCACCAGCAGGCCCAAATCCGGCAACGATTAACTTGGAATTTTTTTGTTTAAATACCGATGATATGTTGTTGATAATTTGTTTTGCAGTTCTATTTTTGTTATTCCATGCAGTAACCGTATAAATCGGTATTCCCTGTGTTCGTAATTGTTGAAGCTCTGCACTGTGATCAAGGTTTGTTGCAGGAACACCGCCCACCAACTGTGTCAATTTGGTTATGTATTCATTTCGGTATACCGCAGGATCAGCAGCAATGATCATGGCTCGAACAAAACGTCCTACTAATTGTACAATACTGTTGTAGTCGTTTAAATAATCACCTCCGGCATGTCTGAAACTCACATAAGTACCGTTGTAACTGATGCTGGCCTTGTGTTGTCTACTAAATTCTTGTGCCATGTGTTGCAACAACGGCAATTTGAGAACAGTGGGCTTGGCTGGTTCTCCGGGTCGACTTTGTACAAATGCCTGTCGCGGTCCCGAGCTCTTGAGATGTTTCAATATGCTTTGTACAAAAATATTGTCCTCGCGTTTGAAGTATTCGAGTACTCGTTCTTCACCCAAGAACACAGCAAGTTTTAATACGTCTAGTTCTTGGGGAATACTGACATTGATATGCAGGCCAGTTGAGGAATTGGTGTAAAGACGCAATTGTTTGGCCATGGAATAAAATTTAGTCAGCACGGTCATGGCTTCCAGGGCCGGTAACGGTGGACTGACAATTTCTGCACAACCATCATAGTCGTCACCATCAGGTATGATACTGCCATCAGGCTCGATGTACCAGTCGGTCATGTTCTTTGTATTCTCGTGATAATCGCCAAACACTGTAACTCGTCGTCCCATGGTTTTTTCTACCACAGGTTGTAATACCAAAGAAAGATCCATGTAAATAGAATCATCTTCGTTCCACTCATCGTCGTATTCTCTATAATCGTCTCTTGCCTGTTCTAAATCAAACACTTTTTCAACTTGCTCAAGATCATAGTCAAAGTATTCGTTTAGATGGCGTGCTATAAATAGGCTACCGCGCATGGATCCACGCAATTCTGGAGGTATTATTTCGTCAAAAAATGTATCCCAGTCGTTGGGAACTGATAGGTTTGTTAATTTTATAACCGTATCATAAAGTTGGTGACGGGCTCGACTGTCTCGTTTGCGCGGAGTTCGATAATCTAATTCTCGAGAAAAAATCAAATCGCCCAATGATTTAGCAAACCACAACTGCGTTCCAATCTTTTTATCGGGATAGGGATATTCCGCTTGTTTGTATTTGGCTCGGTCTATTGCGGTCTTTTTGTATTTTATACGTAGGTCTTCGGGCAATTGGCTAAACGATTCCTTGGCTTGGGTCAAAGTCTTTGCTGAATATGCGGCCAGTGCTTCGGCCATGCTGGTGTAACCGCCCAAGGGTTTTTTTAGTTTAAGTGTTTGATCAAATTCACTGATGGTAACATTTTTAAAACTTCTGTAGTCAAAAATTTCAAATTGTTCAAAATCATGTTGCATCTGTTCACGCGGATCGCGAGGGTTAGCATCAGTGTTGGTATTGCCACCAAAATTTCCTTGAACAGTTGATTTGGGGGCACAGATTTCAAATTCAAATCCCACCAAAACACCTTGAGTGTCACCTTGTTTGACAGCATCAGCAAACGCAGTGGGACTCATGCGAACTTCGTCAAGTTCTTGTTTTTGTATTACGGCTTTGTTTATTTGTGTAAAACGCATTGAGTATTTATCACAAATACCCTGTGCCGTTGCGATATGGGGAGATAAAGATTTGAAGAACCTGAGGATTTTCCATATCTCTCCCCTAGGCAACAACGAATTGGCAGACGAGCTTTATTGATTATCGCGGCACACTATGCTATATCTAGATTGCAATAAATCTCGGTTGGAATCAGATATTTTTGAACAAATTCATCGGTCCAGACAGCATAAATTATAAGCACGTATCGGTCGTTATAGCCTTCGTTGACGGCTGCATGAGCATATGCAGCATGATTGAGTAAATTGGCAGTATTGGGCATGATACCACCGCCAGACACTTTTAATTTTACTTGTTCATTGCCCAATAAAGGCACGTGTATTATATCTATTCCTATTCCTCGTTCCGGCGGCGGCATTCCTTGTATGTGTGGATCCCAGTATTTGCCTCTATGGTCTTGATCAAAATCGCGATGCAAATTGATATAACCACGGGATTTTAAAAGTGCCGGATTAACGTGACCCAGTCCAGCAACTCCTATATCAGCCAACCATTTTTTAGTTTGTGGTAATTCTAAAGATCCAAGTACATCTGCAGTGTAATCTTTGCGTGACCATCCTGGACTGCGTGAGCCTGCCGAAATTCGTTCTAGATTTTGTATTTCTTCGTATATTGCCAATTGATCTATTGGTATGTCTAAACTGATAAACGGCCAAAGATAGTAACTGTGCTTGGGATATAAATTCAGTCCTTGTGATCTTTGCATGAATTTATCAAGGTTATTGCTGTTAGTTGATTGCGATAAATTTTCTGCTAGATCTAAAAACCATTGATAATGCTCAAATAAATTTTTACCAAAATCTCCGTTAACCACTTGATTACACAATCTTTCTTTGAATGCGCTAACGTCAGAATGCAACACCATTGACCATCGAATAAATTTGTTGTTTAAACTGGTGCAAGGTTGAAATTTTCTTTTGCTGCCATCAGTGGCCCAACTGGTATAAAGCAGTTCGCCGAGGTCTTCGTTATCAATTGAGATTGATTGAATTTCAATTTCTTTGATTTCAGAATCAATAATTTCAATCAATTGCCAATCATCTAGCAATTGAAATTCTTGTGCAGTGGCAACAGTCTCATCAACTTTACCGTTACGTAATCGTACAGTTAGTACAGTTTCAGGTTTGGTAATAATTTTACAGATAGAGGTCATTTAAATAGTATAGCAATATCTGTCAACAATGTCAAATTAACATTAATTATCGCGGCACATTCATAAAGTTCGCTAAAGTGTTTTTGACGTCTTGAATTGTAAAATAACTCTTGTGTTTGTGTTTACCAAATTCAGGATTATCTCTCCAGATTTGATCCATATTTAAACCAGTACCGGGTAATCTTCCGCCACCTTCCTTAGCTATCACTGTTCTTGGATCGCGTCCCACATAGGCCGGTATGAATATACTCATGTAAAGATCTCCGGCGTCCATACCAGGTCGAGAAGACCTTTTAAGAAATCTGTACACATAGTCCAGTTGTTGAGTACCACTCATGCGCTTGAGTTCTTCTGTACTTGTTCCCAAATCTTTTGCGGTGCCGTGTGTGAATTGTATAAGTCCCACTGCTCCGGGTACACGTTGTCCGTCTTTTGTAATTTTGTCGGGTGCTTGAATTGAAGGACTAAATGTACGTATGGTTTCGTGCCCGATAATTCCAATTAACGCATTTACTTCAAGTCCAAGTCTATGTGCCACGTCTTTTAACTTGTCCATGAACCCGGGTTCGTTTAACGCACTCTTGGGATTATTGACTGCTATTGATTTAGGAATGTCTGTGGATTTTACCGGTTCTGCTGTTTTTCGACTGCGGTCAACACCAGCGTCGGCAGGATCAGCATATATGCTTTTACCCGGCACTACTGGCGGTTGTGCCACTGGCGCAGCTGCTGCTTTTGCCTGTTGTGCCTTTAAGGGATATTCGGGATGCTTGCCATATTCAGGAATCTTGACCAGTTGTCCTTTTTCAAGACGGGTTTTATTGTCAAACCCGTTGAGTTTCATTATATCATGTGGATCGGATGCGGTACTACGTGCTATACTATAAATAGTGTCGCCAGGTTTTATCCATACTTGATAGTATCCGGTCATGGGCAACTCTGCAGGTTGTCTGGCAGTTTTGGCCAATGCTCCACCAGTTGCGGCTGCAACACCAGCACCTATAGCACCGCGCATGAATCCGCGACGACTGATGTCCTCTTTAGTGGTTTGTTTGATCCAGTTGTCAGGAATATCACCGGTTTTGTTGACAAATTTATCGTGCAGTTGTTTGGGAGTCATTTTGTGTTTCTTGGCAATGGCTTTCATCATGTGATCGATGGCATTGTAACTGTGTGGATTTTTTAGATCTTTTTTCAAGTCAGCCACTGCATCTTCGTTTACAGCGCCTTCGGCTTGACTCTTGGTTTTGTGGAAATTTTTGTACCACTGAACCTGACGTGCCAGTTGCACTCCGCGTTCGCGAGTGGCCTTGTTGTTGCTGCGTTTCATTTCATTGGCTCGACCATGCAGTCGCATTAGGTCACTGTTGCGCATGGTTTCACCTTTTTTAAGACCGGCCTTGCGACGTAGACTGCCCGGTCTTGATCCGGGTTTGGCGCAACCAGTAAAGTCTTCTTTAAGTTTGGGATCGAGTCCCAGTTCTTCGGGATGTGCCTTGGCAAACGCACGCATGATTATGCCGGCATTTGAATTTGCTTCGTTTTCTTCTTCACTACCAGTCTCGCCTGATTCAGGGTTGAGTTTACCATCTAAGTCCTGTTTGTAATGAGTTAGTTCGTGTGCCAAGGTACGCAACACATCAACTGGATGTCGACCACCAGTGACCACGTACAATTTGCCATCTCCGTATTTGCCAAATGTTTGATCTTCGGGTTTGGCCAGTAGTTGTATATTGGGCAATTGATCTAGTTGCAATTGATCTTTCAGCCACGGCAGATACCGATGCACAAACTGATTGGTATCTTCAAATAACTGACAGGCACGATCAAACTCTATAGACTTCATGTTATTTTTTCTTGAGTGTTATTGCACCAACCTGACGAGTCGGACTGGTTTTATGAACTGTTTCCTGCTCTTGACTGGTCTTGTGTTCCTGATGACTGTAGGTATCAGATCCCAGTGCCCGAAACGCCTGTTTCATCATGCGACTTTCCACCTCGGTATAAGGATACGCAATATTGTACTTGCCAACAAAACTGTTATTGTCTACATCAATTGGGTCATCACTGCCGTCTGCCATGGCAGCGGCTCGCATCACACGTTCTAGATGGTGATCATTGTCCCATCCATCTGGGTCCATGAACAAATGAATACCTTTAGCAGTGGCTTCTTTATGCCCCGGAGGTATTTTACCCAACTTCATTTCGTTAATAATTTCATGTATTTTCATTATTTCTTCTTTAAGACAATAGCCCCAACTTGGCGCACTGGACTTACATGATGCACATGATCATCTTCGCGACTGCGATTATCGCCCATTTCTAGTGCTTTTCCACCACCCACCTGATCTAGAGCAAAATCAATCATTTCGCGTTCGACATCGGTATAGGTTGATGCATAAGGATCACCACTGAATGCACCCACAGCCGGAGTAGGAATATCGGGCGCTCCGGCTAAGGCCAATCCAAATCTATACTGCATGTAGCTGCTGCCATTAGACTTGTTTTGACTCAATGCTGGCAAGCTCAGTGGGCCTTTGAGACCAGCGGTGCGATCCTTGGGTAGCATGGTGGGTTGTGCTGGAATGTCAGATTCGATTATTATTTCTTTTATTTTCATTTTGTGCTCGCTCTCAACATCCATGCGTGTTTTCTAAATGCATCCATGCGCTCGGCCAAAAAGTTACTAAAACCGTGTTCGCCTTGTGTTTCGGCCATGTCATACACACGCTTGAGTATGACCATCATTTTGGCAGTATCTTCCAACAGTTCCCGTATCATTGCTTCGGCCGGAACAACTTCAATTTCGTCATCGATTTGACTTAGCACACTGAAACGACTGTTTGACCCAGGAGCATAACCACCCAGGCTACGAATCTTTTCTGCAAATTCATCCACCGTGCCATACACTTCAGTGTAGATAGTTTCAAACAAGGCATGTAATTCTTGGAAGTGAATTCCTTCCACATTCCAGTGAAAGAAATGCGCTTTCAAATAGAAAGTGTACTGACTTGCAAATGCAATTTTAGCGGCTCGTTGTAATTCATCCATAGTAGTATTTATTGTTTAGGTGCTTGGCCCGGAGTGTAAAAAAACATGTCTTCTTCGACATTTCGGTACTTGGTGACCAGTTTATTGATCACTGCGTCAATGGCTCGTGCTGGTATATTTTTACCAACTCTAATGGGTTTGGCATCAGGCTTGTTGAGTTTGAGATATAAATTCACATACTTGGGATCTATAATCTTGGCTTCGTTGAGACGATGGTTTACAAACTGCTCGGCGTTTTCCAACAGTTGGCGTAATTCTTCTACACTCTCGCAGTGCCATTTACGCAGGCTTTTGTTTATACGACTATTGGGATCGTGTGCAGTTTTTGCTCCAGTGCGATGTTTTTTCATGCCTTTCATTCTGGCACAAAAACTCTTTCTACGTTTACTGGCCTTGCTACCTTTTTTAAGTTTACTGGGTTTGGTGGTTACAGCAGTTTTTAATTTTGAACCTGGATGTTCTCTACGATAACTAGCCACACCCTTTTTGTTCAGTCCACCGTTTTTGTTCTTGCCGGACTTTTTTTGCCAGGCCGCTGTTTCAATTACAAATTCTTTAAATTTCATTTTTGATTCCTCTAGATCCGGCGTCGCTAAACGGGTTGCCAATGTTGTTTTTGTTTGTTATAATACGCGGACCAAAATATTTTTCAAGTTGAATTATTTTAGATTCAACATGATCGGGACGCTCATTTTTCATAACACTGTACTTCCATACCCCTGCTTTTTTAGTGGGATGGAAATTGATTGCCCGACTGGCAGCCTGGGCCAATTCTAAATGTTTTGAGTCAACATTGAAATATATATTACGCGAAAAATTATGAGATTCGTCGACACTTTCATCCTTCTCGCCATATCTACTGTTGTCTACCGATTTGAATTTATAATCTTTATCAAAC
>Ga0164296_1003536_pt1 | contig 14666 bp, 13 predicted proteins | sample GEODES057metaG_FD_113533 | JGI IMG/M metagenome (GOLD analysis project Ga0164296, IMG submission 113533) | Dystrophic lake water microbial communities from Trout Bog Lake, Wisconsin, USA - GEODES057 metaG | ecosystem: Environmental > Aquatic > Freshwater > Lake | place: USA: Trout Bog Lake... | reverse complement strand
GGCGATGCCGATAATCGCCTTGTCGATGAAGTTGATCATCATGAAGGCGAACAGTAGCGCGACGATGACCCAGGCGCCGGGTTGCGGCTTCGTGTTGTCCATTGGCGTTCCCCTGGATTTATTGAAAATCACCCGCCCCGGTCGTTACCGGGGCGGGACAGCTGGTAGTTAAAACAGGCTACCAGCTGCGGCGACTTTGGCCAGATGCGCGTCGGTATTGCCGAACATCTGTTCGATCATGGTCATGCGTTTGAAGTAATGACCGACCTTGTATTCCATGGTCATCGCAATGCCGCCGTGCAACTGCACCGCTTCCTCACCCACCAGCTTGCCGGCTTTGCCGATTTGCACCTTGGTGGCCGAGACGGCGCGGCTGCGGGCTTTCGCGTCTGCCTCGCCGGACATCACGGTACCGAACAGCGACATCGAGCGCGATTGCTCGACGGCGACGAACATATCGACCGAGCGGTGTTGCAGCGCCTGGAACTGGCTGATCGAGACGCCGAACTGCTTGCGCTGCTTCATGTAGTCCACCGTGATGGCGTGCATTTCGCTCATCAGGCCGACTGCTTCCGAACACAGCACCGCAATCGCTTGATCGACGACTTGTTCGATCGCCGACAGGGCGCCGGCGGGGTCGCCGAGTACGTCGGTGGCGAGCGCGTTGGCGAAGCTGATTTCCGCCGCGCGACAGCCATCCTGGGTTTTGTAGCCCTGGCGGGTAACGCCGGTGGCGGTGGCCGGGATGACGAACAGGCCGATGCCGTTGCGGTCCGTGCGGCCGCCGGCGGTGCGGGCGGTGACCAGCAGGGTATCAGCGCAGTCACCATGCAGGACGACGCTTTTCTCGCCGTTGAGCACCCAGCCATCGGCGGTTTTGGTCGCCGTGACCTGCACATCGGCGAGGTTGTAGCGGCTGGAGCGTTCCACCTGCGCGAAGGCGACGAGGCGGGTGCCGGCGGCGATTTCCGGCAGCAAGGCCGCCTGTTGCGCCGCGCTGCCGGCCGCCTGGATCAGGCCGCCGCCGAGGACGACGGTGGCGAAATATGGCTCCAGCACCAGGCCTTTGCCGAAGGCTTCCGCCACGATCATGTTTTCCACCGGGCCGCCGCCAAAGCCGCCATGCGCTTCGGCGAAGCTGACACCGAGCAGGCCGAGTTCGGCGTATTGCGCCCAGAGTTCACGGCTCCAGCCATCGGGCTCGGCCATGTATTTCTTGCGCTGTTCGAAGCTGTATTTGTCAGCGATCAGGCGATCAACGCTGTCTTTCAGCATGCGTTGGTCATCGGAGAGATCAAAGTCCATCGTTTTCGTTCCTACTAAGAGATAAACTGATTTTGCGTCGGTTTTATCTCTAAAAACCCAGAATCGCCTTGGCGATGATGTTGCGCTGAATCTCGTTCGAGCCGCCGTAGATCGACACTTTGCGCTTGTTGAAATAGGCCGGCGCGGCGGCGGCGGCGAATTCCGGGCCGTAGCCGGTTTCATTGCGGCCGCTGCCTTCATCGGAGAGCGCGAAGGGCATCACGTATGGCCCGGCGATTTCCATCACCAGCTCGGTCGTCCATTGTTGGATTTGCGAGCCCTTCATCTTCAGGATCGAGCTGGCCGGGTTCGGCTTGCCCTTCGCCTTGCCGCGTTCGTCGGCGATGATGCGCATCTGGGTCATTTCCAGCGCTTTGAGCTCGATTTCCACCATCGCCAGCTTTTCGCTGAATTTGGGGTCGTCGATCACCCGGCCTTCGCCGGCCGGCTCAAGGGAGGCCAGTTCGCGGATGCGCTTCAGGCGGGCCTTGGAGGCGCCGACCTGAGCGATGCCGGTGCGTTCGTTGCCGAGCAGGAACTTGGCGTAGTCCCAGCCCTTATTCGGCTCACCAACGATGTTGTCTTTCGGCACCCGCACATCGTCGAAGAAGACTTCGTTGACTTCATGGCCGCCATCGATGGTCTGGATCGGGCGGACGGTGATGCCTTTGGTCTTCATGTCGCAGAGAATGTAGGAAATACCTTCCTGCTTTTTGGCCGTGGGATCGGTGCGGCAGAGCACGAAAATCCAATCCGCGTGCTGGCCGAGAGTGGTCCAGGTTTTTTGGCCGTTGATCACCCATTCATCGCCGACCAGTTCCGCCTTGGTGCGCAGGCCGGCAAGGTCCGAGCCGGCGCCCGGCTCCGAGAAGCCCTGGCACCACCAGATGTCGAGATTGGCGGTGGCGGGCAGGAACTTCTTTTTCTGTTCCTCCGAGCCGAACTGGGCGATCACCGGGCCGACCATGGAGGTGTTGAAGGCCAGGCCGCCGGGCACGCCGGCCTGCTGGATTTCGTCGCTATAGAAATAGCGCTGCACCGGGGTCCAGTCTTTGCCGCCCCATTCCACCGGCCAGCCCGGGGTTGCCAGGCCGTGCTTGTTGAGAATGCGCTGCTGCAGCACGATCTCGTCCTTGCTCAGATGCTGGCCGTCCAACACCTTGTTGCGGATGCTTTCGGGAATTTCCGTGCGGAAAAAGCGTCGCAGCTCGTCGCGAAAGGCCAGTTCCTCGGCGGTGAAATTCAGATCCATCTTGCTCTCTCCCTATAACGCCCGCATCACGAGGTGGTGCGGGCGCGCTCTTCATCAATCAGGTCCTTGCGCGAAAGTTTGCCGACGCCTGTTTTGGGTAGGGCGGTGCGAATCTCCAACGCGCTGGGCAGTTCGTGCCGTCCGATACGGTCGGCAAGGAAACTGCGCAATGCCTCTAGTGTCATCTCCGGCGCGCCATCGCGCAAGACCACGAACGCCTTGGCGGCCTGCCCGCGATACGCGTCCGCTATGCCGACAACCCCGGCCTCCGCGACATCGGGGTGTTCGTAGATCGCGTTTTCGATCACCGCCGGATAGACGTTGAAGCCACCGGAAATGATCATGTCCTTCTTGCGATCGACCAGAAAGAAAAAGCCGCGTTCGTCGTAATGGCCGATATCGCCGGTGAGCAGGAAGCCATCGGCGAAAGAGGACGCGGTTTCCGCCGGCCGGTTCCAATAGCCACGGGTGACGTTGGGGCCTTTGACCCGGATTTCCCCGGTTTCATTTGGCCCGAGCACTTTATGCGGGTCGTCCAGCGCCACGACATCCATGGTGATGCCGGGATTGGGGATGCCGATCATGCCCGGCGTGTAGGCTACCCCTTCCGGGATGAGGGTGCCGACGGGCGAGGTTTCCGTCATGCCCCAGCCGCCGCCGAGAATCTGGCCGGTGAGGCGGGTGAATTTCTCTGAAATCTCCGCCGGCAGCGGCGCGCCACCGGAGAGGGTGAGCCGGAGGGTGGAAAGGTTGCGGCTTTCTATGCCGGGCGCGCTGACCAGGGCGATCCACATAGTGGGCACGCCGCAAAAAACGGTCACGCCGCCGGTTTCAATATCGGCGATGGTCTGGTCCACATCGAAGCGCGGCCGCAGCACGATTTCCGCCCCGGCGGCGATGGCGCGCAGCAACACGGCGGTGAGGGCGTAGATGTGGAACAGCGGCAGCACGCCGAGCATTTTGTCGTCTGGCCCGACGGTGATTTTGCCGGCGGCGACGTTGTTGATGATGGAAACGGCGGCGGTGAGGTTGCCGTGGCTGAGCAGGGCCGCTTTCGGCATGCCGGTGGTGCCGCCGGTATATTGCAGCAACGCCACGTCATCCGGCGTAATGGCTGGCCAGGCGGCTGGCGGCGGGGCGCAGGCGGCCGAGAGGTTGAAGACGTTGGCGGCGACGGGGATGGGCAAGGCCGGCGACGGGGCGCCCCATTCGGCATCGTCGCTCAGAATCAGCCGATCCAGATGGCCCTCGGCCAGTACCGCCAGCGCGTTTTGCAGCAGGCCGGGGATGTTGGTGGAAATCAGGGTGCGGGCGCCGCTGTCATCCAGTTTTTTGCCGATGGCGCGGGCCGGGTCCAGCGGTGAGAGATGCACCACCCGGGCGCCGAGCCGCAGTACGGCGAAGAATGCGATCGGGTGAAACGGGGTGTTGTGCAGCAGCAGCGCCACCGCATCGCCCTTGCCGATCCCCTGCCCCGCCAGCCAGCCGGCGAGCGCGTCGGCGCGGCGGGCCAGATCGGCGAAGGAGATGCGGATCGCGCGGAAGGAAACCGCGGTGCGGTCGCCATAGCGGGCAACCGCTTCATCGAGCAGCACTGGCAACGTGGTCTGGCGGATTGGCGCATCCCATACCACCCCGTCGGGGTAGTGAGGCTCCCAGGGAAATGGGCGATTGGCGATCATGTTTCCTCCGGTTTTTTTGGCCGTGGCCATTATCCGACCACCATGCCCGCGCCGGACCGGGGTCGCAAGCGGCGGGGCGATTGCGGATAGGCAGGAAAGCGGCTTACATTTTGGGTAACGGCCGCAGAAAGCGGCGTTTGCAGCCAGGAGGACCGAACCATGACCATTCGTTACGACAATCGCGTTGCCATCGTGACCGGCGCCGGAGCCGGGTTAGGGCGGCAGCATGCGTTGCTGCTCGCCAGCCGCGGGGCCAAGGTGGTGGTGAACGATCCCGGTGGTTCGGTGGACGGCACCGGTGGCGCCAATGCGGTGGCCGATACGGTGGTGGCGGAAATCCGCGCGGCCGGCGGCGAGGCGGTGGCCAATTATGGCTCGGTGTCCGACGAGAAGGCCGCGCAGGGCATTATTGATACGGCGATGAACACCTGGGGCCGGCTGGATATTCTGGTTAATAACGCCGGTATTCTGCGCGATAAAAGCTTCAACAAGATGGAAAACGAAGATTTCCGTGTGGTGGTGGATGTGCATCTGATGGGCACCGTCTACTGCACCAAGGCGGCGTGGCAGCATATGCGGGCGGCGCGCTATGGCCGCATTGTAGTGACCACCTCAGGCTCCGGCACGTTGGGCAATTTCGGCCAGGCCAATTACGGGGCGGCGAAAATGGGGGTGAATGGCTTGATCAACGTGCTGCGGCATGAAGGGGCGAGCTACAACATCAAGCTCAACGCTATTTCCCCCTCCGCCCGCACCCGCATGACCGAGGATCTGATCCCCGAGGAAGTGGCGGTGTATATGAAGCCGGAACTGGTATCCCCCGCCGTGGGCTGGATGTGCAGCGAGCAATGCGATGTATCGGGCGAGATTATTTCCGCCAATGCCGGCTCCTTCTCGGTGGTGAAATACTTCCAGACCGAAGGCGTGCAGTTCGACCCCGGTGAGCCGGTGACCTTGGAAATGTTTGCCGAGGCGTGGCCGAAGATCAACGACTGGACCGGCGCCGGGCCGATGGGCCGTAGCCGTGGCCGGCTGGAAGCCCGGCTGCGGGCGATGGGCCGGATTAAATAAGCCAATCCGCCGTGCGTGGGGGTGCCGGCATTGGCGCGCCCTCACGCGCGCGCATTTGCGATCCAGCCCGGCGCTGGCCCGGCTTTCCCAGCACGCCACATGCCCATATGGTTCCCCGCACCGTTTGACCATAGACGAGAGAGAATGACATTGGACTTTGCACTTCAGCCCACCGCGACCCCCACGGCCGCCGCCGATCGTGACGCCAAGCTGGCCAATCCTGGGTTCGGACGGGTGTTCACCGACCATATGGCCGTGATCCGCTATGACGAAGCGCAAGGCTGGCACGGGGCGACGGTGATGGCCCGGTCAAATTTCTCCTTCGATCCGGCGGCGGCGGTGCTGCACTACGCGCAGGAAATTTTCGAGGGGCTGAAAGCCTATAAGCGCGACGATGGCGGGGTGAACCTGTTTCGCCCCGACGCCAATGCCCGGCGCTTTCAAAGTTCGGCCCAGCAAATGGCGATGATGCCGTTGCCGGAGGAGCTGTTTCTGGAGGCGGTGGAGCAGATCGTGCGCATCGACCGCGCCTGGATGCCGGGTGGGGATGGCAGCCTGTATCTGCGGCCGTTCATGCTGGCGAACGAGGTGTTTTTGGGCGTGAAGCCGTCGGCGGAGTATCTGTTCGCCGTGATCGCCTCCCCGGTTGGCTCGTATTTCAAGGGCGGGCCGGCGCCGGTGACGATCTGGCTGTCGGAAAATTATACCCGTGCGTCGGTGGGCGGCACCGGGGCGGCGAAATGCGGTGGTAACTATGCCGCCAGCCTGCGCGCCCAGGCCGAGGCGACGGCGCATGGCTGCGACCAGGTGGTGTTCCTTGATAGCGTCGAACGCCGCTATGTCGAGGAACTCGGCGGGATGAATATCTTTTTCGTGTTCGACGATGGCTCCCTGCTGACGCCGCCGCTGGGGGGCACGATCCTGCCGGGGATTACCCGCGATTCGCTGATTACCCTGGCGCGGGATGCCGGGATGGTGGTGCGCGAGGACCTATATTCGATCGAGCAATGGCGCGCGGACGCGGCCAGCGGGCGGTTGAAGGAAGCGTTTGCCTGTGGGACCGCGGCGGTCATTTCGCCGATCGGTACGGTGCGGTCGGCGAGTGGTGAGTTCAGCATCAATGGCGGGGCGGCCGGTCCGGTGGCGATGGGGTTGCGCAAGACGTTGGTGGATTTGCAGTATGGGCGGGTGGCGGACGCGCATGGCTGGGTGAGGAAGGTTTTTTAGCCGGCAATCAGCGACAAAACCACGGAGACATCGCGTTGGCGCTGGGCCGGATCATTCTCTATGCGCGCGATGTCGAGGCAACCGTGGCCTTTTACGTCCGGCATTTCGGGTTTCAGATTTTGCGACTGCCGGGTGACCGCATCATTGAATTGGTCGCCCCGCGCGGTGGTGCGAACCTGATGGTGCACGCGGCGGCAAAAGGGACACGGGCCGGGCAGGTCACGGTGAAACTGGTGTTTGATGTCGTGGATGTTGCAGGATTTTGCGAAACCAGCGCGCATGCGGGGCTGACCTTCGGCCCCGTACATCAGGCCGACGGCTATTGCTATGCCAACGCGAAAGACCCGTGCGGCAACAATATCCAGGTATCCAGCCGCGCTTTTCGCACAGTCGGCACGTCTTAGGATGCCGTTCCGGTGGGAACGGCATCCTAAAGGCGATCACCGCCCCTCACGGTTCAATCCGGTTCGCGGCCGTCGTTAGCCAATATGGCGCGGTGCTGCGTGAGGCCCTTGCTGAACGCGGCTTGAGGTTTGCCTCCGCATGATGGCCAGCCTGGCAGGCGCTAGGAATTCGCCGCCCAGACCGCGCGATAGAGCGCGATGATTTCAGCTTTATCGGGCACGCGGGGATTGTTGGCGGGGCTGCCGGAGGCGAGGGCCTGGTCGGCCATCAGGTCCAGCTTGGCCTCCCACACAACAGGGTCGATGCCGAAGCCGCGGGGGCTGGGGACGGCGAGCTCGGTATTCAGCGCGTCCAGCCCGTCGGCGAGTTTATTGGCGGCAGTATCGTCGTTATCGCCAGGCGCGGCGAAGCCGATGCGGCGGGCGGCTTCGGCGTAGCGGGTAAGGCCGGCGGCGAGGCCGAAGCGGGTGATGGCCGGCAGCAGCATGGCGTTGGACAGGCCGTGCGGCACGTGGAAATGGGCGCCGATCGGGCGGGACATGCCGTGCACCAGCGCGACGGAGGCGTTGGTGAAGGCGATGCCGGCTTGCATGGCACCGATCATCATTGCTTCGCGCGCGGCGGCGTTATCAGGTTGGTGGTAGGCGGTGCGCAGGTTGGCGCCGATCAGCGCCATTGCCGAGACGGCCAGCGCGTCGCTGAACGGGGTGGCGCGTTTGGAGACATAGGCTTCCAGCGCGTGGCTGAGCGCATCCACCCCGGTATCGGCGGTGGTGCGTTTGGGGACGGTGAAGGTGAGTTCGTAATCCACGATGGCGGCCAGCGGCAGGGCGCCGAGGCCGGAGATCAGCATTTTCTCGTCGCGGGCGCTGTCGGTGATGACGGTGAAGCGGGTGGCCTCCGAGCCGGTGCCGGCGGTGGTGGGGATGGCGATCACCGGCATGGCGGCGTGATCGGCCTGGAACGGCACTTTGTAGGCGGACATCGGCGCATCACCGGTGGCGAGGATGGCCATCGCCTTGGCGGTGTCGATCGGGGAGCCACCGCCGAAGCCGATCAGGCAATCGTAATCGCCGGCACGCATGACCTGGACGCCGGCGATCACCACGGTGTCGGTCGGTTCGGGGATCGTGTCGCTAAAGACCGCGGCGGCGATGCCAGCGGCGGCCAGCGGGGCGAGGCAGCGTTGCACCAGGCCCGACGAGACCATGAAGGGATCGGTGACCACCAGGGGTTTGCGGAGGCCGAATTTCGCCAGCACGGCGGCGATTTCGCTGACGCTGCCGCCGCCGACCTGGATGTAGCGCGGGGCGACGATGGTAAAGGCGCTCATGCCGCGTAACCTTCGACGATGGCGACATCAGCGGTGGAGGCGGCTTCGCGCACCGCTTTGGCGGCGGTGTATTCCGGGCTGAAATAGAAGGTTTTCAGGGCGTCCATCGTCTCAAATTGCAGGACGACGACGCGTTGCAGGCCTGGATTGCCTTCAAGCTCGGTGACCGCACCGCCGCGCACGAGGTAGCGGCCGCCGAACTGAGCGATGATGGGGGCGGCCAGTTCGCGGTAGCGGCCGAAGCCGACCGGGTCGGTGACCGTGATGTTGCAGATGAGATAGGCCGACATGTTCGCTCCCGCGTTTTTTTAGGTCTTATTGGTTAGCCGGCGCTGGCGGGGCCGCGGGCGCGGCGCTCGGCGTAGAGCGCCAGGCGCTTGGCCGCAGCCGGAGCCTGAGTGCGGTCATGCTCCACCACCACATCAGGCAGGGTTTCGAAATGGTGGCAGGCAGCCATGTGGCCGTGATCATCGGTTGGCCGCAGGGCCGGGGTTTGGGTGCGGCAGAGTTCCGAGGCAAAGGCGCAGCGGGTGTGAAAGTGGCAGCCGCTGGGCGGGTTCATCGGGCTGGGCACGTCGCCGCCGGGGATCTGGCGGGCGGTTTCGCGGTGCGGGTCCGGGCGCGGGATCGCGCTGAGCAGGGTGCGGGTATAGGGGTGGCGCGGGGTGGCGAAGACGGCGTCTTTCGGGCCGATTTCAACGATGCGGCCGAGATACATCACCGCTACCCGGTCCGCCATGTGCTTCACCACCGCCAGATCATGGGCGATGAACAGATAGGACAGGCCGAGCCGGGCTTGCAGGTCTTTCAGCAGGTTGACGACCTGCGCCTGGATGGAGACGTCGAGCGCGGAAACGGGTTCGTCGCACACCACCAGGTCCGGTTCAACCGCCAGCGCGCGGGCGATGCCGATGCGCTGGCGCTGACCGCCGGAGAATTCGTGCGGGTAGCGTTTGGCGTGATAGGGCGCGAGGCCGACGAGGCCGAGGAGTTCCTCCACCCGCTGAGTACGGGCGGCGGCGTCACCAATGCCGTGGACTTTGAGCGGCTCTTCCAGAATGGCGCCGACGGTCATGCGCGGATTGAGCGAGGCGAACGGATCTTGGAAGACGATTTGCATGCGGCGGCGCATGGCGCGCAATTCACTGCCGCCGAGGGTGGTGATGTCACGGCCTTCAAACCAGACCTGGCCGGCGCTCGGCTCAATCAGACGCAGCACCAACCGTGCGGTGGTGGATTTGCCGCAGCCGCTTTCGCCCACCAGCGCCAGGGTTTCGCCGCGCTTGAGTTGGAACGATACGCCATCCACCGCCTTGACGGTGCCGGCGGCGCGGGAGAACACCAAGCCGGAATTCACCTTGTAGTGCTTGGCGAGGTCGACGACTTCCAGCAGCAAGCCGTCTTTGCGGGGCGCGGTCATGCGGCGGCATCCACGATGGACTCGACCGGGGCGCGCAGGCAGGCAACCTGATGCGCCTCCCCGATGGTGTGCAAGGTTGGGTCGGTGACTTTGCAGGCGGCATCGGCAAAGACGCAGCGCGGGTGGAAGCGGCACCCGGTGGGCAGGGCGAACGGAGGGGGCACAGCGCCTTCGATGGCCAGCAGGCGGTCGTGCTCCTCGTCCAGCTTGGGGATGCTGCCGAGCAGGCCGAGGGTGTAGGGGTGCTGCGGATCGTCGAAAATGGCTTTGGCAGTGGCGCGTTCGACCACACGGCCGGCATACATCACCGCGACTTCGTCGGCCATTTCCGCCACCACGCCGAGGTCGTGGGTGATGAGGATGATGGCCATGCCGGTTTGTTGTTGCAGATCGCGCAGCAGGTCCAGGATTTGCGCTTGCACGGTGACATCGAGCGCGGTGGTCGGCTCATCGGCGATCAGCAAATCCGGCTCGCAGGAGAGCGCCATGGCGATCATCACGCGCTGGCGCATGCCGCCGGACATCTGGTGCGGGTATTCGTCGAACCGGCGTTCCGGCGCGGGGATGCGAACGCGGTTGAGGGCGGCGATGGCGCGGGCTTTCAGCACCAGGTCGCTGGCATCGCGGTCGTGGGCGCGCATGGCCTCCGTGATCTGGTCCCCGACGGTGAAGACCGGGTTCAGGCTGGTCATCGGCTCCTGGAAGATCATGGCGATGCGGCGACCGCGCAGGGCGCGCATGTCGGCGTCCGGCAGCGTGAGCAGGTCTTGGCCATCGAACATGATGCGCCCGCCGGCGACGCGGCCGGGCGGTGGCACCAGCCGCATGGTGGAGAGCGAGAGCACGGATTTGCCGCAACCGCTTTCGCCGACAATGCCGAGGGTTTTGCCGCGTGGCACCGAAAGCGAGACGCCGGCGACCGCCGAGATCTCCCCCGCCGGGGTGCGAAAGACGGTGCGCAGGTCTTCGATGGAGAGCAGATCATTCATATCCGCATACTCACCCAGCACAGCGCCGCGGTCTAGGGCCTAGTCGCGGCGGTTGAAGACGATCTTGCCGTCGAGCAGGGTGAGATCGGTTTGGGTTTCCAGCAGCGCATCGGGGTCTTCGGCGAAGATATCGCGGGAGAGTACGGCGATGTCCGCGTATTGGCCGGGCACGAGGCGGCCGCTTGCGGCTTCGGCGAACTGGGAATAGGCGCCGGCCCAGGTGTAGGCGTGCACGGCTTCGGCGAGGCTGATGCGCTGGTCGGCACCGAGGACGGTGCCTTTGATGGTGCGGCGGGTGACGAGGGTATGCAGGTTGCGGAACGGGTCTGTGGCGGAAACCGGGGCGTCTGACCCGGTGGCGGGGTGCAGGCCGGCATCGATCCAGGCGCGCCAGGGGTTGGAGGCGAAAGCGCGGTCCTGGCCGAGGTTTTGCAGATACATCTCGCCGAACTCGTAGACGAAGATGGCCTGCGGGATCGGCTCGATGCCGCGCGCGGCCATGCGGGCGATCTGGTTGGGATTGGTGAATTCACAATGCTCGATGCGATGGCGGCGGCCGGCGAGCGGCTGGGTGGCGGTGTCGGCGGCTTCCATGCCGACGAGGGTGCTCTCGATGGCGGCATCGCCGATGGCGTGGATGGCCAGTTGCCAGCCCTGGCGGTGGTATTTCGCCAGCAGGCCGTGAAATTCCTCGGTGGGGAAGATGAACATGCCGGTGCCGCCCTGGAGGTAGGGCGCGGTCATGGCGGCGGTGCGGCCGCCGGCGGAGCCGTCGCAGAACACTTTCATCGCGCCGTAGCGCAGCATGCTATCGCCGGTATTGGGGCGGATGCCTTGTGCCCAGGCGGCGTCGGCAATGCCATCGGGGTTACCGGCGAGGCACATCCAGGTGCGCACTGGCAGGCGGCCGGTTTGGTGGGCGGCGGTGTAGGCGGCGATCTCGCGCATGCCGGCGGTCATGCCGACGCAGGCATCCATGACGCGGGTGAAGCCTTGTTTTTGCAGATACCGGCCGGCGCGCTCGATGGCGTCCAGCAATTGCGTGTCGCTCGGCGGGGCGATTTTGCGTCGCACCAGTTTCATGGCGTGTTCGCGCAAGGTGCCGTTGGGCTGGCCGCCATCGCGGTCCAGGCTGCCGCCGGACGGATCTGGCGTGCTGGCATCCACCCCGGCGAGGGCGAGGGCGGAGCGGTTGGCAACGCCGACATGACCGCAGGTGCGGACGATGAAAACAGGGTTGTGCGGGGCGGCGGCTTCCAGCTCATCCGCCGTGGGGTTGCGACCAACATCGAGGGCCGAGTCGTCGAAGCCGCGGCCGACGATCCATTGGCCTTTGGGGGTGTGCTGGGCTGCGGTGCGGATTTGCTGCAACAGGGCGTTCAGCGTCGGCGCGACCTCTTGGCGAAGGTCCACCTGGCCCATGGTGAGGCCGAGCGGGAGCAAATGCTGGTGCGAATCGTTGAAGGCCGGAATGGCGAGGCGGCCAGCGAGGTCGATGTGTTTGGTATCCGGGCCGGCCAAAGCCCGCACTGCATCGCGTTGGCCGACTGCGACCACGCGGCCGTTGGCGACTGCAAGGGCTTCGGCGAAACCCTCATGCAGGCCTTGGAAAATGCGGCCGCCGGTGAGGATGAGTTCGGCATACGCCATGCAGTCGGCTCCTGATGGCATGGCCGGGGCCCCTGCCCCGGCCATGCGGTGTTGGGGTTAAATCGCGTCGTACGGATAGACGTCGCGGGTGCGTTCCAGCGGGGTGAAGGAGTTTTTCCACGCTGGCAGCAGGCTTTCCGCCATTTTTTCCGCCGTCCAGCCGTCGCCGCGATGCATGGTGCGGATGGGGCGGGGCTGGCTGTAGAGGTAGATTTCATTGCCACGGGCGCCGAAAATCTGACCGGTGACGCCTTTGGCGGCGTCCGAGGCGAGGAAGGCGGCGAGTTGGGCGACCTGATCGGGGCGGGTGCGGGCGGCGCGCTCCTGAAGCTGGGCTTCGGACTGGCCGGGCACGGTTTCAATCATGCGGCTGAAGGCGTGCGGGCCGATGCAGTTGGAGCGGACGCCGTAGCGGGCGGTATCGCCGGCGATGCCGCGCGACATGCCGGCGATGCCGAGCTTGGCGGCGGCGTAGTTCACCTGGCCGACGCTGCCGATGAGGCCGGAGGTGGACGTCATGTGAATGAAGGCACCGCTTTCCTGGGCGCGGAAATAGGGGATGGTGGCGCGGGAGACGTAAAAGGCGCCGTAGAGATGGACTTTGACCACCGCATCAAATTCCTCCGGGGTCATGCGGTGGAAGATGGTATCGCGCAGGATGCCGGCGTTGTTGACGACGATATCAATCTTGCCGAAACGATCGATGGCGGTTTTGACCATGCGCTGGGCGCTGTCCCAATCGGCCACACTGTCGGTATTGGCGACCGCGCTGCCTTGGCCGTGCAGCGCATCGATTTCATTGACGACTTGCTGCGCCGGGGTGGCATCGCCGCCGGAGCCATCGACGGCGGCACCGACGTCATTGACCACGATTTTGGCGCCGTTTTCGGCCATGACCAGCGCCATGGCGCGGCCAATGCCGCGGCCGGAGCCGGTGATGAGAGCGACTTTGCCTTCGAGCATTTTTTTGGACATCAGGGTTCCTCCCGTTGGTGTTGCCCGCAGCATGCGACGGCGCGGACGGGCTGTCACCCCCTGGGACGGGTTGCCGGATTGGGATTCGGATGGAATGGTTGCCGCAACTGATGGATGGAAACGCGCCGCATGACCACCGCCCATAAACATGAGTATGTCGAACCCGTGCCGGACCTGGCGGCCACGGCGGAGATTATCCGCACGCCGTGCGGCGATGGCACGATGGTTTGGCGCAGTTGGGGCAACGGGCCGGTGCTGGCGCTGCTGCATGGCGGCACCGGGTCCTGGCGGCATTGGGCGGCGAATATTGCCACGCTGGCAAAAACGCATCGGCTGCTGGTGGCCGACCATCCCGGGTTGGGGGATTCCGACTTGCCGCATGATCCGATCAGCCCGGAAAGCCTGGGCGCGATCGCGGCGGCGGGGATTGGCTATATTATCGGGCAGACGCGCTACGATATTTGCGGGTTCTCGTTCGGGTCTATGATTTCCGGCCACGTGGCGGCGCAACGGCCGACGCAGGTGAAAACGCTGACCATCGTGGGACCCGCCGCCCTGGGCACGCCGCGCCATGCGGTGTTGCTGGAAAAAGTGCGCAGTAAGCACGGAGAGGAACGGCGGGCGGCGAACCGGGAAAACCTGGCGCGGTTTATGTTTCATGACCCGGCGAAGATCGACGACCGGGCGATTGATATCCAGGACCTCAACACAAAGCTGGCACGGCTGAAAAGCAAAGGGTTCGCGCATACCTCATCGCTGCGCGATGCGACCGGGCGGACGCCGGCCAAGCTGACGGCGATCTGGGGCAGCGGGGATGTGACCGCCTACCCGGATGTGGAAACGCGGATCGCGGCGCTGCGAACGGTGCGGCCGGATGCGGGGTTGGTGATTATTCCCGATGCCGGGCACTGGGTGGCGTATGAGGCGGCGGCGGCGTTTGATGCGGCGTTGTTGGGGGCGATCGGGTAGGGCGGAGGGAAGGAAGGCCGCCTTTTTTGAAAAAGAGGCGCAAAAAACTTTTGGACTTTCTCGTGGGTTAAGCGGTGCGTTATCCTGTTGCGACTTCCGAGGTACCTGTCGGGCGCTCAGATACGATGTGTTTTGGTGCTCGTTTATAGATATGCCCAGCCTGCAATGCGCTTTAGAAAAATCTTCGCTATGCGCCGATATATTCACGAGCGCGCTGGGGCTACATCATTCCATTTGCCGGCATACCGGTAACTATCCGAAATATGTGCAAATAACCACGCGGTGACCTGCGCTCTAAGCTGGGACAGCGCTCATGGCCCCCTGCTGCCACGGCGATTCCTCCAGAGTTATCCAATTGGAGGCGTAAAAAAGCGGGATCTCATTAATT
>Ga0164296_1003535_pt1 | contig 14668 bp, 13 predicted proteins | sample GEODES057metaG_FD_113533 | JGI IMG/M metagenome (GOLD analysis project Ga0164296, IMG submission 113533) | Dystrophic lake water microbial communities from Trout Bog Lake, Wisconsin, USA - GEODES057 metaG | ecosystem: Environmental > Aquatic > Freshwater > Lake | place: USA: Trout Bog Lake... | reverse complement strand
GACGCCGATCAGACCGCGCTCCTTCAACAGCGTGACGAACTGACGGAATAGATCCCGGTCGAAGAATTCGGGCGAGTGAAGCTCGTAGAGCAATGCCATGCGACTCGCAGCCTGCTGACACCGCTGCTCCAGCATGTCCTGGGTGATCACCCGAGGGCCGGACTGCAGCAGCAGCGCGATGGCCAGATAGTAGCGCTCCACCACCTCGAGCGTGGCATGTGCGAGATGCGACAACTGCACCGCCTCAGCACTCGCGGTTGCTGGCCGTCGCCACCACAAACCATCGTCGGTCTTCGAGAGTAGCCCGAGCGCCATCAGCGCCTCAAGGAGGCGCGACACCACCGGCCACACTTCCGCCTCGGTCCAATGCAGAAAGAGCTCCTGCGCAACATAGGGATAGATACGCGCCATCAAGCGCTGCAGGTCCTCGGTGCGCACGGCTTCATTGTTCATGAACGCACAGGCGATCAACGAAGGCAACGCGAAGATGTGCAGTACGTTGTTACGGTAGTAAGCCGAGACCACGGCGTTCGACTCACTCATGCGAACGACAGCGCCCAACGCATGTGGCACGGTCTCGACGAGACCCATGGCCCGTCCATAGGAGAGGATGTCCTCTCCCGACAACGGCGTGCACCAGACATCTGCCGAGTAAGGCACCGCCTCCGCAAGCCGCCGATACAGATCGAGCTGACGAACCAGATCGCTTTCCGGCATGGCCTGACGTGGGGTGGACAAGAGCGCCAGGCTGAGCAGGGAGATGGGGGAAACGGCAGCCGCCGAATTGACTCTCGACTGGATCACGCGCGCCAACGAATCGACCGCGGGTCCGAGCCACGGCGGACGCGGCTGACTCGCCGTCTCGGTCCAACCCGGCGCGCTCACATCCAGATGATCTCCGAGCGACAGCGGCTCACCAAAACTGACGTACACCCGACCGAACCTTTCACGCAACACGCGCAGGGCGCGCAACAATCCGCCGATGCTTTCCTTCTGCTTTGGCCGTCCTGACAGCTCGCTGACATAGGTGCGGGCCTCCACCAAGCGTTCATAGCCGAAATAGACGGGCACGAAGTACACGGGTCGCGCCGGATCACTGAGAAAGCTCCGTACCGTCATCGACAACATGCCCGTCTTCGGTCGCAACAGCCGCCCGGTACGGCTACGACCCCCTTCGATGAAGTACTGGATCGGGTGGCCCCGTCCCATCATCACCCGCAGATAGCTCATGAATACGATCGGATACAGGGCGTTACCCTTGAAGCTCCGCCGCAGGAAGAATGCACCCCCCTTGCGAAGAAATCGTCCGACGATCGGCAGATTGAGATTGATGCCAGCCGCCACATAAGGCGCCGCATAACCGCGCCGGTAAATCACATACGACAACAGCAGGTAGTCCATGTGACTGCGATGGCAGGGGACGTACACCACCCGGGCACCGCTCGCGGCCAGATCAAGGCGCTCCGGGTGCAACACCTCGACACCGTCATAAAGCCGCTGCCAGACGCGAGCGAGCACGCGCGACATCACCGCCACGAACCGCGGCGAATAGTCGGCCGCGATTTCATGGACGTAGGTCGCAGCGAGGTCTAGCACCTGACGACGCGTCGCGTGACCGTCGCGAGCCTCGAGCGCCATCGCGACGCGTACGGCGCGCTGCTTGAGCACCGCGGCGATCACGGTACGCCGCCGCGCAAGATCGGGACCAATGATCGCTACCCGCGTTCGTCGGACATCGCCACGCAACGTCCGTAGCGCGCGCCGCGCGCCGCGACCGGCGTCGAGATCAGGCCCCAGCATCTCACGAACCGCAATCGCTTCGCCGAAATGCACCAACGTGTTGCGACCATGCACGAGCGTCGTGACGAGCCTGCGAAACGGCCCGACGATGCGCCAATCTTCGCGGAACCAGAGGTCAAGACCCGAGCGTTCCGACCCCGGCGCCCGGCCCCAGAACACCGAGACGGGCACCAGGTCGACCGGCGACTCCGTCGTGGAGGCGGCATCGCGCATCACACGAACCAGCCTTTCCGGCACACGACGATCCAGCCGACTCCGAAAGAGGCCTCGACGGTGCTCGAGCGCAACCACGGACTGCGCTTCATGGCCATTGGCGAGCTTCAGGCGTCGCGCCGGGGCGGGCAAGCCATGTCGGGCGCAGACCAAGGTCAACGCGATGAGATCGGCGAGGGAGCGTCTTTCGATCACATAGAGCACGCGTCGTCCGGGACTGCGGACGACTTCGACGCGATCCAGCGGCAGCGCGGTGGGCCTCACCCAGAGACCCATCACGCGGCCAAGCAACCACACCAACGTCCGTCGATTGGCGACGAAGCCTCTCATGGCGAGGCCGCCCGTTGTGCCGCAATCAGCGCGAGCTTCGCGGTTCGGCGCAAGCGCTTGATCTCCACTTCACGCTTCAATGCAGCACTGCGATTCACGGCGATTTCGGTGTACACCAGACGGCGTGGCGCCGCAAAACGAAAAAAACTGGCCCCTCGGGAACTCGTGGCGTGGTCTCGCATCCGGCGCACGATGCTGTTGGTGACTCCCGTGTAGAGCGCGCCACGCTCATTCTCGACGATGTACACGAACCAATCGAGATCTGTCATGAAGACTTCCGCACCCACGCCACCACCGCGGTCGGCCGCGCAATCATGGTCGTACCGTCCCTTCATCGTAGCTCGACAGGAACACGTCAAACTGACGACCGATATCGTCCAGCCGATCGTTCATGCGGTGGTCGGTGTCAAGGAGCACCAGTGTGGCGGCGTACTCTCGTGCATAGCGGATACTGTTGTCCACCGGCACCACCTCGTCGCGCCAGCCGTGCACGATCGTGATGGGCGCCGGCGCGGGGATCGGCGTGTATTGCTCATAGCCCGGCATGTAGAAGGCCGGCGCCATCAGAAAAAGCCCGGCCGCGGCGAGCGTGTTCGAGGCCGACGCCGCCACGTGCCCACCCATGCTGGAGCCGACCAACAACAACTGACCGGACACACCAGCCTCCCGGGCCAGCAGTTTGGCGACCCGCTGATGCGGATCGTCGATGCCACGATAGTCCACCGAATCGACGCTCCAGCGTCGGCGCTCGGCAACCTGCGCGAGTGCGGATATCTTCGAGCCCCACGGCCCGGATTCCTTGCCATGCGAAAACACCACACGACGGTTCATCCGCACCTCCGCACCTGTAGCGGCGCTATCTTAACAGCGGTCCGGCCCCCACAGCAGCGCATCCAGCGAACGATCCGTGAACTGCACGCGCCCTCGCTCGACCACGATCCCCTCCGCGCGCAAGCGGCGGCACTGTTCACGAAAGGCCGATGTACCAAGAGGCAAGGCAATACGCCCACCCGCCGCAACCACACGATGCCAGGGCAACCGCGCAGACACCGGAGCAAGGCGCAAGGCACGTGCGACCTGCCGCGCACCCCGGGGGAAGCCCGCGCGCAAGGCCACCTCACCATAGGTCGCGACCACGCCCGCGGGCAGCGACGCCACGACCCGCCATATCGCCTGCATGCGGACATCTGCCGTCACCGGTGGGGTTGAACGAGTCATCGCGAGAGAACTAGTCACTCCACCGAGTCCGAATCACGCTCACCAGGTCGATCGGTGCCGCAAGCTGAAGACGCGCACCCGACGACTGGAAATGATTGAGCGCGACGCGCTGCAGCCGCGTCTTGCCGGGCTCGTGACTCAGCAACCATGCGGAGCCGATATCCGCACGCTCCGTCACGAACCCAAACAGCAGATGCAAAGCCTGCGGTTCGCTCGGCACGTGCAAGCGCTCATCGCAAATCGCAAACCACGTCGACCGACCCGCATCGACCGGGAACGCACCATCCTTGGCGAGCGACTCGAGGAACCGGCTCACCTGAGACTCCACGCGCCGCCACAGCGGCGCTCCCGGCGACTCGAGCAGGGCCCAGCGAGTACCGCGCTCGATACTATCGATGATCATCAGCATCAGGCGCTTGTGACTAAGCTGCCGCAGCTCGACGCCCGTGGCATGCAATCCGACGAGCGTGCGGGCCGTCAACGGCCGACGCGACCGAGTCGCCGAGAGCGTATTGAGGCCCGCCTGCGCCAGCCGCTCACGCCAATCATCGGACAGCGGCTGAGATGGCCTGAGCCCAGGCCTCAGCACACCATCCTCGGCCTCACCACCGATCCAGCAGGGACACTCCACGCCGAGCCTCGACAGCAACCCCGCCGCTGCGGCACCCGGTGGGAAAAGCTCTTCCTGGCCACGGAGGCGGTCATAGCTCCGAATCGACGGGTAGTACATCAGCACATCATCGCTCGCAAGCTCATGATGACGCACACCGATCAAAGCCGCTTCCGGTGTGACCCACTCGCCCGGCGGATCCACCAGCAGCATCGCGCGATGCGCCCTAACCACGCGCAGCGCGATCAGCCGAGCACTCGGGCCGATCGGCACATCGCGCGCCAAAGACGGGATGTAGAGCACACCGAAGGAGGGCGCACTACCGAAAGCGAACAATCCAGTGCCGTTGGCGGCGGAACCAATCACATCGTAGTCGGTGAGCGGCGCCCCATCGTCGCCATCGGCATTGGCCAGCACGTACCCCGCCAAGAGGCGGGGGTCCGAGCGCATCGTCGGCAATGGCCGATCTCGACCCGCCCGTTTGAGACGCACAAGCGCCGACTTGGCGAGCAGCACCCCGATCCAGCGCGGTGATTCTGGATCGACCGAGACGCGCCGGAATATTTCCTGATCCTCGATATGCTCATGACCAGCGGCGCGAACACGCTGCACGACCAGGTTGAACAAAGACTCGTCGGCGAGCGGCAGATTGTCGTAGTCGACCGCAGCACGCAGGAACTCGCGCGTTCCGGGACAACGCGCCTCAAGCACCCAATCCTCGCCACGTGCGACCGGCAGACCGAGCGTCACGGGTCGAGCGCCATTGCTCACCCTCACCACCAGCGCGCTCTGGCCACCATTTTCGAAGAACTGCTCGATCGCGTAGGACAACGGACTCGGCTGCCAAAGGCCACCGAAACGAGACTGAAACTCGGCAAAGGACGTCAGCACGATCGGCTGATTGAGCGGACCTCGCAGCGTTCGGCCGATGAAGGCCACCATCGATGGATCGCGGCGCTGGATCAACGACTCGAGGCGACTGGGCTCGGTGGTAGTGTCAACAGCAAGCATGGTCGGCGGGAGAGGCATCCGTTATCGCAACAACTGAGCCTACCATTCGCAGCGCCGACGTAAAGCCGTCGCGCACGTCTTTACGGCTTGGCGGGGACGATCGAGGATGCCGCCTTCTCACGATCGTCGATCACCTGCTCGAATTGCTCGCCATCACCGCCGTCGCCATCACCACTCCAGGTCGCTCCGATCGGTAGCTCGTTCCTGACTTCTGCGGCCGTCGCCAACAGGGTCGCGAGCGTAGCGTGATCACGGGACCGTACCGGCACCACAATGCCGCGCGGCTGGTCGACCAGACTGCGCGCCAACGCCCAGTCCACCTCGTTCTCGATCGGAGCGAGCCGCTGCCGGAGCGCGGTGCTCGCGGAATGCTTGAGCACCGCCCGAGGGCCCGACTTCCACGCCCGACGGTCATCCTCCAGGGGCTCGAAGGCCTGCATCATCAGCCGATCCGCTCGCCAGCCCAGCACGACGGGTTGATTGACGATTCGCACCGGCGTGCCGATGGGCACAAGATCAAACAGGATCGCGATGTCTTCAGGATACAAGCGCAAGCAGCCGTGGCTTGAACGCATCCCCACCCCGTAGGGCTTGTTGGTGCCGTGAATCAGATAGGTCGGCCAGGACAACCGGAACAAGTGCTCGCCGAGCGGATTGTCAGGACCGGGCGGAACCCGGGCAGGCAACGGATCACCATTCTCCCGGTGCTCCTTGCGGATGGATGGCGGCACGACCCACACCGGGTTGCGCTCGCGTGCGACGATCTTGGTGACTCCCTCCGGCGTACGCCAGCCGACCCGACCAATGCCGATCGGATGGGTGATGACCACCTGCCGCGCCCCCGGCGCAGGCTTCGGATAGTAGTAGAGCCGCATGGCCGCAATATTGATGACTAGCCCTTCGTGGGGCGCATCGGGCAGCACGAACTCGGTGGGCAGAACGATCTTGTGACCGGCACCCGGATCCCACGGATCCACATCGGGATTGGCGAGACTCAGCTCGTCGAAGCCAAGGTTGAAGCGCCGAGCGATGTCCGGCAACGTGTCCTCACGGCTCGCCGCCGTGACCTGCAAGCGACCCACTACCGTGTCGGCGGGCTCCGCAAGCTCGAAACGGTGACCGGCCTGGGCACGCGGCGTGACGGGCGCCTCGGGCTGCACCACGGGGATGTCCTTCACGCTCGTCGCAGGCCGAGGACCCACCAGCGAACAGCCGGCGAGCCCCACCAGACCCGCCACACCGACGACCCAAACGCGCGCCCTCAAATGGCCAGGCTCACAGCAACACCGGACGATCTGGCAGTTCGTTACCGACTTGACCTGTTTCAGGAAAATGCCGCGCGACCAGTTCAGCAACGCCCGCCACGCCGGCGATCGCACCATCCGCCCAGCGGCCGGCCCTGAACTCGGTTTGCATGCGCGCACAGACGGACGCCCACTCGGCCGGCGTCACCAGCGTGTTGAATCCTCGGTCTGCGACGATCTCGACGGCTCGATCGGCGTAGAGCACATAGATCAACACGCCGTTGTTCGCCTCGGTATCCCAGACATGCGCGGCGCTGAATAGCTCGAGCGCCCGCTGCCGCGGTCGCTTTCCGGCAAGAATCGCGGCCGCGTCGAGGTCCGTTTCGACGATGAGTTCGATTTCGCCACAGTGCGTTGCTTCCGCCGCGGCAATCGAAGCCTCAATGCGATCGAGGACCGTGCTGGTGAACCGCCGTCGGACCGCCCAGCGCGTCATGAACAAGTGTCGGACCAGCCGCAGGAGTCGCGTCATGAATCACCAGTTCCCAGAGGCGCCGCCGCCCCCGAAGCCACCACCGCCGCCACCGAAGCCGCCCCCACCACCGTCGCCGCCGGAGTAGCCGCCGCCAAAACCGCCACCAAAACCGCCAAATCCACCAAAACCACCCCCCGACAGCCCGCTGACGAGCGCCGTGACCATGGCAATCAAACCCGCGAACACCGCCATCCCGGCCGTTCCCAGCAGGAGGAACGCAAGTCCACCCGCGAGCCCACCGGTGGCCAGCGCACCGAGGCCGCGACCGAGTATCCCGCGCAAAATCGCCCCGCCGACGAAACCGAAGATCAGCACGATCGGCAACAAGGACTGAAGGCCACCCGCCGCCCGCCGACCATGGCGCTCAGGTGGCGCCGGTAAGGGCTCCCCCTGCACCAAGCCGATCAGCCGATCCACGGCAAGATCGATGCCCTCCGCGAAGCGTCCCGCGCGAAAATTGGGCTGCAGGTATTCCTCGATGATCCGATGGGAGGCCAGGTCGGTGATGGCGCCCTCAAGACCACGGCCCACCTCGATTCGAACGCGGCGGTCATCCTTGGCAATCACCAGGATGAGTCCGTCGTCGACCCCTTTGCGACCGAGGGTCCAGGCTTCCGCGAGGCGGATGGAGTACTGGGCAATGTCCTCAGGCTGCGTGGTCGGCAGGATCACGACCGCAATCTCGCTCCCCTTGGCCGCTTTCAGGGCGAGCAACTTGCTCGCGATACGTGCCTGCACCTCCGGCGTCAGCGTGCCCGTGAGATCCGTCACCGGCGCGGCGGCAGGCAACGCGACCTCTGCATTCGCCGCGCCAGTGGCGCCGAAGCCGAGCATCAGCGCGAGCGCCACAAAGCCGAGGCGCAGGTACCGCGGGAAAGCGATCATGCCGCTCAGTTCGGCTTTGGAGCGGGCGCGGTGCCGAAGTCCACTGACGGTGGCTTCTCGATAGCCGCTTCGTTCTCTACCGTGAAATTGGGCTTGACCTGATAGCCAAACATCTTCGCGGTCAGATTCGCCGGAAACTGGCGGATCTCGACGTTGTAGGCCTGCACCGACTGGATATAACGGTTGCGCGCCACGGTGATCCGGTTCTCGGTCCCCTCGAGTTGCGCCTGCAGGTCACGGAAGTTCTGATCCGATTTGAGCTGAGGATAGTTCTCCGACACAACGAGCAAGCGTGACAATGCCCCGGACAACTCACCCTGCGCCTTCTGGAAGTTCTTGATCGACCCAGCGTCATTGGCGTCCACCTTGATGGACGTGGCCTTGGCACGCGCCTCGGTGACGCCGATCAGTACCGCCTGTTCCTGTTGGGCGTAACCCTTGACCGTGTTGACCAGGTTCGGAATGAGGTCGGCGCGTCGCTGATACTGGTTCAGGACCTCGGACCAGCCGGACTTGGTCTGCTCATCAAGCACCTGAATGCTGTTGTAGCCGCACCCCGACGCCATCGCCGCCACGAGCAGCAACACCGGGAAACGAATAGCCCGCCAGATTGATCGCATAAGAGCCTCCTTTTAGCCCCACGGGCTGATGGAGACTATATGGGTCAGCGGAGGCTCGGACGCAAGAGGCAGATCGACTTAATTTATTTGTCATTTGCCCAAACAACGCCCGGATCATGCACCGGTGATCGTCAGTGCACGCGTATCCATTGCAGAACCTTGACCTCCTCGGGGCGCACTGACAGGTCGCGAGCGATCAATCGGGCCGCCAATCGGGGCTCGGTGGGCTCACGATCCTCGCGGCCAAGCTCCATAATCCCGGAATACTCGCTGGGGCCGAGCAGATCGACATCGGCCACAAATCGGGTATAGAACTTGGCGGTCATGACGGTACGGTGCCAGCCGACCCCGGGAGGCGTCCGTGACCGCGATCCCATTCAGCACAATTGACCCGGCAGGAGCACAGTACAGATGGGACGTTGGCGCCCCCCCAGCCGCCCCGGCTCGCAATACATCACCCGCGAGGGCGCCGACCGGTTGCGCGCTGAGCTTGATGTCCTTTGGCGGGTCGAGCGGCCACAGGTGACACAGGCGGTATCGGAAGCAGCCGCCCAGGGGGACCGATCCGAAAATGCCGAATACACCTACGGCAAGAAGCGCCTGCGGGAAATCGACCGTCGCGTCCGATTCCTGCGAAAACGGCTCGACGGCATGGTGATCGTCGAGGCTCCACCGAGCGATCCCGGTCGGGTCTTTTTCGGGGCTTGGGTCGAACTGGAGGACGAGCGTGGCGCACGGCGCCTGCACCGGCTGGTGGGACCGGACGAATTCGACATGGATCCGCGCTACATGAGCATGGACGCGCCACTGGGTCGCGCGCTACTCGGCAAACGGCTCGACGACGAAATCACACTGACGCTCGCCAACGGCACCCAGCGTTACCTCATCAGCGCCATTCGTTACGGACAACCGCCCGACTGATCAGGCGTTCAACGCACCCGGATGTTCTTGAACTGCCACGGATCCGTGCGATCCAGGTCCTCGGGAAACAGTCGCTCGCGATCCACCAGTGGATTCCAATCCGTGTACTCACCGACGACCGGTCCGAGATACGGCCGGCAGATCTCGAGATGCCTGCGAAAATCCATATCCTCCGGCTCGACGATACCGGCCCGCGGATTCTCCATGGCCCAGACGAGTCCCGACAGCACCGCGACTGTCACCTGCAGGCTGGTGGCGTTGTTGTGGGGCGCCAGTTGCCTTGCCTGATCGATCGACAACTGCGAGCCATACCAGTAGGCGTTCTTGGCGTGCCCGGCGATCAATACACCGAGCTCGTCGATGCCGCCGGACACGATCTCGTTCATCAAAATGCGCTTTGCTGGCTGGAGGTGCCAGTTGCGACCGGCAAACTCATGCATCGACACCACCGCCGAATCGGACGGGTGATAGGCGTAATGCGACGTGGGGCGGTAGACCACTCGCTCGCCGTCGCGCACCGTCAGATAATCGGCAATCGAGATGGCTTCCCCGTGCGTGATCAGAAAACTGAAGAAGTGACCGGCTTTCGGTGTCCAGGTTCGCACGCGCGTGGCGGCACCCGGCTGCATCAGATAGATCGCGGCGCCGCACCCAAAATCGTGCTGACGACCATCGGGGGGTAACTCGTGCTCGTGCGTACCCCAACCGAGTTCGGCGGGCTGGCAGCCCTCCCCCACGAAACCGTCGACCGACCAGGTGTTGACGAATTCGCCCACACGTTTTGGTTCACTCGGAATCTGCGTATCGCGCTCGGCCACGTGCACCACCTTGATACCGACTTGCTTGGCAAGACGTGCCCACTCATCGCGACTTTTGGGATTGCCGGCATCGAGGCCCAGATCGGCGGCGACGTTCAGGATGGCCTGCTTCAGAAAATGCTGCACAAGCCCAGGATTGGCGCCATGCGTCAGCACGGCGGTCGCCGTGCAACCCGCGCTACACAACTGTTTACGCAGCTCAAGCGCGGCTTCTCTGAGCGCATAGTTCGATCGCCGCGAGGGCGACAACGCAGGATTCGTATAACCACCGGGCCACGGCTCGATGCAGGTATCTAAATAGAGCGCATCACGCTTGGCCGCGAATTCGATCAAGGCGAGCGACGACACGTCTACCGAAAGATTGAGGATGAAATCGCCTTTCGACACGAGGGGCTCGAGCACCGCCTGGTAGTTCTCACGCGTCAGCGGCAGACGCTCCAAGGTCACGCCGTACTCAGCGGCGACCGCTGCCCCCGCCTCGTCCGCCGTCACAATCGTGATGCGATCGGCGGTCAAGCCACCGATATGACGAAGGATCAGCGGCAGCACGCCCTGACCGATGCTGCCGAAACCGACCATGATGAGTCGGCCCGAAAATGCCACGTGGGTTCGATAGGTCTCGCTCATGATGCTCCAACGCTACAACGATCGGCGCTTCGCGCCCAAAGGGCGTTCGCCCGGCCTGTCGGCCCGACCCCGGTCGTGCCCGTCGGGTCACTTTACCTGATCTGCCCCGGAACCGTTGCCATACGGGTAGCGTCTCGTCGCCAGCGGAGGATGCAGAATGACGCCGACGCGCTACACTGACGTGGCTCGCAAGGATGCATCATGACTCTCGAAACGATCATCGACGCCAGCGTGCTGGCGAACACCCTTGGCAATGCCGATCTGCGCATCATCGATTGCCGCTTCGATCTCGGCCAGCCGGCACTGGGGCGAACCCTCTACACCACATCCCATATCGTCGGCAGCGTCTATGCCCACCTCGACGAGGACCTGTCCGGACCGCGCACCCCCTGGAGTGGACGCCATCCGCTGCCGGATCCCAAGGCGCTGACCGACACCTTCGGCCGATGGGGGATCGACCGCAACACGCAGGTCATCGCGTACGACGATTCGGCCGGCATGTACGCGGCACGTCTGTGGTGGCTCCTGCGTTGGATGGGGCACAAGGCGGTCGCGGTGCTCGACGGGGGCCTCAAGGCCTTCGTCTCCGCCGGCGGCACGCTGAGCACAACGCCCGTGCTCATCACCTCGCGATCCTTCGAGGGCTCGCCAGACCCGGACGTCTGCGCCTCGATCGACGACGTGGCCCTGGGCCTCGCCGGGCACCGCCGTCTGGTGCTCGACGCAAGAGCGCCCGAACGCTATGCGGGCGAGTTCGAACCCCTCGATCCGCGTGCGGGGCACATCCCGGGCGCCACCAATCACCCGTACACCGCGAACCTAGACACCGACGGCCGCTTTCTGTCGCCGAGCACATTACGCGCTCGCTTGGCCAAAACCTTGGGCAGTTGGCCCGCCGAACAGGTGATCAGCTCCTGCGGCTCTGGCGTCACGGCGTGTCATACCTTGCTGGCACTGGAAATCGCCGGTCTGCGCGGCGCTCGACTGTATCCCGGCTCCTACAGCGAATGGTGCCGCGACGCGGCGCGACCGGTCGCGACCGGGTATTCCCCGTAGCATGCGTTGAATCGTCTTGTGAATTTGCTATCGTGCGCGCCCTCGTCGCTGACAGGATGGCCCGATGAACACGCACGTCTCCAAACTGGCTCCCAGTCTCGGCTGGAAGATCAGTGACTCGGAACAGCTCTATCAGGTAGGCGCCTGGGGCGGCGGCTACTTCGCGGTCAACGCCGCAGGCCACGTGGTCGTGCGACCGGACCAGCGCGCCGATCGCGAGATCGATCTCCTGGAGGTTGTCGAAGGCCTGAAAGCGCGCGATCTCACCGCCCCCGTGGTCATTCGTTTCTCGGACGTGATCGCCCATCGGTTGCAAAGCATCGGGGAGGCCTTCAATCAGGCCATCGCCGAAAACGACTACCAGAATCGCTACGCCGCCGTCTTCCCGATCAAGGTCAATCAGCAACGACTGGTCGTCGAGGAAGTCTACCGGGCGGGCGAGGCGCTCGGCTTCGGCCTCGAAGTCGGATCGAAACCAGAACTGTTGGTCGTCCTGTCGATGACGGAAGACGCCCCGGAGCGACTGATCATCTGCAACGGCTTCAAGGACGACAGCTACATCGAGACGGTGATTCTTGCCGCAAAACTCGGCCGCCGCATCATTCCCGTGGTGGAAAACTTCGTCGAACTCGGGCTGATCCTCAAGCACGCCGAAAAGTATGGCATTCGCCCGCAGATCGGTGTGCGAGTGAAGCTCGCTGCCGAAGGCGCTGGACGCTGGCGAGAATCCGCGGGCGAAAAATCCAAATTCGGGCTCTTCATCACCGAGATCCTCGAAGTGGTCGACACGCTGCAACGGCATGACATGCTTGATTGCTTGAAGCTGGTGCATTGCCACACCGGCTCGCAGCTGCAAGACATTCGTCGGGTCGAGGAAGCGGTCACTGAGCTTGCGCACGTTTATGCCGAGCTCAAGCTCATGGGCGCGGGTCTTGAGTACATCGACATCGGCGGCGGGCTCGGCGTCGACTACGACGGTAGTCGGTCGAACTACGAATCATCGATGAACTACACCATCAATGAGTACGCCAACGACGTTGTCTACCGGATCGCCAGCGTCTGCAACGCCCGTAAGATTCCACACCCGCAGATCATCAGTGAGTCGGGCCGAGCGATCGCTGCACATCACTCGGTGCTGGTATTCAACGTGCTCGGCAGCAGCGCACTTGATCAGTTCAGAGTGACACCACATCTGGAACAGGACGGCACGGAACCTGCCGATGTCCCGCAGCCCATCCGCGACCTGTACGACGCTTATCGGAGCGTCACGGAACGGCGCCTCGTCGAGTGCTGGCACGACGCACTGCGAGCGCGTGAGCAGGCGCTGCAACTATTCAACCTGGGCTATCTGACGCTTCAATTCCGCGGCCTGGCGGAACGGCTCTACTGGGCCACCTGCGCACGCATCCGTGACCTGTCGCGGCGTCTCGACTCGATTCCAGAGGAACTCGAGGATCTCGAGACCATCCTGTCGGACATCTACTTCTGCAACTTCTCGGTCTTCCAATCCCTGCCCGATTCCTGGGCCATCGGCCAGCTGTTTCCGATCATGCCGATCCATCGGCTCAACGAACGCCCCACGCGCAATGCGGTACTCGCCGACATCACCTGCGACTCGGACGGCAAGATCGACCGCTTCCCCTCGCTGCGCGACACCAAGCGCTCGCTGGAATTGCACGAGCTCAAGCCTGCCGAGGACTACTACATGGCCGCCTTTCTGGTCGGCGCGTATCAGGAAACCCTGGGCGATCTGCACAACCTGTTTGGTGACACGCACGTGGTGCACATCAGACTGCTGGCCGATGGTGGCTGGTGGATCGAGGAGACCGTCAAGGGCGACACCGCCCTGCAGGTGTTGAGCTACATGGAATACGACACCGACGAGCTCTATCCGCGGCTTGCTCGCGACTGCGAGCGCGCAGTGCGCGATCAGCGGCTGACGATCGCGGAGAGCCAGAAACTCAAGCGTTTCTACGAAGCGGAACTGCAGGGCTACGCCTATCTGGAGCCCGATGCGGAGGCTTGACCGCACCTCCCACGAGCCCTCCATCCGGCCTGAGTACTGGACATAACCCGTGGCGCCACAGCAACAAGGCCATTTTGGTGCAATGCACCGCGAAAGTCTTTGATATTGCAGGCAGAAAATTGCGTCGGCCCGAGGGAGCGCGTACGATCGAATGGGGTTGTACTCGCAGAATGTGCTTCAACGGGTGAAATGTCTGGATCGCTCAGATCGTGTCTTTCTCGCATCGACTGGTCTTGATCTCTCCCGCATGAGTGGTTCGGCGCACGGCCTACGGTTCGGCCTGCAATGAGGATGAGACCGCTCGCGCGGTCTTCGACACATCGCAGTCCGTTTTTGCAGCACGCGAGACACACGGACACGAGTCCGCGCGCTCGCCCGATCGAGTGAGATGATTCGATGACGACCATCTATGTGGGAAACCTTCCTTTCTCGGCAACTGAAGACGAAATTCGTGGCCTGTTCGAGGTGCACGGCAAGGTAGAGTCCGTGAAGCTCATCAACGACCGCGAAACAGGGCGCCCACGCGGCTTCTGCTTCGTGGAGATGTCGAGCTCGGATGCGCAGACGGCAATTGCGCAGATGAATGGCTTCAACATGGGCGGGCGACCGCTGCGTGTGAATGAAGCGCAGGAACGCCCGGCCCGCGGCCCACGCGGCGGCGGCGGTGGTGGCTACGGCGGTGGTGGCGGCGGCGGCTACGGGCGCGGTGGTGGCGGCGGCGGCTACGGCGGCGGCGGCGGCGGTGGCTACGGTG
>Ga0164296_1003534_pt1 | contig 14672 bp, 15 predicted proteins | sample GEODES057metaG_FD_113533 | JGI IMG/M metagenome (GOLD analysis project Ga0164296, IMG submission 113533) | Dystrophic lake water microbial communities from Trout Bog Lake, Wisconsin, USA - GEODES057 metaG | ecosystem: Environmental > Aquatic > Freshwater > Lake | place: USA: Trout Bog Lake... | reverse complement strand
TTCCCCACCACGAGTGTGAAACCGCCCAATCAGAGTCAGTGACGCAGCAGCCTTTTGTTCGGCACTGGTTGCACGTTGGTCTTGTCGGGCTGGATGGCACAAAGATGTCGAAGTCACTTGGCAATCTGGTGTTCGTCTCAGATCTGCTCGAGCGTTCTGAGGCCTCTGCCGTTCGCTTGGCTCTTCTGAATCATCACTACCGCTTCGATTGGGAATGGCGAGACGAGGATCTCAACAACGCCGTAGATCGCCTGATCCTGTGGCGCAGCGGCAAGGACGACGATCCTGATGCCGGCCTCGAGGACGTTCGAGCTGCCCTTGACAACGATCTCGACACCCCTGGTGCGCTGCGGGTTCTCGATGAGGTTGCTGCCGCTGGGTTGCGTCCTCGAAATGGCGCAGCCCTCCTCGGCGTTAGCCTGTAGAGCGAAACGTGTCAGAACAAAGAAGGGATTGACGATGTCCGCCGAGGTGATGGTCAAACTTCCCGACGGGTCCGTCAAAACGCTCCCTGAAGGGGCAACGGGGCTTGACCTTGCAGCAATTATTGGCAAGCGCCTCGCGAAAGATGCCCTTGCAGTCCGAATCGACGGCGCCGAAGCTGACCTCTCAAGCCAACTTCCCGATGGTGCCTCGATCGAAATTCTCACACCACAGAGCGCTGCGGGCCGTGAGATTCTGCGACATTCGACGGCCCACGTTCTTGCGCAAGCAGTTACCCGACTCTGGCCGGGAGCCCACTTTGCCATTGGCCCGGTAATTGACGACGGCTTCTACTACGACTTCGAACTTCCAAACGGAGCCCGTTTCAGCGATGACGACCTTGAACGAATCGAAGGGGTGATGAGGGAAATCATCGCCGAAGATCAACCCTTCATTCGGAACGAACTTGATATCGAGTCAGGACTAGCAGCGTTTGCTGATCAGCCGTTCAAGCAAGAGATCATTGAACGTGTGGCCTCAGGTGGTTTTGAGGTCGACGCCGCATCAGATAGTTCCATCGTCTCGACGTATAAAAACTCAGACGAATTCACTGACCTCTGCCGGGGCCCTCACGTTCCCTCCACTTCGCGACTTGGGCACTTCAGATTGATGCGGGTAGCAGGCGCCTATTGGCGGGGCGACGAAAAGCGTCCACAGTTGCAGCGAATCTACGGCACGGCTTTTGAAACCAAAGAAGCTTTGGCGCAACATCTCTTCCAATTAGAAGAAGCGGAAAAACGTGATCACAGAAAGTTGGGCCGAGAGCTTGACCTCTTCAGCTTCCCCGACGAGCTTGGCTCCGGCTTGGCAGTCTTCCATCCACGTGGGGGCACCATCCGCCGAGTGATGGAGGAATACTCGCGCAAGCGTCATGTCGAAGAGGGCTATGAATTCGTCTACACCCCTCACGTCACGAAATCCGAGTTGTTTGAAACCTCTGGACACCTCGATTGGTACGCCGAAGGCATGTACCCGCCAATGGAGTTGGACGACGGGCAGAAGTACTACCTCAAGCCGATGAACTGCCCGTTCCATATCTTGATTTTCAGATCGCGGCCGAGGTCGTATCGAGAACTCCCGGTTCGTTTTTTTGAATTCGGTGCTGTTTACCGCTATGAGAAATCTGGTGTCGTTCACGGTCTCACCCGTGTGCGGGGTATGACACAAGACGACGCGCACATCTTCTGCACACAAGAGCAAATGGCGGGCGAACTTACGTCGCTGCTGGGTTTCGTTCTTGAGTTGTTACGAGAATTTGGGCTGAATGACTTTTACCTCGAACTCTCCACTCGCCCCGAGCACAAAGCTGTTGGGACGGACGAGGAATGGCGGATTGCAACTGACACCTTGCGGTCAGTAGCGGAAGCAGCCGGGCTCGAGTTGGTGCTTGACGAGGGAGGTGGCGCCTTCTACGGACCGAAGATTTCGGTGCAAGCACGCGACGCCATCGGTCGGACACACCAGATGTCAACGATTCAGCTCGATTTTCAATTGCCGCAGCGTTTTGATCTTGACTACATAGGCGGCGACAACGCTCGTCATCGGCCAATCATGATCCATCGAGCGCTTTTTGGATCTGTAGAGAGGTTCATGGCCATCTTGATCGAGCACTACGCAGGGAATCTGCCGACATGGCTCGCGCCGGAGCAGGTCCGAATCTTGTCAGTCCGCGATGATCACGAGGACTATGCCTATGAGATCCTGAAGCTCCTGAGCGCAGCTGGCGTGCGGTGCAGCGTTGACGGTGCGTCAGAACCGTTGGGCGGAAGAATCCGGAAAGCGAAGATGGAAAAGTTGCCGTACATTCTGGTGGTGGGCGACTCCGACGTTCCTGCTCGAACCGTCGGCGTGAATGCACGAGGGTCCGACCACCCCGAACGCGACGTGCCACTCGATGCGTTCCGCTCAATGATTGCTGAGCAGATCGAGCATCGAGGCGCTCCGGAGACAAGCTAATGAGTCTTGATCGTCTCTGGGCGACCTGGCGGAGCACCTATGTCAAGGATGCAACAAATGCCAACCGTCGACCTGAGGGATCGTGCGTGTTTTGCGAATTCCTGCAAGAGGAACCCTCAGAATCCAATGGCATCGTGGCTCGCGAGAGCGATGCAGTCTGCATTCTCAATGCCTATCCCTATGGGTCTGGCCACCTCTTGATTCTTCCAATTCGTCACGAAGCGTCCCTTGGTGCCCTCTCGGATGAGGAATCTGAAGACCTGTGGCGTCTGGCGCGACGAGCCGTTGCTGCAGTTGAACGTGCGTATGAGCCAGATGGCGTGAACCTCGGCGCCAATTTGGGAGAGGCAGCGGGAGCGGGTATTCCTGCCCATTTGCATCTTCACGTACTGCCGAGATGGAACGGCGATACCAACTTCATGACCTCGATAGGCGAGACTCGAGTGCTGCCTGAATCCCTGGAGGAAACCTGGGCGAGAGTGAGGGCGGCCTGGGACGCTGTCGCTTCGTAGGAGCCATACCGCAATCGGTCTCCGGGCCGGTGGTATCCTGAGAAATGAGAGAGCGCTGGACCGTCCTCGCCGTCACAAGTGGCAATGTGAGGAATTTCCGGGCCCATAGGCAAGACAGCCTGCGGGACGTCCGGCTCTGGAGGAGCACATGTTCGACGGTCGCTGGAGAAGCGCAGTTGATGCCAAAACAGAACCCGTTGGTTCGTGGCTGCAGCGTCACGGGATAACTGCGGATGTTCTCACTGCAACTGGACTCGTGTCGGCCACGGCGACAGCCGTGTCTGTGGCTACTGGACATTTTTATCTCGCCATTGTCTTTTTGATTTTGACGGGCGCCCACGATCTTTTTGATGGACCAGTGGCAAAGGCAGCAGGAACGAGTTCCATCCGAGGGGCCTTTTTCGATTCGGTGACTGACCGCATTGCCGACGCCGTATTGATGGGCGGTGTTGCGTGGTATCTCATCAGCGAGCAACGTGGACACCTGGTGCTTCTTCCCTTCGCCATTTTGGCGGTGACTTCCCTTATCTCGTATCAACGTGCAAAGGCTGAAGCCTTGGGGCTCGCCGCCAAGGGCGGTTTGATGGAACGCGCAGAACGCATGATCCTCCTCGGAATTGGCTTTCTAGCAACGTGGCTTCTCGTGCCGGTGCTGTGGGCCTTGCTTGTGCTCACCACAGCAACAGCCGTGGGGCGATTCCTCAAGGTCTGGAAAGCTGCGACAGCCGTCTCACCCGAAGCGATTTCAGCGCGCCGCCACGAGGAGAGAGATTCCCGTTGGCGTGAATGGCGTGAGCGGACCACCGCTGAACGGCGTACGCCCACTGCCGTAGTCAGATGGAGGGCCCGGCGAGCGGAGCCCCATGTCGTGCGTTCAGAGCGTTCGCGGCGGAGTCGTCTCCGCAATGGTCGCTACAGCGCCCCACGTAGTTAGGCACTCTCGCCCATGGAAGAGACGGCAGCGCATCGTCGCTTCCTGCTGTACAAGGGCCTTGGAGCCTTGCTCGAACGCTTTGATGTATCCCTCGCAGTTGGCGTGGCTGAACGTTTGGCTTGGCTTGTCTCCTTTCGAGAGAGCGCCTCTCGGCAGGCGGTGGCCAAAAACCTGAGGAGAATTACAGAGCAAGGCTCTTCAACGCCGATCGACGACCGAGTCCTCCAGCGTTGGGTTCGACGCTCGTACGCCAGTTACGGCCGTTATTGGGCCGAAGGAGCCACGCTTCCAAGGTTGAGCGTCGATGATGCCGCCAAAAAGATTGATTTCGTTGAAGGCATTGAACACCTTCACGATGCGATGGCGTCGGGGAGGGGATGCATTATTGCCCTTCCTCATGTGGGGAGCTGGGAATGGGGTGGCGCGTTGTGCGCTTCCTTGGGCTATCCCATGACTGCGATCGCAGAAAAGCTCGATCCTCCAGAATTGTTTGACTGGTTCGTCTCGAAACGACGTGAGATGGGCCTCACCATTGAGCCCCTTGACGAGCATGCGGGTAAGAAGCTCCTCAACGTGTTGCATGAAGGAGGACTCGTCGGGTTGCTGTGCGACCGTGACATCGAAGGTGGTGGCGTCAACGTTGAGCTCCTCGGCGCCCGTGCCACAGTCCCCGCAGGACCAGCAACGCTGGCATTGCGAACTGGTGCCGTTTTGTTAGTCGCAGCCATTTTTTCAGGACCAGGGGAGCACCACAGCATCGTGCTTGGCCCGCCTGTGCCAACAGACCGACGAGGGCGTCTCCGCGAGGATGTGATGAGGGTGACTCAGGAAGTCACTGATCAACTGTCCCTGTTGATCCGCCGAGCACCAGAACAATGGCACGTTTTCTCTGACCCTTTTGACTCCACCGGAGAAACGCCATGAGCAGGCATGGCGTGCTTCTTGTCTCCCCATATGACTTGTCGGTGCCCGGTGGCGTGCAAGGTCAGGTCCGTTCGATGGCCATCGAACTTCACCGTCGGGGGCGAGATGTCGTCGTTGCCACCCCAGGGGACCGTCGTGACTCAGAGTTGGAAAAACTCGGCATTGAGGTTCATGCGTTCGGAACCGTGCGTAAATTCCGTTCGAACGGCTCAGTCGCACCAATCAGTCTTTCGATCCGTGGAGCACATCAACTGCGTGATCTTGCAATGAGTTTGACGCGTCATGTTGTTCACATGCACGAGCCAGTGACGCCGACGTTTTCTTGGTCGCTACTGCGCCAACGCGACCTTGCACAACTGGCGACCTTTCATCGCTCCGGCGTTGATGCTCTGTATCGAGCAAGCGGCCCCTTTCTCCGCCGACTGCTGCGACACCTCGATGGGGCAGTTGCTGTGTCGGACGCTGCGGCCCAGACGGCCTTTGCGACGCTTGGTATTTCTACCCAGGTGCTCTTTAATGGGATTGACGTCGCTGCTCAGGAGACAGTGACGCCCTGGCCAACGACGGGCCCAACCATTCTGTTTCTTGGACGCGATGAACCTCGAAAGGGGCGCCAAGTACTCCTTGACGCTGCCCGGCTCCTCGATCCTTCGACAACGGTGTGGTTGACAGGAGAGGCTCCATCGGACGTCGAGCAACCAGGAGCACGGCTTGAGTGGCTTGGTGTCATTAGCGAGGAGGAGAAACGCAGACGCCTCGCCGGTGCCGATATCTTGTGTGCTCCCTCTCTCGGAGGAGAGTCCTTCGGAATGGTTCTTCTGGAGGGACTTGCTGCTCGCTGTCGTGTGATCGCCAGTGACATCGATGGTTATCGCCAGGCACTTGGAGACTGCGGCCGCCTGGTTCCGCCTCATGATGCAGGGGTCCTTGCCGCTGCCCTGCGCGAGGAACTCGACAGTGTGGGCTTGTTCGACAGTGAGAGAGGGTGGCAGCGAGCACTCGATTGGTCGATGTCGAAGTTGATGGATTCCTACGAAGAACTCTATGAGCGAGCGGCCTCGATCCACCTACCCTCATCCCGGCGCTAGCGTGACCGCCGTGACTGCGCAACAACGCCGAGGGCGAAACAACTCCCGATCCCGTCGAGATGCGGAACGAATGATTCCAGCCCCAGTGGCACACCCCGACGTGCCCGGGCCACTATCTCACCTTGATGCAGAGCGAGCCAAGAATCGTCATTTCCTCGTCATCGCTCCGCTGATAGGGGCAGTGGTACTCGGTCTCGTGACGTCGCTGATCGGACTGCCGATTTCGATTCCCGCAGGAATAGCGCTCGGCTTCCTGGTCGCTGTGTTCGTGTTTTTTGTTCTCCGGCGTTCCGCTCCGACTGCCACGATTCGGTCGATTGGGGCGGTGCCTGCGCCAGAGGGCAGCTTGCCGCGAGTTGAGACTCTGCTTTCGGGTCTCAGCGTCACTATGGGCGTCAGTGCGCCTTCGCTGGCAGTTCTGGTTGATGACATAGCGAACGCCGCCATTGTGGGCAAAAAAGGCGAGAGAACCATTGTGGTGACGACAGCCTTAGTGAATGACTTTTCGGTTCTGGAACTAGAAGGTGTTTTGGCGCACCTGCTTGCACACGAGCGTCTGGGTCAAGTCGAGCGCGGAACCTTTGGAGCGGGACTGGCCTTGCTCCTTGGCAATCTGGGAAGAAGAGGGAAAGTCGCACATCGGCTCACCGGTACGGGCCGGCTGTATCGAGCTGACGAGGTGGCGGCGATTTCTGTTCGCTATCCAGTTGGCCTCGCCGACGCACTCGCCAAAATGGAGCAAGGTCCGTTGCCTGCTTCGAGTTCTCTCTTTGCGTCGCCGGTGTATGCGACACTTCGCTGGCTGTTTATTGATCCTTCGATTACTCGCCGTGCTGTATCTGACGAATTTGATGACCTCGACGCTACGGGCGTGCGACGTCGGGCACTCGAAGAGCGCTAGTTCGAGGAGATCGGCAATACCGGTAAGATTCCTGCCGTGACTGCTTCATCTGAATCCAATACTTCGCGCGCTACGGGAACCTTTCGGGTCAAGCGTGGCCTCGCCGACATGCTTCGTGGCGGCGTCATCATGGACGTCGTCAACCCCGAGCAGGCGAAGATCGCAGAGGACGCTGGAGCCGTGGCTGTGATGGCACTCGAGAGGGTGCCCGCAGATATTCGCCGCGACGGAGGCGTTGCTCGCATGAGTGATCCGGAGATGATTGAAGGCATTCAGCAGGCCGTAACGATCCCTGTCATGGCCAAGGCTCGAATCGGTCATTTCGCTGAAGCCCAAGTATTGGCTTCGCTCGACGTCGACTACATCGATGAATCAGAAGTGTTGACTCCCGCCGACGAGGCACACCACATCGATAAGTGGGCGTTTGACGTTCCATTCGTCTGCGGGGCTACCAACCTTGGTGAGGCGCTGCGTCGCATTAGTGAAGGTGCCTGCATGATTCGCTCCAAAGGTGAAGCAGGCACTGGAAACATTGTCGAAGCAGTTCGGCATTTGCGTTCCATCTTGGGCGACGTCCGGAAGTTAACGGTCGCAGACGAAGCTGAACTTTTCGTGTGGGCGAAGGAACTCCGCGCACCAATTGAGCTCGTTGCTGAAATTGCCGAAACGGGCAAGTTGCCTGTCCCTCTGTTCTGTGCTGGCGGAATCGCTACGCCTGCGGATGCCTCTCTCGTGATGCAGTTGGGCGCTGAAGCGGTCTTTGTTGGCTCTGGAATTTTCAAGAGCGAAGACCCTGCTCCCCGAGCTCGGGCAATCGTTGAGGCGACCACACATTTCAACGACCCAGCAGTGGTGGCCAAGGTTTCTCGCAGTCTGGGCGACGCAATGTGGGGCGAAGAGATCGACAAACTCGAAACTCGCCTCGCTGAGCGCGGTTGGTAAGAGTGCGCGTTGGCGTTCTCGCCCTCCAAGGCGACGTCCGCGAGCATGAGGCCGCTGTCCTACGACTCGGCGCACAGGTGCAGCTTCTGAAGTCACCAGCGGATCTTGACGGCATTGACGCGCTCATCCTCCCAGGGGGTGAATCGACGACCATGTCACTGCTGCTTGACTCCTCAGGCCTTCGATCTCCCCTGAAGGCAGCAATAGATTCTGGGCTTCCTACGCTCGGAACCTGCGCCGGTCTGGTTCTTTTGGCGAATGACGTCACTGACGGCAGAGCTGACCAGACGGGGATTGGCGGCTTGGCCGTGACGGTGCAACGGAACGGCTTTGGCAGGCAACGATTCAGTTTTGAGGCCGAGGTGGCCGCCCCTGATCTCGGGAAGCCTTTTGTTGGTGTGTTCATTCGGGCGCCTCGAATTGTGGAAGTTTCGCCAGATGTACACGTTCTTGCCACCCTGGAGGGAGAGGCAGTTGCGTGTCAGCAGGGCACGCGTATCGGCTGCTCATTTCATCCTGAATTGGCTGGAGATGACCGTCTTCACCAGCGTCTCCTGAGTCTCGTCTAGGGAGCAGGTTCCGGGCTCGCTAGCATCGAGGGGGCCAGCGAGCGGCTCAAAGGACTGCCGCCAAGGAGGGAGCAATCAATGTCGGGTCACTCGAAGTGGGCGACGACGAAACACCGGAAGGGTGCGCAAGATAAGGCGCGCGCAAAGATTTTCGCGAAATTGATTCGTCAGGTAGAGGTAGCGGCCCGTGAGGGCGGCGGCGACATCAATGCCAATGCGTCTCTGCGGACGATGTATGCGAAGGCTCGCTCCGCTTCGGTGCCGCTTGACACCATCGAAAAGGCGATCAAACGTGGCACCGGAGAACTTGAGGGTGTCCGCTACGAAGCAGTGACCTACGAAGGCTACGCCCCAAGCGGTGTGGCGCTCATGGTGGAAGCCTTAACCGATAATCGCAATCGAACGGGTGCAGACATGCGCAACGTGTTTTCGAAGAACGGTGGAGCAATGGCTGAACCCGGCGCTGTAGCCTGGCAATTCGAGCGTCGAGGCGTGTTGATTTTCCCCAAGACCTACGCAGAAGATGATTTGCTTGAAGCGGCTCTCGAAGTTGGTGCTGACGATCTTTCCGACCACGGAGAGACTTGGAAATTGACCTGTGGTCCATCCGACCTGCTCGCAGTCAAAGAAGCACTTGAAGGGGCTGGCTTTGTCACCGAATCATTCGAGCCCTCGCTAGAGCCCACTCAGTTGATTCCTGTAACCGATGAGGCGGAGGCAAAGAAGGTGCTGCGGCTCCTCGAAGCCATCGATGACCTCGATGACGTGCAAGCCGTACATGCCAACGTAGACATACCAGACGACATCCTCGCTCGCTACGAGGGGTAAATCCCCCCGAGTCGTTCCATTGGCGACTACTATCGAACGCATGTTCGTGTTGGGCGTCGATCCGGGATTAACTCGCTGTGGTTATGGGGTTCTCGAGAGGGCCTCTTCCGCCCGAACACCGTTCCGTGCCATCGTGGCTGGTGTCATTGAGACATCGCCAAGTGAATCGGTGGATGTGCGGCTGGGCATCTTGGGCGTTGAAATGGATGCCTTGCTTGAGGAGTTCGATCCCGCAGTGGTGGTCGTTGAAAAGATCTTTTTTCAAACCAACGTCAAGACAGCGATTTCAGTTGCACAAGCATCAGGTGTGATCCTTGCCTCAGCGGCCCGGCGAGGCGTTGAGGTGGTGCAGTTCACACCGAATGAAGTGAAGCAGTCGGTGGTTGGTCATGGCGGTGCCACGAAGAGTCAAGTTCAAGAAATGGTGGCGCGTCTCTGCGGCTTAGCGACCGTTCCAAAGCCCCCCGACGCTGCGGATGCTCTTGCATTGGCAGCATGCCACCTGACTGCTTCTCGCTTGGATGCCGCCATCAAGGGGTCACTGTCATGATTGGTTCATTGCGGGGGCACGTGCTGTATGCGAGTGAGTCCGAAATCATTTTTGACGTCAATGGCACGGGCTACCGAGTCGCCGTGGCGGCTGCGACCCGCCACGTCCTCGAGAGCAGCGACGGGGAAGTGACATTGTGGATTCACACGCAGTTGCGCCAAGACGCGTTGCAGTTGTTTGGATTTGCCTCATTGGCTGAACGCGACGTCTTTGAAATTCTCCTGACCACGCCAGGTGTTGGCCCATCGCTCGCACTCGCCATTTTGGCCACCCTCGGATCAGACGGTGTCGTAGCAGCGGTCGGAAGCGAGGACGCTGCAGTCTTTGAATCGGTTTCAGGCGTCGGAAAGAAGACAGCAGCTCGTCTCGTCCTTGAGTTGCAGGGCAAGTTGGCTGGATTGACTGGCAAAGCACCGACAGCAGGCAACCAGTACACAGAGAGTCCGGAAACTGGAGATATCGCAATCGCTCTCTCGCAACTCGGCTACTCGGCGGATGAAGTTCGGCGTGCCCTCAGTGTTCTCGATGGCACCGAGTCAGTAGAAACTGCTCTGCGTCTGTCCCTCCGGGAGCTGTCCCGACGATGAGTGCTCGCCGCGACATTTTGCGTTCAGATGATGGGCACGAGGAAGAGGGGAGCGCCGTCGTTTCCCCACTTGCCGCTAGTGGGGAAGATCGCGAAGACGCCACCCTTCGTCCAAACAGTCTGAGTGAGTTTGTCGGACAGCCTGACTTGGTCGAGCATCTGGCCATCGTGCTCGAAGCGGCGAAGCAGCGACGTCAAGCGGTAGACCACCTCCTTTTCGCTGGGCCACCTGGCTTAGGAAAGACTTCGCTCGCTGGGATTGTGGCGAGCGAACTTGGGGTGGGAAAGAGAATTACCTCAGGACCCGTTCTGGCAAGACCTGGAGACCTCGCAGCGTTGCTGACAGATCTTGATGAAGGGGACGTCTTGTTTATTGACGAGATCCATCGCCTGTCTCGGTCGGTCGAAGAGGTGCTGTATCCCGCCATGGAAGACGCGAAACTCGACATCGTGATCGGCAAGGGGCCAGGTGCTCGTGCGATCCGACTCGATCTACCTCGGTTCACCCTTGTCGGTGCAACAACTCGCATTGGTCTCGTGGCTGCACCACTCCGGGATCGCTTTGGTTTCGTCGGACGCGTTGAGCTCTATGGCGTCAATGATCTCCAGGCGATCGTCGAGCGTTCGGCGCGGCTCCTCGGCGTAGCGATAGACCCCAAGGGCGCACGGGAGATTGCCGGGCGCTCACGAGGGACCCCGAGGATTGCAAATCGGCTGCTGCGTCGAGTGAGGGATTTTGTGGAAGTGCGAGGAGACGGGACAATTTCTGAAGAGGCCGCTCACGAGGGCCTTGCCCTGTTCGGTGTAGATGAATTGGGTCTCGATAAGGTCGACCGGACCATTCTCGAAGTTCTTTGCCAACGTTTTGGTGGCCACCCCGTGGGGCTGTCGACTTTGGCCCAGGCGGTTGGTGAAGAACAGGGCACAATTGAAGACGCCTATGAGCCGTTCTTGGTACAGCAGGGCCTGGTCATTCGTACGCCTCGGGGCCGAAAGGCCACTGATGCCGCATATGCGCATTTGGGCCTTGCCTCACCGGGTCACTGAGCCCTCGCAGAGCCTTTGCTTCGAGTTCCTTCGTCTCCTCGGCTAGGGTCAGTGGGCACGTTCGTCGAGATATGACTCGGAGTCTTTTGCCCATGTCCACACTTTTTCTTGCAGCTACCTCGAAGTCTTCAAGTGGCAGTTGGTTGCCCTTTCTCCTCATCATTGCTTTTGGTGCCGTCTATTTCTTCGTTCTGCGTCCTCGCCAGAAGGCACAACAGGCCGCTCGGGCCCAAGGAAATCACATTGACATTGGCGACACAGTGGTCACCATCGGTGGCGTGCGCGGCGTCGTGGTGGCTCTTGATGACGACCAAGTAACCATTGCGACCGGTCAAATGCCTGGTGACGATCCTTCGAATAGTGCGATGACGCACATCACGTTTATCCGAAAGGCCATAGGGCAAAAAATCACTCCTCCGGCGCCAGACGTTCCCGTAACTGAGGCACCGACAAACGAAATAACGACGGGCGACGCTTCTCCGGAGGCCGACGCCGGTCAGGGCCCTTCTGAAAACTCGTGAGCGCGAAGTCCACAACCTCTCGTCGGGCCCGCCGTGGCCTCTGGGTTAGTTTGCTGACTGTCATTGTGATCTGCATAGGGTCACTTGGTATCAGTTTGGCTGCCGGCTGGTCGCCGAAGCTTGGTTTGGATCTCGCAGGCGGCCTTTCGGTGGTCTATCACCCCGAAGGTCATCCCTCGCAGGCTGATATCGACGAAACTGTTTCGATTCTTTCTTCCAGAGTCAACTCATTGGGCGTCTCTGGTGCTCAAGTCACGACACAGGGATCGGACATCGTTGTTTCCGTTCCAGGAGTAACAAACGCTCGTCAAGTCCTTGCATCAATCGGACAAACCGCGCAGCTCTATTTCCGTCCCGTTCTGTGTTACTCGCCCGGATACGTCGGTGCGAAATCGAAATACGCAGCGCCCGCAGGAACAGCTCTTCCAACGAGTTGCCCGTCCACTTACGCATTGACTCAGGCAAACATCAATGTCGTCGTGAATTCCTCTTCCGCTGCGGGCTACACGTCGAACAACATCGGTCCCTACCCTCAGTTGGCTGTGTATCCGTCAACGAAACCAGCTGATGATGTGGCAAAGTCAACGGTGCTTTTGCCCGGTCTGCCTGGGCAAGGGACACTTCGCTACCTGCTTGGTCCCTCGCAGCTGACAGGCCATGCGGTGAAATCTGCATACGCCACGCAAGATCAAACGGGGCAATGGGTGGTGAATTACACCTTGACATCAACGGGATCGGCGCAGTGGGACGCCGTGGCCCAAGCAAACTTTCACGCCCTTGTTGCTATCGATCTTGACGGTGTCGTGCAGTCTGCGCCGCTGATTCAACCCAGTCAGGCATCCTTCTCGTCCTTTGGCGGAACGGGCCAAATCAGTGGAAACATGACGCAATCTGAAGCACAGAATCTGGCCCGTGCGCTTGAATTTGGTGCGCTTCCTGTTCGGCTGACCCCATTGACCACAGAGACCGTCTCTCCGACTCTTGGCCACTCTTCGCTCATCGCAGGTTTGGCGGCCGGCCTCGCGGGTCTCTTGCTGGTGATGATTTATACGATCATTTACTACCGGGCCCTTGGACTTGTAGTCCTGGCTGGACTTGGACTCACTGCTGCACTGCTCTATGGCTTGATTTCAGCGCTGGGCCATACAGCCATCGCACCGAGTTTTGACCTCGCTGGCGTCACCGGCCTTATCGTCTCTATCGGCATCACTGTTGACTCGTACATTGTGTATTTCGAGCGATTAAAGGATGAAACACGGTCGGGGCGGACAGTTCGAACCTCGGTGGATAGAGGTTTCCAATCGGCCTGGAAGACAGTCCTGGCGGCGGACTTCGTTTCTTTGTTGGCCGCGGTAACGCTGTATTTCATCGCCCTCGGCGCAGTTCGCGGCTTCGCGTTCTTCTTGGGCCTCTCGACAATCCTTGACATTGTGATGACCTATTTCTTCACTCGACCAGCGGTCATCTTGCTGGGTCGATCAGAACGAGCTGCCAACGCCGAACGATTTGGTGTGGCAAAAGGTTTGGCTGTCGATGCTGGCGCTCAGCAGGGTAACGATGAGAGCGTGGATGACAACAATTCTGAGTCGCTCAAAGACGAGTTGGAGCCAGCATGAGTGAGCAAAGCACGCTCCATGAAACAGACGAGAAGAACCCAGGAGCGTTTCGACGTCTCTACCGTGGGCAGACACGATTCAATTTTGTTGGCCGACGCAAGATCTGGTTCTCGATATCTGCACTCATCATCGTGGTGGGCATCGTTGCCATAGGTGTTCGAGGTTTGAATCTCGGCATTGATTTCAAAGGTGGGTCGTCCTGGGAAGTGAACGTCACCAACGTTGACGTAGGTAACGCCACAAAAGCAGTGGACGCGTCCTGTCTATCTCATCCGGTCGTTCAGGTACTCGGTGGCCGCACGCTGCAGGTCGAGGCAGATTTAAACAACCTCTCCGCCGCCGACCAAAAAGCCACCAGCGCTAAAGTGGTCGCTGCGATGGCGGTACTCGGCCATACGACACCCGACCAGGTTTCAAGTTCAACTGTTGGGCCGACGTGGGGTGGGGAAGTCACCAGTAGGGCACTTTGGGCACTTGCAGTGTTCTTTCTTGCCGTCATCATTTACATCAGCTTCCGTTTTGAGCCGAAGATGGCATTTGCCGCTGTTCTGGCAATGATTCATGACCTCCTCATCACCGTGGGCATTTATGCCATTTTCGGGTTTCAGGTCACTCCTGACACAGTGGTGGCAGTTCTGACCATTTTGGGTTATTCGCTCTATGACACGGTGGTCGTCTTCGACCGGGTGCGAGACAACACGAAGGCCATGGGGGCTTCTGGCCGGATGACGTATTCAGATATGGTCAATTTGTCGATGAATCAGACCTTGGCACGTTCCATCAATACGTCGCTCGTTGCCATCCTTCCCGTTCTGGCCGTCCTTGTGGTGGGAGCGGAAATCCTGGGTGCGACCACACTCTTGAATTACGGAGTGGCCCTCTTTGTGGGTCTTGTCGCTGGTGCATACTCCTCGATCTTCATCGCCTCGCCAATTTTGGCCATCATGAAAGAGCGCGAGCAACGCTGGATCGCGGTTCGCCAACGTCTTGAAGCTCGGGGCGCTCGCAGTGCAGTGCTGACCCCAGAAGAGGCAGCACGAGACGCAAGGGAGAGCTCGGCAACAGCGGGACTTGCGGGTACGGCAACTGGGGTCATACGTCCTGGGTCTGCGGCCGCTCGTGTCATGGCTGGCGCTCCCGTGAACTCAGGAGCCCCGAAACCCCGCAAGACAAAGAAGAAACGGCGTTAAGAGTGGCCAGACCCGTCCGACAAGA
>Ga0164296_1003532_pt1 | contig 14682 bp, 14 predicted proteins | sample GEODES057metaG_FD_113533 | JGI IMG/M metagenome (GOLD analysis project Ga0164296, IMG submission 113533) | Dystrophic lake water microbial communities from Trout Bog Lake, Wisconsin, USA - GEODES057 metaG | ecosystem: Environmental > Aquatic > Freshwater > Lake | place: USA: Trout Bog Lake... | reverse complement strand
TGCGGATGCGGCTGCCTTTGTACGCAGATAATAGCATCCCGTCTTCAATCCCTGCTTCCAAGCATACACATGCATTGATGAAATCTTCGCATATGTGGGTTCAGCAAGGAATAGATTGAGAGATTGAGATTGGCAAATAAATGGTGCTCTATCGCGCGCCATCGTAATGAGCGTCTTCTGTGGAATCTCCCAAGCTGTCTTATACAATTCACGCAGTTCTTTGGGAATCTGTGAAATCGCCTGAATACTTCCATTGTTCGCAATAATCTGCGTTCGAATATCCGCAGTCCAAAGTCCCAGGTTCGTCAAATCTTCTACCAAATACTTATTCACAACCATAAAGTCTCCCGCCAGAACTCTACGAGAATACAAATTGGATGTAAGCGGTTCAAAGCACTCGTTATTGCCTAGAATTTGTGATGTAGAAGCAGTCGGCATCGGTGCGACAAGTAGCGAATTACGAATTCCAATTTGGACCATATCCTTCAATTGATTCCAATTCAAATACGGCGTATACTTTGGCGCATCATTCCACAAATCAAATTGAAGTTTGCCATGCGATGTTGGAGAATCTTGGAATGAAGGGAAAGACGCAGGAAGTTCATCGTGAATAGAATGCGTGTAGGTTCCAAGTTCATGTGCTCGTTGAATACTTGCTTCCACCGCCGCATAGTAGATATTCTCAAAGATTTCACGATTGAGTTTTTGTGCCCCCACACTCGTCCAAGGCAATCGCATCATCGCAAATACATCCGCAAGTCCCTGAATTCCAATTCCAATCGGTCGGTGCTTCATATTGGAATTGCGAGTTTCCGATGTCGGATAGAAGTTCTTATCAATCACAATATCCAAATTACGCGTTAGGATTCGTGTATAGTCTCGTAGTTTCTCAAAGTTGAACACACCACCTTCAACAAACTTTGGAAGGGCAAGCGAACCCAAATTACACACTGCTGTTTCCTCTGGACTTGTGAATTCCATGATTTCAGTACAAAGGTTTGAACTCTTAATGGTTCCCAGATGTTGCTGATTGCTCTTGGCGTTCGCTGCGTCCTTGTAGCAGAGATAGGGTGTTCCTGTCTGGATTTGTGCGTCCAAAATCATTTGCCATAGTTTCTGTGCGGGAATTGTCTTACGACCCTTTCCGGCCGTCTCGTAGGATGTATACAGCTCTTCAAACTTGTCTCCCCAAACATCCGCAAGACCAGGGCATTCACTTGGACACATGAGCGTCCAATCTTCATTTGCCTCCATTCGCTTCATAAACAGGTCAGGAATCCAAAGACCATAGAACAGATCTCGTGCTCGGTCTTCCTCTGCTCCCTGATTGAGTTTGAGACGCAGAAAATCCTCGATATCTGCGTGCCAAGGTTCCAGATAGATTGCGAAGGAACCATTGCGTTTTCCTCCTTGATTCACATACTTTGCGGTATCGTTGAAGACCTTTAGCATAGGAACCAGTCCTGTGCTTTCGCCATTTGTGCCCTTGATACGAGACCCACGAGCACGAATATTGTGAACCGAAAGTCCAATTCCACCTGCCCACTTTGAAATCTGAGCACAATCGCCAAGCGTCTTGTAGATTCCCTGAATGGAATCGTCGTTCATCGTCAGAAGGAAGCAGGAAGAGAGTTGGGGTTTCTGTCCTCCTGAATTGAACAGTGTAGGAGTTGCGTGAATGAAATACCCAAGCGATAGAGCATCGTAGGTTTCCTTTACATGTTCAAAGTCATCACCATGAAGTTGAATCGCAACACGCATCCACATATGCTGCGGGCATTCTACAATCTTTCCATTCTGCTTCAAAAGATACCCCTTTTCTAGTGTTTTAAATCCAAAGTAATCAAAGTTGAAATCACGAGAATAGTCAATTAGGACTTGATACTTGTAATCATTTTTGCAAACTAGGTCATGGTACTCATCCGAAACAAGTTGAACTGGTCCATGATAGAGTTGCTCAACACAATCCAAGAGTGTTGCTGGCGTATTTTTATGATGATTATCAATCACAATACGAGCAGCTAGCTTTCCATAATTCGGATGATAGCGTGCTTGCATCATTGCGCATGTTTCTGCGGCAAATTCATCAAGCTGACTTGTCTTCATTCCATCTTGGAGCTGATTGCATACTTTCTGAGCTACTAGGTCAGGATTAATGTGGTCCAATCCATTCGACAAAGAGCGAATGCGTTGAAGAATTTCATCAAACGAAACGGGTACACGAGAACCGTCGCGTTTAATGACATAGATATGTTCAGACATTTTAAGCTCCATACAATACGGAAAGGAAAATTCATTTTCAGGATAGATACAATGGAACGACAAAAGTCCCAAAAACAAGAAGCGTTAAAGCAGTTAGCATATCAGGGAATCGTACCAAAAGTACCAACTCCCGAAGTTATTACAAGTTATGAGAAGGGACGAACGGGTATGGAGCGTCCGAAAAGTCCGGAATTAGGGTTTGATTCTAAGGGTGGTAAGACTCGTAAGCGCCGTCACCGAAAGCACCGAAAAACTCTACGACGGCACAAGCGTCACTGAAATATGCATTGCCTCCAATTCGTGAACGGTGAGGCCTAATGTATACGGCGCACTCATAATAACATTATCGCTATCTGCCTTTGCGTCCAGCTTTCCTTCGTCTTTGTTGAATAGAAGTTCGGTCTTATCTGAGCGTTCCATTAAGCTCTCATTTAAGAATCGCGATGTTCCATGCGAAATTAAACAATCCCGTTCCATCTCTCCGATGCGCAATCCTCCATCATTGGAACGACCTTCTACCGGCTGATGTGTTAGAAGCTTCTTCGGTCCAGTGGCACGATAGTTAATTTTATCTTCTACCATCAGTTTCGAACGCAGATAGTATGTTGGCCCAATAAAGATTTCTGTTTCAATGAGTTCACCAGTTTGGCCATTATACAAGTTTTCATGCGCATATGGATGGTATCCTAACTTTAATAGTATTTCTTTCATTTCACCAACCCGATTCTGCGTTGAGAACGGTGTAGAATCTGCGATGGCTCCCAAATGAACAGCTGCCTTTGAAGACATGGTTTCTACAAACTGTCCAATCGTCATACGCGAAGGAAATGCGTGGGGATTTACAATCATATCTGGTCGTAATCCATTCTGTGTGTATGGCATATCTTCTTCTGGAACTCGCATTCCTACGGTACCCTTCTGACCGTGTCTGGCACTGAACTTGTCTCCGAGGACTGGAATACGATGTTCCGCAATTCGTATTTTGACTCCTCTAAGACCTTCCGATGTTACATACCGATACACACAATCAATAATTCCATGTTGACCACGCTTCGGGACTGCGGAATTATCGCGGAACCCTGTTACTTGTCCATCTTTGGTAATTGGACTCACAATTCCTACTAAAATTGTTTTATCATCCACATGACTTCCCTGCTTGATAATTCCATCGGAATCTAGAAGGTCATAATTATACCCTTCTTTACGAACAACTGTTTCGCGATACTTTGGGTCTAAGGCAATATTACCAAACTCTGTATGTGAGCGTGTCGCAATATCAATCATACTTTCTGTGGGGTCATATGAATGGTAATAAGTTGTACTGAACATTCCACGACGCAAAGACCCTTCATTGAGAAGAACTGAATCTTCCTGATTGTATCCACCATACACCATCAGAGCTACAATTGGAGTTTCACCGTATGGAAGACAGCCCATAATTGGATTGTATGTCCATGTTTGAGACAGCGGCCGTTGTGCGTAATTTAACCAAGTTGCGATTGTGTCAAATCGTTTATTAAAGGCTGTATTGTACCATGAACACGCCTGTTTCATCTGCTGACAGCTGAAAGCGTTTCGGGTAGCAGGATTGAAGTCGGAGTTTGGAAGAATGGATGTATTCGATGAGAAAATAGCAAGACCGTGAATTTCGGACACTTGCGTTGGAGAGAATGGTTCCATCTGAATTCGCAAACTTTCAGTTTCTTGCGCATCTACAAGGTCCATATACGATTCAATATCCTTCCATTTCTTTGCCTTCACTATTTGTGGCTCCGTTACATTCTCCTGATATAAAGGACGCATAGGTCTTCCGGCATCTGTAAAAATAATATACTCATTGTCAATACGATTCCAACACAACGAGACTGATTTATCAATTTCTCCACTTCTGCGTTTTGTAAGCAGGGATTTGTGAAGAGCTTCTGTGTTTTTGGATATTGCGCCTACAAAGTCGGAATTCAGGTACACATGTGTCCAAGAAGGATTCCACTTCGAAGGATGAATTAAACTGAGTGGAATAAATCCCCCAAATCCTTCCAGTTCTTTCAGAATGAGAGAAGAAGAGGAGGCAGTAGAAATGGAACAAAGCAGAGTTAGAGATTTTGTAAGACCAATACCACCACCATCAGGATTGTCAGAAGGACACATCAGTCCCCAAGAACTGGCATGAATACGACGCGATTCTGCAATTTTTGTTCCCTTATCCATATCTACATTGATACGCCGTAGTTGTGCTGTCGTTCCGACATACGCAAATCGTGTTAGTTCTTGCGCTACTCCATCATACTTCTTTGCCCACTTTCCCTTGAACGACTTTTCAATTTCATTCATAAAAGTATTATACCGCCAATAATACGATATATTTTCATCCTGAATTAAATCCAAAAGCTTCTTTCCCTTGTAGACAGCTTGTTCATAGTGAACACGCGAATCCAATTCTGTTAACATACGACTCGAAACATCCTTATAAATTCTACGAAACTCTTGAAAGCAGAGGTCTCCGGATGCTACGAGACGCTTGTATCGTAAATGGTCTCGGTCAGTCTTTGGTTTAACTCCAATTGCTACATCCATGGCCATACGACACATGTGTGCTAACAAATACGACTTACGACGGTAAAAGGAAGCAGGAGACTCATCCTTTCGGAGTTCACAATGAGGAAACAAATCCGTAAATAAATTGATATACACACCTTCCGTGCTTCTTGTTCGTGTTTGGCGACGCAGGAATAATAAGTTTGGGTCTTGGTCCTTATCGTCTTCCTTTAACATTTCCTGCTTCACAAACTCTTCATGGGACAACAGAAGTTCCATAAACATTTCATCGTATTTTGTTCGGTCATTTTGCGGAACATCATGTAGAACTGCGTCATAAATATCCTGGTCGTTCGTGAGTCCAAGAGCGTAAAATACACTTACAAGAGGAACTGGTTGTGTGAATCCAGGTAGTGTAATGGTCGCAAGACGACGAATGGAAAACTGAGAATAGTCAGTGACATCTTTTAGCTCATCATCGGGCTTGCGATTCTCAGGTGGAATGATTAAAAAGTGAGAATAGGGTCCCTTTGTTCCATCTTCTGAGATAGAACGAATTCCAGCAACATATTCGTATTTATCATCTTTTGTAGCTCCTTCTAACTTTGAAACCTTCTCCTTTTCAACAAGTGACTTTCCAGCAGGGGCTTTGGATGGTTGAACAGGTCTCTTGGACGCATAAAACATATTCTCTCCAAGTCGTTCCTGCGTAAGAAGAACCTTTTCCGCTCCACCAATAATGAAATAACCACCCAGCTCAAACTTACATTCTCCTGCTTCGTATAAGTCATCGGAAGTCATCGTCGATAAATGGCAGTATGGACTCTTTAACATCAGTGGAATGCGACCAATCAGAATATTTGGAAATGATTTCAGTGTCACTTCGGAATCAATCGTGTATTCGATATCAATATCTGCTCGAATTTCAAGAGCGTATGTCTTATTTTCTAAACGGCACATATGCGGTAGAAACGCATTACCGGTTTCATCTACGGGCGGAGAATATGTAATCTTATCGGACTTCTTACCACCGATATACACATCAATCGTTCGTCCATCTTCCAGAAGCAAATGGCGAGGGTTTGTGCCTTCAATGTACTTTGGAATTTTGGTTTTTAATAGGTCAGCATAGGAATCCAAATGATGCCGAACTAATGGATTTGGCGTGTCTCTAAAATATGTATTGAACACATGTTGCGCCATTCCTTTCCTTGTAAAGAAGAAAGAATGAAGTATCTGTCCACCGCCGTCCTTACGGTCTTATTTACTGTTCTCTTTCTGGTTGTGTATAAGCTCGTACTCAACCCACAGATGGTCATTACGCCAGATTTAAAGTCTATGTCCAAGTGCCCGGACAACTGGACATACAATATGGGGACTAAGATGTGTGAGCCCAAGTATTCCACAAAGTGTATGCCGTTTGACCCTGATGCGCCTACACTGAACACAGTCGCTGCGCGTTGTAATGTAGCAAATATGTGTGGAACAGATTGGTCCGGAGTTTGCGCTTAAACAACACTCTCGTTACAAAATAATGTATTCCGAAATTTATAGACCGTCACATTTATCAGAAATTGTTGGAAATACAGAAGCCAAAACAATATTGGAAAACTACCTAACAAAAGAACCGTTTACAAAGGCAGTTTTTTTGACAGGTTCTCCGGGTATTGGAAAAACCACAATGGCACTGTGTTCTGCTACGACATTTGGATTTGACCCATTGGAAATCAATGCTAGCAAAAGCATTCGTAGTTTTGAAGATGTGGATAAAATACGAGACTCTACACGGTCTTCTGTCAATATTTTATCATTTTTGAATGGAAATACGAAGCGCAAAACATGTGTGATTTTGGATGAAGTAGATGGTTCGGACCCGCATGCCCAAAATAAAATTATAGATTGGATACGAGACCCAAACCGAGTTGTTCCAATTCTTTGTACCGGAAATGAACTTCCAACTGTATTCAAGAGAAATTCAGACTATATTGACATCGTGAAGTGTTTTCCTCCGCGACCGCAAGATATACAAAAACTGTTTCCTAGTGAAGATGTTCCTACTTTATTGAAAGACTGTCAATACGACATTCGTCGTATGATTCACCGCATTCAATATGGAGTATCCGATACAATTCCAAAATATGTAAGTCCTCCCAAGAATCTCGCTCCTGAACTTATGTTTATTCTCAAGCAGAAGTCGTTTGGCCTGGACGACCCCTTGTCCGAATATCATGCCGGCAAACGGGACATCTCACGCTTGACCGAAACCATTGGGAAATACACGTCCGATGGAAAACGTGTCCGCAATGCTGGATCTTCACGGCGCTTGAAGAAACCTGTTCCTGACAAATAGCACAATTTCCAACTGGGTTTGGCTCGTCTACGAGAGCATCTTCAATTTGATTTTGAGTAGCAACAACTGGAATTGGGTCGAAAAAACTTGTAGTTCCAGTGGTAGTGGACATTGGAAGTGCATATGTCAGAATTGCGGCCGCAGTATTTCGTGCTTGTACTGAGGCAGTATACGACCGAAGCGCAATTTCAGCCAATGCCGAATTTAGAATTAGAAATCGGCTAATCAGACCGGGTCTATCGCCATACGGTATTAATCGCAAGGTTTGCGGATTTAAAAAATTATGTTCGGATTCAAGAACTCCTTCTACAATGTTTAGAAGTCGGTCTTCTATCGGTTCATCCTCTGCCATATTATATTTATAACTCAGCTTCTTTGAAAATATCTGTCAATTGGACCGCGCTTCCATTTCTTTAAGTACTGAGCGCCCATAAACATTAAACTTTCCAATTCCTTTTCTTTTTGTTTCAAAATGGAAATTGTAGAGTCTTCTTCATCTCCGCCTGCGTCAATTGTTTCCTCCAATAATCTCTTATAATCGACTCGTTCTACATACCCGTTCAAATCTTCCAATGCCAGCGCAAACAACTGTGCGACTGGATTTTGTATTTGATTTGTGATATAGAATTCCGTATCAGGCTTCAATTCATGTTCTCGCACATAATCTACATGTTCAATCTTATCTCCCTGCTTTTTTTTATCCTTTCGGTCTGCCACATACACATACGCTAATCTATCACCCACTTGTGGGGCACTTCCTTCGTCTCGGTCCTTCATTCGTTCCGCAAGAACTGCGTGGGCAATTTGGTCTGGATTCTTGTAATCGTCTCGCAACTGTTTGCTCACAATAAACTTTTCAAGTGGAACTTCATTCTTCAATACTTTGACAAGCATATCTTCAACAAAATCCTGTGCCTTCCGAATATCTCGTTGTTCTAGCAGAATATCAAGTGCCCCGCCATAAATATCTTTTACAATTGGCGCATTATCTCTGCGTTTGAGAGCAATACCCATCGACTTTCGTTTGCATTTGTGAACATCATCTTCATACATCATTCCTACATACCGCTTTCGCGAGAACAGAATGAATGGATAGAATGTTTTCTCATACTCAATTCGGTGTGCCTTTCTACACAAGGATGTAATTCGTTCCGCAGACTTTCGTGCCATATCCATCGATTCTTGAAGGTCTTTGGTTGGAAATTGAATGAAGATAGAATCTGTATCGCCATAAATAACTTTTGCTCCAAATTCGGTCTCAACAATAGACTTTGCGAATTGAATTCTGTCTCGTCCAGCCGCAGTTGTACACGCAGCAACTTCAAATTTTCGAATCGGACTTGTCTTTGAACCACATTGGCCATACACTGAATTTGCGACAACTTTATAGGCAAGTTGAAGACCATTTAAGACCGATTTTTGCGCATCATCTTCAATTGTTTCCATCTTCTTTCGTGTCTCCTTTCGCTTTTTCAATAGAATATCCAATGAAAGTGGAAGCAATCCAACGGTTCTTGGGTCATCGGTTGGCTGAACATATCCACACACAACTCTCCCCGTGGATTTTCCATCATCATTCTTCAAATCATAACTAATTTCATCCACCTTAAAACTTGGAAAGTTACTTGCTTGGCCGCCTTCGTGTTTCAATAGTTTTCCATTCATATCGTATGTTTTCACATATAGCAGAGTATCCGGTGATAGATTGAAGGCAATCATATTGGACGGATACAGTGAGTTGAAATCCAAAACGGGAATCGGCTGGTCTAGATACATTCCAATTTTTGGTGGAAGAACAATCGCTCCTTCGTAACTAGAATCTCCTTCAAGACCTTCTTGGGCCATAATGATTTGATCACGCTTTGAGGCATTGTAGACAACAGCTGAATAAATCTTGATACCTTGTCCACGCAGAAAGATATACTGAATTGGTACACGACATACATCCGCCATACCCCGAGCATTGACCAGCGTGTCCAGTTTGGCCATTAGCGTGAGAACTAGATCGCAATCCTGAATACAATACTTTGCTACATTCGCACGTTGGTCTGGCGTTCCGTGATGTGAAGCGAACATTTCCTTTGCGTGGACGTCATCTTTCGCAAACGACCACTCCAGTTTTTTCGCTTCGTCTGCGTTTAGGTCAGCATCAAACAGGTAGGTGTGTTGCGGAAGTTCAACGATAAACTTCTTTGGATGGACTTCTTTTACATAGAACTTCTGACCGTTTCTGTATGGATTGATAGTGTTTGTAACAATATCAAATCGCACAAGATTTCCAGCAAAGAGTCCTCGTGTGGATTTGGTATGGATTTCATAGAGTTGTGTTTTCTCTCCTGAAAGTGTTGTGTATTGTGTGACTTTATCACGCAGGAAGGTATTTGCTACATTGTCCAATTTATAACTATCAAGGTTCTGTTCGCGTCGCATACTGAGATACAAGTCAATCGCCAATCGTCCAGGCATATCAATGTATCGCACAGCGAACTTTCCACTTGCGAGTTCAAATGACTTCTTTTCAGTCTTCACATAGTCCTCCTTCCATTTCGTATAATCATATCGTCCAAATTGAAGAGTAATCTTATTATACGCAGCCCTATCGGCAATATAACTATCATCAAAGCCAAATGTATTGTATCCTGCGATAATGTCAGGATTTTCGTTCTGAATACATTGCTCAAACTTTCTCAAAAGGTCTTTTTCGTTCTTACAGGATACAAATTGTGGGTCATTATTCGGAGTACACGCTCCCGATACAAAGACATATCGCTTCTTAGATTTGAGAAGGTCATCTGTGTAACGAAAACTTACACCAATCTGAATAATCTCATCTGTAGGATTTGTAGCAACTGGAAAGTTTCCACTAGCAGAATAGGTCTCAATATCATACGCCGCAATATAGAGTGGAATACTACCAGATGATGGTTTGATTTCCGTGTAGTCAACTGTATAGCAAATATCGACAATTGTATCTTCTTCTGCGTCTTCTTCGTCTACGTCTTCAAACTCAATCGGAGATGCTGGATTCAGATTCAAATCATGAAAGAGTCGTAGAAGCGGTGGAAGATTTGCTTCATAGATATCCTCTGTTTTGACCAAACGCTTTCCAATATGAAGTCCTTTGACTGTCTTTGCGACAACTTTGAACATCCACAACGCAGGAAAAGTGAGTTTCCAAACAGGAATTGGTTTGAGTCCAGAAAATCCACTCATAGCGTCCAATTTCATTTCATGCGTAATTTTCATATCGGAAAGGCGTTTTTGAGACGCATTTGCGATAGCTTGCCGAACTCGTTCAGCAGTTTCCCCTTCACATGATTTCAAATAAAAGTATGGTTGAAATCCAGTGATACGAACACGGACGACTTCTTTATCAATCGTTCGTCCATACACATCAACAATATATTTGAAATTCACATCCGTCTCCTGCCAATCGCAGGGTTGGATTTGAACCATTCTTCTACTTTAATTCATCAATCCTAACTGAAAGTCCGTTTTGCGCCTGACGAACAAAATAATGTTCGCGAATCGTGTTTGGTTGAAAATATAGACGAACAACATCTTTCACAACCTCTGGACTGAATGTCTTACAGCTAAAAACATCCAAATACATATCATCTGTTTCTTCTACAAAATGCGCACAGATATTGGAAGTCTCAATAAGCTGAACGAGTGTATATCCTGCCTTATTTCCAGACCCAAAATGTACAATCTGCGGGTCTCCAAATGGAATCATGTCAATTCTACGAACTAGATTACGAGTAAACACATCAATTGTATTCTTATCACGAATACGACTTCCCAGACACTTTCCACAATCAAGCGCAAGATGATACCCCCAATATGACATTGTATAGTATACTATGTCATTTACTTTCTAAATCAATTTGTAAAGGATGTCTAGTAATTCTGGTCTTCCATTCTTTTATGCCAACAGTCGGCAAGGGGAAGCTGCTCGTGATATTCAGGGTCATAATGAACAGGCAAAGGCAAATACGCAAGGACTGTTTTCTTGGTTAGGTCAGGGTGGATGTGGAAATGATTCGGGAGTGCGTACGGCCGCTGAGCATCCGGGTCTAGTTCCGCAGGCTGGGTATGGAAACTCTCCGGGCGGATGTGGAATTGAAACGCAGAGTGAATTACTGTTTGGAGCGCCTGGTACTGCCCGTACGAAGGGTCCCAAGCAGGTATTTGCCCGCCCCTTTGCGACTACACCGAATCTTGCCTTAGGAACGATTGAATACATTGATGACCAGAGCCGTGTTATATTCGGACATTCTACCGCCAATCGCAAGAGTATTCAGACTGTGACGGACAAGCCGTTCCCTGTATTTGAACCGCTCATCCCTGAGAAGGCTGCTGACATTCCGGAGAACAATTACTTTGTGGAACCGTTTCTGCGTGGGGGTCTATCCGCTCGACTTGTCCCGCATAACCGTGTCGACTTGCGGAAGTAGATTCTCGGTCACGGTCCATCTTCTCTAAAACAGCCCGCATTTCCGCTAGATGTTGCTGAACAGCATCTAATTCTTTCTTTGGACGCGTAGGAAGTTGATACTTCGGCTTTGGAGCTTCAATAAGAACATCCAGAGCCGCATCTACACTTCCAGTTTCATGAAGTGTCTCTTCTGCTTTTTCAAATGAACATCCGGTTAGTTCAACAATCATCTTAATATCCGCTTCTGCCATATTTTATTGTTTTCAATGTAAAGACTGTGAAGATGCGTTTCATTGAGAATTTATGCCCTCCCGCTCTTCTGTATCTTCTTTATTCCACGATTCACATCGGTCTTGATGTGTCTCTCGGTCTATTTGTGACGGCGGCATTCAAGGTTGTGATGGCAATCGCCGGTGTCGTGATTTTAGATGCTCTGTGCGGTGTTGATTTAGGTATTGTCTCATGGGCAATTGTTGCGACTCCGTTTATCATGGTAGCGCTGGCATCCGCAATTTCTCTTGGACTTGGAATTGACCGTATGGCAATGACATATTTACAGGAAAAGTTTACTCCACTGACTGGTGATAACTTAAAGAATCGCGATACGGTTGTGTCGCAGTTAAAGCAGGCAGATGCGTTACCACTTTCAACGAGCTCGACATATTAAAGTAAATGTTTTATTCCGTAGTCCGTTATCTCTACACAATTCTATTTACTCTATTTCGAATGCTTCATAAGACATGGTATGGTCCAGACCCTGTTCATGTGATTGAGAATGTAAAAGTTCCATGGCTTTGGATTGGCGCAGTATTTCCACATGAAACAGTCGATGCTACAACGCAGATTGATACAGTCGTTCGCCCCGGTGATCATGTGAATAGTGATTATCTTTCATCCGTTACAGGTCATACGCCGGTTGTTTGGAAGTATTTGGATACGCAGACGTTAGAAGAAAAAGATTTTCCTTCTGATGGATTTGTAATTGGTGAGAATGAAGAATCTCACGAAAGAGAATCTGTCAACGATGATTCTACTTGAATCAAATTACTTTGAAAAGGCAGACAAACATGTTGAACTCTCGCGTGTTTTTCTGAAAGAAGGTTGGATGGAAAATTTAGGTCTTTGGTTTGATATGGTACTATATCCTCTTTTTTCAATTTTTTACTTTGTTTACAATTCTGAAAAACCAAGTATCTTTACGATACTTTCCTTCTACAAAACTATAAATTTATGGTTGGATTGGTTTGAGTATCAATCATTAAATGCGGATATTCGTGAATGGGTGAATATTGTTCGCTCCATTGACGGTCCTTTTATTTCAACAAATGACCCGACCTATCATGTATTTGTATATGCGGATGGAATGACTCGAATTCATCACTCGTTCTTTCCGAAGAATTGACTGAATGTTTTTAGAAGTTCTGCGCCCTGCTCAATTGCCGGCTTCATTTCGGACAACGAACCCATGAGTTCCTTTTGAAGCTCCATCAGTTCTTTTGTGTCACGACGCATTCCACCAATCTGTTCGGGCGTCAGATTACGATACGCATGAAGAATGGTTGTTCCAATATCTACATGAGGGTCAGAAGTCTTCGGTGGGGCTGGTTCGGGTTTAGAACCATCTGTGCTAGCTCCTTCCTTCTTACCATCCTCAAATCCTTCCCATACACTTCTGGTAACCGCAGAAATAAGAAATACAACAACGAGACCCGAAATAACTGCTAATGTGTCCGAAAGACCACCGATTTCAGTCGCAAATAGATAGGTCAGTAGAACCCAAACAAGCATATGACCCACTCTGCGTTGAATGAGATATATGGCCGTACCTACAAAAATTAGACCCGCAAGAAGAGTGTCCTGCTTCATTTTCTATTACTTAATGAGCACGAACAAAACTTCCGAATCCGCTGCCCGGCTGTGCTCCATGATTGTTGAATGCGCCATATTGCGGTCCACCAATCGTAGGATACTTTGTAGTTGTCTGTGCGACATCAATGATTCCACGCGAACCAGTTCCCTGATAGGAAGCCGAAACTGCGCCATACTTGTCACCGCCACGGTGACGACGCGAGTGCTTACGCGAGTGCTTACGGCGGCGTCCACCGGGAGGAGTCGGGTTCTTGGCTTCCTGCTCGGGGTCCGTATTTTCGGGTTCAGACGATACAGGCTTAGGATTTTCCTCATCGCCTCCCTTACGACGGCGCGTATGTCGGCGCTTACGGGACGAACCATAGATGGCATTCTGACCGCGCGATGAAACTGCCCAGTCACCCATCTCCGAACCACGACCCCATTCCATAGCTCCCGGAGCAATCGCTCCCGTAGCTCCATAATATCCACCGCGACGCGTATGACGGCGCTTTCCACCGCGGCTTGCCGAACGACGAGTTGTCTTACGACTTTTACGAGCCATTTACCTTTATAAAAGGATAAGTTTCCAAGAGTCCTCTGGCTCTTAAAAACGGATTTTATCTAGTACAGGAAATACATTGTAGAATTTGAATTACTTACTTACAATGGAAAACATTACCTCTATCTTCTCCTCATGGAAGGACTACTCCGCAGCGTTGGAGGAGTCTCTGAACACGGAGTTTTATGGAAACAAATATCCAGAGTACTGTAAACTTCAAGATAATTATACAAGCGTAGATTTGATGATTATAACCGAACTACTGAAGGCCGGTCATAACCCACAAGAAGGACTTGAGAGCTTTGCAGACGCGTGTCTGAATGGTGATCGGTATCTACCAGAGTTTAAATCATGTCTAGATGAATGCCTTGCTGCGTTCATCAAGCATGGTGCTCACATAACGCAAGGAATGGTGGATAGGCTGTTCACCCTCACATGTAATAAGTATACATTTGAGGATGAGGCCCAATTCATTCCTGCGCGTGGCACTATGCTCGATGCATACAGCGAGTACAATATCGATATCTCCAAGCACGGAGATTGGACAATGGTTGAAGCAAAATACTGGTGGGATATTGATAATGATATCGACCGCACAACAATGTGCCGGATGTATCTCAAGTTTTCAAGTGAGTATTTGAAGTCTCTTTAAAGGAAATAAAAAACTTTTTACATTAATCTCCAAGA
>Ga0164296_1003531_pt1 | contig 14685 bp, 11 predicted proteins | sample GEODES057metaG_FD_113533 | JGI IMG/M metagenome (GOLD analysis project Ga0164296, IMG submission 113533) | Dystrophic lake water microbial communities from Trout Bog Lake, Wisconsin, USA - GEODES057 metaG | ecosystem: Environmental > Aquatic > Freshwater > Lake | place: USA: Trout Bog Lake... | reverse complement strand
TTGACCATTAGCCAATAAAGTTTCTGCGATAGAAAATCCCATTCCGCTGTCGCATCCGGTTACAAACCAAGTTTTTGAAATTGTGTGAGACATCTTGTATTAAACGCTGGTGATGGGCTTTTGGGGGGCGCTGATCAAATCTTCTTTTGCTGCTTCATGGTATTTCAGGTCATTTTTCAATATGACCGCGGCAGCACGTACACGATGACTAGATGGATCAACTCCTATGGGTGTGTGGCCTTTTTCTAGTCCTTTTGCATTTCTAATCAATTGCATTCGCGCCATGATGATGCCGTTGTCGCAATTGACTAAATTTTCTTTGGTCCGGTCTTGAATTGGACCCATACTCTCTTGTAGCGATGCGTCTTGCATCGCAATGCCATCAACACCACTGAAGGTTTCTCCAGACTTTTGTTTTTCCCGGTCCATGAGGTAATTGTTGTTTTTATTTTGTGCTGCAACAAAAGTTCCTGGGATCACTTTGGCATGGATATTGAAACCATCTTTCATCGCTTGAACCTCGTGGTCCAAAAGATCACGTGTAGGATGAAAGTGAAAACTCCATGTCCAACACTGTTCGTCATTGATGGGCACCCAAAATTGACCACTTAAAGGGAGTTCTCCACGAGGCGGAATTAAAACAAAGGTTGGCATAATCCACTGAGTAATTCGCCAGTAGAAATGTTGATTCTCTGCTTTTCTTCTAGCACCAATTGTGAGCCCTCCATTTGAGGGTTGTACGTCAAAATGAACTTTAAAGTCCTCAAATCCGTATCGGATGCTTTCCTTGGCTACAGAAAAAATGGGGTCGTTTTTCATTGACCCTCTATGTAACCATGCCACATGGGAAGAGTCTATTCCGCCCTCCATGGCTTGCAAGTAATTGGTGTCTTGTAGTCGCTTTGAGAAATAATATTGATTTGAATGAAGGTCTAAAAATTCAAACTCTGGAAATGCCGGTTGTTTTTCCTTTGGACCCATGTACGTCCAGAGCAGGCCTCCTTTTTCAATCAACGGATACGATTTGAGTTTAATTTTCTCTGCATAACCACTGTTTTCAACCTCAGAGGGAACTTCTACGCATTGGCCATTGGAGTTGTATTTCCAACCATGATAAGGACAACGTATACCGTTTTCTTCAACCCGACCAAACCATAGAGATACGCCTCTGTGCGCACAGAACTCATCAATTAATCCGAATTGACCATTTGAGTCTCTGAAAGCCAATAACTTTTCAGAAAGCATTTCCACTCGAACTGGTGGGCAATCGTTTTCAGGTAATTCACTTGCTAAAAGGGCTGGCAACCAATAACTGCGAAAAAGATTGCCCATTCCTGTATCTGGGCCGGTTTGAGTTAAATACTTATTTTGTTCGGCATTGATCATTGTGAGTTGAAAGTAGAGTTTCGATTGAACTAGGGATACCCCTCAATTACTTTCAGTTTATTGCTTAATAAGTCAATAAATCTTAGAAGAAATACCTAGTTATGACATTTCAACCTTCAAATCAAAATTTAAATAGATGAATTGGAGCCGTCGAAGCTAGGTACTTTCGCTATTTAGCTATTTTTGAAACTCAATAGAATGAAACAGAGTTTTGCTTGTAAAAGATTTAAATCCATTTATGAAACCTTCCAAGACGCATTTCAACTACATTGGGATGTTATTGATTAGCCTTTTTGCATGGTTTTATGTTGCATCTAGTTCTGCTCAAGAGTTTCCAGTAAAACCAATCAAAATCATAGTTGGTTCAGTTCCCGGCGGTAGTCCTGACTTTATTGCCAGGGCATTGGCTCAAAGTTTGTCAGAGTTGATCAAGTTGCCAGTCGTTGTTGAAAATAGGCCAGGCGCTGGAAATACAACTGCTGCGATTAACGTGGGTAAAGCCGTTCCTGATGGATACACGTTGTATCTAGGTGATACAAGTCATCAAGCAGATGTGGTGTTGAAAGATCTTTTACCTATTTCTAGCATTACTTCTGAGCCACTGCTATTGGTTGCCTCCAATAAAAGTGGCTTTAACTCTTTACAAGACGTTATTCGTGAAGCAAGGGCTCATCCAGGAGAAATCAATTTTGGTTCATCTGGAATAGGTAGCATTCATCATATTGCGATGGCTGCGTTCAACCATGAAGTGGGTTTGAATATTACGCACGTCCCTTATAAGGGTAGTGGAGAGTCTGTGCCAGCAATTTTGGCAGGTGATATTTCTATATTGATGACGTCTTACACAGCAACAGCGAGCCAGATAAAGGCTGGAACTCTGAAGTTAATTGCTGTGAGCTCTTCAAAGCGTTTTTCAAAATTTCCAAATGTTGTCTCAATGGGTGAACTCATCAAAGACTTCAACTATACCTCTGAGACAGGAATATTGACGACCAATGGAGTACCCGCTCCGATTCATCAAAAGTTGATTTCAATGATCAGGCGTGTTTCTGAAGATTCTTTTTTTGTAGCAAAGTTTAAAGATACTGCTCTATCGATTAATTTTGTTCCATTTCCTGAATTTAAACAGGATTTACAAAAAGAATTGCAAAAATACAGAGATGTGACAAGTTTGATGAACAGTCAATAAATCCAAACATTGTCAATTCTTATCAAATACAGTTTCAAGTCACTTTTATGCGAAAAAATTCACCGCCGATCCAATTGAGCAAAAGTACAGTTGCCCTTTTCGCATTACTCTTTTGTTTCCTTATTGGTAATTGTTTTGCTGAGGAATACCCTGCTAAGCCCATCAAGATTGTGGTGGGTTATGTTCCTGGTGGGAGTCCTGATTTCATAGCTAGAACTGTAGCTCAAAGAATGTCTGAATTAATCAAAGTTCCTGTTTTGGTTGAGAACAAGCCTGGTGCGGGCGGAAGCACGGCAGCGACTTTTGTCGGTAAATCAAATCCCGATGGCTACACACTTTTTTTAGGAGACACCAGTCACCTATCTGAGTTGCTTTTAAAAGAACTTTTGCCAGTGTCTAGTATTACATCCGAGCCGTTACTTTTGGTTGCATCATCAAAATCTTCGATCAAAAATTTACAAGATTTAATCCGAGATGCAAAAATGCATCCCGGAGAAATCAACTATGGATCCTCTGGTATAGGGAGTATTCAGCACATTGCAATGGAAGCATTTGACTCAGAGGCTGGATTGAATATCATTCATGTCCCCTACAAAGGTAGTGGTCAGTCAGTGCCTGCAATTTTGGCCGGTGATGTACCAATATTGATGACCTCGTATACGGCGACCGCATCCCACATTAAGACTGGGTCACTGACCCTAATTGCAGTTAGTTCAGCAAAAAGATTTAATAAATATCCAAATGTTCCCTCACTCTCAGAGGTGGTTAAAGACTATGACTACACCTCAGAGACAGGAATCATGACAACAGCTGGCGTGCCAAAATCGGTTCACCAAACGCTCATCTCAATCATCAAGCGAGTGAGCGAGGATTCTCAATTTATATCCAAATTCAGCGACACAGCATTGTCCATCAATTTTGTTCCTTATCCAGAATTTTCTGAGGAACTCAAAAAGGGTTTGAGGAAATATCAACGCACCCTTTTAAAAGCAAATATTCCCCTCGAAGCTCAATAACTTTTTATTCAAAGCCATGTTAAAAAAAGAATTAAACGATTTCATCACGCAAACCAACACAAAAACGCCCATGGGCGAGCTTTTCAGGCGATATTGGTTACCAATTCTATTAAGCGAACAACTTCAAGGGCATGATTGCGCGCCTGTCAAAGTTGAAATTTTGGGCGAAAAACTCATTGCATTCAGAGATAGCGACAATCGATTGGGATTGATCGATGAGTTTTGTGCGCATCGTGGTGTTTCACTGTGGTTTGGTCGAAATGAGATGAGCGGAATTCGGTGCCCTTATCATGGTTGGAAGTACAACGTGCAGGGGGAGTGTGTAGATGTACCCTCTGAAGAGGTTGTTGAGTTCAAGAACAAAGTTAGCCTTAAAAGTTATCCAGTCATTGAGCAAGGAGGCGTCATTTGGGCATTTATGGGGCCTCCGCATCTCAAGCCTCCTATTCCTGCTTACGAGTTTTCTACAGTTCCATCATCTCAGAGTTACGTCTCTAAACGTAAACAGTTCTCTAATTGGTTACAAGCGCTGGAGGGCGGGATTGATTCAAGTCACGTCTCCTTTTTGCACAGCGGTAGTTTATCTCGCGACCCTTTGATCAAGGGCGCCAAAGGTAATCGCTACAACGAGAGCGATAAAAAACCAATTTTCCAAGTTGAAAAGTCAACTGGTGGTTTATACATAGGCGTTAGAAGAAATACAGAAACAGATCAATATTATTGGCGGATTACGCCGTGGTTGATGCCCAATTTCACCATGGTTCCCCCAAGAGGAGATCATCCTATACACGGTCACTTTTGGGTCCCCATCAATGATCATGAATGTTGGGCTTGGAGTTATAGTTATCACCCCACGCGATCTCTCACGACCGAAGAGGTTCAAGCTATGAAGGAGGGCGCAGGAATACACGTTGTGGTAGACGAAAACTTCATACCTTATGCTAGGAGAGAAAATGACTACTTGATGAATCGAGAGGCGCAGTCAAGTGGACTTTATTACAGTGGAGTTGAGGGAGTTGGAATGCAAGATGCTTCTCTTCAAGAGAGCATGGGCCCAATTCAAGATCGTACAAAAGAAAATTTAGTTTCCACCGACAACGGAATCATCATGATGAGGCAAGCAATCATCAAAGCAGCGAAGGCCTTACAAGAGAATCAAAGCTTTGTTCCGCCTGGAGTTGATCCAGAGGACCAAAGAGTGCGTTCTGTGGCCTTGATTGCTGATAAGCACATTCCTTTCTTGGATGTTGCAAGAGATGCGCTGAAGGCAGTTCCTGGGCGAAAACATCAAACTGTTTAATTTTCTGTTTTTTTGGGCTACTTGGCTTTAAATTTTCAATTCTTATCAAACATCTAAAGGATTAAATTTAAGAATTTCAACATTACAAAAAATCTACAGCTTTAAATTTTGAAACGCTCCAACTTTCTGTGTGTTTAATTCACTTGAATATTTGTAATTTAATATCAGTATTCTCGAGACAAACCCTGATGGTCAGAAAGTACGGCTAATGGTATCTTTGTCTATTAATTCAGTACAAAGTATCATGAAATTAATAAATGCATTCATTATTTTGTTATCTTGCATTTTCGCAACTCAAGCAAATGCCGAAGAGCAAGTCTATCCACATAAGTTAGTTCGTATCGTTGTACCCAATGGAGCTGGTGGTCCAACAGATTTGATTGCCAGAATCATGGCTCAAAAGTTAACTGAGTCAATGGGGCAGCCCTTTATAGTTGAGAATCGATTGGGTGCAGGCGGGGTCGTTGGTACTGAATCCGTTGCACACGCTCCTGCAGATGGCTACACCTTACTTTTTTCAGCCAGTGGAGCAATGGTCATCAGTCCTCATTTGAATAGTAAGTTACCTTATAACGGCTATCAAGATTTTTCACCTGTTGCAAATGCTGCGTCATCCCCAATGCTATTGGTAGTAGGCGCCAATTCTGGAATTCAGTCTTTAGCAGATCTAATTCAACAAGCAAAACATAAACCAGGCCAATTAAATTATTCAACTGCTGGCATTGGAACCCCTCCACACTTGGCTGCTGAAATTTTAAGAAGTTCCGCTGGAATAGATGTCGTTCATGTTCCATACAAGGATGTTCCACAAGCAGATGCCTCTCTCATGTCCGGTGAAGTTAACTTCATGTTTGGTCAACCGAAGATCGCTAATATGGTTCGAGCAGGTAAGGTGAAAATTCTTGCGATTACAACGCCAAAACGATCTTCACTTTTACCAGATGTTCCTACACTGTCTGAGGCGGGCGTACCTGGTTTTGATGTGGTTCCATGGTATGGGCTATTCGCGCCATCGCGAACACCGGACGAGATTGTTTTGCGATTGAATGCCGAATTGCAAAAATTACAGAACAACAAGGATTATGTAGAGCGTATGAGCGCTCTTGGCTTTGAAATACCTCCGACTCATTCTCCGGCTGAGTTTTCTCAGTTCTTAGCGAAAGAAAATGCCAAGTGGAAAAAAGTGATATCTCAAGCCTCGATCAAAGCTGAATAGGATCTAAAAAAATATTCTGTTTTTGAAAAATATTCTAAATCGATTTTATGACTGTTAAGAAGTTCCTATGACAAAAGTGTTGCAAGATATAAGGGTGATTGAATTGGGGACTTTTATCACCGGCCCTTGTGCTGGAATGATGCTCGCCGATTTAGGAGCTGATGTCATCAAGGTCGAGCAGCCAGGAGTGGGGGATCCGTTTCGGGGCTACCAAGGTACACAGTACAGTTCTCAATTTCAAACTTATAACTCACGAAAGCGCAGCATAGCGCTTAATTTGAAATCTCCTCACGCCAAAGAAATCTTGGAAAAGCTTTTAGAGCAGGCTGATGTGTTGCTTGAAAATTATCGCCCAGGTGTTTTAGATAATTTAGGTTTAAGTTGGGAATACCTTCACCGCCGTTTTCCGCGGTTGATATTTTGCTCAATTACTGGTTTTGGATCGTCTGGTCCATATGTAGAAAAGCCTTGTTACGATACGGTTGCTCAGGCGCTGAGTGGTTATTTAAGTCAAACCATGGCACCTTCACCTCCGAGAATTTTAGGACCTGCGGTGGCAGACACTGTGAGTGGAATGTATGCGGCAAACGGCATCTTGGGTGCTTTGGTTGAGAGGGGGAGGACGCAAGTGGGGAGGCGAGTGGAAGTGGCCATGCTCGATAGCATGATATCTTTTGGCTCCTCGGCTTTTTCCTCATATTTTGCCGATAACAAAGTTCATGGTCCCATTAGTCGCCCTCGTGCATCACAATCCTATGCATTGCAATGTGCTGATGGCCAATGGATTGCTTTGCATTTGGCCTCGGTAGACAAGTTCTTCATCAACTTGACCTCTGCTGTAGGTCATACTGAATGGGTGAGTGATGATCGCTTCTCAACTGTGCTAGCCCGTCAAAAAAACTACGAAGTACTCACTCAATTGTTACAAGAAGCTTTTGTTCAATTTGACTTGGCGCATTGGCTCAAGCAACTGACTGAAAATGACATTCCTCACGCACCAATATCCAATATTGATCAGGTTGTCGAGGATCCACAAGTTGTACATAACGGTATTTTTAAAGATTTACATCATCCAAAACAGGGAGTTGTGAAAAATACTCAGCGCCCAATTCTCTACGATGGAGAGAGATCATCCCATGACTTGGCTCCTCCAATGTTGGGCGAACACAGTGAAGATGTGCTTAAACAGATTGGTTTTGATGCATTGGAAATCGCTAAATTTGAGCGTGACGGTGCAATAGCCTTCGTTAAAAATAGTTCTTAAAGAAATAGCAAAGCCCAAAAGGATAGCCTCTTCATGAAAAATCGTAAATTATTACTTTTATCAATCTTCCTTTTGAGTTTTTTTCTACTTGGAGTGAGTCGATCTGAAGACTTTCCATCCAAACCCATTAAGCTTGTCTCGCCATATGCTGCTGGTGGAGGAACAGATATGTCCCTTCGCCTTTTGAGTGAGCGCTTGCAACAAAAGTGGGGGCAACCTGTTGTAGTTGAGTACAAGCCTGGAGCAGGTGGAAATATTGGTTCTGAGTACGTTTTCCGCTCACCGCCTGACGGGCATACTCTTTTGCTGACGCCTCCGCCACCTTTGATCATCAATAGGCATTTGTTTTCAAAAATGAATTTTGATTCAATGCTTTTTACACCCATATCTCAAATTTATGAAAGTGCAAACGTTCTTTTGGTTGCCAATACTGTTCCCATCGAAAATATGCAGCAACTCATTCGTTATGCAAAAGAAAATCCAGGAAAATTATCCTATGGCTCTCCTGGTGAAGGAAGTACTGGACATTTAACAGCTGAGATGTTGAGTACTACAGCAGATATTAAGTTTTCTCATATTCCTTATAACGGGACAGGTCCTGCATTGGTTGCAGTTCTTGGAGGACACATTGATTTGATGTTTTCTGAGGTGAGTGCAGCACTACCTCAAATAAAGTCCGGGAAGGTCAAAGCTATAGCTGTGAGTAGCTTGAAGAGAAATCCCTCGCTACCCGATGTTCCGGCTATCAGTGAAACTCTACCTGGCTTTAGTGCGACCACGTCTGGCAACTTGGTCGGTCCACCCAATATGCCTGTGAACATTGTCAACAAGATTTCGATGGCCGTTGGTGAAATTATGCATGAGCCCGAAGTGATGAAAATGTTCTTGAATGTGAGCTCGGTGCCTGTAGGTAATTCTTCTGCAGAGTTGGCTCAAATATTAAAAACTGATACAGAAAAATGGGGAAAAGTGATCCGTGCGGTTGGCGTTAAGCTCGACTGAGGGTTTGCCAATCATCTCCATGCAGTAATTGAGCCTTCTTTTTCCTTTCTACTCAAGTTGAGTCGCGTATCAATTTTTCAACTCTTAAACTTAAGAATCAATCATGTCTGATAAAGAATTAGTTTCAAATCTTTCTACGTTCGATCAAAACGGGGCAACCATACGTGGCAAAAGTTTGGTAAGAGATTTAATTGGTGAAGTTTCATTCTCAAAAATGATTTACTTCTACATTTTGGGAAAAATGCCGACCCCAGAAGAGTTAAGTATCGTTGATGCAGTGCTGGTGACCTTAATGGATCACGGCATGTCTGGAGGCTTGAGTGCCAGAATGATTTACCGCAGCTCCCCTGACTCTCTCCAAGGCGCTGTGGCAGCAGGGCTTCTTGGAATGGGAAGTCAGTTTGGAGGAGTCATGGAGCAAGTGGGGCAGTACTTGGATGAAATTGTTAAAGCTTCAGATCAAGAGGCCAAGGCACGTGAGATCGTTACCCAGTATCGTTCACGAAAAAAGGCACTTCCTGGATTTGGGCACAATGATTTCAAGCCTGATGATCCAAGAACACCTAAACTTCTGGCCGTTGCGAAAAATGCCAATGTCAAAGGGGATTACATCAATGCATTACTTTTGATGTCAAAAGTTGTAGATGAGATTGTTGGCAAGCACCTAACCATCAACGCAACTGCTGGGATAGCTGCTGTTTTGGCTGAAATTGGTGTCCCTTTTAAGATCATGCGTGGTTTTTCACTGATTTCGCGTGCACCTGGACTGGTCGGACAAATTCTTGAGGAACAGACCAATCCGATTGCTGGTGAGTTGATGCAGCTGGTCAATGACACAGTTGTCTACAAAGGCGAGATTGCGTGATGGATTCTTTGGGAGAAGTTCATTTCGTTGACACCACATTTAGAGATGGAAATGCCAGTCTTTGGGCTGGCGGTTTACCCAATTCTCAAATATTGCCTTATTTAGAAGATTTAGATGCCGCAGGTTATCAATCCTATGAGTTGGTCGCGACGGCTTTCTTCAAAAAAATGATTCGTGAGATGAAGGAGGATCCCTGGTTCAGAATCCGACAGGCGGCTCAGCTTTCAAAGCATACAAAGATCCGGGCAATTGTGGGCCGTTCTGCTTCTTCTTTTGAATTCATGCCTGCTTCAATATCGTATTTGTACTTAGAAAGACTATTTGCCAATGGAATTCAAGAGGTCCGTATCTCGGACAGCTCAAATACTGCCAAGTACTGGCATCAAAGGGTTTCAGACTGCAAAAAAATCGGATTAGGCACCGTACTCAACATCATCTATACCGTCTCACCGGTTCATTCAGATGATTATTTTGAACGCAAGATCAAGGAAGCTCACAAAGTAGGTCCAGATCGAATTTGTTTTAAAGATCCAGGTGGACTTTTAACTCCGGAGAGAACTGCGACTTTAAGTAAATTATTTTTAAAGCACACTAATTTACCAATTGAATTCCACACCCACTGTAACACTGGTCTTGGGCCATTGTGCGCAATCGCTGCAATTAAAGCGGGCGTCAAAATTATCAATACTGCCATGCCCCCTTTGGCCAATGGTTCATCTAATCCGTCGGTGATGAATGTGGTTGAGAACGCTCGGTCATTGGGATATTCGACAAATATTGACTTGAATCGAGTGAAAAGAATCGGCGATGGATTGTTGAGCTATGCCAAGTTGAATCACTTGAACCTTGGGGTTCCTTTGGAGTACAGAGAGTCTCACTTCACTCATCAGGTCCCTGGTGGAATGATCTCAAATTTGCGTCATCAACTTACCCGAATGAACATGCTTGATAAATTGGATGCTGTTTTAGAAGAAATTGTTCAAGTGCGCAAAGACTTTGGCTACCCCATTATGGTTACCCCATATTCTCAATTTGTAGGTGTTCAAGCCACTTTGAATGTCATGTCAGGTCAACGGTATAAAGAATTGAGTGATCAAACCATTCAATATGCCATTGGTCTTTGGGGTGAAGTGGAGAGTCAATCATTTGATCCCAATGTCAAAGATGTTATTTTGTCCAGTCCCAAAGCTAAAAAATTAAAAGGCTGGACTCCAACAGAGTTAAGTTTGACTCAAATCCGAGAGAAATTCGGTGGCCAAAGCGTTTCAGATGATGATTTGATTTTGCGCTATTTGGGGGGAAATGAGCAGTTTGAGGCTTTGAATCAAAATTCATCAGCCCATAATTCTGCCTTTTCTAGAGAAGCTTCCTCATTGGCCTCACCTGCAAGTGGTTCAACAAGTGAAAATTTCCTGAAAGCGGATGTTTTGTCTTTGATAGATAGGCTGAGTCAAAAAAGTGATATTGATAGCGTATCAATTAAAACTAGAGATCTGAAGCTGTCTTTATTTCATTGATAGATGAACTCAAAATAGAAAATTAGAAACATGAACCAGACAAATTTGACATACGAAGAAATTGTTTCTTTGATTCACAACTTCGAAAGATCATCGGAATTTAATCGACTTCACTTAAAGTATTTTGATCTTGAGCTTGAGTTGGAAAAAAAAGGTGCCAATCCACGGGTGAGTAATTTGGTTTCGGGAGGAGGGTCTGGAAATCCTTTGCGTGAAGGTTTGCAAAGTACAAAGCCAGATGATGAGTTGTCCCCTCAAACAAGTGCCAACGCTCTTGTGACCGCTCCATTTACAGCACAACACTCAACCATCGACTCATCTCAGCAGGTGGGACTGTTGAGCATTAAATCTTCAATGGTGGGTACTTTTTATTCCTCTCCAGAGCCAGGTGCAGAGCCCTTTGTGAGAGTGGGTCAACATGTTTCTGAGAGTACCCAAGTTTGTATCATTGAGGTCATGAAGTTGATGTCCTCAATTGAGGCGGGAGTCAACGGAACCATCGTTGAGATTTTGGTCAAAAACAATGATCCCGTTGAATTCGGACAAGTTTTATTTCGAGTCAAGCCCGACTAATTGCCTTGTAAAGGCTGTCAGAGCGTTAGATCTCAGCAGAGATTTGGTTATCTTTATGTTTTTTTGAGCTCGAAAGCCAAACCCTAGATTTTTGTGGCGGCAGGTCCACCTTTTCAGGCAATCGTTAAAACGCTTTTAGGCAATTTTCGAAGTTCATGGGTGGCTTCGTTCAACCCGATGACGTATTCACCTCTCTCAATTTCTCAACCTATTGGGCACATCGATCGGCGGGGTGTGGTTTGTAAATTAAACGCAGATAATGTATTTATGAATACTTTATTGCTATTTGAGGGGTCGTTGATGAGTCTTGGCTAACTTCAGTACAGTAAATAAGTAGTAGAAAACTAGAGCCGTTACTTAAGTTACTGTAAGTTACACCGAATCAGAACATGAGAAGCAAGTGAGCTGAGTCTTGCTAATTTTTGTCTTCATTCTGATGCGAGTATGCTGTGTCTTTAGTCATCAACACCAATCTTAATGCTTTAGCTGCCCAAAGCTCAGCTGGAATGGCTGCCAAGGCTCAGTCTAAGGCAATGCAGCGCTTGTCAACTGGCTTGTCCATTAACAGTGCCGCCGATGATGCAGCTGGCTTGGCCATCTCCAACAGAATGACTTCAAATATCAACGGTTTGGGTAAGGCTATTAAGAATGCCAACGACGGTATCAACATGGCCCAAACCGCTGACAGCGCTTTGTCCAATACAACCTCGATTTTGCAACGCATGCGCGAACTCGCTGTTCAGGCAGCCAACGGATCAAACTCGGATGCCAACCGCCAGTCTATCCAGACTGAAGTGTCTCAGTTGAAGATTCAGATTGATCAAATTGCCACATCAACCAACTTCAATGACATCAATTTGTTGGATGGTTCAGCTGGCAAGATTCAGCTCCAAGTGGGTATCAATCAGGGTCAGACCATGAACATGAACTTTGATTCCACATTGACCAAAGACATTGGAATTGGTTCAAGGGCATCTTTGACCTCAATTGGGAAAAGTATCATTCCAATGTCATATGGTGATTTAACGATCAATGGCGTTCAGGTCGGACCTTCATTGGCAACTAGTGATACTTTGTCAAGCACAGGAAACGCTTACAGTGCAATCTCGAAAGCTGCAGCGATCAATGCCGTATCTGCCCAATCTGGCGTGGTGGCCACTGTTTCCGGCACTTCACTTAACGGTGCCAGTATGACTCCTGGAACATCGAGTGGCACGATCACGATCAATGGTGTCCAAACGGCCAATATCAACACCACAACTGATGCAAGTATTTCAAGGCAAATCGTTGTTCAAGCGATCAATAATATTTCAGCTCAAACTGGCGTGACTGCTGTTGACACAGGTGACTCTGTGCATGGTGTTCAGTTGTTTGCAGCAGATGGCCGAAATGTCTCAGTGACTTTGAATAGTTCAAATGGGCTGCCAGGGACAAACCAATTGACATCGGCAACGACTGGTTTACAAAATAACAACTCCATTGTTCTCGCAACGATTGCCACACCAGTTGTAAATAGCACAACACAGATCGGACTCTCCATCAATGGTACTGTGTTGACTGGAATTCCTAATTTCCAACCCAGTACAAATGAACCATTGTCTAATTTAGCAGGCCAGATTCAAAATGCTTTAAGAACTGCTGAGGGCGGATCCACTGACTTATCAGTTATTGGAAATGCGGATTCAGGTTTATTGAAGGTCCTATCCACAAGTGGAAGAACGATTGGATCTTTTACTATGACCGGAAATTCAATCGTTTCTCAATCTCCTGGTGGACCTGGAGTTGGGGTATTCCAACTATCCAGCGTTTCGGGCAGTCCTATCGTTTTGGGAAGTGCGGTGGGTGGAAATATTGCGAATGCAGATCTTGCGACGGGCAGTTTTACAGACAATATCGCCCAAACTGTGAGCACTGCAAGAAGATCACTTGGTGTTGGCAATCAATTATCCGATATCGGAACCTCCGGGCTAAATTATGGAACAGGTGATGGTGGAACTTTTCAAATCACAATCAATGGCATTCCCAAAACATTTACCACCACCACCAACGATACCAATATCACGAACTTAGCCCAAGATATTCAATCATTTTTACAATCTCCAACTGGATTTGGCCTAAGTGGAGCATCTGTAACTGTTAATAGCGTAACCCAGCTAATCACCCTCAATACCGGCACACCCAATTCAGCTATCAATAAGGTTGTGTTCTTAGGAACTGCTGGAAAAATGTCGGGGTCGGTATCAGTAGCAACCTACGCAAATTCTGTTTCGAGTCAAACAGGGACATTGGACGGAAGCTCATTGAAAATCAATGGAGTTGTGATTGGGGCAGCCATTGACACTGACGATTTGTCCTCGGATACAACGGCAGTCACATCCCTTAAAGCAGAGAGTTCCATTGCAATTGCAGCAGCCATCAATAAATCTACGAACCTGACTGGTGTCACAGCGGTAGCTCAACCGAACATTATCGTGGGTTCAAATTATTCGGCCAGTTCAAGTGGTCCAGGGACCATATATTTGAATGGTGTAACCATCAATAATTCACTGGGTGGGAATTCAACACGCGCGGATGTTGTTAACGTTTTGAATGCATACACGGGCCAAACGGGTGTAGTTGCATCTGACAATGGAAAAGGATTAACCCTTACTGCAGCAGATGGAAGAAATATATCGATTGCATTTTCAAACGCCCAAACTGTATCTCCTTACGCATTAGGAGTGAACTATAAGAACGTTTATGTCGCATCAATTGATGCTTTGCACGCAACCACAACCTATTCTCAAGTTGCTTTGCAATCGAGCAAACAGTTTACGGTTCAAAGTGGAAGCTCAGGAGATGGCAATTTGCTGGCCTTAGGTTTCAATGTTGGAACCTTTGGCGGCTCAAGCAGTGGGCTAAAAGTGGCTGCAATAGATGTCAGTACACAATCCGGTGCTCAAAATGCCATTACGGCAATTGATGCAGCTTTGGTGACTGTTTCAGCCAATCAATCCAGAGCGGGTGCGTTTATCAATCGCTTGAACGATGTGGTCACTAACCAGACCAGCATGCAGACCAATATGACATCTTCTAGAAGTGCTATTTCAGATACTGATTACTCTGCGGAGACGACAAATTTAGCCAAATCGCAGATCATCTCTCAAGCTGCAACTGCCATGTTGGCTCAGGCCAACCAGTCAGCGCAAAATGTGCTCTCGTTACTAAAGTAATTTAGCCAAGGGCAAATTGATATGGCGGAGAGAGCGGGATTCGAACCCGCGGAGGGCTATTAACCCTCACACGCTTTCCAGGCGTGCGACTTAAACCGCTCATCCATCTCTCCGGATTGACATATTCTAACAGGCTAAGTGGGAG
>Ga0164296_1003530_pt1 | contig 14693 bp, 11 predicted proteins | sample GEODES057metaG_FD_113533 | JGI IMG/M metagenome (GOLD analysis project Ga0164296, IMG submission 113533) | Dystrophic lake water microbial communities from Trout Bog Lake, Wisconsin, USA - GEODES057 metaG | ecosystem: Environmental > Aquatic > Freshwater > Lake | place: USA: Trout Bog Lake... | reverse complement strand
GGAGTATGGACGCAGATGCATTTGCTACCTTTAGTCTTGACGAGGAAGGCAAACCTACCGGCTTAAAAATGAAACCGATCTCGCCGGCAACCGATTTTAGTTATGATTTCCAGGATCTGGATTTTGTGCGGCTGAAGTAAGTTCGGGTGAAGGGAAAGATGCTCTGCTTTTAAAAACTACGTTACGATCACTAGAGGCTGTGATTTGATATTGTTTTTTTGAACACACTTTGTTTCGTGGCGAGGTAGCCATCAAACTTCAGAAGTAAAAGAAATTAGAATTCCATTAGATTTTAGCCGAGAAAAAACATTTTATCCCTTGTATCGTTAATTTTAAACGACAAACCAGGTTTACTATGTTCAAAATCACTTACTACAAGCCATTGGTATTGCTTTTACTGTTCACCCTATCTGGCTCACGGGTTTTTGCTACTCCGGATATCGATAGCACCTTTAGGGATTATGTGATAACTACAAGCGGCGACACGATAAAGGGGAAAGTTTTGAGCTTGCATGCTGCTTCTGTAAAAATAGATCCGCTTACCGAGGGACACCCCATTGTTTATAATTACGGCCAGGTGAAAGAAGTTTGTCGGAATGGGATCAGTTATGGACCGGTGGTATCGATGATTGGTTACCACAAACACCTATTTGCTGAACGTGTACAAAAAGGCGCTATCAATTTATTTAAATACACCATCCACCAAAGGTATGGTAAACTGGTTTCGTATTACGCCGGGAAAGCGAACGCCCTACCTGTTGAAGTAAAAACAAACGGTGATTGGCCAAGGGGATTTCGCTCTAAAGAAACAAGAAAAAATAACCTGTTGGCATTGATCGCTGATGACGATCAATTGACCCGGGAGCTAAATGCCAAATTAGATTATAGTTTTGATGAACTGACCGATCTGGTTATCCGATACAATAGTCGTCATTCGAAAAATTAATCGAATTTCCGCAGATAACCCTGTTTTATTAACTCGCCATACCAGATGCCGGAGGGCTTTTCCATACTGAACCAATAATAGCCCGGTGCATTTTGCAGTACCTGAATGTTTTGAGCCGGCATAAAACTTTGTGCCAGCAAGAATTGCTTTTGATGCTGCGAATTCTCAACTACCTCCATTACTATAAAGCAATGACCGGGCGAGCCACCATGAATAAATACATCACCGGCTTTTAGATCCGTTGGATCGCTAACTGGCTTCAATTCTTTTTCAAGCGATAAAGTGCCGGCATAGGCAAATACCAGTTGCATATAATTCATAAATGTATTGTAACCGTAGTCTTTTTTCGCCTTTAATACCCAATGATCATTGCGGAAGCGATAGCCCTCAGCATAATGTATATAATCGCATTTAAAGCCACTTTCGAAATGAAAGGCGATCTCATCGTACCGCTGCTGATGCCACAGGTATTCACCTCGCAACCGCATAACCGCGTCGGCACATTGCTGTAGATCTTCATGCCCTACGCTTATATCGATAACTGCGGCCGTTTCGGCGTCGGTTGCTGCGATGTTTCCCTTGTAAGTGAGCGTATGGCTTCCGGCAGGCTTAAGCGGGAGACTTTGAAGATAAGCGCCAAAGCTTCCTGCCTTAGCGGCTACTTGTTGATATCCTGCGGGTATTTTAAAGCGGGTTAAAACGTTGTCAGGCCCTGAAGATGAGGTGATGAATAAAGCAGTTAAGAAGGCGATCGCGAATTTCATTTTTAACAACAAATAACTGAATCAAAAAAATTATGTCATTTCGAACGAGCGGCAGGGTTGGTGATGATGGGGCGAGGAGAAAACCTAAACACCATGTTTCCCGCACCTGCATAGCCTAAATGTATTGAGGCGAAGTTTTCTCCTCGCACCTTGCGCTCTACCCAATGCTACTCGTTCGAAATGACATTGGTTTAAAATCGCTTGACGCGTGCATTAATTATCATTCGATTCCCGCCCTTCGCCGACCGCCCTCCCCATCAAAAAAGCAACTCGGGCCTATACTCAAAATGCATGGTATCATAATGGTACCATTTGCCACCCCAGATAAAACCGTTTCTTTCAAAAATGTCGACGATCAATTGTGGTATCCTGTTTTTATAGGTAATCAGGGCATCTTCATTGCTGCATTTGCAGTTCCATTGCCAATAATCCGAATAAGCAGTATTGATATCGATCGTCATCCCATAGCTATGCATGCTATGCCTGTTGGTACCGGCTATATTTCGCCAGGTAAAGGTGCCACCGATATCCGTTAAATATTTTTTTAACTCAGGGTGTTCGTCAAGCTCCTTTGAAATTTGCACTAATTTTTTGTCTATGCCGTTTATTGACGTTACAGTAATTTTTTGGCCCACCAGCTTCGGGCACCAGGTAATTTCGGTCTGGTGCTTTTTTACCTCGCTTTCTGATGATCCGTATACTTTTGCAAAAAATGCTTCATTCCGTATCCTTCCCGGGTCGGAATTTCGGGCCGGCGGATTTACTAAAGTGCCGCTTTGATAATGCTGACTAAACATATCCTTGAGGTCAGGTTTATCCAATAACGTTTGAAACGACTTATTCCTTTTACCATCATCCCATAAAAGTTTACTGTGATCTTTAAAGATGAGGTAATTGTTATCAAAACCTGCTATGATATCAGGGTAATATTTGATGAGTTTTTGGGCGTTGGGGGGGATGGTGTCGGCGGGTTTCCTTTTATAGGAAGTTTCAGGTTTACGGCCATATGCGATCGCAATTAAGATCAATAAAAAGCAAATGAATGATCTTGTCATAATTTGAACCCCTAAAACATCAGCAGTTGTTACCTTAAACTACAGTATTGAAAAAAAATCAGCGCAATCAATTCTCGCGATAGCTATTGCATCAAACGCATCAGCGGTCACATGTTCCTCCTGTACTGCCCACCAACCTCATACAAAGCATGCGTGATTTGCCCTAATGAACAATATTTGCACACTTCTATTAGCATTTCAAAAATATTTTCACCTGCAATGGCGGTATGCTGTAGCTTTTCAAGTAATGCAGCAGACCTGTCCGCATTTCTGTTTTGAAACGCTGTCAGGGCAGTGATCTGGAATTCTTTTTCCTCTTCCGTAGCACGTATCACTTCGGCCGGGGTAATGGTAGGCGAACCCTTTTTATTGAGGAAAGTATTCACACCTACAATCGGAAACTCTCCGGTATGTTTCAGCGTTTCGTAGTATAGCGACTCCTCCTGAATCTTACTGCGCTGGTACATGGTTTCCATGGCGCCTAACACGCCACCACGGTCGTTTATACGTTTGAATTCAGCTAACACTGCATCCTCAACCAGGTCGGTTAGTTCTTCAATAATGAAAGCGCCCTGTATCGGATTCTCGTTTTTAGCCAGACCTAATTCCCGGTTGATGATCAATTGTATCGCCATGGCCCTGCGAACCGACTCTTCAGTTGGTGTGGTGATCGCTTCATCATAAGCATTGGTATGGAGCGAGTTGCAGTTGTCATAAATAGCATACAAGGCCTGCAGTGTAGTGCGGATATCGTTAAAATCGATCTCCTGCGCATGCAATGAGCGACCGCTGGTTTGGATATGGTATTTCAATTTTTGCGAACGGTCGTTCCCTTTGTATTTATTTTTGATGGCTTTGGCCCATATCCTTCGCGCAACGCGACCGATCACTGAATACTCCGGGTCGAGGCCATTGGAGAAGAAGAATGACAGGTTAGGAGCAAAATCGTCAATATGCATACCCCGGCTCAGGTAGTACTCCACATAAGTAAAACCATTCGACAAGGTAAATGCCAATTGCGAAATAGGATTAGCACCCGCTTCCGCAATATGGTAGCCGGAAATGGATACCGAATAAAAATTGCGTACTTTCTGGTCGATGAAATACTGTTGCACATCACCCATCATTCGGAGTGCAAATTCCGTCGAGAAAATGCAGGTATTTTGCGCCTGATCCTCTTTCAATATATCAGCCTGTACCGTACCGCGGACTGTCGAAAGCGCCTGTGCTTTTATTTTTTCATAAACATCAGCAGGTAAAACCTGATCTCCGGTAAGGCCAAGAAGCACTAAACCTAGGCCGTTGTTGCCTTTTGGTAGCGTTGCCTCACCTAAATCCTCTCCAAAGGAGAGGACTTTTTCTCCCCTCTCCTGGGGTAGCGAAGCCTCACCTAAATCCTCTCCAAAGGAGAGGACTTTTTCTCCCCTCTCCTTTGGAGAGGGGCCGGGGGTGAGGCCGGATTTCCTGGAATTGACAAAATCCGGCTGTTTGTCAAGTCTTTCCTTAATTGCCTGAATTACTTTTTGGGGATTATTTATTACTTCCTCATTTGTAAAACGGATCACCTCAAACCCCTCATTGTTCAGTACTATTGTTCTAACTGCATCTTCCTCTGTAGTTAATTGATGATAACCACCATCAACTTCGATAACAAGGGCTTTGGGTATACAAACAAAGTCTGCTATGTAGCCATCAATAGCATGTTGTCGCCTGATTTTATAGCCTGTTTGGCTGTTTCTCAGGAACTGCCATAAAATATTTTCAGCTTCAGTAGGATTTTGCCGGTTTGCAACAGCATTATCTTTAAGTGTTTTCCAAATTTTAGTATCAGCAGTTTGATAGGCGTAGGGACGGGGTTTCCGACCCGTCGCCTCACCTAAATCCTCTCCAAAGGAGAGGACTTTTTCTCCCTTCTCCTGGGGTAGCGTTGCCTCACCTAAATCCTCTCCAAAGGAGAGGACTTCATCCCCCCTCTCCTTTGGAGAGGGGCTGGGGGTGAGGCGATAACAAGGCCGTTCCAACCCCTTATCATCATAAACCTCTTTAAACTTCGCCTCCACCAAATGTTCTAAATGATGCTCTTTAATATATTTCTCGCATTGCTGGTCGATGGCAGCATTCATGAAATAGCCAAGCAACATGGGTGCCGGACCATTGATGGTCATGGATACCGAAGTTGATGGGCTGCATAGATCAAATCCCGAATAAAGCTTTTTGGCATCATCAAGGGTAGCAATACTAACACCCGAGTTACCGATCTTGCCATAAATATCAGGCCGGGTATGCGGGTCCTCGCCATAAAGCGTAACCGAATCAAATGCCGTTGATAAACGATGTGCCGGTTGACCCAGTGATACGTAGTGGAAACGTTTGTTAGTGCGCTCAGGTCCGCCTTCCCCGGCAAACATACGGGTTGGGTCCTCGCCTTCGCGTTTGATCGGGAACACCCCGGCCGCGTAAGGAAATTCTCCCGGCAAATTTTCGGTCAGCAGCCAGCGCAGGATATCCCCCCAGGCTTCATACTTTGGCAGCGAGATCTTGGGTATCTTTAATTGCGATAACGAAGTGTAAAATAGTGGCTGTTTGATCTCTTTGTCACGAACTTTATAGATAAAGTTTTCTGCTTTATAGGTTTTTACTGTATAAGGCCATTCGGCTAAAAGTCGTTTGCATTCGGGATGCAGGTGTGCTTCCAGATGTTTGTAAATATCCTTGAGCGCCAGTTCGGCGGATTTATCCTTTGAAGTCTGTTCAATTAAGACTTCAATTGTTCCCTGTATCTGGTACAGTTGCTGTGCAATTTTGCACTGCTCATTAACCCATTCGTCGTAGGTTTTACTGCTTTCAACAATTTCGGCCAGGTACCTTATTCTGTCAGGCGGGATGATGAATTGTTTTTCAGATTCGCCGGAATGTATATTGCTTCCACCGACTGCACCCTCATAAAAATCAACACCCGTTTTTGCATTGATGGTTTTCATCAATGCTTCAAACAAGGTATTCATCCCCGGATCGTTGAATTGCGATGCCATGGTGCCAAATACCGGCAGGTCTTCGTCTTTGGCATCAAATAGCTGATGGTTACGTTTGTATTGCTTGCGCACATCACGTATGGCATCCAGCGCACCGCGTTTGTCGAATTTATTTAATGCTACGATATCGGCAAAGTCCAGCATGTCTATCTTTTCCAACTGGGTTGCTGCGCCAAATTCGGGCGTCATCACATAGAGTGAAACATCACAATAGTCCGTGATCATCGTATCTGATTGCCCGATGCCGGAAGTTTCTACGATTACCAGGTCAAAGCCTGCCGCCTTACAAATGTCGATGGACTCCTGCACGTATTTTGACAAGGCAAGATTAGCCTGACGGGTAGCTAGCGACCTCATGTACACCCGCGGGCTGTTGATCGCATTCATCCGGATGCGGTCTCCGAGCAGGGCACCGCCTGTTTTGCGTTTGGATGGGTCGACCGAGATGATCGCTATTGTTTTATTAGTTTCTTTTAAAAATCGTCGTACCAATTCATCAACAAGCGATGATTTGCCTGCGCCTCCGGTACCGGTTATTCCCAATACCGGCGCCTTACCAAAATCCTTTCCTTCGGAGAGTGCCGGGGTAAGGCGATCATTCTCAGCCAAAGTGATCAAAGTTCCAATAGCTTTTGGATCTTTATCTGCCAGATGCTTTAGTTCGCCATTAAGTTGTGTCACCGTCGCAAAATCACACAACTGCATCATTTCATTGATCATCCCCTGCAAACCCATTCGCCGACCATCATCCGGCGAATAGAGACGGGTAATGCCATAATCCTGCAATTCTTTGATCTCCTGTGGCAATATGACACCACCGCCACCGCCAAATATTTTGATATGACCTGCACCTTTTTCCGCCAGCAGGTCGTGCATATATTTAAAATATTCGATATGACCGCCCTGATAGGAGGTAAGCGCAATACCCTGTACATCTTCCTGAATGGCGCAATTGACCACTTCTTCAACCGAGCGGTTATGCCCCAGATGGATCACTTCGGCCCCTGATGACTGTAAAATTCGGCGCATGATATTGATGGTAGCATCATGTCCGTCGAACAGCGAAGCTGCTGTAACAAAGCGGATCTTGTTTTTAGCCTGGTAGGGAGCGATGGTTTCCATTGGAGGGATTTTACCACAAAACTAAGCAAAATGTTCTTCTGCTATGCATGCATAGTTTTGGGCAATCGCCTGCAACAAAAATTGGTATCCGGGGGTATGCTTTTGTTAAAACAATTTGACTTACAAAGATGCTCCCGGCGGCAGTTTAAGCGGGTCGGTCGTATGTGGCAGGATATAAGCCCGATCCACTGCTTCGGTAATAATTAAATAATAATCTTTAGGTTGATTCTGGTCATTAAAAGGTTTATTGTTGATCACGGCTTGTGCGGCAGCACCGGCGTCGCTATAGATACCTCCCAATGCTTCTGTAGAAGTACGATCATATTCTCCGGGAGGTAGGTCGTGCCAGACACCGCAGTAATTGATGACCTGGAAAAATTCTCGGTCGCGCATTTCCTGGTGTAAAAGATCGTAATCGGAACTATCCGGGTTAACTAATTCAAGCCTTGTTGTGTAGGTTGCCATTGTTTTGATTGATTTGATGAGTATCCAAAGGTGTATAGATTATATGAACATCAAGTCGGTGTTATCACTGAATTTGTTGCGTAAAAACACGTTAGCATGATAAGCATGGGGCTGGTTTAGCTTCGGTCTGGGCGCAAATGCCTATCTTTGTATCCGAAATCGGTGAAATCATTTTTGGGATATCGGTGACTTCAAAAATCAAATCTGTGGAATCACTCTTGCAACAAGGCATAAAAGGCTACAATAATTACGGGGCATGGTTGCGCGAAAAATACAAGGGCGAGCGCGTGTTCAAGGTTATCGTAGATGGCGGATTTACCTGCCCGAACCGGGATGGATCCAAAGGTTATGGCGGCTGTACCTATTGCAATGTTGATTCCTTTACGCCAAGCGTTTCACGAAACGAGCCAAACCTGCGCGAGCAGGTTATCCAAGGCATGGAACGTGCTATAAAAGGCAATAAAGCAGATAAATTCATCATTTACTTTCAACCCAATACCAATACTTATGCACCTACACATTACCTGAAAATGTTGTATGATGAGGCGCTTAGTATCAATACCGAAAATATTGTCGGCCTTTCTGTTGGCACACGTCCGGATTGTATCGATGCTGAAAAAATAGCCCTGCTCGAAAGTTACACCGACCGTTTTGATGTCGACCTGGAAATGGGTATGGAATCGATCTATAATGAAACATTGGGGCAGATCAACCGCGGCTGTACACATGATGACCTGGTGAATACGCTTGGCTTGTTAAAAAATAGCAAGCTTGATGTTTGTGTGCATACCATATTTGGTTTTCCCTGGGAAACCAAGGAAATGATGCTGCAATATGCTGCCGAGATCAACCGCTTTCCGCAAATCAAATTTGTTAAATTCCATCACCTGCACATTGTTGAGGGTTCAGTAATGGGCGTTAAATATAAACGCGAGCCATTTAAACTATTTTCCCTTCCGGAATATGCCGATTTCCTTTGCGAATTGCTTCCGCTGGTTCGCCCCGATGTTGTGATCCAGCGCTTATTCGGACTCTCAGATATGGACCTGCTCATTGCACCCAATTGGGGATTGAAAAAATCCGAGATACAGCACTTTATTGATAAGACGATTGCGGATAGGGGTGTGATACAGGGCTCGGCCCTTTGATCAAAATTTCCAAAGCTCCCTTCATCTTTTTTCATCAAATTTAATCACCACCCGCCCCGCACAATCCACTCGCTTTAAGATAATTTATTTATTATTGTTTAAAATTCTCCTGAAATCAAACCAAAAGGTAAAAGGGACGTAAAACGCGATAAAGCAATAAATTTTGTCACAGCGAGCGCAGCAAAATTATATACCCGCACTTACAGGTGTCCGCGCATTGGCAGCCTACCTGGTGTTCATATCACATTATGAATACACATTCGACAAAAGTTTCCCCCATTTTATCCAGCGCTTTTTCTTTGAATTTCATATCGGAGTAACGATTTTTTTTGTTTTATCCGGCTTTTTGATCGCTTTCAGGTATTACGATAATTTTCAGCTAACCAAAGACTGGTTCAAACAATATCTCAAAAACCGGGTAGCCCGCATTTATCCTATGTATTTTCTGATAACTGCAGGGGCATTCATTACCTATTTTTTTACCCGTGACCCTTCAGTTATTCAAGGTTTTCCGAGCGCTATAGGCTTGTTCTTTATGCATATCACTTTTGTGCGGGGCTTTTTCTACAACCTGGTTTTTACAGGCGTTGCGCAAGGCTGGTCGCTTACTGTTGAAGAGTGTTTTTACTTTTCGGCACCGATCATTTTTTATATCATACATCGCTATGGCAAATATTACCTGCAGATATTTTCTATTACCGGTTTTGGCTTTTTAATGGTACTACTATTTCGCAATGTCGACTGGTATGGCTTTTTTGGGAATTTTACCTTTATGATGCTGTATACCTTTTTCGGGCGATGCTTCGAGTTTTTTGTTGGTATCAAACTGGCATTGATGATCAGGCAGCAGGGATTTCATCGCAATAATAAATTGAAGTTTACCTATATCGGCTTTTTCCTCATTTTCTTTTGTGTTTGGTTGATGTCGCTGTTGCCGGTTCCGCAGGGATGGACAGCCGGATTGCACAATCCATTGGGCATTATCGTTAATAACTACCTTCTTTCTATTTCGATCGCGACTTTCTTTTACGGCCTCATTACAGAATCAACGAGTATGAAGAAAGTTTTAGCGACGCCATTTGTTGAATTGTTAGGTAAAAGCTCCTACATTTTTTACCTTATTCATCTTGGGTATATTTATGGATTTATTTATAAAGCAACCAACTGGTTGAACGATAAAACATTTACTTTGTATGACAAATGGAATGTCAACTGGCACTCACCCTTTGAGTACGAATGGCTGAACATTATATACGCATTTATACTATTGAATGTGGTGTCTGTAATTTTATTTAAATTTATTGAGGAACCTTTTAATCTTTTTATCCGTAAATCGGATTTTCTGATAAAGGCTAAACAAAAGCAATAAACTGGCATGCTCAAATTATCAAAATATAACACCAACAAATACCCTTGCCGGATGCTTATGTTGATGTTATTTTTACCATTAATGTCGGCCTCATTGGCTCGGGCTCAGGCAAAAAAGCCGGCAGCAACTGAAAGTGACGTTAGTACAGAGGTTGTGGCCCACGATGGCGATGCAATTTTTAGCAGCCAGGTATCTTTTACCTTCTCAGTAAAAAACAGGTTGGATGCCGAACAATCGGGTACCCTTAGTTACCTGGTAACTACTGAAAAAGGCGAGCGGGTAGCAGAAAAGCGGGTCAATGTAAACATCGGAGCCTACGCTAATAAGGATGTCGACTTTGATATTCCGGCGCTTGCTCCGGGTTTTTATAAGATCAATTTCATGATCAACGTATCTGATTATGATGACACCACCATCCGGGCATTCGGCATCAGACCGAAAGAAATACAATCGCAATATGCACGCCCTGCCGATTTTGATGAGTTCTGGCAAAAAGCCAAGGACGACCTGGCAAAAGTGAAACCCAATTTTAAATTAACTCCGGTACCGAAAAAAAGTACTTCTGATAGAAATGTTTTTGAGATACAAATGCAGTCGCTGGATAATTATACTATTCGGGGCTGGTTGACTGTACCCAAAACTAAAAATCCCCACCGCAAATTCGCTGTTTTGCTTGGTTTGCCGGGATACCAGGTAGACCTCGATCCTATTGTCGGTTCAGACGATGACCTGGCTATCATTACGCTTAATACCCGCGGGCAGGGTACAAGCCGGGGGCCAATTGATACCCGGCGGGATGAGTTTATATCTTACAAACTGGAAGATAAAGATAGGTATGTGATGCGCGGTGTGATCATGGATTGTGTTCGGGCGATCGATTTTGTGTACTCACAGCCTAATTTGATCCACGATAATATCCTTGTTTCAGGCGGCAGTATGGGTGGTTACCTTGCCCTGGCAGTTGCCGGGGTTGACAAGCGCGTCAACCTCTGCTCGGCACAGAACCCTATTTTGTGCGATATCCGTGGATTGGTCAATGAGGTCGACTGGCCAATTACCAGTATAAAAAAATATGTAGCTACTCAACCTGGCTTAACTTTGGAAAAAGCGCTGAGTAACCTTGATTATTACGACGGCAAAAACTTTGCACAAAATATCAATTGTTCAACGCTGGTCGGTATCGGTCTGCTCGATCCTTTCGCACCGCCAAATAATGAATATGCCACTTTCAACCTGATACCCGGTAAAAAGAAGATCATGGTTTTTAAGAACCTTGGACATGAGATCAGTGGTAAATATAAAGAATGGGAAGGTCGCTGGATGCGTGATACTTTTGCACTATTTTAAAGGACGATCATGAAGTTTAGAAAAGCAAATCTTAAATACCTGATCGCTGTTATCGGCCTTTTGTTCTCCCTGCATCAAAAATCTTACGCTGATGGTTTCCCATTGCGTCCCGGACGTTTGCTGCTTAATCCTTCAGTCACCTATTTTTTTGCCAACAAAGGATGGGATTCTTTGCGTATTCTCAGGCCATTCCCGGCAAATGGCCAGTTTACTTCAACCACCTTTACGCTTTCTGCCGAATATGGCATAAGTCGCCGTTGGAGCGTGGTGGCCATGTTGCCCTATGTTAGCAATACCTATCAGCAAACAGGTTACAGCAGTAGCACCCGAGGTTTGACCGACCTTGAAACGGGAATCCGGTATTACCTGGCCAATATCAATTACATCTATTATTTTATGTTGCAGGGTACCGTAATTACCCCGATGTATGTAAATAACCCGGGTTTAGGCTACGGTCTTACAGGCGCCGAATTAAAACTTTCTTTTGCCGGTAGCGGCCACCTGTTTGGAGCTAATGATTATTTCACGATCGAAGATGGCATCCGTCAGTATTTTGGTACACAAGGCCCCTGGCAGGACAGATATAGCGCAACTTTTGGCTTGTCATTAGATCATAAATTTCAAAACCAGATTTCTGTATCATTCGGGGGCTTTTATTCAGTAAGCGATTTTAAAAAATTCAATGTTAACCCCGCACTTGATAAGAATTTTGCGTTTAATCAGGTTTCGTTAAGTTATGGACACTCCTTCAGCAAGGAGTTCTCGGTATTTGTTAGCGCAGGTACATTTGTTAGCGGACGTAATACCGGCGATGGCTCAAACGTGTCACTATCTTTGATACTAAGGCCGTTTAAATAATGGGCAGATAAGCTATGAACAGGATATTAATATTATTTTTCATTTTACCTTTTTATTGCGCTGCGCAGTCTGCCGATAGCTATATACAAAGCGGCAACAATAAAGCTAATAAAAAGGACTATCGCGGTGCGATAACCGATTTTACCCGGGCTATCGAGATCGATGGGACTAAGTCAAAGGCTTATTTTTATCGCGGCAATGCCTATACTAATATCCAGGAAAATACAGAGGCCATAAAAGATTATACCAAAACCATCGAGCTCGACCCTGAAAATACTAACGCTTATTTTTATCGTGCCGATGCCTACAATGCCATAAAAGCATATCCAAACGCTATAGCCGATTTTAACCAGGCTATTTCAATGAATCCGCATAATGCTGACATGTACCACTATAGGGCAAACGCCAAATCGAATACAGGCGATTACACAGGTGCATTGGCTGACTTCAACAGCGCATTAAAGATCACGCCCAACGATCCCCAATTATATGAATACCGTGGTGTCACAAAGAGTAATTTGAATGATTATAAAGGGGCAATTGACGATTACGACGTAGCAGTTCGCCTTGATCCAAATAACGCCGATCTCATCTACTATCGTGCCAATGCAAAAGAAAGTCTTGGCGACAATAAAGGTGCCATCGCCGATTTTACCCGTGCTATCAGTCTTAACCCCGGCAATGTTGAAGCAATTTTTTACAGAGGTAATGCCGAAGTAAATATTGGACTTTATCCGGCTGCTATTGCCGATTATAAGCGGACAGTTGAACTGGCTCCCAAAACACACAATGCCTACAAATACCTGGCTCAGGCATTAGGGCATGAAAAAGACAGGGCAGCTGCATTGGCCTATTTTGGTGAGAAAATTAAAAAGGATTCCACCAATGCGGCTTTTTACCTGTACGATGGGATTGTAAGAAGCAACCAGGACGATAAACCCGGGGCACTGGTCGATTTTGACCGGTCGATCGAGTTGGATAATAGGAGTTCAGATGCCTTTCAGAATCGCTCGGATGCTAAAACGGGCCTTAAAAGATATACGGAAGCAAAAGATGATGCGAATCAGGCCATTAAGCTGGATGCCGGCAATAGCTATGCTTACATATCGCTTGCACGCGCTAAATATGGCTTGCTGGATACCGCCGGAGCTATAAAGGAACTGGATAAGGCTGTCAGCATCAATATTAAAAATGACTATGCCTATGCTATACGCGGTGATATCAGGCTTGATCAGCATAAATATGATGACGCGTTGGCTGATTACGAAAAATCGGTACAATATGCGCCGGGAAATGCTGGTTACTATTTGCGCAGGTTAACAGCCCGGATCCAGACCGGCGACAGGAAAGGTGCACTGGCCGACTATAACAAATTGATGGACATGGATGCCGACGATGTAGCACTTTACCTGAAGCTTGGCCGGACCTTGATCGATGGGAGGTTTTACAGTGAGGCACTGGTGTTGTTTAACAAGATGATCGGTAAAGATGCAGGCAACGCACGTTATTACCTGTACCGTGGCATTTCCAAACAAAATCTGGGCAGTGTTAACGAGGCGATAGCTGATTATGATAAAGCTATTGATATTTTACCGAACCTGGTTGAAGCCTTTGACAATCGTGGAAATGCCAAATTTTCACGTGGCGATGTTGAAGGTGCATTGCAGGATATCAATATGGCTATCACTATTAAAGAAGATGATGACCAGGCCTATTTCTTCAGGGCCAATATCCGGATGGTACAGAAAAACTACCAGGGTGCAATTGACGACTACAATTCAAGCCTCTATATCAGCCTGGAAAATATCAAAGTTTATGCGTATCGTGGTTATGCCGAAAGTTTTTTACCCGAATATACAGCCCAATACAAAGCTGATTTCGGCGAAGCACTGAAACTGCAACCAAAAAACGATTTTGTTTATTATCTGCGGGGGCTGGCAAAGATCAACCAAAAAGATAACTCAGCCTGTACCGACCTGAATAAGGCTATTGAATTAGGATCGAGGGAAGCAAAAGATGCGGTGAAGAAGTATTGCAAATAAATTCTTCATCAAAAACAAGTTTTAGTAGGCCTGTATCAATATTTCTGCTGGTATGTGCAATACTGCATTGAGCTTGCGGATCATAGCCAGACTCAGTTTTCTTTTACCAGATAATATCTCCGATTTTCGTGAACGAAAGCCCAGGATATCACCCAGTTCCTTTTCTGACATCCCCATTTGGTCAAGCCGGAATTTTATAGCGTCAATAGGATTTGGCGAGGGCACAGGATAGTGTGCTTTTTCATAAGTGCTTACAAGTATGCTCAATACTTCCATCTCATCTGATGTTGCCGACCCTTCAATGATATCACCTTGCATCAATTCATAAACGCGGGCAAGGCTCGTTTGATATTCTTCCTCGTTCTTAATGGGTTTTAACATAACTTATAATTTTAGCATCAATTTTATCGTATTGTTTATGGGTGCCAAACCAAACAACAAAAACAATCTTTAGGCGATATTCAATATCAACGATCAAACGGTAACTGTTCCCATGTATATTAAAAACCACTCGTTTGTCATTTAGTATTGAAGCATTCCGGTAT
>Ga0164296_1003529_pt1 | contig 14693 bp, 19 predicted proteins | sample GEODES057metaG_FD_113533 | JGI IMG/M metagenome (GOLD analysis project Ga0164296, IMG submission 113533) | Dystrophic lake water microbial communities from Trout Bog Lake, Wisconsin, USA - GEODES057 metaG | ecosystem: Environmental > Aquatic > Freshwater > Lake | place: USA: Trout Bog Lake... | reverse complement strand
CATAATTTGTTACTTCACATAAAGATAAAACATAATATAAATCTTGATTATCAGTTGTAATAGATAAATCTGTAATTGTTCCACCAACATAACAATTACCATACACTACAGGTAATTTATTATTTGTTGCAGGTTGTACTTGTAGATTACTGACACCAAGATTAGGGTTTGGATTATTAGGAACATCAGGTGCTAATAATTTTGATATAACTCCTGATACCATCATGGTTATACCCATTGTTATCAAAGGAGTATATCCAGTAAAAACACCTACTGCAGTTAATATTGCTCCGACAATTACTTGCATTTATAGTATCCAATGATTACAAAGTTTTTTTGCACCGTATTTTTTAAAATTACTCTCTGAGTAAGATGAAAAATACACTTCTTTTATTTCTCCACTTTGTTTCATTTCCTTTCCTATTTTTAAATATTCTTTTAATAAAGCCAATGTAACTTTTTTGTTTTTTCCATACCAAATCATTTCTTGCAATGTATAAGTATGAGGTATCCAAAATGAAGGTGTTTTTAATGCTATAAATACTCCATCATAATTTTCAGATATTAACGCTATACCTGCACCTGCTAAAACACATAAAATTTGATTTTTTAAATAATCAGGATTCCAATTTTGTTTATTTTCATAAACACTACATTTGTATTCTTCACAAAAATCTTTAGCCAACTGTTCAATAGAAGGTATATCAAACTTGTTAGCATTGCGAATCATGCTTGTTTTCCAAAAGGATAATAAACAGATGCAATAGTTGCTACTCTATTCATGCTTGTATCACCAGGTGTAGTAAATTGCCATGATTGATCATTAGTAAATCTACCTGCAACTCTATTTTGCAAAATCATTTGTATATTTGCACCATGAATTGTAATAGTGCCAACATACATACGAACTTCTTCCATCCATTGTTCACCAATAGCAAAAGTATTAACAAAACCATAGAAATATTGATACAGTCCTCCAGTACCTCCAGTAGTTATTAATGCACCTGTAGTATCAAAAAAACCCTTCCACATAGTTATCTGTGAACCTTTTACTGCATTGCCTAATACAAATGAAAGTAATGATGTATCAATCCCTGTTAATGTAATAGTTGTTTCATTTGCAGTTGCTTTAATATCTCTTTGTACATTACCAAAACCAACTAATGTACCTAAACCATCAAAAGGTGCTGAATCAACTGCAGGTATTGTTATTGCATTAGGTGCAGTAGAAAAATGAAAAGTATTTGTAGGTGTAATGATTCTGACAAAATCAGCAAACCTAATATTATTTGTGTTTTCAATTGGAGTTATATTGTTCATATTACGGACTCAAATGCTTTGAACATTCCTGTCCAACTAATAAAAGAATCATTAGTCATTGGAATTAATGTGTAAGTAGGATAATTTTTTAAAATTACTGCAAAAGTTATACCTGTATAAGTATTACCACCCATTGATACAGTAGTTCCATATTGCCCTATAACTGCATTTATAGGAGTTGTTACAGGAGTTAATAGGTTTCTATGTACAGGTATATTAACTGTGCTTCCTGATCCTCTTAATACATCTTGAGTTGCTATATAAGAATATCTATCTACTTGACAAAAATCTCCTGCTTTTACAATGTAAGCCGTTGATGAAATAGTAGGCAAATTTCCTAATACTAATATTTTATTTGCTGATGCAGTTTGCCATTGGCATGATGAAATTTGCACACTTGTCATATCACCTTGATAAGCAATATAGTTATTCCAACCAGTAGAACCAAAATTTAAATATTGTTCTAAACCTTTATCATAATATCTAAGGTTTGCTAATAAATTTCTACTTTCACTATAAAGCAAATAATTCATTGGTTTCATATCAAATTCAAAAGGTACAACTCCTACAATTTCACTTGTTGAAATTTTTTGATTTCTTGAAATAACTTGTCCAATCAATCTTTGATCCATGATTGTTACTTGTTCTGCTATTGCCAAAATATCATTTAATGTTCCCATAATTACCTACTTTGTGGAAGTGATCGTTGAGCAGAAATATTTGCTGACCAAACCGCTTGTCTGTTATTTGCTAAAAATTGAGTTGCAGATTGGGTATCAATAGCCGATAAATTAGCAATATATGGACCATTGTAAGTTGTACCACCACCATTACCACCCATATAATCTTGAATTCGGTTATTAGGGATAATTGTTCCTGCAGAACTAGGAACAAATAATTCAGGTCCATTTTCTCCAACAAGTGATGATTGACCTATTGGAGGATTACCACCACTTGCAAAACCTAAACCACTAAATAAATTTCCAAAAACACCACTTGATAAATTTCCACCACTTTGAGTAGGTCCTTGTTGTGTACCACCTAACAAACCACCTGCACTTGCAACCATGCCAGTAATACCACCTGTCATACTTGAAAAAATTTGCATTGTTTGATACTGTAATTGCAATTTAATCAATCCACTTATCATGTCTGAAATTAAACTTTTAAATGATATTTTTCCTGTTTCTGCAAATGTCATTAAAGCATTTGTCATTGTTGTTGATACAGAAGTAAATGATTTTTTTCCAATATCAGAATATGTTTCTGCATTTTCTGAAAATTGTTGAAAAGCCTGTGTCCAACCTAATGAAAAACTATTTTGTTCATCTTGAACGGCTTTTACTCTAATTTTTTCTGAATCTACAGTTAAATCAGTAATTACTTTAATAGCATCTTCTTGATCTTGTAAAGCCTTTAAAACTCCACCTTTTTGACTTGTTGGTAAAGATTCTGCAAGTTTTTTCTTTTGTGCTATTTGGTCTAATATTTTAGTTTGTGCATCTAAAACTTTATTTACTGCATCTTGCACTTCTTTTTCTTTTTTGGTCAGTAAATTAGATTGTTCTTTTTCTTCTCTTTGCTGATTCATTAATTTTAATTGGTTTGCATAGGCATCTGCAATACCTTCAATTTGTCCAATTTGTTTGGCATTTGATGCAATAACTTCTCTATGTGCATTTACATTTTCTTTAGTTTTATCATTTATTTGTATTTGATTTGCTAATATATCTTTTTGAAATTTTGCATCATCCTCAAACATTTTTGTTACTTCTGCTTGAGTATCTTTATAATCTTGCATTGCTTTAGTAAAATCTAAAGATGCAACATCACCTGCAACTTTTGCCAACATTACAACTTGTTTAACTAATACTTCAACTAAAGTTGCAGTATCTTTAATCATAATTGCAAGAACTTGTGCAGTTGCTCTTACAATGTCAAAGAAAAATTGCATTACTGGACTTGTTTGACTAAAAGCATTATAAAGTTTTGATAATGATGGAATAACTGCTTCAGTAAAAGACAAACTTAATTGTCTTGATGATGCTTCAAGTTTTAAAGATAATTCATGTGCCATTGTGACTGCACCTGCATATTTATCCATTGTCCCTTTAGTTTCTTCTAAAGTTTGTGCTAATCCTACAATATCTACACCTTTTACTGCTTTACCTAAAGTTTGAAATGCTAAACCATTTCTTTCAGCAGAATCTGTCATTTTTGCTAAACCATTAATGGTTTTTTCAAATAAATCTTGTTCTGAAAGAGTTGCTAGATCATGTAAACTAATTCCTGCTCTTGAAAATGCTTCTTGTGCTTTTGCACTTCCTGCAACTGCAGATTCTAATTTATTAGTAAATCCTGAATATATTGTGCCAACTTTATCAGCACTTCCACCATTTTCTTCTAGTGCTTTAGATAATTCCATAACGGAAGATACTGCAACTTCATTTGCTTTTGCAGTTTCTACAATTTTGTTGGAAAATTCCATTGCAGATTTAGTTGCTTCAATAAATCCTGCAATACTTAATGCTTCAGGAATATATTCAGCAAACTCTTTCATGGATTTTTTTGCTTCAGAAATTCCTTTTTGGAATTCTGTAGTATCCATTGATAATTGAGTTGCTAAACCTGCAATTACATTAGCCATCTATTTTTTTCCCAAGAAAATTATTAGCATCAGGTGACATCATTGCAAACGCTAAAAGTCTATCGCTTACCAGTTTTTTCTTTTCTTGTTCTGTTAATGGCGGATATAAATAATTATATGCTCTAGGAATTATATCCTCTAGTGTATAGGCAGGTTTACCCTTTGGCAACATTTTATTAAATTGCCCTGCAGTTAATGTACCTAATACTTCTAGTATTCCTTTATTCCCAATTAATCCATCTGAATACATAATACATATATCAGTAAAAGTATTTTCATCTATTTCATTAGGGTCACCACCATGAGCAAAAATATATGCTTTAACTTGCTTACGGATAGACCCTATTACTTTCCCTTTGCTACAGAATAACTAGGAGCAATAACTTCTGAGATTTTTTCAATAATTTCTGTTTGTATATTAAATGGAAATTCCGCATCAATATCTTGATAAGTAATATTTTGCATATCAAAATTTTCATCAGCAGGAATTAATAATTTAAATAATTCTGTAATTCGATTTTCAGTTATTACTTTACTATTACATAATTCCCGAATTGATATGTCTTTTAAAATAACATCATTATCTTTAAAAATAACTTGTTCATCATTTTCATATTTAGATTTATTATCAAAAAATTCTTTTGACATATTTGCATAATATTTTTCAACTAAATCAGGATTAACTATTTTAGTTCTTTCATACATTGCTTCATTTTCAGAAGTTAAAGGTACTTTAACTTTAAAAGTTGTTCCATTAAGTTCAAAAGTTCTAATTCTTAATTGATCTTTTGTTCCAAATGCTGATGATAAATTACTCATATATTATCCTTATTTTGCATATTTTGATTTATAACGCTTTAATGTATTACCTAATTCTGTAGTTAATAAACTTAATACAGTTTGTATATTTCCTTCTAATGCAGGTCTTAAAAACGGTCTTGGAGCATGATAATTTTTTCCTCTATCATGGTATCCAAATTCTACTGCAAATGCTCTAGCATCCGAAATCATGCCTACTTGTTTGATTTTAGATTTAGTATTCCGTAGATTCTGAAATTTCTTTTTTGCTAAAATATTTCCTGAAGGAACTGTTACTCTTGCAATCATAATATCAGTTGGAGTTACATAGGATGATCTACGATCTCTACCATTAGGTTTTCTTGCTTCTACTTGTAAAGATGCTAATAATTGACCTGTATCAACTGAGCCATGTGAAGTTAATAAATTTCTTGCAGATGTCAAAACTGGTGACATTGCTTTTCTCATAGACAATCTTAATATTGCTTTTTGATCTTTTTCACTAAAATCATCTTGTATTTCTTTCATTAAATCATCAAATTCATCAAATCCTTCCCATTTAATAGAAAGTTTAAAACCTTTACCATCTTCTGTTGATTCATAAGGCATTATTCACCTTTAATCAGTTTATGATAAATAGCATTATTTAATTTCATTACATATTCAACAATTTCATCAGGTGTAAATTTATCAGCATGATTTTTTGCAATATCATAAATTACATTAATACCTGTAATTTTTTGTTGCTGAAATCCAAACCAGTTTTTTTGACCTGAACTGGATTGTTCAATAATGTAAGCAAGTAAATCAGTATTATTTTGTATTTTCATTTTTAAATGCCCTTTGCAGGGCATCCATTAAGTATTATTAGACCAACCGTATTGATTACCTCTAGGATGTACTGTAAAAGTACAAGTTGCTTCTTTACCTGGTGCAGTATCAATTTTAAATTCACCAACACGACCATTAAAAGCATAAGCAACAGTATTTAGACCTGATACTGCTGAGATAACAAAAGTACGATCAATAACACCTGAATAAGCATCACCTCTTATTAATAATAATCCTGCATCACTTGGATTCCAGGGAGCAACAATAGTCATTGAGGTTGGTTTGGATTGAGTAGGAATAATATCAGATTGTCTTGAACCTGCAACCATAAAGTTTGCAGAAGCATCATCTTGACCAAATGCAGGAATTGCTTCCACATTTAATTGTTCACCTGCAGAACCAGTACCATTAGCAACAGTACCTACAATATTTGCTACTTCAGCAGTCCATGTAGATAATTGCGTGACAGTTAAAGGTGTTGGGGTTGCACCTGTTTGACACCATAATGATGCCGAAAAGCCAGGTAGGACTTGATTAGGTAGTGCCATAATTAATTCTCCATAAAAGTTAAATAAGTCTTATATTATGTTGGAATATCTAATCTACAATCACAAATAATTTGATTCAGTCCTATATTGTCATCATAGGTATTATATTGAAAAGTTACATCAATTTTAGAAACATAAAACCCATTTGTACCGCCAAATTGACCTGAATAGCCATGCAATGATTGTATCAAGGTATTAGACAAATTAAAAGCATCATCCATATCTTGTGCAAAAATTGATGCTTGAAAAATTGGAGTATCAATACCTTTGTTGTTTTGATTTTGTCCTGTATATACAGGTTGATGCACATTTCTAAGTACCCATGTTACAAATTTTGGGTTTGTTGCAAAATCACGATTAAATCTAGCATAAACAGGTACAGGTGAAAATACACTTGCCAACTGGTATTGAATTGCTTGTGTATAAACGGAAGGATTATTTTGTGCCATATTAAACTGGTGTAGTTGGTTTGTTTCTATAGCACATAAAAGTAATAGTCATACGGTCATTTGCTTCCATACAATCATGGATTCGCCATTCCGCACTTCTATAATAAATAGCATAGCCATTTTGATTATTGACCATATTTAAAGTATTAGGTGTGTAATTTAATATAAATTTGACTAGATCACTATAAACCCTGTCATCTTTTGTAATTTGCATACCTGCTTTAAAATCTTCTACTTTTGCTCTTGTTTGAAAAGCAGTAGATATATTATAGGTTTGCTGACCATAACTATCTATAGATGTAGTTACATTTTGTACAGTTATATTTTCAAACCGAGCAATAGCCATTTAAAGCACCAATGGTTTATATGGTCTAAGAAGTTGTGCAACTCCATAAGGAATTTCCATCATTTTTGTATTAGTCGTATTACTACGGTTGTTGTACAAATGAGTTAATAATAAAAGTCCTGCTTGTTTAATTACTGGATATTGTGCTAAAGGACTTGCATTAGTTGTATAGGTTACAACAATTGGATTTGTCATTATTAAACTTGCAGAATCAGGTAACCCATTAACCACAACTTTGTTACCTGTCGGATCATAATAATAAGCAGTTGTAGGTAATACAATCAAAGCAGGAGGATTTCCACTATCGTAATAGGAAACATTATTAATAACAACACCTGCTTGACCTAAATTATCTATACTTACTTCAGGCAAATCTAACATGACTTGTGTACCAGTCATACCAACATAAGAGCCGTAATACACTTTCCATTTAGTATAAAAAATTGTCATACCTAAAAAATCTTCAATAGCCATTCTAGTAGCCAATTCAAGATTTAATAAATAAGCATCTTGTGATGTATCACCAAATAAATTTAATTGGTCGGTTATTTGTTCAAGAGTAAGCCATTCAGTTTGAATATCTCTATCAATCTGTTCTATTTTTTCATAACTGTACGGATTTCTTGAAGTTCCTAAATACGGTCCAGTTGTGTAACTATCTAATGGCATATATCACCTTAATAGGTTAATCTTACACCTGCAAATGGGTCTAATACGGTACTTACCACACGCTTTTCTGCATAGATAGTAATAAAGCCTGGATTTGTTTGTTCTAAAGTCTGAATTGTCATTAATTCATTATCAGCAATGGTAACAAACCTATCCCAAGCACCTAAATAAATAGGAAACTTACCTGATCCGACTGTATCCATATAAGAATTTGCACAAACTCTAAAACCAAATACATGAGCAACTGCACCTCCATCATCATCACCAACTTCTACAAATAATGGTTGTCCAGTTGAACTTGTTAATTCTCTTAATTGCAAAATTGTTGTTGGATGCATCATCCAACATACAGATGGATCAGTCCAATATTGAGGAGGTAAAGCACTTACAACACTTGCGACATCATTATACGCAATACTTGCACCTGCCTGAACTACTTGCTTAATAGTATGTAATCCATTTGTAATTGCATTACCAGTTGTTCCAAAAGATGCAGAAGTTGTAGAACCTGCATAACTATTAAGACCTCTTAAACCTGAAGTAGCACCATAATTTGTTGTTGTTGAACCTGATTGGTCATTATTAAACATCATTGATAAGGCTTCTTGTTGTGCAAATTCAAGCATTAGATCACCCATAATTGCTTGTTGAATTGCATTAACATCATCCATAAAAGCAATACGAATAGGTACTGATGCTTGTACGGTTTGTAATGGCATTTGCCAATAGCAAGTATTCAAACCTGGTGTAGCATTATCTGTATTAATTGGATAATAACCCCAGGGATTATTTCCATTTTGAATATTAGTAACATTGCCAGTTTTAGCAACAAATGCTTCATCTGAGCCAATGGTTGTAATTACCCTAGCACCTGCAGTACGAATTGGGTTATTAAGTCGCAATGCAAAAAAAGCATCATCATAAATTGTACGACCACCAATACCTGAACCTGAACCAGTTAAAGAAGATGCTTCTTTTAGGTTAATTTCAGCATGACCTTTTTTAAAGGCTTTTTGCATTTGCTCTTGTAGATAATTAGTTGCCATAATTTTTCCTAAATAAATAAAAAGGAGGGGAGATTTCTCCCCCCTGCCTATTAGGTTGCAGTACCAGTAGAACGATAACGGATAGCAGAGAATGGATCAACAACAGAAGTTGCCAAACGCTTTTCACCGTAAAAGGTTATAAATCCAGGTAATGTTTGATCGTATCTACGCAGAACCATATTTAAACGATCCACAATAGTATGGAAACGACTCCATTGACCAAAATACATTGGATATAAACTGTTTGTACCTGCAGAACCAGTTGTGGTTTGATAAGGATTATCTACATACTTATTCACAATAACATCAAATCCTGCAATTTGACCAACAATACCTTCAGTAATCAAAGGTGACATTCTTTCAAAGATTGGTGTTCCATTGTTATCTACTAGACCACGAATCTGAGCCAAGAAAAATGGATTAATAATAATCTTTGCATCAGGTGTCCAATATTCTTGAGGTAGAAAATGTAAAAAGTTAATAATGTCATCAAACTTTACATTATTACCACTTACAGTATTGGTATTAGATGTTAATTGATCGTAAGTAGCAATGTTATGCAAACCATTAGAAGAAGCAGTTCCACTTGAACCAAATGAAGCAGTAGAAATTGTTCCACCTGTGTAAGTTACATTAGCACCACCATATTGATCCAAACCACGCAAACCTGCAGAACCACCATAAGGAGTTGTAGAAGGATAATTTGTATCTTGTGCAATTTGGTCATTGTTTTGAATCATTGATAGACCTTCTTGCTGACTAAATTCTAGCAACATATCATCAACAACATTAGATTCAAGACCATCAATATCATCCAAAGATGCAGTACGGATTGGAAACTGGACATTAATATCTTGCAAAACCAATTGCCAAATACTTGTGTTTTCAGTTGTTGGACCACCGTTATTTTGGATTTGATAACCCCATGTAGCACCTGCATTACCTGTTTTTGCTCTGAATTGATACACAGAACCATCAGTAGTTACATTACGGCTAACACCACGCAAAGGATTCATTAAACGCAACTTATGGAATACTGGATCATAAGCAGTACGACCACCCACATTGTAACCGCCACCATATCCTGCAGGATTACCAATTTGTGAGGATTCAGTTAAATATGCTTGATATTCATTTTCATCAGCAAACATTTCAAACTCTTTTTCAAGTTTTCCACCTTTTTTGACAAATTTAGATAATTGCTCTTTAACTTTTCTGTTTACATCATGTTTGATATTTTTAGATTGAGTAATAATTGCAGGTGCTTTACCTAATTCAGAAATTTTGGTTTCTAAAGCAACAACTTTTTCCATCATTTCTGTTTTAACGGCTTCAACTTGAGCAACTGCTTCCTGTTTTACTTCTTCGATTTTAGAAAGATTTGATGCTTCGATTGCATCTACTTTCTCTAAGATTTTTTCTACTGACATAATAATTTCCTTTATTTAAGTCTGTTGGATAATGCTTTCAACAATTCTCTTTGCTCTAGTGCTACAAGAATTGAATCGGCTTCAGTTACTACCGCATCAGATTCACTCTGCTTAGGTACTTCTTCAATAATTGTTGGTTTTGCATCACGCACTTCCAATATTTTTTTGAAGAATGAAGATGCGGTAGTCGCATCTTTTCGAGATAATCCTAATTCTCTTAGGGTTTTCTCAATCTGTCTAGGATTGGAATTACCATCCTTTGTAAAATATTCTAATGCTTGAATTTCTGCATTTGGGTTATTAGGGTACATAACAACTGATACCTCTTTTAAACCACCTTTAGTAATTTGAAAATAACCTTCATAGTCATCATCATTGTCATCATCTGTATCATCATCAGCAAATGGATTGCCTTCAGCATCAACCATTCTTGCTTCATCAGCATAAGCACCAACAGATACACCACCAAATAGATTTGGACTTTCTTTTAATACTTCATATAAATCTGAACCTGCAGAAGTATTCATAAATAAACGACCTTCAGCAGTCATACCAGTTTTATCAAAATTAAATTCTGTCCATTCACCTACAGGCATACCCATGTCATTGTGATTTAAAAACATTGGTAATGGATTACCTTCTTTTTTAAATTCTTTTGCCCAATCCATAAAACCTTCAGGTTGGTAATTGAATTTGCGACCATCAGCACCTTCTCTAGCACCCCAAGTTGTTACTCTTGCGGACATTTTGCCAGTTGGTGCAGATTCCTTACTAGATTTTTCTAGGCTTAGTTTTGCTTCGCAAACTAGAATCAGATTCTTCATATATTACCCCATTGTTAATAGCAATATTATTATCTTGTATTTTTGGGGATTCTTCATTTATTTTAGGTAGTTTAACATTAACCCTTTTAACTTGTGAAGATAATTTTTGTAATATATTTTTCATTTACCAATATTCATTCTGCTTTTTTGATTACCACCACCACCACCAGTATCTTGTGGACTTGTGCCAGGTATTATTTTTGCAGTTTTAGCACCAACTGGTACATCAGTTGAATTTAATGCAGATGTATTAACTGCCAATATATTATCTCCACCATCAACTTTTGGGATATTTAAATATTCTCTTGCTTCATTAGGGGTCATAAATCCACCTGCAACCCCTGCATTTACAAAATTCATTTGATCTAATGATGCACCTTTTAAAAAGTCTTTTGTATCAAATCTAATAGATAAATTTGGATAACCTTTTAATAATTGCATTTTAAATTTTTGTTCAATATTAATAATCATTGGATACATTGTTGTTTTATAAAATTCATCCAATAATGTTTGAGTATTATTATATTTACCTACGGCTAAACCTAACATTTGCGGAGGTACACCAAATAATGCACAAATACGGTTTGTAGTTTGTTCTTTTAACTTTGCAGTATCGGTATCTTGCATAGTTAGCATTTTTAAAGGTTCATATTTCATACCATTATCTAACAACATACCCTGACCAGGTTTAGATTGATCTGTAGGTTTGCTTCCTGTCATACTTGCCCATGCTTCTGCCAATCTACCCTTAATTTCTTTGTATTTAGCATCAGGAATCACTTGATCGCTAACAAACATACCTGAAGGTTTTGCACCATTCTGCATTACATAGTTTGCATATAGGTCAATATCAGTATCAAGAGCCACAAGTTCAGTTGCCAGAATACCTTTGTTAAAACCTGCACTACCCTGCCATGCCTGTTCTATAATATGTATTACTTGATGGGATGCTAAAGGTTCATCTCTGTTAAATCCATAACTAGGTGTAGATAATCTATATGTTGGGTATCTAGTAGTAGTCATTTGAACCGTAATCAAGGTGCTATCAAGGTTATACATCTCAATAGGGGTTTGCAAAGCATCATCTTGATTATTACGGTATAGCAAAGTAAATACTTCACCTGACATTAAATACCACATACACCATTGATACCAAAATTCATATTGGTTTTGGAAATTATTTGGTTCTGTCAAAAGATTCAATACTTGTCTTGCTTTGTTTTTATCTCTAGTTCCTGCTTTATCTGTTTTAAGAATATTTTCAAATATTCCATCATCAGTTTTGTACATAATGTCTATATGACATTGAGATAATGCTCTAGCAATAACACCTACACATGACATAACCGTACTATTACGACTAAGTACGGACATATCAACAATGCGACCTGCATTAGTTGTACTTGAGGTAGTTACATATAATAGTTGAAAATTAGCACCAACTTGACCATCTTGTTGTTGTCTAACAATCTGGTTACCAAGTTGTGTTTGTCCAAAAAGAGTATTATTCTCTTTGATTTCAGGTTTTTTCTTACTGAAAATGTCTAATATTCCCATGAATTACCCCCATTTTTTAATTATTTTATCATTAAAATGTACGGAAACCAAAAGAATTTGATACATAAGGATTATCTAAACTGCAATGAGAAGCAATAATCAACGCAATAATTCCATCAACCTTTGCTGATTTATCTGCTTCATTTTTTCTCACTTTAATATTACCGTTAATATCTTCATAACATTCACAGTTGCCTAATTGCCACCCCAAAAATGGGTTTCCATCATGTTTAATCTGTTTATTAAAAATTAACTTTTCTATAAATTTTGATGGGTTATTTAAAACGGCCATACTTTGACCAACTTTTTTAACTGGTATTCCTGCTTCATGCAACCTAGCAACTAAACTTGCTGAGTTGTAGGCATCATATCCAACTTCCATAACATTGCTATATTTTTGACATTGACCCTTAATGTAATCAGATATTTCCCTATCATCCATTACATTACCTTCAGTCAATTTTAAAATGCCTGACTGAATAGCAACTCTAAAAATATCTTGATAATGCTTTGGTATTAGTTGATAACCTGCTTCGGGTAAAAAAAATTGCCATTCTGCTTCATAATCAAATTCATCAAATCTTTTTAAAGTACATACCGCATTTAAGTCCCTAGTAGATGCCAAATCAAATCCAATAAATACTGCTTCAGGGTCTTTTCTAGGTTCTGTATAAATACATTGTGGATCATCCCAATGCGATCTATCCAACCATGCAGAATTAGCACTTACAAATATATTAAGGGTTTTACATAAAAATTCATTTAATACTGCAGGTTTGTGTTTTGCTTCTTCTGCTCTTTGTGCTATTGCTTCTTCAAATACACTAATACCATGCATAGGATTTGCTTTAGCCCATGTTAATGGGTCTTTCCAATCATCTGCAGTATCTAATCCATAAAGCAAACCAAACCATCTAGGATTGTCACTTGCTTCCCCATTAAGCATAGATTGATACATAGAAAAATCTTCATAAAATTTTGTATCTTTAGTAAAGGATGCAGTTGTAATATATATCCGCAATGGGTTCTGTCTTGCAACCATTCCTGAATGTAATACTTCTATGGAATTCCTATCTACAATCTGAGCAGATTCATCCACAATTACACAAGATGGATTTTTACCATCACCTGTTTTTTTAGTATCCCTAGACAATGCTTTAAACATTGACTGACTATCACCTTTTTTACCAATGTGATATTTACTAACTGTATATAAATTTGACAACTCATTTGGCATTGCTTCAATAAATCCCCTAGAAGCATCAAAAACAATAGTTGCTTGTTCTCTATTGGTTGCCAAAGTAAATACTTCTGCACCCACTTCACCAAATGCCAATTCATACAAAGCAATAATTGCAGTTAAAGTTGATTTCCCTGCTTTTCTTGGAATAAATAATATGACATCAGTAACCATCCTTTTGTCACGATTTTTTTTAGATCGAAACCCATAGACCGCACAAATAAAAAATATTTGAAATGGTTCTAATACAACTGGATCACCTGCTTGCGGACCTTTGGTATGTTTAAAATGCGTTGCTATGTCTAATAAATGTTGTGGATATACTTCATCAAATACCCATTCCCATTCTTGATTTTCATATTGATTAAGAAATCTTTGACACGCAAGTTTGACATCTTTGCATACATTAATTTGACCTTTAGCAACATCTTTAGCATATTGGATGCCAATTTCCCAATTCATTAACCTCTAGGTCCTTTTAATAATTTTGCAAATGATGAATCATCTTCAACCTTATTTGAAGTTAATCTACTTCTAGGTGTAAGACCTAATTCATTCATCAATTGTATTATTAGAGTTGTAGTTTTGTTTCTAATACTTATGTAAGGACTTGGACCAACTGTTTGTCCATTGTTAAAAGTAGCAACAACTCCATGTGCCTTAATGTCTTTGCTACATTCTACATAAGTTTCAATATGGTCTGCCAGTATTGCTAAAGTGTGTTTGTCCTGGTCACTACCAATTCCATAAACTGAATACAAAAAATCTGAAGTTTCATTAATAAAATTCTGTCTGTTCCAGTTTTCAGGATTCTCTAACCATTCTGCTTGAGGAATTCTTTTTTTAATATTTGATGGAATCATGGTTGGCATTTCCCTACCTTTGGGTTTTGTGCCATCTATTAGATGAAGTTCAGGTGGTTTTTGGTTCATGGAGGAATCTTAAATTAAGACCCCCCTTTTGTCAATTTCATTTGTAGGAAATTGGT
>Ga0164296_1003528_pt1 | contig 14695 bp, 11 predicted proteins | sample GEODES057metaG_FD_113533 | JGI IMG/M metagenome (GOLD analysis project Ga0164296, IMG submission 113533) | Dystrophic lake water microbial communities from Trout Bog Lake, Wisconsin, USA - GEODES057 metaG | ecosystem: Environmental > Aquatic > Freshwater > Lake | place: USA: Trout Bog Lake... | reverse complement strand
TCGATATTTTGAGCGAAAAGTACAGGAATTGCAAGTGTTAAAAGTAGTTTCATTCTTTTCATATCAGGCAATTTAAATTTAATATTTTCTAGTTGATTTTAAAAAACCGTACAATGATACTAATTATTTTCAAGAATGTGCAAATTTTCGAAAAAAAAATTAACGATGAGCAGTAAATAGAAAAGCCCATCGCATATTGGGACAGCCTTGAGACATGTGATGGTAAGTATAAGCTTAACACACAAAACAATAATTACTTATAATATATTTTATAATTAATGAAATTATATAAAAATCGGTGCTTAAGTATGAAATGCTGGCTTAGGAGAAATTTGTTATTTTTGTGAAGCGATACCATGCGAAAATTCATTCAAAAACTATTTCTTGGAAAGCCCGAATACAATGTTAAAATTGGCCAGAATGCCTATGCTTCAAATTATCAAAATCTGAGAAATGTTTGGAACAATCAAAATCATCATGATATTGGTTTTGAAAAAATACTTAGATTGTTTTTAATATCTGTTCAATTCATTTTTCCGGGATTACACATAAGGTATTTATTTGGCAAGATGGGACTGATTGTGCGGAATGTCGCCATAGAGTTTTACGTCCTTTCAAAAACAGTGCTGCCTCTGTTATTCATTTTTACCGGTTGGTACCACTACAAGATAACCGTTTGTATATCTGTCTACCTTTTGATAGAAACATTATGTTATGTAGCATCTCTCATATTTGTTTCAGACAGCACCCTAAAGCCGAGATCATACAGGCGAAATATTCTAATGCTGTTTTTTAATTTCTTGGAGATCGTATTCAGCTTTGCCGTTATCTATGCCGGGCTTGGCTTGTTGGAGGGCGCTAAGATAGAGGGTATCGACTACATCTACTTTAGCATCGTCACCTCAACCACCATCGGATACGGAGACCTCCACACCTACTCCAACCTGGGAAAAATTGTGGTAAGCATGCAGGCATTTGTATCGCTCACCTTTGTTGTGCTATTTCTCAACTTCTTTGGATCAAAAGTAGAGACCATGTACAATGAGGGTGATTAGCTATGCTACCGGCTATTTTAGTTTGCCCAATACGATCTGAAACACCTCCGGCTCCAATAGGTTGATCTTTGCCAGCATATCTTCTGCCCTCGCTACAAGATCTGCCACCACCGGGTGCTCCTTCAGGCTTTGCGCATTGATCTTCACGTTCATATAGGCACCTTTCAACGCAGTAACAGCACACAATGCACCTACACCGGCATCGCTGACACTGTTCGGATTTCCGATCTCAGCCATTGTCTTTGACAACTGAAACGCTTCCATTGCCAGCTCCATCGTTTTGAATGGCACTTTTATCGCTTCAATAGTTGCTGCATCTATTGCAGATTTACGCGCAATCTTTTCGGCCTCGTTAGCTTTTGGCAGTCCGAAAGCCGACATGATCGCATTGAATGCTTGTGTATCTTCATCTACCAGTTGCAGATTTCTCTTAATGATGGCCTGGCCTTTTTCGGCATATTCCGAAAACTCTTCCCAGCGCTCATCCCAGCCTTTTTTGTGAGAAGAGAGGTTGGCTACCATAGTGGCCAATGCCGCGCTCAGCGCACCGCAGTAGGCTGCAATTGACCCACCACCCGGTGCAGGCGATTCACTGGCGGTCTCCTGTGCAAAAGCAACCAGATCCATATCCACTAATTTCTTAGTGCCCGGTTGTTGCATACGGTATTCTATGATCTTTTTCTGCGGGTCAAACGGAGTCAACTCATCAAGTCCTAAAGAACGGACCGCTATTTTTATCAGCTCTGCATCGCTTACCCCTACGCTGCGCTGTTGCTTACGTAAAAAATATTTACCGGCCTCCAGCATGGCATTCAGTGGCACCAAGCCTACCAGTTCGCTACCGGTAACGCGCATACCACGGGCATTCGCCCGTTCGCAAGCTGCTTCAAATGCAATATGCATCGAGGTAATGTTGATATTCGTCAGATTGATGGATATTTGTGCTATTCCATATTCTTCAATATACCATCCTATTGCCTTTACCGACTTCAACAGACCCGGTTGCCAAACCACATTTCCGGCTTCATCTTTTACAACTTTACCGTTTACGTCAGTCAACTGTCTGCCCTTTTCACGTATATCAAACGCCACTGCATTGGCACGACGGGTAGATGTTGTATTAAGGTTCACATTGTAGGCTACTAAAAAATCGCGCACCCCAATGACCGTAGCGCCACTTCGTTCATTGAATTCGGCCTGACCATAATCCGGTTTCCATTCAGCCAATTTAATTTTTGCTGCAAGTCCTTCATATTCACCAGCCCTGATATCCGCAAGATTCCGACGGTGATCCGATTTGGCCGCATATTCGTACAGATAAACAGGTATATTCAATTCCTCACCAACCCTTTTTGCCAGCATGTTTGCAAATTGTATGGTATCCTCTGCGGTGATACCTGATATGGGAATTAAAGGGCACACATCGGTAGCACCCATTCTCGGATGTTCTCCTTTATGATGCCGCATATCTATCAACTCACCCGCTTTTTTTATAGCCAGAAACGCAGCATCGACCACCGAATACGGGTTGCCGACAAATGTGACCACAGTACGGTTAGTAGCTTTACCCGGATCTACATCCAATAATTGCACACCGCTGATCTTTTCGATCTCATCGGTGATCTGTTTGATTACTTCGTGATCACAACCTTCACTGAAATTCGGCACGCATTCTATTACTGCGTCTTTATATTCGTTCATGCTGAAAAAATTGAAGTGCAAAAATAACCTTATTTCGCTGCCCACCTACTGCTTCCTCGTCAGATATGACTCGCAATATTATCTAACCTCGTGTCCACCTTTTAAGTAGTAGATAAACCGCATTCTTTAATAGTGAATTACTGAACATAAAAACGAAATAATAATATTTACTTTAAAAGAAATGTTATGCAAAATAATAACCCCCAAGAACGATAATGTGTTCGATGAATAGGTAAAATAAGTGATTGGGGTATTTATTTTGGGCTTCAAATTAATTTACTCTTCCTGCTATATATACACATTTTTAAGCATTATCATTAGCGATGTTAACTAAATGTCCAATTTAATGACAACTATTTATTTCATATGTCTATTATTAAATAATTCTAACTAATTTATTTTGAACGTCTCTAATAGTAATATTAGTTAACTTATTTATTTTTAATAATTTTATTGATAACGATTTGCTCAAATGGGAGTCATATCCACATTAAGCCAACAATAACTAACAACGAATTAACACAACTGTAGATGATTAGCGCTCACTGCAGGCCTAAAAGGCCATTCTACAAAGGATTTCAGCCTATTTATTATGTGTGGATAAATATAAGATAAGAAAATCAGTGTCTTTTTGTGTTTTTTTCTGTTATTTTGTGGTAAATCAGGCAAATCTCCTCTAATGAATTTTATCCATGGTGAATATGAAGTAAGTGTTGACGCAAAAGGGCGTTTCCTGCTTCCTATGGCATTTAAAAAACAGTTGCCCGAAGGCGCTGCGGATAAATTCATTATCAATATGGGGTTTGAGCAATGCCTCAACATGTATTTCATGGACGTTTGGAATACAGTGATCTCGAATCTGGCCAAGCTCAATGATTTCCAACCCGAAGCAAGGGCATTCAAAAGAATGATGCTCAGCGGCGTCACCGAAGTGACTCCGGACAGTGCAGACAGGATATTGCTGCCAAAGTCTTTGATGGAGCGCGCGAACATTAAAAAAGACATGATTCTTACCGGTCAGGGTAACAAGGTAGAATTATGGGATAAAGATACGTATTTAAATTATTTAAAACAGCATGGTGATCCGACCAACTACAGCCAAATGGCGGCTGCAGTTGCCGGTGGCATGGAGAATTTGTTCAATAAAAATTAAACCATGACAAACCCCGGGTTTTACCATGAAACAGTTCTTTTAAAAGAAGCGACTGATGGTCTTGCTATAAAGCAGAACGGCGTTTATGTTGATGCCACCTTTGGCGGTGGCGGACACAGCAAGGTCATTTTGCAACAACTGGGGCCGGATGGGAAGCTGGTGGGATTTGATCAGGACGAAGACGCCTGGCGCAATGCCCCGACAGATGAACGCCTGATACCGGTGAAAGAGAACTTCAGATATCTGAAGCGGTTTTTACGCCTCAACGGTATCAATGAAGTAGATGGCGTACTGGCAGATCTGGGTGTAAGCAGCTATCAGTTCGATACAGCCGAAAGAGGCTTCTCGATAAGAATGGACGGGCCGCTGGATATGAGAATGGACAAGCGAGGCGAACTGACGGCATCAGCCATTTTGAGAACCTATGAAGAAACAGCTTTGCACAAGTTGTTTGAACGTTACGGAGAAGTTCGAAATGCCAAACAACTTGCCAAACAGATCATTGGCATGCGCAAACGAACACGGTGGAATACCACCGGCGAGCTGAAAGCCGCCATTGATCCGGTAATATGGGGCAACCCGAACCGATACCTGGCGCAAGTTTTTCAGGCTTTGCGTATGGAGGTAAATGATGAGGAAGGCGCACTGAAGGAATTCTTGCAACAAGCTACGGCTGCATTAAAACCTGGTGGCAGATTATCCGTCATCTCGTTTCACTCGCTGGAAGACAGGATCGTAAAACACTGGATGAAACGTGGTAAATGGGAAGAGAATGAAGTAGCGGAGCGATCGCAATTGGTGATGCTCAACAGTAAACCGATAGAACCGACACCGGAAGAAACTAAAAGAAACCCAAGATCAAGAAGTGCCAGACTAAGAGTGGCGGAGAAAGTACATGAGTGAAGAAAAAAAAATACAGGAAGATGCAGCACCCGCAGCAAGGGTACGTAACGACTGGAAGGCGGTACTGGAGCAACTGTCGTATAAGGCGATTGTGAACAATATTCCTTTTCTGGCATTCCTGGCCGCACTCTCTATGTATTACATCAGCAACAGCCACAAAGCAATAGATATGCAGCGGGAGTTGAACATGAAGAACAAAGAATTGAAAGAATTGCGCTGGAAGTACATGGATGTAAAATCGGCATTGATGTATACCAAAACAGAGAAACAAGTCATTTTGAATGCTGAACATATAGGCCTCAAGGCTTCCACATTGCCGGCATACAAAATAAAATAAACAGGAAAATATCATTGGCATAAAAAAGTACAGATCAATAAATGAGCGCAATGAATGTTAAACAGGATATTAGACTAAGGGTGTACATCACCTTTACGGCTATCTGCCTGTTTGGCATTGCCATCTTTGTAAAAGCAACGCTCATTCAGGTCAAAGAAGGCCCCAAACTGCGCACATTGGCCAAGGAGCTGCATACCCGCTATGATACATTGCTGGCCGAACGAGGCAATATTTACTCTGAAGATGGCACCTTGCTGAGCTCATCAGTGCCTGAATTTGATGTGCACATTGATTTCTCAGTTATTGACTCCGGTCTGTTCTCCAAAAATATAGACTCGCTTTGCGGCTGTCTTGCCGATCTTTTCCACGACAAATCTCCGGCACAATACAAAGATGAGTTTGTTCGCGCCTATAACGACGAAGAAACCTACTACCTTTTAGGGAAACGCCTAAAGTATTACCAATACGAAGCGCTTACCAAATTCCCTATATTTAATAAACCAAGAGGCACCAGCGGTTTTATAGCTGAAACCGAAGAGCGCAGAATGAATCCATTCGGCATGCTGGCCTACCGGACTATCGGTGTTTATCGAAATGACACGAATGTGAGTGGATTGGAAGCTACTTACAATCGATCGCTTATAGGAGAGAATGGACACAGGCTGGTACAAAAAGCAACTGGAAATGTGTGGATACCGGTTGAAGGATCGGACGTAGAACCACTGAACGGAAAAGACGTAGTGACTACTCTTGATATGGACATTCAAGACATTGCAGAGTCATCCCTATTGAATGTGTTGGAAACAAATGATTGCCAGTATGGTACCTGTATCGTAATGGAAGTGGCCACCGGCAAGATAAAATCATTGGTAAATCTGGGCAGGCAACCCGATGGATCTTATTGGGAAGATTTTAACTATGCAATGATGCCAACCGAGCCGGGTTCTACCTTTAAGCTGGTGACCATGTTGTCATTGCTGCAAGATAAGTACACTAATATTGATAATACGGTAGATGCCGAAGGTGGCGCGATCAACTTCGGCAACGGCATGATCATGAAAGACTCGCATTTGGGCTTGCATGTTATGCCTATTTGGAAGGCCTTTGCGGAAAGCAGTAATGCAGCTATGGCGAAACTGGCTAACACCTATTACAAAAATAATCCGGCAAAATTTGTAGACCACATCAAACAACTGCATTTGAACGTAAAGACCGGTATTGATCTGGTAGGCGAGCGCGGGCCGGTAGTAAAATCACCGGGACAAAAAGACTGGAGTGCAACGTCATTGCCCTGGATGGCCACTGGATATGGCGTACAGGTAACACCACTTCATACCTGCATGCTCTACAATGCTATTGCTAACAACGGCACAATGATGAAACCTTATCTTATAAGTGCAATAAAAGACTATGGAAAAGTCGTACAACAATTCAGCCCTGCCATCGTAGTATCAAAAGTTGCAGATACATCAACTTTATCGCAGCTACGCAGATGTTTAAGGGCTGTTGTTACAGAAGGTACCGCGAAGGGAATCGAATCGCCTTACTATACTATATCGGGTAAAACCGGCACTGCGCAGGTTGCCGATAAAGGCATCACTTATTCGGACGGTGTGCATCAGGGATCATTTGTTGGATTCTTTCCATCAGAGCAGCCGCGCTATACCATTTGTGTGGTCATTCGTACCCGGCCGCATGCCAATGCTTATTATGGTGGCCTCATTGCGGCACCGGTCTTCAGAATGGTGGCTGATAAGATCTTTTCCACTGAAATGGGATCATGGAGTAAACCCATTGACAGCTTAGCGCGTACCAGCACCGGCAACTTAATTGCCAAGATTGCTACAGGGCGCACCTACAATACTTTATTTACTACGCTCAACAAAAAGATAATAGTGCCTCAGGGTCACAGCAACGAACTGATGCAACTGAGCAATGATTCTACACGGCAAAGCAGGGTTACTCTAGCCGCTGTGTATAAAGATATTATTCCCGACGTAAAAGGTATGGGATTGAAAGATGCTGTTTATGTATTGGAAAATTGCGGTTTGCAGGTACAGATCCAGGGAAAAGGTCGCGTACAGTCGCAATCCATTGTTCCGGGCACAAAGGCAAGTAAAGGGCAAAACATCATTATTTATTTGGGGTAATGCAGATATTAAAAAACATATTGAGTCAGGTAACTCCTGTGAGTGTGAAGGGCGATCTTAACACAACGGTCTCCGGCTTGTGCATTGACTCGAGATGTGTACTACCCGGAAATGCATTTATAGCCAACAAGGGCACCCTGACCGATGGCCACGCTTTTATTGAAACCGCCATCTCAAAAGGGGCCTCAACTATCATCTGTGAATACCTGCCTGAAGTAATACCCGACGGCATTACGTTTGTTCAGCTAAAAGACACAGCTGCTGTGACCGGAATAATAGCGGCCGCTTATTACGATTTTCCGACGGCTGATATGAAAGTAGTAGGTATCACGGGCACCAACGGTAAGACCACGGTTGCTACCTTACTGTATAAATTGTATGAGGGCATGGGCTACACATGCGGATTGGTATCTACGGTTCAAAACCATATTCACCAGACCGTAGTACCCGCAACCCACACCACACCCGATCCGATCACCTTACAATCGCTGTTTCGCCAAATGGCCGATGCCGGTTGCACGCATGTATTTATGGAGGTCAGTTCACACGCTATCCATCAGCATCGCATAGCAGGGATCGAATTTTCGGGAGGGGTATTTACCAATATTACACACGATCATCTTGATTACCATAAAACATTCGACGAATACCTTCGGGTAAAAAAATCATTCTTCGACCGGCTTCCGCCAACCGCTTTTGCGCTGACCAATGCAGATGATAAGCGCGGTATGGTCATGTTGCAAAACAGCAAGGCCGATCCATTAGCAACATACAGTCTGCGCATGCCGGCAACCGTAAAAGGCAAAGTGCTGGAAAATCTGCTCACAGGCCTTGTAATGACTGTGGACGGAATAGAGACCCATTTCAGGCTGATAGGCACATTCAATGCTTATAATCTGCTGGCCGTGTACGGCACAGCAACACTGCTGGGCGCTGACAAAATGGAGGTATTGGCGGTATTAAGTTCGCTTACAGGTGCACAGGGGAGGTTTGAGACCTATCTATCACCCAATGATAAAGTACTTGGTATTGTGGACTATGCCCATACGCCCGATGCATTGTTGAATGTGTTGGCTACCATTAACCAATTACGTACGTATGGCCAGCGCCTCATAACGGTGACCGGCTGTGGTGGTGACCGCGACAGATCAAAGCGTCCACTTATGGCTGCAGCGGCATGCGAGCATAGTGACCAGGCAATACTTACATCAGACAACCCACGCAGCGAAGACCCCGAGTCTATACTCAACGAAATGGAGGAGGGGCTCAATACTGCACAGAAAAGAAAACGATTACGCATTACAGACCGACGGGAGGCAATACGCACTGCATGTGCGCTGGCGCAACCGGGAGACATCATATTGGTAGCCGGAAAAGGACATGAGACCTATCAGGATATCAAGGGAGTGAAACACCATTTCGACGACCGAGAAGAATTGACCCGATCATTTGAAACATTGGAAAAATAACAGGCATGCTGTATTATTTGTTCACATACTTACGCGATAACTTTCGCCTCATAGGAGCAGGAGTGTTCAACTACATTACCTTCCGGGTAGCGATGGCGATCATATTGTCGCTGGTTATTTCATTACTCATGGGTAAGCGGCTCATCGAATACCTGCGCCGCAAGCAAGTGGGTGAGACCATCCGTGATCTGGGTCTTGCCGGTGAAAATCAAAAAAGAGGAACGCCTACCATGGGTGGCATAATCATCATATCAGCGATCATTATTCCTACCCTTTTATTTGCCCGCGTGCTCAATGTATACATCATCTTGATGCTTGTGTCCACCGTATGGCTGGGGGCAGTAGGCTTTTTAGACGACTATATAAAGGTCTTCAAGAAAAATAAAGAGGGTCTGGCCGGCAAGTTCAAGGTAATGGGACAGATTGGCTTGGGCATTATTATCGGCGTTACCATGTATTATAACAATCATGTGGTGATCAGCCGTGAAGTTGCCGAAAACAGCACCGGTGTGTATAACAATGCCGAAAAATTGGAATCGTCCGGCAAGTTGTACCATAAAGATGAAAACTGCAAACAAGTGGCTTATGTCAATGTGCGCACAGCAACGACCACCATTCCATTTGTTAAAGGGCATGAATTCAGGTACGAGAAAATAGCGGAGATATTTGGCAAAAATAATGTAGAATACACTACACCCATTATTTACATCCTGTTTGTCATTTTCATTATTGTGGCGGTATCAAATGGCGCCAACATAACAGACGGTGTGGATGGACTGGCCACGGGTGTATCTGCTATTATCGGCATATGCTTAGGTGTTTTCGCTTATCTGTCCGGCAACTACATATTCGCGGGCTATCTCAACATCATGGATATTCCCAATTTAGGCGAGCTGTCAATCTTCATCGGTGCATTTGTAGGCGCATGCGTAGGCTTCCTGTGGTACAATAGTTATCCGGCACAAGTATTTATGGGCGATACAGGTAGTCTTGCTTTGGGTGGCATCATTGCCTCCCTCGCTATCATTGTACGTAAAGAGTTTTTGATACCCATATTCTGCGGCGTGTTCCTTGTAGAGAACGTATCGGTGATGCTGCAAGTTTGGTACTTTAAGAAAACAAAGAAAAAATATGGGGAAGGTCGCCGTATTTTCCTTATGGCACCTTTGCACCACCACTTTCAGAAAAAGGGATATCATGAATCCAAAATAGTGACCCGTTTTTGGATAGCCGGGATCATGTTGGCCATATTGAGTATTGTAACTTTAAAAATGCAGTAAATGTCGGTAAATGTCAAAAGGCTGGTTGTTCTTGGTGCTGCTGAAAGCGGTATTGGCGCTGCCTTGCTTGGTCGGCAACAGGGCTGGGATGTGTTTGTGAGCGATGCCGGAACTATCAAAGAACATTTTAAAAACGTACTGGAGGAGCATAGCATTTTCTATGAAAGCGGCACGCATACCAAGGCGCTGATCATGAATGCAGCATTGATCGTGAAAAGTCCGGGTATCACCGAAAAGACCACGATCATGAAGCACATACGCCATGCCGGCATTCCCGTTTGCTCTGAAATAGAGTTTGCATTCAGGTATAAAGGCGATAGTAAAGTGATCGCTATCACAGGCAGCAACGGAAAAAGCACCACTACAAAGCTCATTTGGCACATTCTTTCCAACTCGGGCTATGACGCTGCATTGGTAGGTAATATCGGATACAGTTTTGCCCGGCAAATAGCAGAAAAGCCTGCAGAATGGTATGTAGTAGAAGTAAGCAGCTTCCAGCTCGATGATATTCAAAGTTTCAAGCCCAATGTAGCAGTATTGCTCAATATCACGCCGGATCATCTGGACCGGTACGACTATAAATTTGAAAACTATATCGCATCAAAATTCAGGATCACAGCTTATCAGGACGAGCATGACTTTTTTATAGTTAACGCTGATGATAAAGTCATTCAACAATATTTAGCAACCCATTCTACTCACGCAAAGACAATATTTTTCACAATGGAAGAATCAAAGATCACAGACGAAGGCGGATTTGTGAACGACGATCAGATGCACATCAAGTACGGCGATGAAGATCTGGACATGTCGATCCATGAACTCACTATAAGAGGAAAACACAATCAATATAACAGTATGGCCGCAGGTATTTCTGCCCGCATTGCGGGTATAAGGACCGTAAAAGTCCGCGAGAACTTTAAGTCTTTTCATGGTCTGGATCATAGAATGGAGCATGTGGCTACCGTACGAGGCGTAGACTTTATAGACGATAGCAAGGGTACCAATGTGAATTCGGTATGGTATGCACTGGAATGTATGTCTAAACCGGTGGTGCTGATACTTGGCGGACAGGATAAAGGGAACGATTATTCGGAAATAGCAGAATTAGTGAAGGAAAAAGTGAAAGCGATCGTTTGCCTTGGTGTAGACAATAGCCCTATCCATGCATTTTTTGACAGTATCGTTCCAAACATGGCTGATGCAACTACTGCAAGAGATGCGGTGCTGGCAGCATACACTTTTGCAGAAAAAGGAGATGTAGTGTTATTATCTCCCGGTTGTGCAAGTTTTGACCTTTTTCAAAATTATGCCGACAGGGGTGAACAATTTAAAATAGCAGTTAGAAATCTATAATAAACTGTAATGAAGCAGTTACTCAACAGAACGAAAGGCGATCAGGTGATATGGGCGGTAGTAATAGTACTATCGTTCATCAGCTTGCTTGTGGTGTACAGCTCCACAGGTTCGTTGGCTTATCGTATGGAGAAGAACTCCAGTTACTATCTTACCAAGCAGCTAATGGTGCTGGTACTGGGGCTGCTGATCATTTACTGGGTACATAATGTGAACTATACCAAATTTGCCAGAGTAGCGGTAGTGCTGTACTTATTGAGTTTACCATTGCTGGCTTATACATTATTATTCGGTACATCGCTCAATGAAGGCTCTCGCTGGATCAGGCTCCCGGTTGTGAACCTGACATTCCAGACTTCAGACATGGCTAAACTTGCCTTGTTCATGTTCCTTGCGCGAATGCTCAGCATCAAACAATCAGTGATCAAGGATTTTAAAAAAGGGTTCATACCGGTATTGCTGCCCATGCTGGCAACTTGTGCGCTTATTGCCCCCGCCAATCTGTCCACTGCATTGATGCTGGGATTCACCTGTAGCATTCTGTTCTTTATCGGCAGGGTGCAGGTAAAACACCTTATGGTGCTGGCAGTGCTTGGCATATTCTGCGTTGCAATGCTGTTTGTAATATCAAAAGTCACCGGATTTGGCCGTGCCAAGACATGGCAACAGCGGATCGAGGATTTTGCAGGGGGTAAAAAGAAGGAGAAACAAGAAGATGTGTATCAGGTGCAGCAAGCCAAGATAGCCATAGCAAACGGAGGGCTTACCGGACGCGGGCCCGGTAACAGTCTGCAACGTAACTTCCTTCCGCATCCGTATTCCGATTTCATTTATTCCATCATTATTGAGGAGTATGGATTGGCTGGTGGATTTATTGTGATCTTATTATACCTGCTGTTCTTATGGCGCAGCATACTCATCTTCAAACGGTGCCCTTATGCGTTTGGTGCGTTTCTGGCTGTGGGGCTCAGTATTACACTGGTATTTCAGGCTATGCTGAACATGGCCGTGAATGTGCACTTGGTGCCGGTCACCGGATTAACGTTGCCTATGGTAAGTATGGGTGGCTCATCTATTTGGTTCACGAGTATAGCCATCGGCATTGTGCTGAGTGTGAGTAAATACGTGGATGAAATGGAAGGCACGGCAAAGAAAGCGGCTGAATTACAGGCAAGCCAGCCCATACCGGACGATGATGAACCGGAAGTAATGCAGTCGGGCAACCGCCTGAGACCAACACCGGTGAAGACCAATGAAGGAACTACAGACTTGAATATAAACATAAAAGGAAAACAAAATGGCGCTCATAATCCGGCGCTCTCAATATAGTTATGAGTGAGTTGCGTATTATAATAGCAGGTGGTGGTACCGGGGGGCATATCTTCCCCGCAGTAGCCATTGGCCATGCATTGATCCGAAAGGATGCAACCACACGTTTGTTGTTTGCAGGCGCTAAGGGCAAAATGGAAATGGATAAAGTTCCGCAGGAAGGCTTCAATATAGTGGGCCTTGATATTGCCGGCTTTAACCGCAGCCAGATGCTAAAAAACCTGACATTGCCGATTAAACTATTGAAAAGCCGCATACAGGCCCGTAAGCTATTGAATGATTTTAAACCGCATGCAGTAGTGGGCGTTGGCGGCTATGCCAGTTTCCCGGTATTGTACGCTGCACAGGGCATGGGTATCCCTACGCTCATACAGGAGCAAAACTCGTATGCCGGTAAAAGCAACACCATTTTGGGAAAGAAAGCAGCATCCATTTGTGTGGCATATCCCGGGATGGATCGGTTCTTCCCTAAAGATAAGATCACATTTACCGGCAACCCGGTGCGTAAGAATATTGCTGCAATGAACATCGCGTCAGTCGATGGTAAGATCCGATTCGGGTTGGACAAAGACAAGCGAACATTGTTCATTACCGGTGGCAGCCAGGGTGCACGTTCTGTGAATGAGGCCGTAGTGGCGTGTTTACCGGAACTGATGCAGGAAGGTATTCAATTATTGTGGCAAACAGGAAAACCATTTTACAATGAAGCGCAAGAAAGGGCAGCGAAATACGGCAATGCAGTTCGGATATTTGAATTCATCAAGGAGATGGATCATGCCTATGCAGCAGCAGATATAGTGGTGGCACGCGCAGGTGCATTGGCTATTGCAGAACTTTGTATTGCAGGCAAGCCTGTGATCTTTGTGCCCTACCCTCACGCCGCCGAAGATCATCAAACTGCAAATGCCGTATCGCTTGAAAAAGCCGGTGCAGCATGGGTGGTAAAAGATACTGATGCCAAAGAGGGGTTGGGGGAAAAAATAGTTGAACTGCTGCACAATGCCGCCGTTCAGCAACAAATGAGTGAACAATTAAAACAAATGGCCATCAGCGATGCTGATGACCGCATAGCGGATAAAATAATAGCAATAGCGGCAAACAGATGAATGCAGGATCAATAAATAGGGTATATTTTGCAGGTATTGGCGGCATAGGCATGAGCGCACTGGCACGGTTTTTCAACCGTCGTGGCGCCGTGGTGAGCGGCTACGACCGCACAGAGACCGATCTTACCCGTCAACTGTCGGCAGAAGGGATCAGTGTTCACTATGCAGATGATATCAGCCTGTTGGACAGAGATGCACAACTGATCGTCTACACTCCCGCTATCCCAAAAGATCATCTCATACTGAACTGGTATTTGCAACACAACTATCCGGTGCACAAACGCAGTGAAGTATTGCAATGGATCACAGAATCTTTTTTTGCCATCACTGTAGCCGGCACACATGGAAAGACCACTATATCAACTATGACTGCATTCCTGCTCAGGGAGACCGGATATGGATGTAATGCATTCCTGGGTGGTATAAGTGTAAATTATAATTGCAATTACTGGAACAGCGAAACCAATACTGCTGTAATTGAAGCGGACGAATACGACCGCAGCTTCCTGCGCCTGAGTCCGGACATAGCTGTGCTTACAGCCATGGATGCCGATCATTTGGACATTTATGGCACGGCCGAGGCAATGGAAGAAGCGTTCATTCAGTATACCCGCAACATAAAACCCGGCGGTACCTTGTTGGTAAAACACGGATTGCACCGTCAATCGGAATTACAAGGCAGCAATATTGTTACTTATAGTTTGCAAAATGATGCTGCAGCTATTTCCGCTACCAACATCACACAACATAATGGCGGGTATATTTTTGATATACACGGCAATAATTGGCAAATAAATGGCCTCACGCTGAATATTGGCGGTATGCACAATGTGGAGAATGCAGTAGCTGCTGTTGC
>Ga0164296_1003527_pt1 | contig 14697 bp, 14 predicted proteins | sample GEODES057metaG_FD_113533 | JGI IMG/M metagenome (GOLD analysis project Ga0164296, IMG submission 113533) | Dystrophic lake water microbial communities from Trout Bog Lake, Wisconsin, USA - GEODES057 metaG | ecosystem: Environmental > Aquatic > Freshwater > Lake | place: USA: Trout Bog Lake... | reverse complement strand
GCCCGGGCGAAGGCCTCGGGCGGGTCGGAGAACCCGAGGCTCAGCGCCCGACGCGAGTCGGTGGCCACGTCGAAGCGTCGCCGGCGCCGGATCATCGCCCTCGTGATCGTCGGCCTGATCGCGTTGGGCATCGGGGCATGGTTCCTGCTCCACAGCGCGCTCTTCTCGGCCAAGACGATCACCGTGCATGGGGCGGCCCATGCGTCCAGCGCCCAGGTGGTCGAGGCGGCAGGCCTTGCGTCGCACCCGCCGCTGGTCTCGATCTCGACCGAGACGGCGGCCCGAGGTGTCGAGACGCTGCCCTGGGTGGCGACGGCGTCCATCCAGCTGCACTGGCCGTCTGCCGTCACCATCACGGTGGTCGAGCGCGTCCCGGTGGCGACGGTCTCGGTTGGAGGGCATGTGGCGCTCGTGGATGCCAGCGGTCGGATCCTCTCGCTCACGCCGACCGTCCCGCAGGGCACAGGTGCCGTCGCGATGATGGCGCCCGGACTGGCGATCGGTCAGGTCGGCACGTGGGTGGGCCCCGCAGGTGATCCCGCTCTCCATGTGGCCGCCACCCTCCCGCCGGCCTTCAAGGGCCAGGTGGCCCGTGTGGTGGGCCATCGAGACGGAACCGTCACCTTGGTGATGACCTCGCCCATCACGATCCAGCTCGGCACCCCCGCCCAGCTCGATCAGAAGTATCGAGACATCGCCAGCATCATCGCCGGCGCCACCCTGCACCCCGGCGATGTCGTCGACGTCTCGGTCCCGCAAGCTTCAACGGTGACCGGGCCATGAGCCGAGGTTGCGATCTCTCCCTCGACCTCCCCACGAGGTCGAGGCTGCTCGGGTACGATTCACCATGGAATCCACCATTCGGCGGTGTGATTCGGGCAGGATTGCCAAAAGGTCTGATGAGAGGACACAAGACGTCATGACGATTTCCCCGCAGAGCAACTACCTGGCGGTCATCAAGGTCGTTGGCGTCGGTGGCGGTGGTGTCAACGCCGTCAACCGGATGATCGAAGCCGGTCTCCGCAACGTGGAGTTCATTGCGGCGAACACCGACGCCCAGGCTCTCCTGATGAGCGACGCCGACCTCAAGCTCGATCTTGGTCGTGAGCTCACTCGGGGCCTCGGAGCGGGCAGCGACCCCGAGGTGGGGCGCATGGCCGCCGAAGAGCACCGTGAGGAGATCGAGGAAGCCCTCAAGGGCGCCGACATGGTCTTCATCACCGCAGGGAAGGGCGGCGGCACCGGTACCGGCGCCGCACCCGTTGTGGCCGAGATCGCCAAGGGCCTCGGCGCCCTGACGATCGGTGTGGTCACCCGGCCGTTCGCCTTCGAGGGCCGCCGGCGCTCGACCCAGGCCGAGAAGGGCATCCAGATCCTCAAGGAGAAGGTCGACACCCTCATCGTCATCCCGAACGATCGGTTGCTGACCGTGTCGAACGAGAAGACCTCGATGATGAATGCGTTCAAGATGGCGGACGAGGTCCTGCTCCAGGGTGTCCGAGGGATCACTGACCTGATCACGGTGCCCGGCTTGATCAACACCGACTTCGCCGACGTCAAGATGGTCATGACCAACGCCGGCACGGCGATCATGGGCATTGGCACGTCGACGGGCGAGGGTCGTGCCGTCAACGCCGCTCGTGCCGCCATCACGAGCCCGCTGCTCGAGGCATCCATCGAGGGTGCCCGTGGGATCCTCCTCAACATCGCGGGTGGCTCTGACCTCGGCCTGTTCGAGGTCAACGAGGCGGCAGAGATCATCCACGCCGTGGCCCACCCTGACGCCAACATCATCTTCGGCGCCGTCATCGACGACTCGATGGGCGAAGAGGTCCGTGTCACCGTGATCGCTGCTGGCTTTGAGCGTTGGGAGGACCGTTCCGCTTCGTCCGCCTCGAACTTCGGGCTGGGCCTCAGCGATGACGAGCCGATGGACATCTTCGCCGAGGCGACCGGTGACGCGTCGGCCCCTGGCTCGCAGGGTGACGACGACTTCGACGTGCCCTCGTTCCTGCGCTGAGCACCTCGATGGACGCTCCAGATCCTGGGGCGACCCCTCCATCACCTGACGCCATCCGCTCCTCGATTGCTGCGCTTCGTGCGCGGATCGTCTCGGCGGGCGGCGATCCAGAGCGCGTCACCATCCTTGGGGTGACCAAGACCTTCCCGGCGGCCTGGGCTGCTGCTGCCTTCGAAGCGGGGCTCGTTGCGCTGGGGGAGAACTACGCCGGAGAGCTCGTGGCGAAGGCCGAGGAGCTCCGGGATCTCCCGATCGCATGGCACTACCTCGGGTCGATCCAGACGAACAAGGTGCCGAAGCTCGTCTCGGTGACCGCCTGCTTTCAGGGAGTGAGTCGAGCCAAGGAGGCCGCGGCCATCGCTCAGCGTCATCCCGGGGCCGCCATCATGGTCCAAGTCGAGTTGACGGGGCTGGCGGATCGAAATGGCTGCCCGCCCGAGGGAGTGGCGACCCTGGTGGCGGAGGCTCGCCGGATGGAGCTCGACGTGGTGGGGCTCATGACGGTCGCCCCGATCGAGCCTGCGGCGGCGAGGAAGGCGTTCCGCACCACCAGTGCGATGGCGGACGACCTTGGGCTCCAAGAGCGCTCGATGGGGATGACCGATGACCTCGAGGTGGCGATCGAAGAGGGGTCGACGATGGTTCGCATCGGCCGGGCCCTGTTTGGGGCACGCCCACCTCGAACCTGACCCTCAGGCCGAGGTTCGCCTAGAGTGGTGCAGAAGTAAACCACCCCCGAAGGTCGAGGGTGCGTTCCCAGAGCAGAAGAGACGAGGCGGCGCCCATGGCTGGAAGCGTTCGCAAGATCATGGCCTACCTAGGCCTGGTTGACGACGAGTACGACGATTACGACGAGCTCTCTGAGCGGAGCCGTCCGACGAGGTCACCGCGCCCGACGCGCCAAGATCCTCGTGACGACGCCCAGTACGACGACTATGACCGCCAGGAGCGGTACTCAACGCGGCCGCCCGAGCGCCCGAGCCGACCTGAGCGCGACCAGCAGGCAGCGTCCATCAGTCGTATCCGTCCGGTGACCCAGGACGGGACGCCTTCGGAAGGGCCGGGCCGAGGCCCCGTGCAGCCGCAGCGGCCCGCACCTGCCCCCATGGCCAGCGCCATGGTCTCGGTCGTTGCACCGCAGCACTTCTCTGATGCCAAGGAGATCGGTGACCACATCCGACAGAACAACCCGGTCATCGTCAACCTGCAGCAGGCCGATCGGGACCTGCAGCGCCGGATGATCGACTTCTGCAGCGGCATCGCCTACGCCCTCGGGTGCGAGATGGAGCGCGTCGCCGACCAGGTGTTCTTGCTGACACCGACGAACGTCACGATCTCTGACGAGGAGAGGGCACGCCTCCAGGCGCGCGGCTTCAACCGCGGCTGACGTCGTGAACATCTTCCACCTGCTCGCCTACCTGGTCGAGCTCTACATGCTCCTGCTCATCGCACGAGCCCTTCTGAGCTGGTTCTCGGCATCGGGCAACCCGACCCTCGATTCGATCAACAAGGCGCTCTACGCCGTCACTGAGCCGGTGCTGCGTCCGATCCGCAAGGTGATCCCCCCGGTGCGGATCGGGGGCACCTACGTCGACCTGTCGATCCTGGTCGTCTTCGTGGTCATCCAGTTCGTCCTGCTGCCCCTGCTGGCCTAGGCGTCCACCGCCTTGAGGAGGGCGATTGGTACCATGGCCATCTATGGATAACGCCTCGCTCCCAAAGTCGGCCATCGAAACCCTGCGGACGGTCGAGTTCCGTCTCGGCTTGCGCGGCTACGACGTCGATGAGGTCGATGACTACCTCGAGAAGGTCGCCGTCGAGGCAGACGCCATGCAAGAGCAGCTGCGCCAGACCACAGAGCGCCTCCGTCAAGCTGCAGAGCGGATCGCCCAGCTCGAGGCCGCCAAGGCCGAAGCCCCTGCACCGCTGGAGATCATCGAGCCTGAGCCGGTCGTCGCCGCGGCCGCCGTCGATGCGGCGACCACTGACTCGTTGCAGCGAACCCTCGAGATGGCACAGCGCTTCGTCGATCAGACCAAGCGAGAGTCCGAGGAGGAGGCAGCCCGCGTGGTCGGGGAGGCTCAGACCCGCGCCGACGAGCTCCGGGCCGACGCCGAGCGTCGCTACCGCGACGATCTCTCGCGCCTCGAAGGGCTCAAGTCGAAGCTCACCAGCGACGTGGAGTCGATGGCTCGGCAGCTCGAGGCCGAGCGCACTCGTCTGCGTGGCTCGCTCAGCGAGATGATCACGTGGATCGAGGACAACGTCCAGCCCGGCGCGGCCATCCTCGCCTTGCGTCAAGCTGGCGGCTCCTCAGAGACGACCGTTGCGAGCGAGCCCGCCGACGTCGACCGGACCAACCGGGTCGACTGAATCGATCGGCGCTCGCCCTGTCACCGCAGCTGGCTGCGGATGGTAGGGTCCTGCGCTCATGCGGGTCCCTCGAAGGCGGGGGACGCCTGAGGAGGAGTCGATGACGCCGTCACCAGCAAAGAAGAAGGCTACCCCTGCCAAGAAGGCCGCGCCGGCCAAGAAGACGGTGACGAAGAAGGCTCCTGCCAAGAAGGTGGCGGCGCCCGCCACGAAGGCCCCCGCGAAGAAGACGGCCCCTGCCAAGAAGGCTGCCCCCACCAAGAAGGCCGCGCCGTCCAAGAAGGCTCCCGCTACGAAGGCCGCTGCGCCGGCGAAGAAGGCCGCCCCGGCAACGAAGACTGTGGCCACAAAGGCTCCTGCCAAGAAGGTGGCGGCGCCCGCCACGAAGGCCCCGGCGAAGAAGGCGGCCCCCGCTGGACCGCCGCCGGCACCGAAGGTGAGCCCCTACGCCAGCGACACCAAGTTCATCGCCAAGATCTCAGATCTCATCGCCGAAGAGCGGGCCGAGAAGGTTGCGCAGCGAGCAGAGCTGCTGGCCGAGGCGGCGGAGATCATCTCCGAGACGGGCCCTCGCGAGGTCCAGTTCGACGACGAGTCGGGCGAGGGCTCAGGCAGCGCCGTCGATCGTGAGTTCACCTTGGGGCTGGCAGAGACGCTCCTCGAGGAGATCTTCGAGCTCGATGAGGCCAAGCGTCGGATCAAGCAGAAGCGCTACGGGATCTGCGAGCGCTGCCACAAGCCCATCCCGAAGATGCGCCTCGAGGCGATCCCCTACGCCCGGCTCGACCGGGATTGCTCGAACCCCCCGGTGGGCGCACGCTTTTGAGCATCCCGGCGCCCTCCACCCGGCGTCGTGCACGTGGGTGGTGGTTGGCCTTGGCCGTCGCGGCAATGGTCGTGGTGGTCGATCAGGTGACGAAGTCGATTGCGCTGGCGCACGTCGACACCAGCCCGACGCACGTCCTCGGGCCGTTCGGTCTTTCCCTCACCTACAACACGGGCTCGGCCTTCTCGTTGTTCCAGGGGGCGTCTGGGGCACTGGCGCTGGTGGACGTGGCCCTCATTGTCGTCCTCGCCGTCATCGGCGTACGAAGCCGTCAGCGAGGGGTGCAGGTTGGCGTGGGCCTCATGCTCGGGGGCGCGCTCGGCAACCTCGCTGACCGTCTTGTGCGGGGGAGGAGAGGAGTCGTCGACTTCATCACCTTGTCGCACTGGCCCACCTTCAACGCCGCCGACGCCGCCATCACCATCGGTGCCATCGTGGTGGCCGTGACCTTGCTGGTCGACATGCGTCGAACCGGTCGAACAGAGGAGTCCGAATGAACGAGACCCCGCCCCTTCCCGCCGAGGAAGAGGGTGAGCACCTCGACGTGATGGTGCCCGCCCTGATGGCCGGCATGCGCGTCGACCGGGCGCTCTCGATGCTCACGAGCTGCTCGCGCTCGGAGGCGGTGGCGGTGATCGAGAGCGGCGTGGTGCTGCTCGACGGGACCGTCGTCACGAAAGCCTCGCTCCCCTTGAAGGAGGGTGGCCACCTTGAGGCGGTGATGCCACTGCCGCCGGACGGCTCGGTGGCTCCGGAGCCTGACGTCGTCTTGACCCTGGTCTTCGAGGACGATGATCTCGTCATCATCAACAAGCCCTTCGACATGGTCGTCCACCCTGGGGCGGGCAACAAGACTGGGACCTTGGTGGCGGGACTCGTGGCCCGGTTCCCTGAGGTGGCGGCGCTGCCCGAGGCGGGCTTCAGCGAGGTCGGACGACCCGGCATCGTCCATCGCCTGGACAAGGGAACGTCGGGCCTCTTGGTGGCGGCCCGGACACCGCTGGCCTTCACTTCCTTGACGACGCAGCTCTTCGAGCACCTGGTCGAGCGGCGCTACGTCGGTGTGGTTGAGGGTCATGTCGAGTCGAACCGAGGCATCGTGGACGCGCCGATCGGTCGGTCGATCAACACCCCGACACGCATGGCCGTCCGGCCGGATGGCAAGGAGGCCCTCACGCGCTACGAGGTCCTCGCTCATCTCCAAGGCCCAGACCGAACGGTCGTGGGCCTCACCCTCGAGACGGGAAGGACGCACCAGATCCGGGTGCACATGGCCGCCATCGGGCATCCGGTGGTCAACGACCCTCGCTACGGCCAGCGCAACGAGCGCCGACTCGATCCCGACCGGCTGGCACTCCACGCGGGTCGGCTGACCTTCAGTCACCCGCGCACGGGCGAGACCGTGGTTGCGGTCGCCGCGTGGCCGAGTGAGCTGTCGGTTTTGGGTGGTGCCGCCGAGGCGGCATCATGGATCGCTCGAGGCGACTGAGGGCGGCTCAGACCTCGGCGTGGAGCGCCAACACGGCGTCATCGCCCTGGAGGGCGGCCAGGCCCTCCACTTCGGCCCGTCGCACCCGACGGACGCCGACACCGAGCGCATCGGCGGTGGCCTGCAGGGAGGTAGGGGTCGAACCATCGAGGCCGAAGCGTCGAGTGAGGACCTCTCGCTGGAGCTCAGGGAGCGATTCGACTGCGAGGCGCAGCCGGTCATCGCTGATCTGCTGCTCCACGTCGGCTACCCAGTCAGTCCCGTCCGGGGCCACGAGATCTCCGAGCACGGTCGCCGAGTCTGAGGTTGCAGGCTGATCGAGGCTGGCGGTTACGCCAGCGATGCCCTCGAGGTTCCGTCGGGCCTCCAGGCTCATGCCGGTGGCCTCGGTCAGCTCGGCATCGGTCGGCGGACGACCAAGGAGGCCGACGAGCTCGGCCGTGGCGGCCTCGACGCGCTGGAGCTGCTCTCCGACTTCAAGCGGGATCCTGATCGTGCGACCGTGCTGCTGCACGGCACGCTGGAGCGCCTGGCGGATCCACCACGTGGCGTACGTCGAGAACTTGAACCCTCGCTCCCAGTCGAACTTCTCGACGGCACGGAGGAGGCCGAAGGTTCCCTCTTGGACGAGGTCGACGAGCTCGACCCCGCGATCTTGGTAGCGACGGGCCCAGTGCAGCACGAGCCGCAGGTTGGCCGCCACCATCTGCTGCTTCGCCTCGTCATCGCCTGCGGCGACTCGCTTGGCCAGCTCGACCTGCTCGTCGTAGTTGGGCATGGGGTACCGATCGAGGTCACGCAGCAGCAGCCCGAGGCTGTCTGCCATGGAGCCTGTGGAACGCCGGGGGTTGCTCATTGTTGCTCCTTGTCGTGTCACGGTCATCACCAGAGGTGGTGCGCTGTCTGCCTTGCACACGCATCTCGTGTGTCACTCAGTGAACAGTCGTTTCTTGTTCACGTTGCATAACCAATCTGCTGCAAAGTGTATTCCCAGAGTTGGATGATTTCTGAGAATTCTGAGTGAGGGGGACGCGACCGCTCAGGAAGCGGGCGTTGCAGCAGTGCCGAGCGAGCGAAGTGCCATGTCGGCGAGAGAGAGCGACTGGAGCTGTGTGCGGATCTGCTCGCCCACCTCGGCCCAGACGCCAAGCAAGATGCACTGCCCCTCGTGGTCGCAGGCCCCGTCCTCGTGCGGCTCTCCAAAGTCGCCCGCCACAATGGGGCCGTCGACAGCAGAGATGATCTGCGCCAGCGAGATCTCGCTGGGGTCGCGGGCGAGTACATAGCCGCCACCGACGCCGCGCTTGGATCGAACGAGGCCTGCACCCTTGAGCGCCAGCAGGATCTGCTCAAGGTAGGGCTGGGGGAGACCGGTCCGCTCGGCGATGTCGCGGACCGAGGTGGGGGTCTGGGTGGCGCCATGGAGCGTCAGCGACAAGAGCGCTCTGCTGGCGTAGTCACCACGGGTCGACACCTTCACGCCCCCAATGCTACTCCGGGGTGGTCCCTGATGACCCTCTCGTAGGATGCGGTCCTGTGGTCCCGGCTTCCCTCCTCCCCGATTATCAGGATCGCTGCCTGACCAACGTGCTTGGAGCGATCGTGGCGCCACCGCGGCACCTCGATGCTCCGCTGGCGGATCTTCGCTCGGCCATCGCGGGCGCCGCCAAGGTGGTGATGGTGGTCCTCGACGGCCTTGGTGACCTCCAGCTGGTCGACCGGGCATCTCTGGCCCCGACCATCCATGCGGGCCGCCTCGAGCCCATCACGTCGGTCGCGCCGACCACCACGGCTGCCGCCTTGACCAGCATGACCACCGGCATGGCGCCTGGACAGCACGGGATCGTGGGCTATCGCTTCGCCATGGGTCCGTCGATCCTCCAGGCCCTGCGGTGGAGCGTGGAGGATCGAGACGCCCAGCGCGCCCTGCCCCCTGAGCGCGTGCAGCGCTCGACGCCCCAGCTGCGGCACCGAGGACGAGGCATCCCCTACGTGGCCAAGAAGCAGTTCGCCACCTCCGGGTTCACCAAGGCGCACCTTCGGGGTGCGGAGTATGTCGGCGTCGATGACGTCAATGCCATGTCCGCGGCCGTGGCGGCCGCGCTCGACGAGGCCCCCGTCGTGCTCTGCTACCACGACGCCATCGACAAGGTCGCTCACGCCGAGGGCCTCGGTGATGCCTACGAGGCTGCCATCGCCCGCGCCGAGCAGCTGATCGTCGACCTTCGTCGGCAGGTCAGCGACGATACGGCGATCGTCATCACCTCCGACCACGGGCAGGTCGACGTCGGGGCGACGACCGTCGAGCTTCCTCGTCGCGTGACCTCGATGGTCGATCGCATGAGCGGGGAGGGGCGCTTTCGATGGCTCCACGTGCCGGTGGGCGATCGAGCGGATGCGATCGAGCTCCTCGACGAGGTCCGCGTCACCTGCTGGGTGATGTCTCGCCGGGAGGTGATCGCCTCGGGGATGCTCGGTGAGGTGGATGACGAGGTGGCCGAACGCCTTGGCGACGTCGCCGTCATCCCATTCGTCGATGCCTTCGTCCCCGATCCCGCCGAACCAAACGAGGTACGGATGAAGAGCCGACACGGCTCGCTGACGCCCGCGGAGATGTACGTCCCGCTCTCGGTCTGCTGAGCCTCCCTCGCACGCCCTCGCCGTGCGAGGTGGCATCATCGATCCATGATCGACGATGCCACCACGAGTGAGACCACTGCCGCCCTGGCGCCCGACGAGGTGTTCTCTCCCTCGGGAGACGAGGGGGCCGAAGACCAGGAGGCACGCAGCGCAGAGCTGATCGAGCAGCCAGCAAAGGTGATGCGAATCGGCACCATGGTCAAGCAGCTCTTGGATGAGGTGCGAGCCGCTCCGCTCGACGAAGCTGGGCGGGCACGGCTCAAGGAGATCTACGAGACCTCGGTGTCCGAGCTGGCCACGGGGCTCTCGCCGGACCTCAAGGAAGAGCTCGAGAAGATGGCGCCACCCTTCGGCGATGCCACGCCGTCGAGCTCGGAGCTCCGAGTTGCCCAAGCACAGCTGGTGGGGTGGCTCGAGGGGCTCTTTCACGGGATCCAGGCCGCGTTGATGGCGCAGCAGATGGCGGCGCGCGCACAGCTCGACCAGATGCGCCAGCAAGGGCTCCCGGAGGCGGAGCCCGGCTCTGGCATGCGCCCGGGGACCTACCTCTAGGCCTTCGGCGCGTGCCGTTGCGCCGCGCTATCTTCGAGGTCACACCGATGTAGTTCGCTGCGGCGCCGTCGAGCACCCAGTGGAGGAAGGCCCCGAGTGCCAGAGAAGTCCTTTACCCACCTGCACACCCACACCGAGTACTCGATGCTCGATGGAGCGGCGCGAATCGGGGACCTGGTCAAAGCCGCAGCCCAAGACGGGCAGCCTGCGCTCGGGATCACCGATCACGGGAACATGTACGGCGTCCTGGACTTCTACAAGGCCTGCAAGGCGAATGGCATCAACCCGATCATTGGGACCGAGGCCTACATGGCGGCCGAGAGCCGACACGAGCGCCCCGTGCGGCGGGGGCACGTCGACGATGGCGGCGGTGACACGGATGGGGGCAACAAGCTCTACTACCACCTGACGCTCTTGGCCGAGACGACGCAGGGCTACAAGAACCTGCTCAAGCTGTCCTCAGCGGCCTACCTCGAGGGGTACTACTACAAGCCTCGTCTCGACTGGGAGCTCCTCGAGGCGCACCATGACGGGCTGATCGCCACCACCGGGTGCCTCGGTGGCGTCGTGCTCCAGGCACTCCTTGCAGGCGACGAGAAGCTGGCCCTCACCCGTGCGGCACGCCTCCAGGACATCTTCGGCAAGGACAACCTGTTCATCGAGCTCCAGGACCATGGCCTCAGCGAGCAGCGAGCGACCAATCCGAAGCTGATCGAGATCGCCTCAAAGATCGGCGCACCGCTGCTGGCCACCAACGACAGCCACTACACCCACCGTGCTGATCACGAGGCCCACGACGCGCTCTTGTGCGTCCAGACGGGCGCCAAGCTCTCCGACACCAATCGGTTCCGGTTCGAGGGTACGGAGCACTACTTGAAGTCGGCCGCCGAGATGCGGCACCTGTTCAAGGATCATGAGAGTGCGTGCGACTCGACCTTGTTGATCGCTGAGCGAGCCAACGTCGAGCTCGAGCTTGGCAAGCCCAGCCTTCCAGAGTTCCCCGTCCCTGATGAGATCACGGGGGACACCTATGAGGAGCGGGCAGCCAAGTACCTGCGTCAGCTCTCGTACGAGGGGGCGAGGCGGCGCTATGGCGACTCGCTTGGTCCCGAGGTGGTCGAGCGGCTGGACTACGAGCTGGGTGTGATCGCCGACATGGGGTTCCCGGCCTACTTCCTCGTCGTGTGGGACCTCATCCGCTACGCCGCCGAGGCCGGAATTCGAGTCGGTCCGGGCCGAGGGTCGGCCGCAGGGTGCTGCGTCGCCTACTGCCTGGGCATTGTGGACCTGGACCCGATCAAGTACGACCTGCTCTTCGAGCGGTTCTTGAACCCGGGCCGCAAGCAGATGCCCGACATCGACATGGACTTCGATGAGCGCTACCGCGGCGACATGATCAAGTACGCCGCCGAGCGCTACGGCTCGGACCGAGTGGCGCAGATCGTCACCTTCTCGACCATCAAGGCCCGAGCGGCCGTGCGAGATGCGGCTCGTGTCCTCGACTACTCCTACAACGATGGCGACCGCGTCGCCAAAGCCATGCCACCCCTGGTCATGGGCCGAGACACGCCATTGGCTGCGTGCCTCGAGAAGACCGCTGGCTTCGAAGACGGCTTCGTCGCCGCGCAAGAGCTGCGTGACATGTACGAGAACGATGACATCGCCCATCGGATCATCGATGTGGCCACCGGGCTCGAGGGCCTCCGGCGCGGCGACGGCATCCACGCCGCCGCCGTGGTGATCTCGCGCGACCCGCTGACTGAGTACCTCCCCATCCAGCGCAAGCCCGATGCCTCCGGCAGCATCGAGAACGCTCCCATTGTCACCCAGTACGAGATGCACGGCGTCGAAGAGCTGGGGCTGCTCAAGATGGACTTCCTGGGCCTTCGCAACCTCTCGGTCATCGAGCGCTGCCTCGACCTGATCGAGGAGGGAACCGGCGAGCGGCCCGACATCGATCACGTCGACCTCCATGACGAAGAGGTCTTCGCCATGCTCCGGCGCGGTGAGTCGATCGGGGTGTTCCAGCTCGAGGGTCGCCCGATGCGAGCGCTGATGCGCTCGTTGGCACCCACCAGCTTCGATGACGTGGCTGCCTTGGTGGCGCTCTATCGGCCAGGACCCATGGCGGCCAACATGCACAACGACTACGCCGACCGAAAGAACGGTCGCAAGGCCATCACGTACCAGCACGACGACCTCGAGCCGCTGCTCAAGGACACGCAGGGATTGATGATCTACCAAGAGTCGGTCATGCGTGTCGCCCAGAAGTTCGCGGGCTACTCGCTCGAAGAGGCCGACAACCTGCGCAAGGCGTGCGGCAAGAAGGACCGGGTGCTGATTGCGGCCGAGCGTGAGAAGTTCGTGGCGGGGTGCGTCGCCACTGGCTACGGCGATGAGCTCGGCACGAAGCTGTTCGACGTCATCGAGCCCTTCGCCGACTACGCGTTCAACAAGAGCCACTCCTATGGCTACGGGTTGGTGGCCTACCAGACGGCGTGGCTCAAGGCGCACTACCCGGTCGAGTACATGGCGGCGCTCCTCACCAGCGTGAAGGATGACAAGGACAAGACGGCGGTCTACCTCGGCGAGTGTCGATCGATGGGCATCGAGGTCCTCGTCCCCGACGTCAACCGATCGCGAGCCGAGTTCACGCCACGCCGGGATGGCTCCGAGTCACCTGCCATCCTCTTCGGCCTGGCGGCGGTCAGGAACGTGGGAGAGAGCCTGGTGGAGCGAATCGTCGTTGAGCGGACCGAGAGCGGCGACTTCGAGGACTTCTACGACTTCACCAGGCGAGTCGACACGATGGTCCTGAACCGCCGGACCATCGAATCGTTGATCAAGGCAGGTTCGTTCGACTCACTCGAGCACCCCCGTCAGGGCTTGGCGCTGGTGGCCGACGAGATCATCGATCGGACGATCGAGCGGCGAAAGGAGCATGACGTCGGCATCTCGACGCTGTTCGCCGCAGCGGCCGAGCAATCAGGCGACGAGCAGGCCACATGGGAGGGGACGGCGGTGCCGATCCCCGACCGGGAGTTCGACAAGGCTCCTCGGCTCGCCTTTGAGAAGGAGATGCTCGGGCTGTACGTCTCCGATCACCCATTGATGGGTCTCGAGCGGGCCCTGAGCCGCCACACCGACACCACGGTGAGCGAGCTCAAGGAGATGGCGGAGGCGCCGGGAGGTCCCGAGTCGGCCATGCGCTCCGTCGGTGGCGTCGTCACCGAGCTGCGGACCAACTACACCAAGAAGGGCGAGCTGATGGCTCGCTTCATGCTCGAAGATCTCCAGACCTCGATGGAGGTCTTCGTCTTCCCGAAGACGATGGCGGCGTGCGGCGCCCTGCTCGAGAACGATGCGATCGTCGTCGTACGAGGTCGGGTCGACACCCGTGACGACGCGCCCAAGATCACCGCCATGGAGATCTCGCGGCCCTCGATCGCCGCAGCCGGGACGGCTGAGATCCGGCTGTCGCTTCCGCTCGGAGCGCTGACCGATGCCACCGTGGCGGAGCTCAAAGGCATCTTGGCGGAGCACCCCGGCGATTGTCCCGTCTTGCTGCACGTCGGCGAGAAGGTGCTTCGGCTCCCACCGGAGTTCAACGTGGACTCTCGTCACGTGGTCGGAGAGCTACGCCGGCTCCTCGGCCCGACGGCGATCCTGGCCGCCTGAGGCCCTCGATTTCAGCGAGCCTCAGATCGGTCGTAGACTGTCCTCCATGGCTATGGAGGTAGTGACGAAAGATACGACCGCGATCTCGGATGCCGAGCTCGCCGAGATGGCAGATCTCTGCGCGGAGCGGGAGCCTCGTTTCGATATCGGGTACCTGTCGAAGGTCCGCGAGGAGTGGGTGCTGATCTCGACCGCTCGTGAGGGGAACAAGCTGCGGGGCTACTCGTTCTCGACGCTCGAGCGCATCGGAGGGACGCCGTGCCTGCTCGTCGGGCTGGGGCTCATCGACCGCAACTCGAAGTCGGAGCAGGCACTCAAGGCCATCCTGGCGGACCAGTTCCGACGTGCGCTCCTCGCCTTCCCCGACGAGGACGTGCTCTTGGGCACCCGCCTTCTGACGAAGGATGGATATCGCGCCTTCCAGGGACTCGACGACATCGTGCCGCGAGCCGGGCACAAGCCGAGTGGCGAGGAGCGGGCCTGGGCCCGCCGCCTGGCCAAGCGGTTCGGCAACGAGAAGGGCCTCGACGACCGCACGTTCATCATCGCGCCGCTCGACACCGACCCGGTGGGGGGCCTCGACGTGATCGCGCCCAAGGCCAAGTTGCCTGACGGCGTGGAAGAGTTCTTCATCAGCGTCTCCGCCGACGAGGGCCACCGGCTCGTCGTGTGCGGCTGGGCGATGGCCGAAGATCTCGCTGCGGGACGCCTCAGCCGCTGAGCTGACGGGCGGCGGTCGTCGTCGCCTTCGGTCCGTGTGCTCATGCCTTCTTCGCTTGACCTCGGTCCGTTGATCGACGCGCACAATCGGGTCGATGACCGAGTGAGGGTCGCACCGTGAGCGTCGTGCTGGCAGGTCTGGTGACCGGCTTCTCGCTCTTGGTGGCCATCGGGGCTCAGAACGCCTATCTGCTCCGGCTTGGGTTGAGCCGATGGCACGTCGGCATGGCAGTGACGATCTGCGCCTCGGCCGACGTCGTGCTCATCTGCTTGGGCGTCGGTGGCATCGGTGGCGTGATCCGCACCGTGCCTGCTGCCTTGACCGTCCTGCGGTGGGTGGGCGTGGCGTACCTCGTGGGCTACGCCCTCTTCTCGTTCTGGCGGGCTCGCCGACCCGAG
>Ga0164296_1003524_pt1 | contig 14708 bp, 13 predicted proteins | sample GEODES057metaG_FD_113533 | JGI IMG/M metagenome (GOLD analysis project Ga0164296, IMG submission 113533) | Dystrophic lake water microbial communities from Trout Bog Lake, Wisconsin, USA - GEODES057 metaG | ecosystem: Environmental > Aquatic > Freshwater > Lake | place: USA: Trout Bog Lake... | reverse complement strand
TGCTCTGGCGTATTGGTGCCAGCGCTTCAATGAACGCACCGTGTTGGTTTGTGTTGTCAACGTTCTGTAGATAGATGCGCCCAGTATCCTTGCGCTCCTGCATGAAGCTGCTGAAAAGATCAATGGCCTTGACGGTCTTCTTGCGCAGCTTCTTGTTGCGCTCGGCTGCTTCGTATATGGTGCGGAACTTGTCCTGGTCAGCAAAGAAAGCATCATAGAGGCCTGGCACATCGCTTGGCGAGAACAGGGTGATGTCGCCACCTTGGATCAGTCGCTCATAGAACAGCTTGCTGAACTGCACGCCATAATCCAGGTGGCGTATGCGATTGTCCTCTGTACCACGATTGTTTTTCAGCACCAGTAGATCTTCAACTTCCAGATGCCAGATCGGATAGTACAGAGTCGCTGCCCCGTTGCGCACACCACCCTGGGAGCAAGACCTAGTGGCTGCTTGGAACAGCTTGAAGAATGGTACCACGCCAGTGTGGCTGGCATCGCCGTTGCGAATAGGTGAACCTATGGCACGTATGCGTCCTGCACCAATGCCAATGCCTGCCTTCTGGCTAACATACTTCACGATGCTGCTGGCAGTTGCGTTGATGCTGTCGAGGCTGTCATCAGTCTCGATCAAAACGCAAGACGAGAATTGGCGCTGCGGTGTGCGCACGCCCGCCATGATTGGTGTTGGTAGGCTGATGTCGTGCCTGCTGATGGCATCATAATAGTCATGTATCACGTTCAATCTGGAGAGCTTATCATGGCGAATGAACAGCGTGGCTGCCATTAGCGCATAGGCCATCTGCGGAGTTTCCTTGATCTCGCCAGTGACGCGATTCTGTACCAGATACTTGCCGCGCATCTGCTCCATGGCCACGTATGTGAGGCTGGCATCGCGCTCGTGATCGATGAAGCGATTGATCTGATCCCATTCGGCTTCGGTGTATTCTTCCAGCAGCTGGCGATCGTAGAATCCTTCACCCACATTTTTCTTGACCAAATCGAGGATGTGCCAAGGCTTGTAATCACCATAGACTTCCTTGCGCAGATGGTAATTGACAAGACGTCCGGCCACATACTGATAGTTCGGAGTTTCTTCGGAGATGAGATCGGCAGCTGCCTTGATCAGCGTTTCCTGCACGTCCTGTGTCTTGATACCGCTATAGAACTGTATCTGGCTCTTGATCTCAACTTCGCTAGCACTTACGCCAGTGATGCCTTCAGTTGCCCAGAACACTACTTTGTGCATTTTCTCTAGATCTAGTGGCTCCTTCCTCCCGTCTCGTTTGGTTACAAATATGTCGTTTTTGGTGGTGGTAGCCATGATCATCTCTTTCATTCCCTGCTATTGTATGGTGGACTATTGCTTTCAGCAACAGGTATATTTAACGCTCATCTTGGTTTATGGCAGTGCCAAGAAAACGCCAAAAACCGCTTATTTTCTTGGAAAAATAAATCTAATTTGGCATATTTTTGACAAAAATCTTAATTGGTCTTTGCATGATTGACCAGCTATTTCGCCAACATAGGAATTTGAAATCTATAAGGTATAATTTCGTATCAGGCCATTTGTGTCTGAATTGGCTCTGCTGAAATTTCCTTGATATAGCGTTTTTGCAAATCATACTTGTACATATGCATAACACGCACATCTTGTAATTCTGTCAGATGACACACTTTGTCTCGATCGTATCCAATCACTAATTGATTATCCACAATGCAAACCAAACCTTCCCAATATTGGCTGGGTTGCCGTATCATAGCTAATTGCAATCTATCAGGGGTAAAGTGTTTATTATCACACAGCAATAATGTATAGAACATACCAAGACTGAGGCTATTTCTATCAAACATTTTGTTCTCTAACAGCATCCATGCATCAGGCCATTGCTGCGGGGCCAAATAGTCTAGATAAGGTTTGCCAGTCGGAGCTTGGTTCCAAAAAGCAGAAACGGTTTGTAACTGGGTAAGCAGTGTTGGGATATTGCTCACCGATACTCGGAGATCCTTCCACTGCTGTCTCAGTTGTTGGGGATGCAATAAGAATGGATTATGCATTAACCTATGAGAAATTTAAGATTGCCATATTGTCTGGATATAGTTCATAGTACCAGTCGTGCTACCTGTGCTACTGTAGTATATTTGGATCACGCTGCTCACCACACCTACTGAAAACAGTACGTTTGCATCGGAGTTCAATTGCACGCTGCTATCACTTAACTCTGCAGTGATGCCATCAGATGTTATGGTAAGCGTGCCGGATCTACGATAGGTGTCTAGAACGATGCTGTACTTTATCTCGCCAAAAAAGCTGGTTATTCCTGAGATACTGTAAGCTATACCGGTAAATGAATCGGTCTGGCCGTGCAGCAGCGAAATAACGATAGGCGTGGGTTTGTTAGTTACCAAACCTGTCTGTTGGGCATCAAATATCAAATTTGAACCAGGATTACCATTGTGTATTCTGTAGGTGCTGGTTGCAGCGCTAAACACATCTCCGATGCTTGAGCATGCCTGAGTGAGGGAATCCCAATATATAGCAGGAACACTCGCAGTTGTACCGACATTCGTATATTGGTTATTCATGCTGGTTACACCAACATTCTGCGTGCTTACATAAAGACCATAGCTGCTTATATCTCTGAATTCGCTGGTGCTGATCTGGACATTACTTGGCCCAGTTGCACCGCCAAGCAAAGAAATACCACGGTAACAGCTGGTCATCTGTGACCCTGTTACGTTGATTCTCAAGATTGGGTCGCTTGTGACTATGGCATTGCTGCAATTCTTAATATTCACACTTGTAAGCGCAATGTCGGACGTGGTTATAGCACTTCCAAGGCTTTCTATGAGGACCCCAGGTGATGCACTACTGGGAGAATTACCGGCTGTCCATGCGCCAACAATTTCTACCCCAGTGAAAGTTACTCCGTTGCAACGTTGCAGGGCAATAACTGAATTGTTTGGATCGCTACTGCCGTCCACGTTCATGCTTCTAACATTGATGCTTGCGGGCAAGATTGCCCCATTAGTGCCAATGTTTGTCCCAGTCTGTCCAAGGCTATCAGCAGTAACAAAAACTGGGCCAACTGATCCACTCATCAGTGCAATGTTGGTTCTGTTCACGCCTTCGCCGCTGAGAGTGATATAAGGCAATAATTTGATGGTGCTAGAAACCGCATATGTTCCAGCTGGAAAGTTAATCACATTACGGCTTTGATACAAAGCAGCTTGGGTATTAGAAATGCGAGCCCATTCATCATTGATAGCAGCCTGTATAGCAGCAGTGTCATCGGTAATTCCGTCGCCAACTGCGCCATAGTCCTTCACATTTAACGTGTCATCCAATATGCTAGATAGAGTCCTGGATACTGTGCCGTTTGCAGATACACCCGTGTCGCCCTGATAGGTATGTGTGATGATCTCATCATTTGGGCTCCATTGTGTTAGTATCTGGCTGTTGCCGGTATAAGTGTTCCCATTACCAATAAACAGCTGTCGCGTATCAAGGCACCATCCAAACTCGGCTTCGTTTAGATTGGCAGGTAAATCAGCACGCAAGCCTCTGCGTTGCTGCAAGCGACTGATTGAAACTATTGCCATCTAGGGGTTATCTCCGATCAACAGAGATATTTATCGCTGGTGTATCACAGATCGTTGTCCATGTCCCATTGATGCCTGTGATCAGGTACCTTGGCTATCTCAGCCGATATGTAATCCACTCTGTGTCCAAAATATAATTTTGAACACTGTCCAAATACATATGTGTTTGGTGCTTGCACTGATATGCTGTTGACGAAATCGCAAAGTCGGTCGTTTAGATTGTTCAGACCATACTGTATGATGTTTTGCCTAAAAAAGAATATGTTGTTGATCCATATCAAATGAGTCTTTTTTGGCTCAAGATAGCGCAATAGTTTCTGGTGTTCCGTGACCAAATTGCAGTAATGATATCTATGCATCAATCCTTGAAAGATTTTCCATTGTGCTATCATGTGTTCACGACTATCAAAGAATTCCAGTAGTTCTAGTTCTTGGCGATCACTGGCCTCCTTGACCGATTCATGAGATAGCTTGTTTCCCCAACAGTAAATTTCCTCAATCTCGTACCGTCTATCGTAATCTCGCATGAAACCATACAAATCAAAACCTTGCCAATGCCCATGTATGTGTCGCCACACTGACAGAGATCTCTGATTATAGTCGTACGTGTGAATGCGACAGTGCGGCGATGCTCCTCGTGTGTGCCATTCAATAAAGCTCTTGAAACCACTAGCTGAGGTCCATATGCTGTCTGGTTGCTGCTCTTGTTGCGATGGCCACCAAAGTAAACCAGTATTGAAAAGAAACACTGGTGAATTGGCACGCGTCAATCTATCTCTGAGCCATTCAACAAATTCACCCTGAGATTGATTTTCAAAAGTGTCAGTCACTGCTAAACGGTTGGCCCGCACCTGCGCCACTGCCGACACTAGCTTTTGGTTATTGTCGTCGGGGTAGATATAGAACTTTTGTTTGCGTATATCTATCGGGATGTTGACCACACGCAAACCATGAGCCAATGATGATGAAATTATGTTCCATCCAAATTTTGGTTTATCTACAATTAGAGGTTTGCCATCAATTGGTTCTAGCCAAATGGGCGTGTAGTCATCGTGGATATTTTCTTGGCTTTGTTGATAGGGTTTCAGTTTTTTTGATACGTTTTCACGGTATCCTATCTGCGGACGCCCGCAATTTTTCCATAAGTCGAGATTGATCGCAAAAGACTGTTCATGCAGATGTGCATATCCATCGTTAGGTCTTGCTAATATGTGACCTGATACCATCCAGGTGTCTCGGCAATGCTCGTGCCAACGAGTATCAAGAGCATAATTTCTACGTATGCCTGTGCCACTTGCATACACTACTGCATGGGTAAAGTCAGTAGAATCTGCCATATAATCGAGTATTGCGTTACAGTCTTGGTGAACAAATGGAACTATGATGCTGTCTAATGCAAAATCCAAATCAACTAGAATTTCTTTGATACCCGACTCAAATAAATGCCTGCGGTTCCATATCGCATATCCAACCTTCACCCTTGGCATATTAGAAAACGAATCTCTCGTAATAATCAGCTACTTTCTGGCTCCACAACAATGTGCTTTCTTCGAACTCATGGCCGCTCCACACGAATTTTTGAAACTCGCATTCACGACTGACCATAAAGACCACGGTTGTCTCGATGTTAGTACCGTGTATGTTGTTGTGTGCCATGGCATAAGCTGCCAGCTGTAGTCTATAGTCTTCAACCCATTCGCGCTTCTTGGGCTTGATCGTGGTCTTGAAATCCATGATGGCAGGACGACCCATATACATACCAACCAAGTCGGTGGTACCAGCCCAGAGGTTCTCGTAGTAGAGATGGCTCTCAACACCCCATACCTCGTCAACATCTATCAAACCTTCTGCAATCACAGTGTCAGCCATGCGCTGTGCCATGAGCCTGCCATAGTTGTTGCCGCCAGGACGTGGCTCACCTAACACATATGCTTCCAGGTGCGCATGCATGGTAGTGCCCAACCCAGCTGATTCTTCTGTTATCTGCTTGGCCTTGTCCTCGCCGATGCGCTTTTTCCAAGCTATTAAATGTGTCATGTCCTTGGTCTTGCTGAGGATCGTAGTCACGCTTGCGGTTCTTGTTCCATCTGGCAATACATATTGCCTACCGGTTGGTGTATCTTGACGATCAAGTTTATTATACCTATATCTGTTGAGGTTTAGAATCATTTAATTTGCCTGCCTTATATTCGGATATACCTAATGCTTTTGATGCTGCTCTTATTGATTCATACAGTATGCCGTCTATTGTTATGGTCTTCCTATTAGGTGGAGGATATGATGAAAGTTTGGCTCGCTTTTGAGCTGCTTTATCTGCTCCAAGGATTTCAACCTCTGACTTACCTTTCCATGCTACCTTTGCCTTCTTGGCAGAATCACGCATCTTACATCGAGTTTCTTCTGAGATAACTTTGCCTTTATGAGTCTCACTTGATGCTTGTCTCATACGTTCTGTTACAGTTCTAGTTCCAGTATCATATGCCATCTTTAATGATTGCGCTCTTAATAATTTTTCAGACTCTGATTGTTTTCTACCAGTGTTGATTTTATTGCCTATCATTCGATCTCTGTACTTTTGTCTTCTTTCTACAGAGTATTCGTTGTGAGGCGGTCTGTTATCTTCACACAAGTTGGTTAATAAACCATTTACATCATATCGACGTCTACCATATCTCTTGATAAGCTTTGCCTCATAGTCATATGCGTCATCTTCATCATCAGTGTGGTATACATATTCTATATCAGGCAATAGACCTTCTGCTAATATTTGTCGTATCACATGATCCTTAAATGGATTTTCGGTATTTTTACCTTGCATATTTTTGTTCAAATGATCATATGCTCGCGTTCCCTGTCCTTTTCCGACATAGAATGGTAAATCTGTTCTAGGATCTTTCAAGACATAAACATAGTACATGACTACAAATCTCCGTCACTACTATATTTATTAAGACTAACCTTATATAATTAGATTTTATTGTATTATTTTGGACTTGCCGGCTACTGTCCTGCCCGTCCAGCTTCTTATATGTGTATATGGTGGGATTGAGTTTGACCATTGCTTCCTGCATCCATTTGATACAGTGTAGCCATCACTGATCTAAATGTCTAGCTAACTCTGGATGGTATTTGGCTATCATCATGTCTGCCAACAGTTCTGCGCGGGCAGCAGCCGCAGCTTGATCGCCTTGCTTCTTGATGTTCTTGAGACCTAATTTCACGTCTGGTTTCTCAGGCAACGCGTCTATCTCTTCGATAGTCATGTCGTGCGCTCTAGCCACCAAAGCCTGCACATGAGGTTTCTTGCTCTTTAGCAAGTATGCGTCTGGACCATGTATGGTGCTGCGCATCAGACTGGCCTGTTTTTGCTAAACATACCGTATGCTGAAGGACTGCCTGGTCCCTTGCTACGCAGATTGCCTATGGTACCCGGACGATATACTTGTCTAGTGGCAGCAACAGATGGTCTTACATCACTTCGTCTTTTTTCCCACTCTTTTCTTAGTTCGGCATAATTTGGTTGTCTTCTAATAGCTCTAAGTATGCTTGTTGGGTGCGCAATGTTATCAAAATGGATTGCGATATCTTTTGGACCCATACCCTGCCGATACATATCAATCATCTTTGCTAGATTTTCTGCCGAGATCTTATTAGATACCATCTGGCCAGGCACGGCACGCCTTCTTGCTATCTCATTCTGATATTCATTTCCTAGGTGTGTCTCTAGTTCGTGTACGATCAGGTTATTTGAGACACCGTATTTTCTGCCTATTTCTTTTACTGACAAACCTTGGACGAAATCATTTACGATTTCCGTTCGAGCAGATGCTGATAACTCTCTACCAGGTCTAGCAATCACCCTTGGCCTATCCGGGTAATATCTCGCCAAGAGTGTGTGCACGTTAGCCGGTTTCATTGACAAATACTGGCCAATTTCAGCCTGAGTTTTGCCTTCATCCCACAATAGCTTTACCAAATCAATTAGATCATCATCTAGCTTTTTTGTTCCATATTCTGTAATGAATTCATACGCTCGCATGGCATCACCACTGTACGTTCCATTGGAAAGTCCTATTGGTATTAGGGTTAGTCTGCTGTGTTATGGTGTAACCAAGATTCTGGAAGTAGTTGATTATGGTACCCATCTGATCCGCATACGGCCGCGTTAGATTAGGATCAAGCGCATTACCACCCTGTGCTACCAAATAGTAATCATAGCTAGCAGGATATCCAATCACGCTCATTGTACCAGCACCATAGCCAATTGTGGCAGTAGCTGTGGCAAGATTACCGTTTAGGTTTTGTGGTGCACTTATGGTTATGGTAGGTGCCGAGTCATACCCTTGCCCTTGGCTAGTAATAGCTATGGTGCTGATGCTGAATCCGATGATTGGTGTGCTGCTAGGTTGAGTTGGTTGCACAGTTTCGCCGGCTCCGGCGACGATGTTTACCTGCGGCGGGCTGCTGTAATCCTGTCCGCCATTGGTTACCACGACCTGTTCTATGCCAGTGCTGTACAAGCTCACGTTAGCTGTGGCTGCACCTGCAATGGTAACGTTTGGTATGCTGGTATAATTGACCCCTTGATTAGTAATTGTCAGCGACGATATAGGAGTTGGAGTGAGTTGAGCAGTGGCCGTGGCTCCGAAGCCATCTCCGGATATCTGCACCAATGGAGCTTCAACATAACCAATGCCGCCATTGGTAACTGTTACTGCAACCACAGAACCGCCCGAAATCACGGCTTGTGCCGTGGCACCTACGCCATATTGCGCACTTAAGGTCACAGTAGCATTGGTATAACCACTTCCAGTGTTACCCACATTGACCGTGGCTACGCTGGTTACAGCCAGATTGGCTGTGGCAGTGGCCCCGCTGCCGCTGGTTATTATAACAGTTGGTGCCGCATCATAACCTGTACCTGGTGCAGATACCACTACATTGCTCACACTAGTGCCTTCCAACAGGGTATATGCACTAGCCCCAAATCCAATACCGTCAGATGGAGTGATGATTACAGTTGGCGGTTGTGTATAGCCGGTGCCACCAGACGATAGGAGTACAGAATTCAACCCTGCAGTAAGATTGAATGCTGCTGCCTGTCCAGAACCTCCATACACAGCATTGCCTTGCATGGTTGGCAAGATGCTGTATAAACCGCTGGTAGCCAGTGTATAATTTACTATTGATCCAGCCGAGTCAACTTGGTTCACAGTAATAGTAGCACTGGCCGAGCCTTGACCGCCAGATACTATCAATGTATCGCCAACTACATATTGGCTGCCTGCGCCGCCGGTAGTAAGAGTGGCAGTGAGTATCTGCATGAGAACGCTGCTTACGTTTGCTCCAGATCCTGCAGCAGTGATGAGCACAGCAGGAGCGTTTGTATAAGTGCTGCCTCCATCGTTAAGCAGACTGATATTACCAACACCTGTTGGCTGTAAGTAGGCTGTAGCAGTGGCCCCAAATCCGCTGCTGATGGTGATTGTCGGCTGGCTTGAAAAACCCATACCAGGTGCACTTATATAAATGCTGTTGACTACACCTGCACTTAGAGTACTATAGGCCATTGCTCCAGTGCCGCCGCCTCCGGATATGCTGACCAGAGGTGGTGCTGTGTATTGCTGCCCGCCCGTTGCAATGGCAATATTTGAAATGCCCATGCTGAGATCCAGCGTAGCGCCGGTGCCTCCACCTGGGTTTACTGCAGTAGCCACATTGCTAAGATTTGGTAGGCTGCTATAATTACCAGGCCTTGTAAGTGCCACTGTCTCTACAGATCCAGATCCTACTATACTGGTCACAGTTGCTTGTGTTGCAGTTCCAGTGCCTCCTATGACACTGAGCACATCCCCCACTGCATAGTTGATGCCTTGTTGATTGATATATGCTGTTACGGCGCCAAAGCTGTCATTGCTGGCTGTGGCTCCGCTGCCTTGTGCAACTATTTCTACGGTTGGAGGATAGTGATAGCCTCCCCCATTGCTGCCTATGCTAATGTAGCTGATCTGACCATAAGGTGCCAAATACGCCTGTGCTGTTGCTGCCACAGTAGCATTACCACCAGATATAGTTACAGTTGGTGTAGCACTGTATCCTCCGCCTTGGTTTGTGAGAGTGATTGCGTTCACTCCGCTACTAAGCATAATGCTTATTGGTCTTTTTGACAAAGCTGCTTGTTTTGTTAAAGCCAATCTTATGTTGTTAGCATCAACATAAATCACATAATATAAGGTGCTAATAGCCAACGGACTTGGCAGTTCGCCTGTGCTGTTCACAAACACAGCATCACCGGTATTCCAAGGATGGTTAGGAACTTCAAATGTTCCAGTAGCATCGTCAATAGACACAACTGGTTCAGTGACGCCATAATTCTGCGTCATAGTAGTGCCATCATTCACTAATGCATTATAGAAACCAGTGCGCACTGCCTCGAGGATAGCACTGCTTATCGCAGTGCCTTCGTCAAATACCACTCGTTCACGTATGGGATTCTGTCTGGCATCAGCAGCTGTGATGAATATGCTATTGGCAGTTGTTGTGTAATTAGTTGGCATCTTTCACGCCTTTCCTCGCTGCCTTGGCCGCCATCTTGCTGACCTTGTCTTGACTGTAATTCAATTCATCGTCAGATGCATCGCTGTCAGGTATGTCATCCTGCTGCAGTATCACTTGGTCTGGTGTAATACGCCTCACACCACTCTTGTTTTGTAGGCTGTCCATGACCCAACGGGCGTTGGCGTCAAATCCCTGATTGTGCAGCACGCTTAGGATCTCTTCCATTGGTATGCTGGCTTCATCCTTGCTGCGATAGACGCTGATGAGATCAAGCATGGCGTTTTCTGCTTCTTCTGGGCTGCTGGACAGACTAGATATCTCGCTGTATCTCATCAGGGTTCACCAATTCACTTGGCTGTTACGCGGTCAAAGTGCTCTGGATTGATCAGAGCAGGCTTCAAACCATCATTGAGCTGTGCCCAGTAATCGCGTGCCTTTTGATCCTCGAAGAACTTGGTCTTGCGCTTGCCCTGTGATTCATACATCACACCCCATGGCTTGGTAGCCTTGGCCTTTTCAAACCTAGCTGCCTTGCGTTCTTCCTTGATCACCGCCAGCAACTTTGCATTAGCATCTGCCTCGAGTATGCGGATTTGTTCATTCAAATCGGCAGCCATAGCAACGCATGATGCTATCTTCTTTTCAAGCAAATCACCTTCGATGCCTTGTCCGCTCTTTAGAAGATCCTTAACCTTGCCTTCTGCTAGACGCTTGGCAAATTCTGCACGATGTTCTGCTAGATCAGCTTCATACTTGCGCTTGCCGCGCAGTGCCTTTTCTATAAGCTTGCCAGCGCGTGCGATAGCTTCATCAGTTTTCTCTATCTTCTTGCCGATCTCATGAGCCTTCTTTACAACCTTCTTAGGAAGGTTGTGTGCAGGCTTGTCTGGGTCGAGACCAGCTTCTTTCTTGGCCTGCCACATGCCTATAGCAAACGGGCTGCGGCTCTTCTTAGCAGCTTCCTCTACGGCTTCTTCCTTGATCTTGCCCCACTTGTTTTTCTGCTTGGCACGGATGGCAAAATCAATCTGCTTCACGGTCTTCTGCTCAGCAGCTGTGCGAGATTCCTTATCCATCAGTTTTTTCTTCTTGGCCTTGAGATCAGCTATGGTGTAACCGTCCCACTTGCCCTTGTCCTTCTCGGCCGTGTGCATCTCAGTGCCCCACTTCTCAGCAACTTTCTTGCGACCTTCTGCCAGTGCTGGTATTTCTTCTTCACCCGGCTCTGGCTTCTTGGCGCGGCCCAGTGGTTCGTTACCTCCTGCTGCTGCCGGCATGGTCCCTGTACCATCCCCGGCACCAACTTCTGCGTCACCAGCTTCTGGTGCCATTGGTAGATTTTCAATGTCGCTGGCGCCCTGTCCGGGTATGCCACCGCCTTGCAGTGCCAGCACTGCATCGTCGCTCTGATCCTTGGCAGTCTGCACGCTCTGTAGAAGATCTTCCAGCTGCTTCTTCATCACTTCGTTGTAGGCATCAGCAGCTTCTGGGCCAAACTGTGTCTTCATGGTATCAACCAACGGCATGAGGTCATCTACGCCCATGCGTGCTACCTTCTCTGCCATGCTCTGCAGGTCGTCGCTGATGCTCTTAGCAGCAATCAGCGTCTGTGCCTGCTGTAGATCCTGTTCAGGAGTCTCGGCAGCTTCGCGCAGCATGCGAGCTACCAAGCCATAACGACTCTCTTCCATGCCCACGTCTTCACCTGCATGCTTTTCAAACTGCTTGTAATCTAGGAAGTGCTTGGCACCGCTGATTGCACCGCTGGCCTTGGTCAGCTTCATGGCTACCCAACCTTCGAGGTGGTCGCCTGGCTGTATCATGTGGAACAGATTCATGCTGTCTTCCACTATCTGGAGTAGATTCATGCGAGCGATGCTGCCGCTGGTCTCACCCAGTTCTTCATCGCCAGCATCCATTGGTTCGTCATCCATGCTGTAATCAGGCATTGGCGCATCTTCGCCCAGCACACCTGGTTCTGCATGCATGTAGTAATCCATGTAGTGATATATCTTGTCCAACATGGCAGCAGCGCTGGTGAGGTTAGCAGCGATCCAAGGCTCAATCTCTTCGTCCTTGTTGATCATCTTCAGCATGTCCATACCATACTTCACGTTGCGATAGAGCTCGCTGCGTGCCATGCTAGCCTGGTAATCGTGGCTCTGCATGTGATCTTCATGTATGGCTTGGCCAATCTTGCTTTTCATGTTTTCTGTTACCTTGTATGTCTTGCCATCAACTTCAAATTCACTCTTGCCAGCTTGCTTTGCTGCTGCAAGGGCACCGGTGAATTCATTACCTTCATCAGTGATCTCTTCATCCATCTCATGGCCAGCATCAACACCATATTTCTTCATCAGTGCTGCAAGCTCTGGATCCATGCTGTGTGCCGCTGCACCCTTGTCTGCCATATGTGCCACTGTTTCCTCCTCGACTGGTGCGCTCTCTTCAGTCTTCTTGGCGTGATGCTTGTCATACATCTTGTGTCCCATGCGCAATGCCATGAGGTTTTCCTTGGCCTGCCTGCGATCGTCTTCGTCGTCGTTCTTGTCACCGATACGAGCTTCGTAATAGGCAATGAGATCTTTCATGGTCTTTGGAGAGAACGGTTGTCCTAGTCGCACTAGGTCTTCTCCAACACGACCAAAGCTGTTGAGCATGGCCAGCAGCCTGTCGTCGTCAGTGTTAGCCTTCTCAGCAAAATCCATCATCCAGCGACCAATCTTGCTAGCATGGCTTTCATTTAGAGCAGATTCGTCGCTCTCGCGCAAGTTCTTGGGACGGCGCCTTGGAGCAATTTCTGTGAGGTAAAGGCGCACCGCTTCCATGATCAACATGTGTTTTGTATATGTTGGATTGCTATGCCAACTATTGAACGCGCTCTCGCTTACAATGCTGTTCTTGACTATCTCGCTGCTGTCATGCATGGCTGCCAATTCGTCAATGCTTGACTCATCCAGCGCTAGCTCTGTGTCATACACATGCTTGAGCGTGTGAGCGATCTGTGCGAGCCTGTGCTCTGCGCTTGTGTTTACGTCATCAACGAACATGGAAACCTCTCCTGGCCAGCCGGCCGTATTGCTTGATTGCTGGTATTTATTTAGCTATAGCAATGAGAGATATTGACGATATCAGAGGCTGAAACTGGTACCACAACCACAGGTACTGGCTGCTTCCGGTATGTCTATGGCGAAATACGCGCCTGCCAGATCTGTGCGATAATCAACCGTGGCATTGTCTAACATCTCATAGCTCATGCTGTCTAAGATCACTGGGCCAGTGGCAGTTTCCACAACCATGTCATCATCATAACGTGACTTGGTCCAACTGAAATGTTTTTCAAAACCATTACATCCGCCAGCACGAATCTCGATCCGCGGATCTCCTTCGCTGTTGGCTCGCAGTTCGCCAAATCTGGCTATGGCTTTATCGGTTAGCTTTACTGGCATCTTCTAGGATCGTCTTGATGTCGCGCTTGATGCTCCCAGCTGTGTCAAGCGCTTTTTGGAACTTGGTAGCGTAGATGTCTTCCTTGATCTGATCGCCGCGATGTGCTGCACGCTTTTGTGCTTGCTTGCTGCTCATAGCATCTATCTTGCAGCTAGTGTAGTGATCATCTAATTCAAACAAACGGCGCACAGTGGGATTGTTCACATACTTGTGGTTGTTTAGCATCTTTACCGCAGCCAGTGCAACTTCGTACAGCGTGATGTCATTGGCAATCACAATGCCAGTGCTGCTATGCTCAATGCTGTAATATTGCTTGCCAGCAGCACGCTGTTCATTGAGATGTATTTCAATCTTGTATTCGCCCACACTAACACTGTTAGGTTCACGGCGCGTGTGCACGGCCAGCTTTTCATCCGGACTGCTTTCCATGATCACTTCATTGGTGACCTTGTTAAGGCTTTGCAATACCTTGGCCATTGCGTGTATCTCTGCTTGGCTTGGACTTCCGGGACCACCTTCTGTGCTGAGGCTCTCTGTAACCATGTTTGATCCAGTCGCATGCGCTGGTGGTGGTGTTTCTCCATTCATGATGGCCATCATGCGGGCCATCGCTTCGCGTTCTGCATCAGTGACCACGGTCATCAGTCTCTCTCCACATATTCAACTTCATTGTAGGTATAGTAGGTGCGCCCGTCAATAAACGCCCTATCGAGCACCCCTCTGTGTACCAGCTGCCTAGCAAGCTCTTGTTCTCGTTCATTTAGCTCTCGTCGAGGCAGAGGCGCCCCATGTCCTCTAACTCTCTCGCTGACCAGCAATTCGTCATTGCTGACAGGAACCATCAATCCGCCCGTTATCTCTAGGAACTTCATTCTGTTGGTGCCGTCCCTGCTGCTGCCGGTGCTGCCTTGGGTTTGGTCATGTCCTGAGCGCTCTTGATGAGATCAGCACCCATGACTGCCAACGCATTGAGTTCTTGTTGCTTCTTTTGACCAGCTGTGGTCTGCGGCGGATTAGCCTTAACAGCGCTGCCGATGGCACTGAGCAAGCTACCTATGACATAGAAGCGTGCTGCTTCTGCATTGCCTTTGTATTGCGGC
>Ga0164296_1003522_pt1 | contig 14712 bp, 16 predicted proteins | sample GEODES057metaG_FD_113533 | JGI IMG/M metagenome (GOLD analysis project Ga0164296, IMG submission 113533) | Dystrophic lake water microbial communities from Trout Bog Lake, Wisconsin, USA - GEODES057 metaG | ecosystem: Environmental > Aquatic > Freshwater > Lake | place: USA: Trout Bog Lake... | reverse complement strand
GTCGAGACACCTTCTGCTACGGAGGGATCCGTCATGTTCCTTCTTCCTGTGATGGTCGGGCCCGCAACCAGCATGGAGGAGGAGATGGACCCAGGCTTCGCGTGCCGAGCGCACACTGCCTGCACTCATTGTACCGGTTCTGCTTCCTCGACCCTGCGACACCCAACCTCGAGGCCATCGCGGGACAAGCTCGGAGGGCAGGGAGATCAGGCGCCGTCGTCGTCGACTCGTCAGCGCCAACCTCGTTCCACGCCGCTCATGCCCGACCAAGGCGATGGCCTTGGCGAGAGGGCGAAGGACTCGCTCCACCCGACCTCTACGATCAGGGGGGAACGCGAGCAGGAGGACACGACATGGCACGACTCGAGACCGGGGACAAGGCTCCCGCCTTCACCCTGTTGGACCAGGACGGCGCCAAGGTCAGCCTGTCGAGCTTCAAGGGTCGCAAGGTGGTCGTGTACTTCTACCCGAAGGACGACACACCCGGCTGCACCAAGGAGGCCTGTCAGTTCAACGAGAACCTGGCTGCATTCGCCGATGCCGACGTCGACGTCCTTGGCATCTCGCCCGACAAGGCGGAGGCGCACGTGAAGTTCCGCACCAAGTACGGCCTCACCTTCTCGCTGCTGAGCGATCCCGAGAAGAAGACCATGGAGGCCTACGGTGCCTTCGGCGAGAAGATGATGTACGGGAAGAAGACCGTCGGTGTCATCCGATCGACCTTCTTGATCGACGAGAAGGGCAAGATCCAGCAGGCTTGGTACAACGTGCGCGCCGACGGGCACGCTGCCAAGGTGCTCGACGCGATCTAGGCGTCCTCAGCGCTTGGCGTGGCGTGGTCCTTGACCACCGTCACCTCGCTGCTCCTTCTTGACGGCCTGGTAGCGGTGCCACAGGAAGACAGCGATGACGATGACGATGACCACAGCGATCAGGTAGCCGGCGTAGCTGATGCCCTTGGCGTACTTGGCGAACTGGTCGCCGAGGTTGTAGCCGAGCACGGCGAGGAAGGTGACCCAGATGGCGATCCCGATGGTCGAGAAGATGCCGAAGCGCCCAGGCTTCATCTCGGCGATGCCTGCCGGGAGCGAGATGAAGGTCCTGATCACCGGCACGCAGCGACCGATCAGCACGGCGGGCTCACCTCGCTTGTCGAACCATGCCTCCGACTTGTCGAGGTCGGCGTGGGTCAAGAGGATGTACTTGCCATAGCGCTCGATGAGCGCCCGGCCGCCCGTGCGGCCCACGACATAGGCCAGGTACGAGCCGATCACCGAGCCGGCGATGGCCAAGAGGATCACGACGACCAGGTTCAGCGGCGCATGGCCACTGGCGTTCTGCGACACGAAGGCGGCCGAGCACAGCGCGCCTGCTCCCCCGATGGTGATCTCTGAGGGGATCGGGATGCACGCAGACTCCAAGATCGTCAGGACGAACACCGCCAGGTAGGCGTAGTTGATGAGATAGCTCGGCAGATGCATGACCACAGTCTCGCCCACCGCACGCAGCCGAGCGCGGCATGCTCTCAGTGAATCGTAAGGATTCGGAGCGCTAGTGCTGGTGCTTCGGGCACCAGTAGGTGGTCCGCCCGCCGATCGTGGCCCGGAAGAGGGCATGCCCATCTCTTGGGCAGTGGCCGCCGGGACGGCGCTCCACCATGTGATCGCCCGTGTGCGAACCACCACGCTCCAAGAGCTCGTCGAGCGTCCGGCGAAGGTGGCGGTGAAGACGGGTGACCTCTCGATCATCGAGCGAGTTGCACGGCCTGTTCGGATCGATCCCCGCTCGCCACAAGATCTCATCGGCGAGCAGATTTCCGATGCCAGCGATCTTCGACTGATCCAAGAGCCGCGCCTTGAGGGCTGGCCCGCTGTCCGGCGTGCGTGCCCGAAGGGCTGTGGCGAGCTGCCCTCGGGTGAGGCTCAGCGCGTCGGGGCCCAGTGCGCTCACGTCGGGGTCGATGCTCACCCGACCAAGCCGGCGGGGATCATGGAGGAGGAGTGCTCCTCCATCCTCGAAGCGGACGGTCGCCCGGATCCACTTCGCCTCATAGGTTCCCGGTCCGTACCGAAGCTCGTCGATCCCAGCCAGGCCGTCGAGGAGGAGCCCACCAGTCATGCCGAACCGCATGCCGAACGTCGGCCCCTCCGTCTCGAGTAGCAGAAGCTTTCCTCGTCGCCGAGCCTCGACGAAGGAGAGGCCTGGGAGCACCACCGCCGGCTCGAGGCCCGGGATCGTGCCGCGGCCGGCGAGGTCATCCACCTCCACCGCGACGATCGGCCGATCGAGCGCTCCTTCAGCGAGGCGCCGGTAGTACTCGATTTCGAGGATCTCAGGCACGGGGTCGAGGGTATCGGGATCAAGCCCCCCAAAGTGCCCGATGGCTAGGGTGAGCCAATGCCACTTGAGAAGCCGCAATGGAAAGAGCTCTTCGAGGAGGTCGTGACGGGAGGCCTCTGCACCGGCTGTGCGGCGTGCATCATCTCGTGCCCACACGACGTGCTCGACTACAACACCGCGCAGGGCGCCTACAAGCCGTTCCACCTCCCCGTCGATGGTGGCCCGGAGGACTGCACCCACGGGATCAAGGGCTGCACCATGTGCACCCGCGCCTGTCCTCGCTTTCGCAACTGGGAGACCGAGATCGACGAGAAGCGGTTCGGCCGCGAGCGAACCGATGACGAGATCTACGGCCAGGCGTTCACCGTGGTCCTCGCTCGGGCCACCGACCCCGAGCTCGCCGCTGGCGGCCAAGACGGTGGCTTCGTCTCCGCTCTCCTTGCCTTCGCCCTCGAGAACGACCACATCGACGCCGCGCTCGTCTCGGGCCTCGAGGGTGACGGCTCGACCTGGCGACCAGCACCAACGGTCGTCCGCAACCGAGCAGAGGTCCTCGCCACGGCGGGCTCTCGCTACACCTACTCGGCCAATACCCTTGCCTACCCAGCCGCCATCGAGGGTGGGGCGGAGCGGATCGCACTCGTCGGGATGGGGTGCATGGCCTCGGCCCCGGGTGCCATGCAGGCTCGTAAGGCCGGCAAGGTCGCCCGTCGGCTCTCCTTGACCATCGGCCTCCTGTGCTCGAAGACCTTCGACGATGCCATCTTCGAGGAGCTCTTCGAGGCCAAGTACGGCATCACCCGAGCCGAGATCGTCAAGATGAACATCAAGGGCGTGTTCCAGCTCTGGCTGACCGATGACCGCTACGTCGAGGTGCCGCTCAAGGAGTGTCACGCCTGGACCCGTGAGGGCTGCACCGCATGCCCCGACTTTGCCGCCGAGCATGCCGACATCTCCACCGGGGGCATCGGCACCTTCTCCGACTGGACCTTGACCATCGTGCGCACCGAGCAAGGGCGAGAGCTGCTCGAGGCCATGGAGGCTGCCGGAGCAGTCGAGACGCGGCCGGGCGACGACGATCCTGCAGCCATCGCCCTGCTCCGGCGCCTGGCCGGCGTGAGCCGAAAGCGGTGGCCCGCGACCGCCGTCGAGGCGCCGCGTCGCCTCCCTGCGTGACGGGTTCGGACACCATCACCGAGGCGATCATCGAGACGGTGGCGCTGACGAAGCGCTACCCCGGCATGGACGTGCCGGCCGTCGACCAGCTCAACTTGAGCGTCCAGCGAGGGGAGATCTTCGGACTCCTCGGCCCCAATGGGGCGGGCAAGACCACGACAGCCGGCATGCTCACAACCCGCGTGCTCCCCTCAGGCGGCTCGGCGATCGTGGCTGGCATCGACGTGGTGGCGAACCCCACCTTGGCCAAGCAGCTGATCGGTGTGGTCAGCCAGCAGAACACGCTCGACCGACAGCTCACGGTCTGGGAGAACCTCTACTTCCACGGCCGGCTGTTCGGGATCTCCAAGGCCGAGTCGCGCCAGACCGCCACCGACCTCCTGGATCGATTCCAGCTGGCCCGATGGGCCAACGCCTCGGTCTACGCCCTGAGCGGCGGCATGGCCCAGCGCCTCATGGTCGCAAGGGCGATCTTCCATCGCCCTGCGGTGCTCTTCCTCGACGAGCCGACCGCCGGGCTCGATCCACAGAGCCGCCTTGCGCTGTGGGAGCTGATGGGCGAGCTCAATGCCCAAGGGCAGACCATCGTGCTGACAACCCATTACATGGAAGAGGCCGAGCAGCTCTGCGACCGGGTCGCCATCATCGATCACGGCCACCTGCTCACGATCGGCACCCCAGAGGAGCTGACGCGCTCGATCAGGGCGGACACGGTGGTCACCGTGCGCTCGAGCGGCGACCCGACCGCCTTGCTCGCCGCCATCGAAGCCTCCATCGGTCCCGTCGAGCGATCACGGACGACCGACGGCGCCCTCGAGATCTACGTTGCCGGCGTCGACCGCCTGGTCCCCCGAATCGTCGAGGCCGTCGATGTGGCGGGCCTCGAGATCGCCGACCTGCAGGTCACCGTGCCGACGCTGGAGTCGGTCTTCATCGCCCTCACCGGCAAGGAGCTGCGAGACGAATGACCACGCTCGAACCGATCGCCATCCATCCCACAAGGAGCGTCTCGGCCAGCTCGATGGCCGCCCTCCGGGCATTGATCGCCCGTGACCTCTTGGTCGTGAAGAAGAGCTTCGGCGAGTTCGTGGCACGCACCGTGGTCCAGCCCTTCCTCTTGTGCTTCGTCTTCTTGTTCGTCTTCCCGAAGATCGGGCAGAGCATCGGCGGCGGCACCAGCGCCTCCGCGCAATCGAGCTTCGCCACCATCTTGGTGCCCGCGGTCGTCGGCCTCTCGATCCTCTTCCAAGGCGTCCAGTCGGTCGCGCTCCAGATGTCCCAGGAGTTCGGCTTCACGCGAGAGATCGAGGACCGAGTCCAAGCGCCCTGCCCGATCTGGTTGGTCGCCATGGCTCGTGTCTTCTCTGGTGCCGCCCAAGGACTCATCTCGGCGATCATCGTGCTGCCGATCGCGTCGGTGATCCACGCACCCGGCGTCCAGGCCCACTTCTCCTTCCACTGGGTGATCATCGTCACCTTGGTCCCACTGGCCAGCATCACCATGGCGTCGCTCGGCCTCGTGCTCGGGACCACCTTCGAGCCGCGCAACATCGGCCTGATGTTCGGCTTCATCATCCTGCCGGTTACCTTCCTCGGCGGGACCTATTACCTCTGGGAGTCGCTGGCGCCGATCACCATCCAAGGGGTGCCGTGGCTGCAGATCCTCGTCCTCATCAATCCCCTGATCTACGTGAACGAGGGGATGCGTGCGGCCTTCACCATGGCGCCTCACATGCACCTCTACGTGGTCTATCCAGTCCTGCTCGCATTCATGGCCGGCTTCTTGGCCTTGGGGCTCCGCAACTTCAAGCGACGCGTGGTCTCCTGACGGCTGGTTCCGGTCGGCGTCGGTCCCTCGGTGTCTACGATGGCCTCGATGCCGTCGAAGAAGAAGTCGCCACCGACCCACACCCTGGTCCTGCTCGTCCGCCACGGGACCACGCCGTCGACGGGGACCATCCTCCCCGGCCGAGCACCCGGCCTCCACCTCTCAGAGGCAGGCCAGGCCCAAGCGCTCAGTGCAGCAGCTCGGATCGCCGAGATCGACCCTGCCCCCTCCGCCATCTACGCCTCGCCGCTTGAGCGGACCCAGGAGACGGCCGCCCCCATCGCCAAGGCCCTCAAGCTGCGCGTCCGCACGAGCCCGGGCCTCCTCGAGTGCGACTTCGGGTCATGGACCGGCAAGCGACTGGCCGATCTTCGCAAGAAGCCCGAGTGGCAGACGGTCCAGGCCGCTCCCTCGAGCTTCCGCTTCCCGAGGGGTGAGTCCTTCGCTGAGATGGCCGCTCGCTCCTACGACACCGTGGTCGACCTTGCCGCCAAGCACCGTGGCCAGTCCATTGTTGCCGTGAGCCACGCCGATCCCATCAAGGCCATCGTCTCGGTGGCGGCCGGCTCGCCGCTCGACATGTTCCAGCGACTCTCGATCTCGCCCTGCTCGGTGACTGCCCTGCTGCTCTCCGACACCGGCCCCCACCTCTTGGCCATGAACACCACTGCCTCACTCAAGGAGCTTCGACCCTCATGACTGCCTACGACTTCAAGAACCCTGATCGATTCACGGTCGGTGCGATCGGCGAGGTGGGCGCACGAGTCTTCTTGCTCCAGGCGATCTCAGGCGAGAAGGTCCTCACCATCAAGGTCGAGAAGCAACAGATCGCGGTGCTGGCGACCTACCTCAGCCGCGCCATCGAGGGCCTCGGTCGGCCGGGCCACCTTCCCGACGACCTCGCGCTCGTCTTGAGCCCCGATCAGGGGATCGACATGATCGCCGCGGAGATCTCGGTCGCCATCGACGAGGGTGCCGGCACCGTCGACGTCCTCGTCGAGGGGATCGACGAGGGGATGGGACCGGACTCCGCTGCCATCCAGGTGTCCAAGGAGCAGGCGGCCGCCTTCGCCATCCACGCCACCCGGCAGGTCGAGGCAGGGCGCCCGCCCTGCCCCCTGTGCGGCCTCCCCCTCGATCCTCGAGGGCATGACTGCCCTCGGACCAACGGGCACCGCGCGCCGATCACGTGACCAGCGAGGTCCTCGACATCTTGAGCAATGGGGAGATCACCCCGCAGGCTCGCTTCGCCAACAGCTCGAACCAGACCATCTTGGTGGCGGTCGAGCTCGATGGCGTCGTCATCGAGGCGGTCTACAAGCCCGAAGCTGGCGAGCGACCGCTCTGGGACTTCCCGGCAGGCCCCTGGCGCCGTGAGATCGCCGCCTATGTGCTCTCCGAGCAGCTCGGACTCAACCTCGTCCCCATCACGGTCGCCCGCCACGACGGCCCGTTCGGGCCGGGCTCGCTCCAAGAGATGATCGATGAGGACCTCGAGAGCCACTACTTCACCCTTCGCGAGGAGCCAGGCCACGACGAGACGTTTCGCGCCCTGGCCGCCTTCGACGTGGTGGCGAACAACTCAGACCGTAAGAGCGGCCACGTGCTCAAGGCCGAGAGCGGCCTGTGGGCCATCGACCACGGGCTCTGCTTCCACGAGGAGGACAAGCTCCGCACGGTGATCTGGGAGTACGCCGGCGAGCCCATCGGCGAGGAGATGCGCGAGCAGCTCGAGCGGTTCAGCGCTCACCCCGACCCGCAGCTGCATGGCCTGATCATCCCGAGCGAGATCGAGGCAGCCTGCTGGCGTGCCGACCAGCTCCGCCACGCCGGCTCGCTCCCCCATCCCGACGAGGATGGCCCGTATCCCCCGTATCCCTGGCCGCTCGTCTGAGCGACCCCTCAGCCCGGCAGCGGGATGCCGAGCTTGGTCCGCATGATGCCCATGACCTGTTGGCTCAACAACGCGCCGCCTTGGGGTGAGATGTGCGTGCCATCGGGCGTCCGCACGTTCACGTTCTGACCACCACTGAGGATGTACGGCTGGAACGTCCCCGCGGGAGCCAAGGTCGGGTTGGAGTTCACGTAGATCACGTTCGGGACCTGCGCCGCGGCCTCTTTCTGGATGGCGTTGATGTTGGCCACCTTGGCGTTGAGCGTCGGGTCTTGCATGGGCGGCAGGCTGACCCAGATCAAGGTGGCGCCGGTCGAGGTGGCCAGCTTCATGAAGGCGATGCAGCGACGGAGGTACTCGGCGTTCCACGCCGCGGTGCCGTACTGGATCGAGGGGGACGGAAAGGCCTGGGGGTCGTTGGCCCCCATCATGACGACCACCACCTCGGGTGACACCTTGGGGAGGTCGCTGGCGAGCTCGGCGGGCCAGTTGAAATAATCGGGGCGCGTCAGACCCGTCGACTCCTTGCCATCCAAGGTGGCGGCGACCACGCCGGTGCTGGCCAGCGAGTTCTGGAGCGAGTCGCCAAGATCGAGCCCGAGCGAGTCACCGATCAAGAGGACCCGCACCGGATTTGCCGCCGTCGGGTTCTGCATGGGGTTCGGCGGGATGGTCGTGATGTCCGGGTGGATGGGAGGGTGCGCCTTGCCAGTGCTGGCTTGGGTATTCGTCGACGCTGCAGGTGGGAGAACCACGACGAAGGTGTGCCCACCAGAGCCGGTGGCCGTGCGTCCGAGCGCCTGGTTGAACCCGGTCTCGAGTCGTGAGACCTGCGTCACGCGTGCCACCGCAGCGATGGGTCCAAGGAGGTCGAGGGCCACCGTCCGGCGAATCCCGACGGGAGAGACCTGCGCGTTGTGCTGGAGCGTCGTGGCATCCAAGAACAGCCAGAGAGCGAGGGCCGCCGCCATGAGCTTGAGGATGCTCTTCCAGCCCCGCATGGTGGCCCGAGCCGGCTGCACCTCACGTGAGCGGCGCGACGTGACCGGGGCGCTCATCGGACCCTCGGGCGGGCTGGTGAGGCTTCCCATCGAGGTGATGCTAGGCAGCAGAGGACCGCTGTGGTGGTCGGGCTCGTCATCATCAGAACCGGTAGTAGATGAACGGAGCGACCCCAGTGGGCCCAAGGGTTGTGATGCCGAGCAGGACCAGGGAGAGCAATCCCACCTGGATGGCCATCCGCTGCGCAGACCACCATGCGGCGACTCGCTCGCCGAAGTTCACGGGCACCTGCTGGATTGCGATCACCGCAACCACAGCGAGGACCACCATCGGCGTGACCAGGTTCGTCGGGGCGCCCCAACCGCTGAAGAGCCGACCGATGACCGCGAACGCGTTGGAGAACGACGTGGCTCGGAAGAAGATCCAGGCCAGGCAGACGAACTGAAACGTCCAGAAGACCTGGTTGACCCGGCGGAGGTGACCGGTGGCGACTGGCGGGAGCCCAGCTGCCTGACGACGGGTGCGCCGGACGTGGCCGACGACCTGGCCTGCTCCGTGGAGGAAGCCCCAGGCCAGGAAGGTCCAGTCAGCCCCATGCCAGAGACCGCCGAGGATCATCGTGATCATGATGTTGCGCATCACCTCGGCCTGCGAGCCCCGGTTACCTCCGAGCGGGATGTAGAGGTAGTCCCGCAGCCAGCGAGACAAGGTGATGTGCCACCGGCGCCAGAAGTCCTGAAGGTCGATGGCAGCGTATGGCCGGTCGAAGTTCACGGGGAACTTGATCCCCAGAAGGAGCGCAAGACCGATGGCGATGTCGGTGTACCCGGAGAAGTCGCAGTAGATCTGAACGGCGTAGCCCCAGATGCCGAAGAGGGCGTCGAGCGCAGAGTGGCTCGTCGGGGAGGCGAAGACAGGATCGACGATGGCCGTCGAGATGAAGGAGCTGATCACGACCTTCTTGAACAGCCCCCGCACGATGAGCTCGGTCGCACGGGCGTAGTCGATGTGCTGCCCGTCGTTGCGCCGACGAATCTGCGGGAGCAGCTCGCCACCTCGAACGATGGGGCCCGCGATCAGGTGAGGGAAGAACGCCAGGTAGACCGCCACGTCGATCGGGCGGGCTGGCTCGAGCTGCCGGCGATAGTTGTCCACCACGTAGCTGATGGCCATGAACGTGAAGAACGAGATGGCGATCGGGAGCGTCGGCTGGATCAGCGGGATCACGTTGCCCAACCCCACCGACCGAGCGATGTTGTCGACGTTGACGGCCATGAAGCCCACGTATTTGAAGTAGGCGAGGATGCCGATCAGGACGACGACAGCCACCACCATGGCATTGCGACGACCACGATCGGTCTTCGCTGATGCGATGGCTTGGGCGCCGAAGTGAGCGATCGCCGTCTCGGCTACGAGGAGAAGGACGAACCGAGGGTTCCACCAGGCGTAGAAGAAGTACGACGACGCCAGCATGAAGAGCTTCCACGGCGTGGCGTACGGGCGAAGGATCCAGCTGAGGCTGAACACCACCAAGAAGAAGATGGCGAAGTCGATGGTGGGGAACAGCATGGGCTTGGGGCGACAGTGATGCTATCGCCCAGACACCCCATGAGAGGGGACACAGCTCCCCACACAACAACGAAGGCCCCGGATCGCTCCGGGGCCTTCGTTGAAGAGCAGTCGCTGCGCCCGTGCGAGGGCGAGGCGATCTTCGTCCTAGTTGCTCTTGAGCGCCTCGATGAGGGCCGGGAGCACCTTGTGGACGTCACCGACGATGCCGAGGTCAGCCACCGAGAAGATCGGGGCGTCCTGGTCCTTGTTGATGGCGATGATGTTCTTCGAGCCCTTCATGCCGACCATGTGCTGCGTCGCACCCGAGATGCCGCAGGCAAGGTAGACGGTGGGCTTGACGGTCTTGCCGGTCTGACCGACCTGGTTGGCGTAGGGGACCCAACCGGCGTCCACGATGGCGCGGCTCGCGCCAGGCGCGCCATGGAGCAGCTTGGCCAGCTCGTCGACCATGGCGTAGTTGGCGGCCTCGCCAAGACCACGACCGCCGGAGACCACGACCTCAGCTTCGTCGAGCTTCGGACCGGAAACCTCTTCCACGTGCTTCGCCACGATGGTGGCGCTGTTGGTTGCGCCGAGGTCGCCGACGCTCAGCGGGGCGACGGCAGCCGGCGCGCCGCCTGCTGACTCGGGAGCAAACGACTTCGCACGCACCACGTAGATGCCAGGGCCTGAACCGGTGAATCGTGCGTTGACGATCTCGGTGCCGCCGAAGATCGGGTGCTGGGTGGTGAGCTCATCGCCGCCGACGAGGCCGGTGATGTTGGTCAGCACCGGGAGGTCGGCGCGAGCCGACAGGCGCCCGGCGATGTCACGACCGTCGTAGGAGGTCGGGATGATCACCGCAGACGGGCCGTTGCCGGCGGCAATCGCTCCGGCGATCGCCGCAGCCACCGGTGCACCTGGAAGTGCGTCGCCGAGGTCGCCCACGTCGTGGACGGTGGTCGCGCCGTACTCACCGAGGACGGCAGCATTGGCGGCCGTGTTCGGCCCCCATGCGACTGCCTCGACGGTGCTGGCAAGGGAACGGGCTGCGGTGAGCAGCTCGAGGGTCGTGGTGGTCGGGCCGGCCTCGGTGGCTTCGGCGACGACCCAGATCTTTTCGATCGACATTGTGTGCCTCTCTTGAATGTGTGACGGAACGAACGGTGGGACGAGCGGAGGGCTCAGATGACCTTGAGGCCCTCGAGGAAGGTGACGATGCGCTGCGCGCCATCGCCCTCGTCCACGACGATCTCACCGGCGGCGCGGGCCTCAGCCTGCTCGACCGAGGTGATCTCCTGGCCCGTGGACCCGGTGGCGACACCAAGGTCAGCGGCGGTCAGCGTGTCGACCGGCTTGGACTTGGCCGCCATGATGCCCTTGAAGGACGGGTAGCGGGGCTCGACCACACCGGCGGTGACCGTGACCAGCGCAGGAAGCGGCGAGGTGACCTCGTCGTAGCCCGCCTCGGTCTGGCGCTCAACCTTGACCGAGCTGCCATCGACAGCCACTGACTTGGCGAAGGTGACCGACGGGAGGCCGAGGATCTCCGCGACCTGCACGGGGGTGGTCCCGGTGTAGCCGTCGGACGACTCGGTGGCGGCGATGATCAGGTCGGGCTCAGCCCGCTTGATCGCTGCAGCCAGGATCTTGGCCGTGGTGAGTGCGTCGGCACCCTTGAGGGCGTCGTCGCTCACCAAGATGGCCTTGGCGGCACCCATGGCCAGCGCGGTGCGCAGACCAGCAGTCTCACCATTGGGCGCCATGGAGACGAGGGTCACCTCGCCGCCGCCGGCCTGCTCGGCGAGCTGCAGGGCCATCTCGACGCCGTAGGCGTCGGAATCGTCCAGAATCAGCTTGCCTGAGCGGTCAAGGGTGTTCGTGCCGGGCTCGAGCGACTGAGGCGCGGCCGGGTCGGGGATTTGCTTTACACAGACGACAACGTTCATGCGCACAATCTAAGCGTACGAGACGACCATTCCGCCATTTCGTGGCGACCAAGGCGAGCTGAACGGCTCAGGCGTCAATGATGCCAAGGGCCAAGGGCACGTCATCGGTGATGACGGCATCGACGCCGAGGTCGCGCATCAGCTCGAGATCGCCGGGCCCATTGACGGTCCAGACGTTGAGCGCCACCCCACGCGCATGGCACTCGACGACGAGTGGTTCCGTGACCGAGAGCACGAAGGGGTGCATCGCCGACAGCCCTTCGGCCACGACCGTCTCGAGGGCGACGAAGGGATCCGCCACGAGATCGAGGAGGAGGCCCACTGCCATCCGGGGCGCGAGCCGCCGAACGGTCACCACGGTGTCGAGATCGAACGACGAGACGATCACGTCGTCGCTCTGCCCAGAGGCCGCGATCTCTGCGAGGACCTGCGCACACAGCGCATCGGTCGGATCGTGCCCTGCCTCGTTCGGGTCGTTCTTGATCTCCACGTTGACGAGCATGCCTGCACACACGTCCATGGCCTCGCGCAACGTGGCGATGGACCCTGGGAGCTCGGCAAGGGCGAGTTCGCTGACGAGCCCGACACCCGCGATTCCAGGGTCGTGCGAAAGGACCAAGGCGCCGTCGGCCGTCCGGCGGACGTCGAGCTCGACACCGTCTGCTCCTTGGCGACGGGCGTCGTTGAAGGCGGCAAGCGAGTTCTCAGGCGCCTGCTGGGCTGCTCCTCGATGTGCGACCACTGCTGGCCTCATCGGCACAACTCCTCACGACGGACTGGAGAAAGGTTACCCCTTGTTTCAGGATTCGCCGAGTTGTACGCTTCGCTTCACCTTCCCGTCACAGACCGGCACCTTCGGGACCGGAGCTCCGTGAAGGCACCCACCCCCCTGAACAGAAAGAATGCGAGGAAACCATGGCCCTCACATGGAACCGCACGGTCGATTGGGACGCCGAAGACTGGCGTACCGAGGCGGCATGCCGCAATGCAGAGCCGGAGCTCTTCTTCCCGATTGGCTCGACGGGCATCGCCATCGACCAGATCGACGCCGCAAAGCGCGTCTGTCGAAGCTGTGAGGCCGCTGAGCCGTGCCTCGACTTCGCCCTTGCCACGAACCAGGAGTCTGGGGTCTGGGGAGGTACCTCCGAGGACGAGCGCCGCAAGCTCCGAAAGGCATGGCTCGCCGCTCGTCGCCGCAGCCTCCTCGAGAGCCAGCAGGCCGGCGCCTAGAGCGTCGTGGCGGCCGTCCCGCGCCGGTAGCTCTCCGGCACGGTGACCACCGCAAAGGTCCCACCGCCATCCTCGGCGGTGAGGTTCCCCATCTCGATCTCTCCGTTGAGCTGCGTGCGCACCAGGTCGCGCACGATGCTCAGGCCCAGGCTGTCGGTGTGATCGATGTCGAAGCCATCAGGCAGGCCGCAGCCGTTGTCGCGCACCTCGGCAAAGAGGGACCCACGATTGTGGCGGAGCGTGAGGACCACATGGCCCACCATGTCGAGCGACAGGCCCTCGACGAAGCCGTGCTCCACCGCGTTCTGGAGGAGCTCGGCCAAGGCCACGGCCAACGGCGTGGCCACATCGGCTGACAGCTCTCCGAGATCACCTCGCACCGTGATCTCGACCGGGTGCGTGGTCACCACCGAGTCCTCCGCCATCTGGACGAGCGAGCCGATGATCTCGTCGAACGGCACCTCGTCGCCGGGCTCTCGAGACAGGATCTCGTGGACGATGGCGATCGAGCGGATCCGGCGCTCCGCCTCGAGCAGCGCCTGACGCCCGTCTCCTGCCTCGGTACGCCGTGCTTGGAGCCGGAGCAGGGCGGAGATCGTCTGGAGGTTGTTCTTCACCCGGTGGTGCACCTCTCGGATCGCTTGATCCTTCGAGAGCACGAGTCGGTCGAGTCGTCGGAGATCGGTGACGTCACGAAGCAGGATCAGAGCGCCGGTGACCTTGCCGGACTCGAGCAGCGGCACGCAGTGCGCGAGGACGGCCACGTCAGGGCGGCGCTCGATCTCCTCGACCACCGGGTTGCCCGTGGAGAGCGCAAGCGCCACGAGATTTGCGTCGACGCCGAGGTCATCGAACTGACGACCGTCAGGCGGCGAGTACACGCCCATCCGGTGAAGCGCATTGATCGCATTGGGCGTGGCGAACTCCACGCGACCGGTCGCATCGACCACGATCGCCCCGTCACCGACCCGCGGCGTCTCCTCGGCCGCCACTTCCTCGTCAGGGAAGGGGAACGTCGCCTCGGAGACCATGGTGCAGAACCGCTCGAAGACATCGAGATAGGTCCGCTCGTAGAGCGTGGAGGGTCCCCTCAGCGGCCCTTGGATCCTGAGCAAGACACCGATGACCGCGTCGCGATACCGGACCGGGATGTTCCAGACCGGAACATCCTCGCCCAGCTCGACATCGAACATGGTTCCCTCGATGAGACGACCGGTGTGCAGCGCCTCGGCGGCGAGATCCCACCGCGACTCAGCGACGGTCTGGCCGACGAGGTCTTGGGTGATCAGCGTCCCGCGGTTGTTCGGACGCACCTGCCCGAGCACCACCAGCTGAGGACCGGTGCCTGGCGGCGGCGTCGCCACCGGTGCCACCAGCAACAGGTCGGAGAACGCCAGGTCCGCCAGCAGCGACCATGACCCGAGCAACCGTTGGAGGTGCTCGGTCTGATCGTCGTCGAGCAGCGTTCGGAGGCGTGCGAGCTCTGCGGGTGTCGCCATCAGTCCTCCCCCACCGGTACGTCGATGCGCTGGCGCCCAGAGAAGCTGGCCAGCGTGGTGATGCCCGCTGCATCGACCAGGGCTCGAAGGTCCCCCGACCGATCGGCCACCTTTGCCAATGAGTGCGCGTCCGACGCCGTGGTCATGGGGACGCCGGCGGCGACGAAGCGGTCGAGGAGCGGTACCGAGGGGTACTGCTCCCCGATCGGCTTGGACCACCCGGCACTCGAGAGCTCGGCGGCC
>Ga0164296_1003520_pt1 | contig 14725 bp, 17 predicted proteins | sample GEODES057metaG_FD_113533 | JGI IMG/M metagenome (GOLD analysis project Ga0164296, IMG submission 113533) | Dystrophic lake water microbial communities from Trout Bog Lake, Wisconsin, USA - GEODES057 metaG | ecosystem: Environmental > Aquatic > Freshwater > Lake | place: USA: Trout Bog Lake... | reverse complement strand
GCACGGCCCGCCCGCCCAAACTCGCCACCCCGGCCACGGTGTTGCCGGCCGAACCCCCCGACGCCTCGATCGCCGCGGCCATGCGGCTATAGAGGCTGGTCGCCTGAGCATCGTCGATCAGCGCCATCGAGCCCTTGACCAGGCCCTCGTCGGCCAGGAAGTCGTCGGAGGCGGGTGCGATAACATCGACGATGGCGTTGCCGATAGCGGCGACGTCGTAAAGGGTGGTCATGAGTTGGGAGAATCCGGTTTGAAAGCCGCGCGAACTATAGGCAAGGGCCGGGCCAAGGCAAAGCGGCGGGCTGCGTGAGCCTGCGCCTGCTGCTCTTGACGCCGGCGCCGGACGAACCCCGTTTCGCAGCCATCGCCCACCAATGGGCCGACCGGCTGGCCGGCGCCCTCGCCGCCGAGGCCATCACGGTCGAGACGCGATCGTGGACGGCGGCCGACGATCTCTCCGGCTTCGACGGCGTCAGTCCCCTGCTGAGCTGGAGCTACCACCAGCATCTGGACGCCTGGTACGCACGGCTGGAGGCGCTGGGCGCCTCGGACCTGCCGATGGTCAACGCCGCCGAAACGGTGCGCTGGAACACCAACAAGAGCTACTTGGCCCAGTTGGATGCCAGGGGCGTTCCGATCGTGCCGACCCTGTTCGCCGATTTCCTGACGGCCGAGGTGATCGACCGGGCCCACGACCGCTTTGGGCCGAGCCTGGTCGCCAAGCCCCAGGTCTCCGGCGGCTCCTTCGCCACCGTGCGGCTGGAGCAGGGCCAGGCGCTGCGGGATGGCCCGCCGGGCCCGGCGATGGTCCAGCCGTTTCTCAAATCCATCGCCAGCGAGGGCGAGCTGTCGCTGCTCTATTTCGGCGGCGTCTTCAGCCACGCCATCGGCAAGCGCGCCCAGGGTGGCGATTTCCGGGTGCAGTACCAGTACGGCGGAACCTATGCGCCGCTCGACCCGCCGGCCGAGGCCGTCGCCCTGGCCGAACAGGTGCTGGCGGCCGCCGGGCGCTCGCTGACATACGCTCGCATCGACCTGATCCGCGATGACGATGGCGATCTGCGCCTGATGGAGCTGGAGGCGATCGAGCCCGACCTCTATCTGGAACACGCCCCCGACGGCGGCGCGGCCTTCGCCAGGGCGATGCGGCGCGCCCTAGAGGAATAGATCCCGCGACGGGCACCACTGGGCGATCTGGCAGATCTCGCACCTCGGCTTACGCGCGAGGCAGGTGTAGCGTCCGTGCAGGATCAGCCAGTGGTGGGCGCGGGTCAGGTAGGGCTCGGGCACGATAGCCATCAGGTCGGCTTCGACCTGATCGGGGGTCTTGCCGTTCGACAGCTTCAGCCGGTGGGCGACGCGATAGACGTGGGTGTCCACCGCGATGGCCGGCTCGACGTCCAGCTCGTTCAGCACCACACTGGCGGTCTTGCGCCCGACGCCAGGCAGGGCCTGCAGGGCCTCGCGCTCCAGCGGCACCTGGCCGCCATGCTGTTCGATCAGGATGCGCGAGAGGTTGATGACGTTCTTGGCCTTGGTTCGGTAGAGGCCGATCGAGGCGATCAACGGCGTCAGGCCGATCTCGCCCAGGGCGAGCATCTTCTGCGGCGTGTCGGCCAGGGCGAACAGCTTCACCCCGGCCTTGTTGACCGAGACGTCGGTGGCCTGGGCCGACAACACCACCGCCACTAGCAGGGTGAAGGGGTTCTTGAACGTCAGTTCGGTGTGCGGCGAGGGCGCTATTTCGGCGAAATGGTCGAAGATGGCCTGGATGCGCGCCTTCTCCGCCGGCGACAGGCGTTTGCGCGTCGGGCCCTTTTTCTTCGGCTTCGGCTTGGTTTTGGGTGGAGATTTGACGAGCGGGGCCATGGGGCCAGGATGGCCCGCGCCGCCGATACTGTGCAACGGCTGGCGGCGCCCTATGTTCACGCCATGGCCGCCACGCTCTACATGGATGCGGTGATCACCCCGAACCGGTCGCTGTCCAAGAAGGGCTTCTACTGGCTGATCGGCGTGCTGGTCGCCATGAACCTGGCCATCGCTACCTTCATGTTCGTCCTGGGCGCCATACCGGTGCCGATCTTCCTCGGCTTGGACGTTGTTGGCGTCTTGATCGCCTTTCGCGCCAGCTATCGCGGCGCCGGCCAGGCCGAGCGGGTGCAGGTCTCGGCCGAGGAGGTGCGCGTCAGCCACCAGATCGGCCGCAGCACACGCACGGTCTGGACCTCGCCCACCGCCTTCACCCGGGTCAGTGTCGAGACGCCGGGCGAGCAGGAGGTGTGGGTGCGGCTGCATCTGTCGCAGCGGGCCCTGACCATCGCCCGCGCGCTCAGCCCGCCCGAACGGGCCCAGTTCGCCGACGCCTTGCAGGCCGCGATCCGCCAGGCGCGGTCCGAGCGGCACTGACCAAGCTGGCCGCTGGCCCGGAACGATCTCCACCGTCGATCATTGTGCGAGGACCGAACAACAGGGACGGAAACCCATGTCGAAATTTGCCCGCACCACCATCCTGATTGGCGGCGCCCTGCTCGCGCTGTCCACCGCCGCCTGCGCCAAGCACGACGACTCGTCCGCGGCCGCCGCCTCGGCCGCCGCCGCCGCTGACGCCGCCCAGGCCGCCGCGAACAACGCGGGCGCCGCGGCGAACAACGCCAACGCCGCCAACAATGCCGCCGCCGCCAATAGCGCCAGCGCCGCGGCCGCCGGCAGTGCGGCGATGGCCGGCGCGTCCGCGTCTTCGGCCCAGTCTTCGGCGACCTCCGCGGCCAATTCGGCCGCCCAGTAAGCCTGCCTCAGGTCGCGTCCCGCCAGATCGGTGATCTGGCGCGGACGGGATCGAGCAGCGACCAGTCGCCCGCCTCGACCTCGAAGCCTTTCGGGAACGGCGCGCGCGCCTCCATTTCCAGCGAACGCATGACCCGGTCGTCGCGGTAGTAGCACTGCGCCACGACCGCGATCAGCAGGCCGACCGCCGGCCCGAACGGCTCCTGCAGGCGCTGGATGAGGGCATCGATATCCGGCGCGGATGCGCGCTCGACCGCGTCCGCTTCCAGGCTCGCCAGCATATCGCCCAGCGCCGCGATGTTCGTCGCCAGGGTCGCGGTGATGTCGGAGAAGATCACGTCGTCGTCGGCGCCCGGCACGCCATATTCAGTGCTCGCCGGGATGATGCGGCCGACTAGGCGGCGGATCACGGCAAGCTCGGTCTCGGTCAGGTCGCTCATCACCGCCTCAATCGAACAGGTTGGCCAGACGCTGTTTCATGGCGTCGGCGATATAGAGGGCCAGGGCCTGGATCGTGCAGGTCGGGTTCACCCCGCCCGACGTCACAAAGATACTGCCGTCGACGATGAAGAGGTTCTTCACGTCGTGGCTGCGGCCCCATTCATTGACCACCGACCGCGACGGATCGGCCCCCATACGGGCCGTGCCCATCAGGTGCCAGCCGCCGACGCCCAGGAACTGGTCGCGCACCGTGTGGGCGCCCGCCGCGCGCAGCACCTCGCTGGCGCGGGCGGTGGCGTGGTCCCTCATCCGCTGGCTGTTCTCGCTGATCGTGTAGGTGATCTTGGGCGCGGGGATGCCGTGGGCGTCCGTCAGCGTCGAATCCAAGGTGACGGTGTTGTGCTCTTCCGGCAGATCTTCGCACAGAATCACCAAGCCCGTGGTGCGATTGAACTGCTGGCGGAAGGCGCGGTGGTGGTCTTCGCCGATCGGGATGGCCCCGCCCTCGACCCCGCCCAGCGCCGTCAACACCGGCCCCATGCCGCGATTGGCTTCGAACATGTAGCCGCGCACGAAACCTCGCTCCGGATCGGTCTCGTAGAACTGGTGGCTCCACAGCCAGTTATGCGGGCCACGATGGCCGTCCTGCTCTTCGTCGAACACGCCGGTGACCAGGGTGGCGGGATGGAACATCAGGTTCTTGCCCACGAGGCCGCTGGAATTGGCGAGGCCATCGGGAAACCGCCTCGACTTTGAGTTCAGCAGGATGCGCGGTGTGCCGACGCCGTTGCAGGCCATGATGACCACCTCGGCCGCCTGGAAGCGTTCGGCGCCGTCCTCGTCGTAGTAGATGGCGCCGGTCGCGCGGCCATCGTCGTCGCAGGTGATCTCGCGCACGCGGCAGCGGGTGCGCACCTCCACCCCGGCGCGCACGGCGGCGGGCCAATAGGTGATGTCGGTGCTGGCCTTGGCGCCTTGCGCGCAGCCGGCGATACAGTTGCCGAGGTTGATGCAGCGGCCACGACCCTCATAGTCCTCGCTGGCGATAGCGCTGTCCGACGGCCACCAGTGCCAGCCCAGGGCGTTGAAGCCCCTCGCCAGGGCCGCGCCGGACCTGCCCAGCGCCAGCGGCGGCATGGATGGGCTCTTGGGCGGATAGGCGGGATCGCCCGCTAGTCCCGAGACCCCCATCATCCGGTCATTCTCGGCGTAGAAGGGCGCCAGGGTCTCGTAGTCGATCGGCCAGTCGTCGGCGACGCCGTCCAGGCTGCGCACGCGGAAGTCCGACGGATGCAGCCTCGGGAAATGGGCGGTGTAGAGCACCGTGCCGCCGCCAACGCCGTTGAAGTTGGCGATCTTGATCGGCGATGAGTCCTCGCTGATCGGATAGTCGGCCGCCGCCTGGCGCTGGTTGGGGCTGAAGCTGCGCTCGCTCATCTGCCGCGCTTCCCAGTCGCGGCCGGTCGAGGGGAATTTGGAGGAGTTGGGCCAGTCGCCCTGCTCCAGGCAGACGATCCGCATGCGGGTGTCCGACAGGCTCCAAGCCACCGCCGCGCCGGACGCGCCCGCGCCAATGATCAGCACATCGACCATGTCGGTCATTCGCGGCGCCTCCCAACGCACGGCCGCCGTTGATCGATGGTCCGCGAGGCCAGAATGGCGGATCGATTGGGCGGCGGGAAGCGCCTAGAGGATATAGCGCGACAGGTCTGCGTTCTTGGACAGGGCCCCGACGCGTTCGGTGACATAGGCGCCGGTGATCTCGACGGTTTCGCCCGAACGATCCGATGCGGTGAAGCTGATCTCTTCGACCACCTTCTCCAGCACCGTCTGCAGCCGCCGCGCGCCGATGTTCTCCACCGCGCCATTGGCCGCTACGGCCGCGTCGGCCAGGGCCTCGATGGCGTCGTCGGTGAAGGTCAGGGTCACACCCTCGGTCGCCATCAGCGCCTGGTGTTGGCGGATCAGGTTGGCCTCGGGCTCGGTCAGGATGCGGCGCAGGTCGTCGCGGGTCAGGGCCTTCAACTCGACCCGGATCGGCAACCGCCCTTGAAGCTCGGGCAAGAGGTCCGACGGCTTGGCGACGTGGAAGGCGCCGGAGGCGATGAACAGCACGTGGTCGGTCTTGGCCGGCCCGTATTTGGTCGAGACGGTGGTGCCCTCGATCAGGGGCAGCAGGTCGCGCTGCACGCCCTCGCGGCTGATGTCGGCGCCGGCCCGGTCGCTGCGGGCGGCGACCTTGTCGATCTCGTCCAAAAAGACGATGCCGCTGCTTTCGGCCAGGGCCACCGCTTCGGCGGTCAGGGCCTCCTGGTCGACCAGCTTGTCGCTCTCCTCGGCGATCAGCGGGGCGTAGGCGCCGGCGACGGTGGTCTTGTGGGTCTTTGTGCGCGCCCCGCCGAAGGCCTTCATCATGTCCCCGAGATTCAGGACGCCGACCGAGCCGGGCTGGCCGGGGATGTCCATCCCCTGCATGGGCGATGAGGTGTCGGCCAGGGTCAGCTCGACCTCCTTGTCGTCCAGTTCGCTCGCCCGCAGCTTCTTGCGGAAGCTGTCGCGGGTGGCGGGACCGGAACCCGGACCGACCAGGGCGTCGAGGATTCGCTCCTCGGCGGCGGCCTCGGCCTTGGCGCGCACGGCGGCGCGGCGTTTGTCGCGCACCATGGCGATGGCCGCCTCGACCAGGTCGCGCATGATCTGGTCGACGTCGCGGCCGACATAGCCGACCTCGGTGAACTTGGTCGCCTCGACCTTGATGAAGGGCGCCTGGGCGAGGCGCGCCAGCCGGCGGGCGATCTCGGTCTTGCCGACGCCGGTCGGGCCGATCATCAGGATGTTCTTGGGCGTGATCTCGTCGCGCAGGTCGTCGGGTGTGCGCTGGCGCCGCCAGCGGTTGCGCAGGGCCACAGCCACGGCGCGCTTGGCCTCGGGGTGGCCGACGATGTAGCGGTCGAGCTCGGAGACGATCTCGCGGGGGGAAAATTCGGTCACTTAGAGCGTCTCGATGGTGAGCGAGCCGTTGGTGTAGACGCAGATGTCGCCGGCGATCGCCATGGCGCGCTTGGCGATCTCTTCGGCGGTCAGGTCGAAATCGATCAGCGCCCGGGCGGCGGCCAGGGCGTACTGGCCGCCCGAGCCGATGGCGGCGACGCCGTATTCCGGCTCCAGCACATCGCCGACGCCGGTGACGGTGTAGATGGCGCTCTTGTCGGCGACGATCAGCATGGCCTCCAGCCGGCGCAGGTAGCGGTCGGTCCGCCAGTCCTTGGCCAGGTCGACGCAGGCGCGGGCCAGCTGTTCGGGATACTGCTCCAGCTTGGCCTCGAGCCGTTCGATCAGGGTGAAGGCGTCGGCGGTGGCGCCCGCGAACCCGGCCAGCACCTTGCCGTCGGCGAGGCGACGGACCTTCTTGGCGTTGCCCTTGACGATGGTTGGGCCCATCGACACCTGACCATCACCGGCGATCACCGTCGCGCCGTCTTTGCGCACGGCCAGAATGGTGGTCCCATGCCAGCCCGGAAAATCGGCGGCGTCGTTCGGAGACGAGGAATGGCTTCTCATAGCCGCGCATGTGGCGGGCGCTTGTGTCGCGGTCAAGGCCGGTGAGCTTCACCGACGATGAGGTCGAGCGCTACGCCCGCCATCTGGTCCTGCGCGAAGTCGGCGGGCCTGGCCAGCAGGCGCTGAAAGCCGCGAAGGTGCTGATCGTCGGCGCCGGTGGTCTTGGCGCTCCGGCGGCCCTCTATCTGGCGGCGGCCGGCGTGGGCGTGCTGGGCCTGGTCGACGCCGACGTGGTCGACCTATCCAACCTTCAGCGCCAGGTGCTGTACGAGACCGCCGATATTGGCCGGCCCAAGGTCGAGGCCGCCAGCGAGCGACTGAGCGCGCTCAACCCCGGCCCGGTGGTCCAGACCCACGCTGTCATGCTGAATGAGGCCAACGCCCGCACCCTGGTCGCCGGTTACGACCTGGTGCTCGACGGCACGGACGACTTCGCCACCAGGTTCGCGGTCAACGCAGCTTGCGTCGCCGAGGGCAAGCCGCTGGTCTCGGGCGCGATCGGCCGTTGGACCGGTCAGGTGGGCGTGTTCGCGGCCAAGCCCTGCTACTGTTGCCTGGTGCCCGACATCCCGCCCGACGCCGAGACCTGTTCGGCGGTCGGCGTCATCGGCGCTCTAGCGGGCGTCGTCGGTTCGATGATGGCGTTGGAAGCCGTGAAACTGATCACCCACGCCGGCGAGCCGCTCGTCGGCCGCCTCTGGGTCTATGACGGCCTGGCGGGCGAAAGCCGCACGGTGCGTATCGGCGCCGATCCGGGGTGTCCGGTGTGCGGGGGCTAGGCCCGGCTATAGCATCGACGGGATGACCCGATCCGGTGGGCGGTGCCCATCCAGGAAGGTCTTGATGTTGATGATGACCTTCTCGCCCATGTCGATCCGGCCCTCGATGGTGGCCGAGCCCATGTGCGGCAGCAACACGACATTGGTCAGTTTCAGCAGCTTGGGATTGATCGCCGGCTCGTGCTCGTAGACGTCCAGGCCAGCGCCGCCCAACTCGCCATTGGCCAGCAGGTTGGCCATCGAGGTCTCATCGATCACCTCGCCGCGCGCGGTGTTGACGATCACGGCGTGCGGCTGGATCAGCTTCAGCCGCCGCGCCGAAAGCAGGTGATAGGTCGCCGGCGTGTGCGGGCAGTTGACCGAGATGAAGTCCATGCGCGCCAGCATCTGATCGAGAGATTCCCAGTACGTGGCGCCAAGCTCGTCCTCGATGCGTGGGCCGACCGGCTTGCGGTTGTGGTAGTGGATCTCCAGCCCGAAGGCCTTGGCGCGGCGGGCCAGGGCCTGGCCGATGCGGCCCATGCCCACGATCCCCAGCTTGGCGCCGCGCAGCCTGCGGCCGAGCATCCAGGTCGGGGTCCAGCCGGCGAAATGACCAGCCTGAACCGCATTGGCGCCTTCGACCAGCCGGCGAGCGACGGCCATGATCAGGGCCATGGTCATGTCGGCGGTGTCTTCCGTGAGCACGCCGGGGGTATTGGTCACCGTGATGCCGCGCGCGTTGGCCGCCGGCACGTCGATATTGTCCACGCCCGCCCCAAAGTTGGCGATCAGCCGCAGGTTCGGCCCGGCGGCCTCCAGCGCCCGCGCGTCGATGCGATCGGTGATCGTTGGCACCAGCACATCGGCCTCGGCGAGGGCGGCGGCCAGGGCCTCGCGGCCCATCGGACGGTCCTCCAGGTTCAGCACGGTGTCGAACAGCTCGCTCATCCGCGCCTCGACCGGCTCGGGCAGCTTTCTGGTGACAACGACTTTGGGCTTGCGGACGGCCATGCTGGGGTCTGACAAAGGGGTTCGCGAAGGGATTCGAAAGCCTTGGCGCGAGAGCGATCCGGCCATGCCTTGTAGCAAGGGCGGGGCATGGGGCCAAGGCGGCGGGAGAGCGGCGGTATGGCGGGGCAGGCGGGGGTTTCACGGACACTGATGGCGCTGGGCGCCTTGGCCGCGGCCTGGGCGCTGTGCGGGCCCGCGCTGGCCGACGACGCCAAGGATCATCCGACCCCCTCAGGGCTACCCGTGCCGCGCTACGTCTCGCTGAAGTTCGGCATCGTCAACGCCCGGTCCGGCCCCAGCGATGACCACCGGCTGCTCTGGGTGTTCCATGCCAAGGGCTTGCCTGTGCAGGTGATCGCCGAGACCGAGGACTGGCGGCGCATCTGCGATCCCGACGGCCAGGTGTCCTGGGTGCACCGGCGCACCACCGACGGCCGCCGCATGGTCATGCGCACCCAGGCCGGCCCGACGCCGATCCTGTCCGGCCCCAAGGCGGGCGCCGCACCTGTCGCCTATCTCGCGCCGCGCGCCCTGGCCGCGCTCGACCGCTGCAAGGGCGACTGGTGCAAGATCAAGGTCGGCAATGTCGGCGGCTGGGCGGCGGCCTCGTCCCTGTGGGGAACCACCGACGCGCCTCAATGCCGTTGAGGTGGCCAAGCCGGGCGTGCTACGCCTGTCCCACCTAGTTGGGAGCTCTGCATGACGGCCTGGGCCAAGTCTCAGTTTGATAAGGAAGACCTGCTCACCTGCGGTCGCGGCGAGATGTTCGGCCCGGGCAACGCCCAGCTGCCGCTGCCGCCGATGCTGATGTTCGACCGGATCATCGACATCAACGCCACCGGCGGCTCGGCCGGTAAGGGCCACGTCCACGCCGAGCTGGATATCGACCCGTCGCAATGGTTCTTCCAATGCCACTTCCAGGGCGACCCAGTCATGCCCGGTTGCCTGGGCCTGGACGCCATGTGGCAGCTGGTCGGCTTCTTCCTCGGCTGGTCCGGCGCGCCGGGCCGTGGCCGCGCCCTCGGCGTCGGCGAAGTGAAGTTTTCCGGCCAGGTCACCCCGAACGTGAAGCTGATCACCTATAAAATCGACCTGAAGCGGGTGATTATTCGCAAACTGGTCATGGGAGTCGGCGATGGGGTGATGGAGGCCGACGGAAAACCCATCTATGAGGCTCACGATCTGCGCGTCGGCCTGTTCGACGCGAAAGATCTGGTCTGAAGAAGAACCGGCAGTAGGGAAATCACCATGCGCCGCGTCGCGGTCACAGGGATTGGTATCGTCTCCTCGATCGGCGTCACCGCCGATGAGGTCACAGCCTCATTGCGCGACGCGCGCTCGGGCGTCGTCGCGGCCCCGGAATACGCCGAGCTCGGTTTCCGTTGCCAGGTGCACGCCCCATCCAAGATCGACTGGGAAGCGGCCATCGACCGCCGCGCGGTGCGCTTCCTGGCTGCTGGCACGGCCTACGCCCATATCGCTATGGAGCAGGCGATCGCCGACTCTGGCCTGCAGCCGGAAGAGATCAGCCACGAGCGCACCGGCCTGATCATCGGCTCGGGCGGTCCCTCGACCCGCGCCATCGTCCAGGCGGCCGAGATCACCCGCGAGAAGGGCCCCAAGCGGGTCGGCCCATTCGCGGTGCCCAAGGCGATGAGCTCGGGCCCCTCGGCGGCGCTGTCGACCTGGTTCAAGATCAAGGGCCTGAACTATTCGATCTCCTCGGCCTGCGCGACCTCGACCCACTGCATCGGCGCGGCGGTCGAGCAGATCCAGATGGGCAAGCAGGACGTGATCTTCGCCGGCGGCTGCGAGGAGTTGGACTGGACCCTGTCCAACCTGTTCGACGCCATGGGCGCCATGTCGACCAGCTTCAACAACCGGCCAGCGGTGGCCAGCCGGGCCTATGACAAGGACCGCGACGGCTTCGTCATCGCCGGCGGCGCCGGCGTGGTGGTGCTGGAAGACCTCGAGCGGGCCAAGGCGCGCGGCGCCAAGATCTACGCCGAGATCATCGGCTACGCCGCCAACTCCGACGGGCACGACATGGTCGCTCCCTCCGGTGAGGGCGCCGCGCGCTGTATGCGCATGGCGATGGAAGGCATCGACCGGCCGATCGACTATCTCAACCCGCATGGCACCTCGACCCCGATCGGCGACGCCAAGGAGATGGACGCGGTGCGCGCGGTGTTCGGCGACAAGCCGCCGCTGATCTCCTCGACCAAGTCCCTGACCGGCCACAGCCTCGGCGCGGCCGGCGCGCAGGAGGCGATCTACTGCCTTCTGATGATGCAGGCCGGCTTCGCCGCCGAGAGCGCCAACATCGACGAACTGGACCCGGCCTTCGCCGACCTGCCCATCCTGCGCGCGCGCAAGGACATGCAGCTCAACACCGTGATGTCGAACGGCTTCGGCTTCGGCGGCACCAACGGCTGCCTGGTGATGGCCCGCTACGACGGCTGATGTGACGCTAGAGCAGGCTTGCGCGCCCGCGCGAGCCTGCTTACGCAGACTTCTCGTAACACGCGGGAAACATCATGGCCGACGACTACGACCTGCCCAAGGGCGAGCTGATGCGGGGCAAGAAGGGCCTGGTGATCGGCGTCGCCAACAAGAACTCCATCGCGTGGGGCATTTCGGCCCAGCTGGCGGCGCAGGGCGCGGACCTGGCCTTCGGCTATATCGAGGCCAACGAAAAGCGCGTGCGGCCGCTGGGAGAGAGCATCGGGGTCAAGGTCTATTCCACCGTGGACGTCGGCGACGACGCCTCGATGGAGGCGATGTTCAAGACGGTCGAGGACGCGTTCGGGACCATCGACTTCCTGGTCCATTCGGTGGCCTTCGCCCCGCGCGACCAGATCTCGGGCTCCTTCGTCGAGAACGCCACGCGCGAAGGCTTCCTGACGGCGATGGACATTTCGGCCTTCAGCTTCGTCGACGCCTCGCGCCGGGCGTCCAAGCTGATGCCGAACGGCGGCTCGATCATCACCCTGACCTATCTCGGGTCCGAGCGGGTGATCCCCAACTACAACACCATGGGCGTGGCCAAGGCGGCGCTTGAGGCCTCGATGCGCTACGTGGCGCGTGACCTCGGCCCGTCAGGCATCCGGGTCAACGCCATCTCGCCGGGCGCCATGCGCACCCTGTCGCTGGCCGGGATCCAGGGCGGCCGCGGCCTGATGGCCCATGGTCGGAACTATAGCGCGCTGAAGGAAGACACCTCGATGGAGGGCGTCGCGGGCGCAGCGCTCTGGCTGCTGTCGCCGCTCGGCGCCTCGACCACGGGCGAGATCGTCCACGTCGACGCCGGCTTCCACATAATCGGCCTGCCCGAAGGCATAGACGCCGAAGGCTAGATCGCCGTCGGCGCGTAGGCCGCCACGAAGCGGCGGGCGATCGTCGCGCAAAGCTGTTCCAGGGCGGCCGGATCGGTTTCGACAGGCAGGCCCATCAGAGCCCGCGCCTGCCGGGCGCCGATCATGCCGGCGAACAGTTCGGCCGCGCCCGCCGGGTCGTCGACGTTCAGTCGTCCGGCCGTGGCCTCGGTTTCCAGGAAACGCGCCAGCCGATCCAGGGCCGGCACGGCGCCGGTCTCGTGCATGGCCTGGGCGATCTCGGGCATGTCGCTGGCGCCCTGGATCGCCACGCGGGTCATGGCGATGTTGGCCGGCGACAGCATCGCCTGCATCAGGTCCAGCCCGAAGGCGGCCAGGGTCGCTTCCGTGGTCGCGCCGCCGGTTTCGGCGAGCGGCGCGGTCAGGTCCTCTACGCGCCGGCTGATAAGCGCGCGCAGCAGCCCAGCCTTGCCGCCGAAATGGTTGTAGAGGGTCTGTTTCGAGACGCCCGCGCGCCTGGCGATCGCCTCGACCGGCGCGCCGAAGCCTCGTTCGGAGATCACCTGCGTCGCCGCGACCAGCATGGCCTCGGCCTTGGCGACATCGACCTGTCCGCTGCGTCTGGGCATGGGCGCCAATCCGTCAGGGCCTAGTCGCGGCCCAGACGGACAGATGGACTATCGCGTCCAGTATTCAAGCCAATAGTGGCCTAAAGCCGCGCCAGGACCGCGTCGCCCATCTCGGTGGTGCTGAGCGCGCCGCCGAGGTCCTTGGTGCGCGCGCCGCCGTCCAGCGCCGCCTTGACCGCAGCGTAAAGCTTGTCGGCCAGGTCGGCGCGGTCCAGTGACCAGCGCAGGGCCATTTCGAACGACAGGATAGCCGCCAGCGGATTGGCCAGACCCTGGCCCGCGATATCGGGCGCAGAACCGTGGATCGGCTCATAGAGGCCGGGCTTGCCCGCCTCGCCCAGCGCCGCGGAGGGCAGAAGCCCGATGCCGCCGGTCAGCATGGAGGCCTCATCCGACAGAATGTCGCCGAACAGGTTGTCGGTGACGATGACGTCGAACTGGCGCGGGTTCTTGACCAGCTGCATGGCGGCATTGTCGGCCAGCATGTGTTCGAGGGTGACGTCGGCGTATTCGCGCTGGTGCAGGTCGGTGACCACCTGGCGCCAGAGCAGGCCGGTCTCCATGACGTTCGACTTCTCGCACGAGGTGACTTTGTTGCCGCGCCCGCGCGCCAGTTCGAACGCCACGCGCGAGACCCGTTCGATCTCGTGGGTGGTGTAGACCTGGGTGTCGACGGCGCGCCGCTGGCCATCCGGCAGGGTCTCGATGAAGCGCGGCTCGCCGAAATAGACGCCGCCGGTCAGCTCGCGCACGATCATGATGTCGAGGCCGGCGACCACTTCCGGCTTCAGCGCCGAGGCGTCCTTCAGGGCGTCGAAACACAGGGCCGGACGCAGGTTGGCGTAGACGCCCATGGCTTGGCGTAGGCGAAGCAGGCCGGACTCGGGCCGCTTGTCGCGCGGCGCGTTCGCCCACTGCGGCCCGCCGACAGCGCCCATCAGCACGGCGTCGGCCTTCAGCGCGGCGGCCTCGGCCTCCTCCGTCAGCGGCGTGCCGTGCTTGTCGAAGCTGCAGCCGCCGAAGTCGCGTTCGTCGAGCGTCAGGTCGTTGGCCAGCCGCGCGGCCACCCGGCGCACTTGGTCGATCACCTCCGGGCCAATACCGTCCCCGGGAAGCAGAAGAAGCGTTGTCATGGTGATCCTCGAATCTTCAGGCGCGCTTATCGGGCGGTCGATTTATGTCTGTCCTTCCCCCGTGCGGGGAAGGTGGCCCGCGCACCGGGTCGGATGGGGGTGTCAGCGCGGCGTCAGCATTCAGAGCGCCGGTCAATGAACATCCGTCGCCGGCTACGCCAGCGCACCCCTCATCCGTCGGCTACGCCGACACCTTCTCCCGCAAGGGGAGAAGGAGATTTAAAGGGTCTTTTCGCTCGAGACCTCGAAGATGGTGATCTTGCGGTCGTGGACGCCGAACTCGGCGCCGATGGCGCGCCAGGCCTTCATGTGGTCGGCCTTGCCGTGCGGGCCGAGGGCGGCCATGTCGCGCCAGATTTCGAATACCCGGATCAGGCCGCGGTCGGCGGCGTCGAAGGAGAAGGCGTATTCGATACAGCCGTCTTCCTTGTGCGTGGCCTCCATCATGGTGACCATGTGCGGACGGAAGGCTTCTTCCTTGTCCGCCGGGATGCGGATCGTTCCACCGATAACAACGCTCATGCGCGGCGCTCCAGCCAGGGTTGGGCCAAGGCGCGCTTCTGCTCGAACACGCCGATGTCGCCAGCGTGTTGCAGGGTCTCGCCCACCGCGTCCAGGCCTTTCAGCAGCTTTTCCTTGCGGCCGGGATCGATCTCGAACGTGAACCGCGCACCGGACGGAGAGACCACGGTCTGGCTTTCCAGGTCGATGGAGAAGATGTGATTGCCGCCCTTGGCCTCGGCCATCAGTGCGTGGACCTGGTCTTCGGGCAGGGTCAGGGGCAGCAGGCCATTGCTGAAACAGTTGTTGTAGAAGATGTCGGCGAAGGACGAGGCGATCACGCAGCGCACGCCGAAATCCAAGAGCGCCCAAGGCGCATGCTCGCGCGACGAGCCGCAGCCAAAGTTCGCGCCGGCGATCAGGACGCTGGCGCCGGCATAGGCCGGCTGGTTCAGCACGAAGTCCGGCTTGTCGTGGCCCGCCTCGTCGAACCGCAGGTCGTAGAACAGCCCTTTGCCCAGCCCTTCCCGGTCCACCCCCTTGAGGAACTGTTTGGGGATGATCTGGTC
>Ga0164296_1003518_pt1 | contig 14736 bp, 14 predicted proteins | sample GEODES057metaG_FD_113533 | JGI IMG/M metagenome (GOLD analysis project Ga0164296, IMG submission 113533) | Dystrophic lake water microbial communities from Trout Bog Lake, Wisconsin, USA - GEODES057 metaG | ecosystem: Environmental > Aquatic > Freshwater > Lake | place: USA: Trout Bog Lake... | reverse complement strand
GTCTTCTTGCGGCCAGCCAACGGCGCCATCGCCAGCGAAGGCCCGGAATAGCCGGTGAACACCGCCGGCACTTTCTGCAAATCCACCAGCTTGTTGAACAGCAGCACGGACTGATCCGGCTTGGCCTGGTTATCCTCGAACAGCACTTCAATCTTGTGCCCGGCCACGCCGCCTTTGGCGTTCACCTCGTCCACCGCGAACTGGATGCCGCGTTGTTCCTGCATCCCGATCACCGCCGCCGGGCCGGTCAGCGGCAACACCGCGCCGAGCCGGATGGTCTGCGCAGACGCCGGCAAAGCCAATCCGAGCGCCAAAGCTATCGTTGAAATCCGCAGCATTTTTTGGTTCCTCCCGTCTTATCCGCAATCAGCCACAGTCACGCCAAGCGGTCAAACCGTCGCGGCGGACCCGAGCAGCACTGTCACCTGGCTGGACAGCACGCCGCCATTGCCATGGGCGATCGCCACCTCGCAGCCCGGCACCTGCCGCGCCCCGCATTCGCCGCGCACCTGTCGCACCGCCTCGATCAGCACCAACAAACCGTACATGCCGGGATGGCAATAAGATAGCCCGCCGCCGCTGGTGTTCACCGGCAAATGTCCGCCCGGCGCAATGCCGCCATTGGCCACAAACGCTCCACCCTCGCCCTTTTTCACAAAGCCGAGATCTTCGAGAAACAGAATCGTATTGATGCTGAAAGCGTCATAAACCTGCACCGCCTGCACATCTTTCGCCGCCAGCCCGGCCATCGCATAAGCCTGCGCGCCAGAGACCGCCGCCCCCGTCGTCGTCAGATCCGGCATCGAACTGATCGACATGTGGGACAGGCATTCCCCCACGCCCAGCACATAAGCCGGCTTTTGCCGCAGCGTCTTCGCCCGCGCGGCTGAGGTCACAATAATCGCCCCGCCGCCATCGTTGACCAGGCAGCAATCGCGCACCGTCAGCGGGTAGCTCACCATCCGCGCAGCCAGCACCTGCGCGATCGTCAGCGGCTCCTTCTCCCACGCCATCGGGTTCAGCAGCGCCCATTGCCGCGCCGCCACTGCCACTTCGGCCAACTGCTCCCGCGTAGTGCCGAACTCATACATGTGCCGCGACGCCGCCAGCGCATAGGCCGTCGCCGGCAGAAACGGCTTATACGGTGACTCGTACGGGTTATATTCCCGCGGGCTCGCCGCCGCCCGGCTCACACTGCGCTGCGTGCTGCCATAGGCGATCAGCGCCACCTCACACAGCCCCGCCTCAATCGCCGCCATCGCATGCGCCAGATGGGTCATGAACGAGGAGCCGCCAATCCCGGTGCCATCCTGATAGCGCGGCCGAATGCCGAGATATTCGCACAAACTCAGCGTCGGCATCCGCAACTGGGAGGCGGCGGTAAACACCGCATCAATGTCGGACAGCTTCAGCCCGCAATCCTCCAGCGCCCGAAACGTCGCCTGCGCCATCAAATCCACCGGCGTCGTCCCCGGCGCCACCAGCCCGAGATCGGACTCGGCAGCGCCCACCACCGCCACGCTGCCCCGCTTCATGCCGCGTCTCCCAGCACGGTAAACACCGGATAGGGCGGCTGGTCCCCCTCGCCCGGCGCCATCCGCACCCGCACCCGCATGCCGATCCGCACCGCCAGCGCGTCGATCTCCTCCACCCGGCTCATGATGCGGAAGCCCTCATCGAGATCCACCAGCACCACGTTGTGCGATGGCGCATTGCGGTTGGCGATCGCGGTGGTGGCGTAAACCGTGCCCACCCCCTGCGAAATCCGCCACTCCAGCCGCGCTCCGCCACTGCCGGGCGCGATCGCCCGCGGATAAAACACCGCCTTGCCGCTATCCAAATCCACTTGGTAGGCAAGCTCGCCCGCCTGGCAATGCGCGGTATAAATCGCGTTTGGCGACTGGGTTTTCAGATCGATCATCACGTTTCCTCCGTTGCCGTCACGCTACGCAATTGCTTCGCTCCGCGCCATGGTGCAGCAATCGAAAAATGCGCCCAGACCCAAACATCGTCTTCATCGGTGACATTCATCGCGACTGGCCCAGCGTCGAACGCGGCCTCGCCGCTTTGGAGCATTTGCCACAGGCGGCGGTGCTGATGGGGGACATTGAATGCACCGCCCCGCTTGACGTGCTCGCCGCCCCGCTGCTGTCGCGTGGCATCGACGTCTTCTGGATCTCCGGTAATCACGACAACGATGGCGGCCCGGAGATGTGGGCCAACCTGGCGAACCCGGCGCTCAACCCCCGCACCGCCGCCGGCGCCCTGCATGGCCGCGTCGTCGAAGTCGCCGGCCTGCGCATCGCTGGCCTCAACGGCATCTTCCGCCCCCGCGTCTGGCACCCCGACCGCGCCCCCGGCCTGCGCCACCGCGCCGACCTGCCGGCCAATCTGGCCAAACTCGGGGACTCCCTGCGGCCCGAACACGTCGCCGCCCTCACCCATTCGCTCTCCACCATCGCCATCTGGCCGGAGGATGTGGACGCCCTGGCCAAACTCCGCGCCGACGTGCTGGTGGTGCACGATGCCCCGTGCAGCCACCCCGATGGCCACGCCGTGCTCACCGATCTCGCGGTCCGCATGGGCGTCCGCCTGATCGTGCACGGCCACCATCATGTCAGCTACCGCGCTGCACATCATAGCGGCCTGCACGCCATGGGCGTCGCCGCCGCCTGGGGCATGTCACTGGCCGGCCAACCGCTCTGGCGCGGTGAGCCGCCCAGAATTCTGGGCCCGCTCCGGCCAGACTGGACCCGTCTGGCCGAGCATTAACCCCCTTACGGGCTGGTGCGAATCCCGTTCGCTTCCGCCTCAGCCGTCAACCGCATGCCATCTTCCGGCAACAACATCCGCGCCGTGATCAGCCGATCCGCCGCCTCCCGCACCGCGCGCACATAGGCCGCCTTGTTCGGATAGCGTTCTTCCAGCGACAGTCGCGGGTCGCCGGTCTGTATCCGCTCTGCCTTGGTCGCGGCAAACGGCACAAAGCTGCCGGTCAACTCGCACGCCTCGTTCTGGAACAGATCATCACGGAACAGGTTCCAGCCGGTATAGGTTCCAATCGGCACCTCCACATTCACCGGCCGCACCCCGGCGAGATCGTTGCCGTCGGCATCCACCTGCGGCACCAGCACGCCGTAGCTGGCCGGGTGTTCGCGCGGCGGAATGATCGTTTCAACGCCAGAGCTATCCGCCGGCCGATAGCCAGGACCGCGATCATACACATGCAGCGGATTATGATTGCCGAGGTAACGCATCGCCGGCCGCTCCACCCCGCCATAGCTGTTGGCCGGCACAGCGGGGAAATGCACCTGATCGGCGGCCACCAGCGTGCCATCGGCAATGCGCGGCACGTTGCTTGGCGGTGGGGCGCGATCGTCCTTCAACCACATTGCAAAGTCGCTCAGCAGCGCCCGCATCGTCCACACATGCGGCGTCGGGTTGCCTTGCTGCATGCACACGCCGAATGGTGCCTTGGCCGGCAGTGGCAGGTTTGCCGGGCCATGCTGGGTGCTGGCCATGATGTAGCTGCGCACATTCGGCGGATCGGCCACATCCTTCGTCCCGAGCGGATCGGTAAAGCCGAGCGCCTGCCGTCCGTCCCAAATCTCCAGCGCCGTCGCGGCATGGAAAATGCGCGGGCAGGTTTTGTCGGCTGTGCAACGATCCAGCACCCCCTGCGTCCGCCCGGTCAACGGATCGGTCTGCCGCGCATAGGTAAAGGGGAAATCATACGCCGGATACAAATGGTCCACCGCACTGCCCCACGCCCGGCCCGGCTGGGCAAAGCGAATATTCAGCGATATCAGCCCGCCGCCGATATGCGGCATCGCGCCATCAAACGCCTTGCCGCCGCTCTCGGCCCGATTAAACCCGAGATGGATCAGCGTGCGAATAAACCGCCCGCTTTGCGAACTGCCGGTGATCAGCGTCTGCACGCCTTTGCCATGCACAACCGGGTTGGCGATGCCCGCATCATCCTTGTCGCGCCCTTTCAGAAACGCCCCCAAGTCACGCGCGGCGGCAAACCCCAGGCCCAGCACCTTCGGGTCCTTGGCGCGATAGGTCAGTTCATACAAATGGCCGGGTAAAAACCCATCGCGCAGGCAGATCGTTTTCTCCGTCGGCCTGGTGCAATCGCTAAAGCTCCAGTCGCTATTGGGGATCGTCACCCGCGGCGCATTCTCTCGCACCCGCACCGTCAACGATGGCACAAACCCATCGGCGAATTTCGTCGCATTATCGGTATTGGCGGTCGGGTAGCTGTCATGCCCGGTTTCGGTAAACCACCCCCCGCCAATCACTGAGGTTTTGGTCGGCGCCTGCACCACCAACTCGCTGCGCACGGTGCCAATTATCGGCGAGCCATCCGTATTGCGTGCCACCGGCGCGCTAAAGCCCATACGGTTATTGCCGGGTAGCACATCGGCCTGCCAACCGAACCACACCAGCGTGTAGCCCTGCGCTTGCAACCAGCCATCGCCGGCGTCGCGCGCGTCGTTAATATCCGCCAGCCCGCCCTTCACATCGGCGTTGAACAACGTCAGCGCGCCCTTGTTGCCGCGATTAATTACGTTGAACAGCAGGATCTTGTTGCTACGCGCCGGATCGGCCGGTCGCACAATGTCGATATCGGTAACGTATTCCACCATCCCGCGCGCATTCTTCGGCGCCAGCGCGATATCCTGAATGATCACATTGCCCGGCGCCTTCGGGTCCACCTCGCCATAGGCCTTGCCGTGCAGCCGCTCGAATTTGCCGGCGCCGGCAAACACCCGACCATCAAATGCCGGGGTCGCCGGGCTCAATTCCAGCCGGGTAATCCGCGCCGCACTCGGCTGCGCCATCCCAACCCAGGTCGCCAGCACCCCGGTGGCGCCCAAAATCAATTTCCACATATCCCGCCGCTCCCCCAGATCTTGTTGAGAGAACTGTGCCCCGATCCCCCCCTCCGGGCAAGCCGCGCTTACGGAAACAGCCCGCGCGTCGCCTTGGCATCGCGCACCTTGGCCACCCCGATCGCCATCGCCGCCATCCGGGTGGAAATCCCGTCGCGCCGCACCCGCTCCATCACTTGCGTGAAACTGCGGTCGAGGATCTGGTTCAGCCGTGCCCGCACCTCCGCCTCGGTCCAGAAGAATTGCTGCAAATCCTGCACCCATTCGAAATAAGATACGATCACCCCGCCGGCATTGCAGAGAATATCCGGGATAACGAAAATCTCCGGCCGCTGCGCCAGCACCAGATCGGCCTCCGGGGTTGTCGGCCCGTTCGCCCCCTCCGCCAGCACCCGGCATTGCAACCGCGCCGCCACCGGCCCGGTAATCACCTGTTCCAGCGCCGCCGGCACCAGCACACCACAGGGCTGCACCAGCAGCTCCGCCGGATCGAACGCCAATTCGCTGGAATAGCCGCGCAGCACGCCATGTGCCGCCACATGGCGCTGCAAATCGGCCACATCCAGCCCGTCGCGGTTAAAGTAGCAGGCGGTGTGGTCGCTCACCCCCAGCACCTTCATCCCCCGCTCCACCGCCGTTTGCGCGCTGATGGAGCCAACATTGCCGAACCCCTGCACAATGGCGGTGGCGCCGGCAATTGGGATTTGCAAATGGTCCAACGCCCGCTCGGCTAGGTGGATCACCCCGCGTCCGGTCGCCTCCCGTCGCCCCTCGGTGCCGCCGGAGGCCACCGGCTTGCCGGTCACGATCTCGGTCACCGTGCGGCCCTGATACATGGAATACGTATCCATGAACCACGCCATCACCTGCTCGTTGGTACCCATATCCGGTGCCATCACATCGATATGCGGGCCAACAAACGGGATCATCTCCTGCATATACCGGCGCGATACCGCCTCCAGCTCCCGCCGCGACAGGCTATACGGATCCACCGCCACCCCACCTTTCGCCCCGCCATACGGCAGGCCGGCCAGGGCGCATTTCCAGCTCATCCACACCGCCAGCGCCGCCACCTCGCCCACATCGAGGCTGGCGGCAAACCGGGTGCCGCCTTTGGTTGGCCCCATGGTCAGGTGATGCTGCACCCGATAGCCCTGAAACACCTCCGTTCGCCCGTCATCGCGGTGAATCGGGCAGGAGACCACAATGGCGCGCTTGGGATACAGGATGCGGTCGCGCTCATCGGCGGCTATCGCCAGATGGTCGGCGATCATTTGGAATTGCTGGCGGGCCATGGCGAAAACCGGTCCGGTGTAGATTGTCATCTCACCCTCTGCTTCATTCCCCAACGCAGTGTAGCATAGCGCACCCCAAGCCGTCGGAGAATCCGCATGACCGAGTCCCCCCGCATCACCTGGTTGCTGGAACGCCAAGCGAAAGCCGGGGAACTCCGGGTCGGCCTGCTCGGCCGGGCGCTGATCGCGGACCTTGCCGGCAAGCGCGTGCCGCTCGAAGGGAACGACATTCTGTCCCTCGCCGAGATTGCCTCCTCCCGCCGCACCGCCCATCTGCTCACCCCGTTGCGCGATGGCGGCTACACCCATCTGCTCGGCGGTAAGATCGCGTTGCTGCCCGGTGAAGCACCGCTGTTGAAGGAGGTGCTGCTCGGCACCCCGGCCGGCCTGAAAACCCGCCGCGCCGCGCTACTGGCGATGGTGGCGCGGGAAGCCGAACAAGCTCCAGGCCCGGCAGAGGTCGTGCTCAGCGGCATCGCCCATCATGCGGAGGAAAGTGAAGCCCAGGTCGGCCACGCCCGCCGCATGCTGATGGAGTTCGATCGCGCCTACCCCTCCGTCCGCAGTGCCGAATGAAAACCCTACTCATCGTCTGGCATTCCCGCACCGGCGGGGCCCAGCAAATGGCCGCAGCCGCGGCCAAGGCAGCGACGGAAGTCAGCGTGCGCCTGCTGCCAGCCGCGCAGGCCGGCCCGGCCGATGTGCTGGCCGCCGATGGCTACCTGTTCGCGGCGCCGGAAAATCTCGCCAGCCTGTCCGGCCCGATGAAGGATTTTTTCGACCGCTGTTACTACCCGGCGCTGGACCGCCTCGCCGGCCGCCCCTACGCGCTGATGGTCTGCGCTGGCAGCGACGGGGCAGGGGTGGTGCGGCAAGTGTCCCGCATCGCCACCGGCTGGCGGCTGCGGGCGATCGCGCCGCCGCTGATCGTCTGCACCCAGGCGCAAACGCCGGAGGCCATCGCGGCCGCCAAAATCATCGCGCCGGATGATATGGCGCGCTGCACCGATCTCGGCGCCGCCTTCGCGGCGGGCCTGGCGGCCGGTATTTTTTAGAATAGGGAGGAAGGAGGGGTGGTGGAGCCAAGCGGGATCGAACCGCTGACCTCCTGAATGCCATTCAGGCGCTCTCCCAGCTGAGCTATGGCCCCATCCATCCGGGTTCCCTTGCGGGAGGCCGGCATATACAATCACCCCCACCAGGGATCAAGGCCTTACATCATGCCAGCCGCACTATGGCGCCCCGCGACCGAGGCCGTGGCCACCAGTACCCTGGCCGCCTTTATCGAACACACCCGCGCCACCGCCGGCCTTGCCCTCACCCCGGCGGAAACCCTCGGCTTTCAGCGGAAAAATCCCGAACAGTGGCGGGCGTTGCTGGCCGATTTCGCCGGGCTGAACCGCGCCGAAACCCTGGCCGCAACGCTCGCCCCGCATGCCGCGCGGCTGCAAAACCCCGATGGATCGCCGGCAAGCATTGCCGCCATGCTTAAATCCGCCGGCTGGGACGGGCTGCTCGACAGCCTCGGTCATTATCTACTGACCGTCGAGCTGCGCCCGGATGATACGCTGGACTGGCCAGGGGCACGCGATGACCCCTGGCCGCTCGGCGCCCTGCTCGCCGGGGCGACGGTCCGGCTTACAGCGCCACCGTAAAGCTGGCTTCGGTCTTTTCCTGCACCTCGGCCAGGCTCACGCCCGGCGCCAGCTCAATGAGTTTCGTCCCGCCGCCGCGCCGGTCGATTTCAAACACCGCCAGTTCGGAGATCACCATATCCACCACCCCGGCGCCGGTCAGCGGCAAGGTGCAGCGATGCAGCAGCTTCGGCTTGCCGCCGGCGGTATGCTCCATAAGCACCACCACCCGCCGCACGCCGGCCACCAGATCCATCGCCCCGCCCATCCCTTTGACCATCTTGCCCGGGATCATCCAGTTCGCCAGATCGCCGTTCTCCGCCACCTGCAAGGCGCCCAGGATGGACATATCGATATGCCCGCCGCGCACCATGGCAAAGCTCGCCGCGCTGTCCATAAAGCTGGTGGTCGGCAATTCCGTCACTGTCTGCTTGCCGGCATTGATCAGGTCGGCGTCCTCATCGCCTTCAAACGGAAACGGCCCAATGCCGAGCATCCCATTTTCGGACTGCAACTGCACCGAAATCCCGTCCGGAATGTAGTTCGCCACCAGGGTCGGAATGCCAATGCCAAGATTGACGTAGAACCCGTCTTGAATTTCGCGCGCCGCACGGGCGGCCATCTCGTCGCGTGTCCAGGGCATGTGGGTAACTCCTTCAGGCCGCGCGCTGGCGCACGGTGCGTTGCTCGATGCGTTTTTCGACATGGTCGAGCTTCACGATGCGTTTGACGAAAATGCCGGGGGTGATGATGTGGTCGGGGTCGAAGCTGCCCGGTGCCACCAGTTCCTCCACCTCCACCACCGTCACCGCTGCGGCGGTCGCCATCATTGGGTTGAAGTTCCGCGCCGTTTTCCGATACAGCAGATTGCCTTCCGGATCGGCCTTCCAGGCATGCACCAACGCCAGATCCGCCTTCAAGCCGCGCTCCATCACATAGGTCTGGCCGTCAAACTCCCGCGTTTCCTTGCCCTCCGCCACCGCGGTGCCAACTCCGGTGCGGGTGAAAAACGCCGGAATGCCCGCCCCGCCGGCGCGAATGCGCTCTGCCAGCGTGCCTTGCGGGTTGAACTCGATTTCCAACTCCCCGGCCAGATACTGCTTGGCGAAGGTGGCGTTCTCGCCAACATAAGAGCTGATCATTTTGCGCACCTGCCGGGTCTGCAACAAAATCCCCAACCCCGCATCATCCACCCCGGCATTGTTGGAAATGCAGGTCAGGTTCTTCACCCCGGACGCCCGCACCGCCTCGATCAATACCGACGGGATGCCGCATAGCCCAAACCCGCCCGCCATGATGGTCATGCCATCGCGTAACAGGCCGGCCAGGGCCTCGGTGGCGGAGGGATAGATTTTATTGATCGCCATTTTCCGATGTTCCTTGCAAGGGAGTTGTTCTTTTTGAGACCAAAAAGAACCAAAAAACTGCATCCATGTCTGGCCTTCGACGTACAGCAGCGTGCGAGGTACGCCGAAGGCAACGAGGACAGACACGTTTTTTGCTTCGTTATTCCAAAAGAAGCGCTTCCCTGCCTCCTACTTCAACTCAAACCCCAACCGCCGCATCGCCGCCCGCATCCCCTCGCGCCCGTTCGTCCCGCTCAGCCGTTGCAGCACCCGCCCGGTCCAGCTCTCATTGGCCATGCCCTGCTTGCGCGAAAACGCGCCCAGCGCGTCATCGTACCGGGCCACCTGCGCGGCCTCGTCCTGTGGCGCATAACGTTCATGGAACAGCACGCTGGTTTGCGGCAGGCGCGGCTTGATGTCCGACAGTTTCGCCAGATCGGGATAGCCCACGCACAGCCCAAACACCGCCATCACATGCGGCGGCAGCCCGATCGCGGCGGCGACTTTTTCCGGATCATTGCGCAATGCGCCGATATAAACCGTGCCCAGCCCGAGCGATTCCGCCGCCACCGTGGCATTTTGCGCCGCCAGCGCCGCATCGATGGCCGCCACCGTGAACGCTTCCTGATAATCCAGCGTCGGCATCGTCTTGCCGGCTGCCGTAATCACCCGGTTCAACCGCGACTGATCGGCCAGAAACACCAGCAGCAGCGGGCAGTCCCGAATATGCCCCTGGCCACCGGCCACTTCGGCCATCAGCGCCTTGGTCGCCGGATCGGTCACCGCCACCACGCTCCAATATTGCATGTTGGACGATGTCGCCGCGGACTGCGCCGCCGCGATCAGCGTCTCCACCGTGCCTTGCGGTAGGGCCGTCGGCAGGTAGCCGCGCACGGACCGATGCGCGAACAGCGCCCGGATCACGTCGTTGACCGGCCCGGTCGCCGGCACATCCGCCGCGCCATAGCGCGCGGTCAACAGGTCTTGGTCGTCACTCATCGGGGCGTCCAGCATGGCAGACATTCAGCTCTCCATTTCCAGTGGCCCCCATCCTAGCCGCCGCCCGTCAGCGCGGCTACTCTGCCGCCAAAATTGGGAGGACACCGCATGCGCTGGATCAGGTTCACCGCCGAGGGCCAAACCGCCTACGGCATTCTGGAAGGCGACCGCATCGCCGAAACCGCGGGCAGCATCTTCGCTGACTGGCGCCGCACCGGCCGCATGCACGATCTGGCCGCGGTGCGGATCGAAGTCCCGAACATCCCGCCCACCTTCTATGCCGCCGGCCTGAACTACGCCAAGCACGTGCTGGAAGGTGCGGCCCGCCGTGGCGTGCCCGCCAACCTGCCCACCCAGGCCGATATCGGCTACCGCGCCAACAACGCCCTGATCGCCCATGAGCAAGACGTCATCATCCCGCGCGATGCGACGGAGGCCATCCACTACGAAGGCGAACTCGCGGTGATCATCGGCAAAAAGGCCAAAAACCTCTCCGAAGCCGAGGCGATGGGCTGCATCTTCGGCTACTCCATCGGCAACGACGTCTCCGAACGCACCTGGCAGAAAGACGACCGCACCTTCTTCCGCGCCAAAAACGCCGACACCTTCAAGCCGATGGGCCCGTGGATCGAAACCGACCTGGATTTGGACGCCGCCCGCACCATCGTCCGCGTCAACGGCCAGCAAACCATCGAATTTGCCACCAACGCGCTGCTGTTCTCCATCGCCACCTTCATCAGCCGCACCAGCCAATACTGCACCCTCTACCCCGGCGATATGATGTGGATGGGCACCGACGGCACCTCACCCAATATCGCCAGCGGCGACGTGGTGGAAATTGAAATCACCGGCCTCGGTGTGTTGCGTAACCGTTTCGTGCGAGAGATCTGACCCATGCCCGCCTCCTACGACAATCACCGCCGCCAACTGGAACTCGTGCTGCGCGCCTGGGGCATGAAGCCGATCAACGCCGCCATCACCGCCGACATCATGGCCTGGGCGGATCTGCACGGTATCGACAGCCACGGCATTTCCATGCTGCCCACCTATGACGAACGCCGCCGCAGCGGCAAAACCCCGATCTCCGCCGAACCCAAAGTGGTGATGGATCGCGCCGTCGCCGCGTTGATCGACGGCGGCGGCGGCCTCGGCCACCTCAACTCCTACACCGCCATGAACCTCGCCATCGCCAAGGCCCGCACCATGGGCGTCGGCATTGTCGGCGTGCGCAACTCCGCCCATTTCGGCGCCTGCGGCTACTACGCCAAAATGGCCGCCGATGCCGGCTTCATCGGCATGGTCACCACCTCGGCCTCCGGCATTCAGGTCGCCCCCACCTTCGGCGCGGAAGCCAAATACGGCACGGACCCGATCGCCTTCGCCGCTCCTGGCCGCGACGGCGAACCCTTCCTGCTCGACATGGCCACCACCACGGTGGCCGCCGGCCGCATTCGCAACAAAGCCAATGAAAACCTGCCCACCCCGGATGGCTGGGTGGTCGATAAAGATGGCCAGCCGAGCAACGATCCGCTGATCGCGCAGAAAGGCGGCTTCCTCACCCCGCTCGGTGGCACCCCGGACAGCAGTTCCTATAAAGGCTACGGCCTGGCGGCGATGGTCAACATCCTGTCCTCCGCCCTATCCGGCGCCACGATGGTGACAGACCCAACGCACACCAAACAGCCCGGCACGATGGGCATCGGCCATTTCTTCATGGCCATCGACACCGGCCTCTTCCGCGACCCCGCCGATTTCCGCAACGATGTCGCCGATTTCACCGACAGCCTGCGCGCCACCCGCCCGGCGGACCCGTCCCGCCCCGTCATGGTCGCCGGCGACCCAGAACGCCGCAACGCCGCCCGCCGCCAGCAGGAAGGCATCCCCGTTGGCCCCAACCTGCTCGCCAAGGTAAAGGAGATCGCCCTGGCCGCGCAGGTGGAATGGCTCCTCGATTAATCCCGCCCCCCTGGCCCGCTCAGGGGGGTGTCACCGCCGCTGCCGCAACGCCGCCATCACCATCGTATCCAGCGCGGACAGAAACTTGGACCGCGCCGCCTTCGCCATCGGCGCCGAGCCTGAGGTCGCAGCCCCTATCTCGCGCAGATAGCGTGCCACCTCCCGCCCGGCCAAGGCGCTGCCGATATTATCCGCCGTCCACACATGCCCGCTCGGCGCCACCGCGCGCGCCGCTTTCGCCAGGCAGCGCGCCGCCAGCGGAATGTCGGAGGTCACGCACACATCCGCCGCCGTGATATGCTCGGCAATCCAGTCATCGGCGATATCGGCGCCGGCCTCCACCGTGATCATCCGCACATTCGGCAGCCCCGGCGGACGAAACGGCCGCGACCCGTTGGACACCAGGTGCACCACCAGGTTCAGCCGGCCGGCGACCCGATAAATTTCATCCCGCACCGGGCAGGCATCCGCATCGACATAGATTTCGGTCATTCCCCAGGCTAGGCATCGCCAAGCGGCTTGCATAGACTTCGCCCATGAAAACCCCCATCCGCACCGGGCTCCTCATCCTGGCGCTCTGGCTCGGAGCCGGTCCCGTGAACGCGCAAACCCAAACTGTTGCCGGCCTGACCGCCCCGATCGACATCGTCACCGACCGCGAAGGCGTGCCGCACATCACCGCCGCCAGCATCGAGGATGCGTTTTTCGGCCAAGGCTATGCGGCGGCCACCGCCCGACTATGGCAAATGGATATCGGCCGCCGCCGCGCGCTCGGCCACCTCGCCGCCGCCTTCGGGCCAGATTTCGTTCCCTACGACCGCGCCGCCCGGCTGATGCTGTTTCGCGGCGATCTCGCTGCCGAATGGCACTTGTATGACCCGCGCGTGCCCGCCATCGCCGCCGCCTGGGTGCGTGGCCTCAACGCACGGGTGCGCGAGGTCCGCGCGAACCCCGCTTTGCTGCCGCCGGAATTTGCGGCACTGGATGTGCTGCCAGACCTCTGGGCGCCGGAAGATCTGCTGCGCATGCGCGGCACCGGGCCGAACGTGCGCGGCGAAGTGCGTCGCGCCGCGCTGGCCTGTGCCGGCGCCCTCGCCGTCGATGCGGTGATGGTTAAGCTCGAACCCGCCTGGACCCTCGCCGTGCCGGCCGGGCTGGAGCCGTGCCAGATCAGCCACACCGACCTTGCCACCTATGATCTGCTCTCCGCCCCGCTGCCCTGGGCGCGGGCGGCCACCGGCGCGCCAATGCGCCTGCCGCGCGATGACGTGGATGCCCGCAACGGCAGCAATGCCTGGGTGATCGCCCCCAGTCGCTCCGCCACCGGCCGGGCCATTCTGGCCAATGATCCGCATCTCGGCTTCAGCGTTCCGGGCGCCCGCTTCATCACCCATTTGCGCGCCCCCGGGTTGGACGCCATCGGCGCCGGCCCGGCGAACCGGCCCGGCTTCCAGTTCGGCCATAACGACCGTATCGCCTTCGGCCGCACGGATTTCCAGATCGATCAGGAAGATCTCTACCTGCTGCGCTTGAATGACGACGCCAGCGCCTATCGCACCGCCACCGGCTGGCAAAGGCTGGAACGGGTCACGGAAACCATCGCCGTGCGCGGCGCGCCGGATGTTTCCGTCAGCCTCGCCTTCAGCCCGCTCGGCCCGCTGATCAGCGAATCCGCTGGCCGCGCCGTCGCCCTGCGCTCTGTGTTCCTGCAACCCGGCGGCGCGGTGGCGCTGGAATACGTGCCGGTGGTGCTGGCGCAAACCTGGCCGCAATATCTGGCCGCCCTGAATACCGCTGTCTGGGGCTCCAACTACATGTATGCCGATGTGGACGGCAACATTGGCTGGCAGGCCGCCGGCCGGGTGCCGCGCCGCCCGAACCACGATGGCCTGCTGCCAGTCCCGGCGGACGGCGATTACCCCTGGTCCGGCATCCTGCCGGTGGCGGACATGCCGGGCGAATTCAACCCCGCCCGCGGCTGGATCGCCACCGCTAACCAAATGCCATTTCCGCCGGATTTCCCCTACGCCAGCCGCAAAATCAGCTTCGAGTGGATTGCGGACGACCGCTATCGCCGCATCGCCGACGTCCTCGCCGCCCAACCGCAGCACCGCCTCGCCGACAGCGTCGCCTTGCAACTCGATGTCCGCTCCGGCCGCGCCGAAGCGTTGATCCCGCTGCTCAACGGCCTCGCCACCCCCGGCCTCGATGCCGAAGCCGCGATGCTGCGCGGGTGGGATGCCGAACTCCGCGCCGACAGCGCCCCGGCGGCGTTGTTTGAGGTCTGGTGGGCCATGTTGCAAACCCGCCTGCACGCCGTGCTGGTGCCGCCAGCCCAGCGCGCCCTGCTGCCGCTGGTGCATCCCCATGTCATGCTCGCGGTCCTGCAACACCCGGACAGCCGTCTCGGTGCGGACCCGGTGCGCCAGCGCGATGCCATCCTGGTTGATGCCCTGCGCGCCGCCACGCTCATCCTGCAACAGCGCTTCGGCGCCAACATCGCCGGCTGGGCCTGGGGCAAAATGCACACGGTGGACCTGCATCACAGCCTCGGCGCGCATTTGCCCCCGGCGTTACGCACCCGCGCCGATGTCACCGGCGGCCCCTC
>Ga0164296_1003516_pt1 | contig 14743 bp, 11 predicted proteins | sample GEODES057metaG_FD_113533 | JGI IMG/M metagenome (GOLD analysis project Ga0164296, IMG submission 113533) | Dystrophic lake water microbial communities from Trout Bog Lake, Wisconsin, USA - GEODES057 metaG | ecosystem: Environmental > Aquatic > Freshwater > Lake | place: USA: Trout Bog Lake... | reverse complement strand
GGCGCGGATGGGTTGGCTGAAGAACTGTAGCAACTGCGTGGTGACAACGTTGAATCGGGCCGGAATGGCGATCAGGGCAGGGGAGCCGAACAGGGCGATCGCTTCCAGGAAGGTGATGATGCCGCCGCCAAGAATGGCCGGGAAGGCCATCGGCAGCGTGACACGGAACGTGGTGCGCAAGACCCCAGCGCCCAGAATATTGGCGGCATCCTCCATTTCCGATGACACCAGATCCAGCGCGGCGGACGTGAAGATGAACAGGTAGGGAAACGAGTAGATGGCGATGTTGAAGGCGAGGCCGCCGAAGGAATAGATATTTAAGACACCTTCTTGTGCGCCGGTCAGGCTCATCCACACGCGGTTCAGCCAACCTGAATTGGGACCGGCGAGCAAAATCCAGGCGATGGCACCCAGATAAGGTGGGGTGACGAAGGCGCCCAGAACCATGAAGCGGATGGTGCCTTTGAACGGCATGTCCGTGCGCGACACCGCCCAGGCAATCGGCACGGCGAGCAGCAGACAGATGCCGGTGACGGTCACACCCAGCAGAAGCGAGTTGACCATTGCGGTGATGTAGCGCGGCCGGGAATACGCCGTGACGTAGTTCATCAGCGTGAAGGCGCCCGTGTCGGTATCCTGCATGCTGGTCTGCACCAGGCGGAACAGCGGATTGACCACCAGCACGATCAGAAACAGTGCCAGCACGACCCAAAGGATCACCAGCGGGTCAAAGCCCAGCGACCGATGGCGGGGGGACGGGGACCCTGGGTATGAGGCCCCTGGGTATGAGGACCCTGGGGCTGGCTGGCTGGTGGCGCCAGATACGGTGTCCGTGGTGGCTGCGGTTTGCGTCATCATCGCATCTTTCTGGAGCATCGTTGGCCGCGGTCAAGGCGCGTCTGGCGATGCATCACGGACGGCCTGATCGCGACCACCGGCAGCGCCAAATGGGTGCCAATATGGGGGGGCGTGTATGTACCCCCTTGGCTTCGATACCGCAGGGCGTGGTCATGCGCCCCCAACCCGGTCGGTGAAGCGGCCCAGTCCTGTCGCGGCGGATCAACTGCCAAAGGTATCACGCCATTGCTCGATGATCTCGGGCACGGCCTTGCGGATCTCGGCGACCGTCAGCGGCACGACCTTCACCGAAGACAGCGGCGGCATGCCAGGCAGTGGCTCTATGCCGGTCAGAATCGGTTCGCTGCCATCTTTCGTGATCATGTTGGCGTATTCGGGGCTGAGCAGCCAATCCATGAACAGGCGCGCCGCCTGCGGGTGCGGCGCATGCGCTGGTATGCCGGACGGCGTGACGCATAGCACCAGCCCATCCGTGGGATGCGCCACGCCCAGCGGGTTGCCCTTGGCGATGGAGGCATAGGCATTGTTGGCAGCGCCAACGCCGACGAGGCATTCACCGGCGTTGATCAGGGTCATAGGATCAACCGCGGAGCGGCCAATGCGCGGATTGTTCTTCGCCAGCTTCTCGAAATAGTCCCAGCCGTAGAGTTTTCTCACACCCGTAGCCCAGGTGCCGGTGCAACCGCTGAAGGCGGGATGGCCCGTGGCAACGCGGCCTTTCCATTTCGGATCGAGCAGGTCCAGCCAGGATTTTGGCGCGTCCTCGGGTTTCACGTGATCGGTATTATAGATCAGGAAATAGCGTGCGGCGTTGGTGATATAGGAAAAACCCGGGTCCGACAGCGCCTGGAACGCGGGCAGCAAAGCAGCGGCGTTCGGCGGCGTGTATTGGGTCAGCTCGCCCTTTTCCTTCAATTCCGGCAGATGGGAGATATCCGTCGCGCTAAACACATCGCATTGCGGCGTATGGTTCTTGATATCCATCAGCAGCCGTTGAAACGCCACCTGACCGGTCGTGCGGATCACCCCGACCTTAACCCCCGGATTAGACCCGGTGAAAGCGCGGCCTAAATTCTCCGCCGTCTGCGCGTCGACCTGGGCGATATACCACGTCAGCGTGCCTTCGGTCTTTGCCCCCTCCAGCACCGTTGGGTCGACGGCGAGGGCTTGGTTCGGTAGGCCGGCCAGGGCAGCGAGGCCCGCCACCGCGGCCCGCCGCGAGATTTCCGTGGACATGTTATGCTTCCCCCATGGCGCGCCGTCGCGGCGCGTCCGTCGACGCAATTGTGCGCCCGTTCCGCCAAAGATCAACCGCCGAACGTATCGCGCCACTGTTCGATGATCTCCGGCATGCCTTTGCCGATTTCCGCCGTTGTCAATGTCAGCAGCGGCACTTGGTCGAGCGGCTTCTGGCCCGAGGTCAGCGCCAATCCGGGATGCACCGGATCGCCATGATTGGCGACGGAGAGCTTGCTGAAATCGTCGCTCATCAGCCATTCCATGAAAAGCCGAGCGGCTGAGGGATGCGGTGCTGAGGCGATAATTGCAGATGGGCCAAGACATAAGGTCGAGCCATCCGTCGGGTAGACCGGCATGATCGGGTTGCCCTTATCGACCTGCTGGAACGCCGTATTGCCGGGTGCAGGGCCGATCAACGCCTCTCCCGCATTGATCAGTGTCACCGGGTCGTTGCCGGAGCGGCCGATGCGGGGGTTGTTCTTGGCCAGTTTTTCAAAAAATCCCCAGCCATAGGCCTTGGTCAGGGCCATCACCCAAATGCCGGTGCAGCCGCTGAAGGCCGGATGACCGACGGCGACACGGCCCTTGTATCGCGGGTCGAGCAGGTCCGTCCATTTCGTGGGCGCGTCCTGTGGCTGGATTTTCAGCGTGTTGTAGATCAGCAAATGCGCAGTGGCGGCGGAGGGATACATCAGGCCTGGGTCCGCGGCGGCTGCGAAGGGCGGCAGCAAGGTCGCAGCACCCGCGGGCACATAGTTGGCCAGGGCACCGCGCTTGGCGAGCGCAGGATATTGCGAAACATCTGTGGAACTGAACACATCGCATTGCGGTGCGTTGTTTTTCAGCTCTTGCAACAACCGCTCATAAGCGACCTGACCGGTCGTGCGCATGACCGATACCGCCACGCCGGGGAATTTGGCGGTGAATGACCGGGCCATACCTTCCGCGGTTTCGGTGTCGACCTGGGCGATATACCAGGTCACGCTGCCTTCCTTACGCGCGGCATCGACCAGTTCGGGCGTTATGCCGGTTGCGCGGGCCGAAAAGGGGATGGCGGCGGCTAGGCCTGAAAGAAGCGTGCGGCGTTTCAGCATCATGGTCATCCTCGGTCAGGCGCGTGCGGTCATCGGAGAGGGCGGCGAGATAGGGTCAGTTTCCGAACGTATCACGCCACTGCTCAATCGCCTCGGGCAGGTCGCGGGCAATATCGGCGGCTGATACGCTCAGTGTCTTGATGTCGGCAATGCGCTTCATGCCGGGCAGCGGTTCGGCATCGGCGCGCACAGGTTCCAGCGCCCAGTCCTTGCAGGCGGCGGCGTAATCCGGACTGAGCAGCCATTCCATGAACAATTTCGCCGCGTTGGGATGCGGTGCGGTGGCGACGATCGCCGACGGCCCGACACATAAAACCGTGCCGTCATCGGGATAGACGATGCTAAGCGGATTGCCGCGGCCGATCGTGACCGTGGCCGTGCTGGCCGGGCCGGTGCCAACGCTACATTCCCCGGCGTTCAGCATCGTGATGGGATCATTGCCCGATCGTCCGACACGCGGATTGTTGGCGGCCAGTTTCTCAAAAAATCCCCAACCATATTGGCGCCGCATGGCCAGAACCCACTGGCCAAAATAACCGCTGAAGGCAGGGTGGGCGATGGCGACATGGCCCTTGAAGCGTGGGTCGCACAAATCCACGCAGCGTTGCGGTGCCTGAGCAGCCGAAAGCAGTTTCGTCTGCCAGACGAGAATTTGTAGCGATCCCGTGGTGGGATAATAATATCCGGCCTCGCCCAAACCCTGGTACGGCGCGGCAAGAGCCCCGGCACTGCGGACATCATAATTCAGCAGCGCCTTGCGCTTGAGCAGTGCCGGATAGTGGGCAATATCGGTGGAACTGAACACGTCGCAACTGGGGGTGTTGTTCTTCAATTCCTGTTGCAGCCGCTCATAAGCAACTTGGCCAGTGGTGCGGATGACCGAGACGGTGATACCCGGATAGCGCTGGGAGAAACGGCGCCCCATCGCTTCCGCGGCCTCTCCGCTCATTTGCGCGACGTACCACGTCAGCGCCCCCTCCGTCCGCGCCGAAGCCTCCAATCCCGCCATATCGGCGCGTGCTCGGCCTATCGCAGCAGGCACGGCGAGGCCGGCAACAGTCCCCAAAGTGACAGATCGGCGCGTGAGACCCGCCACGGCGTTCCCCCTTATTTCTTGTCTTGGAAAACACTACGCCAATCAGTGATGCGGCGCTACGGATGGCGGCGGCAGCGTCAGATGCGTCCGTGCGCCCGCATCAGGTCGGGTAGGTCGGCCACGGTCTGCCTGTTTTGCAATGCATCGACCGCCGCTTCCAATGCCCGGGCACCGGCCGTAGACACAACCTCCGTCGCCAGGGCGTGGAATTTGTCTCGCAACTCGGCCTCTGTGTAGGGTTGGTTGAAATCGCCGCGGTGGCTGTCGACGCTTCGTGTTGCCGACTGTCCGTTCTTCAGGACCACGGTGACCCGCGCAGGGCGCAGGGCGGGCACTTTTGCCGTCATCGTCGCATCCTCGGTGATCGTCACCCGGTGACGCAACGCGGCGACCACGGGATTGGTCAAAGCGGCATCGTCCAGGGCGGCATGATCGGCGCGCCCGGTCACAGCCATCACCGCAGCGGCATGCGGAAGCGCGTATTTAGAGGCGAAATAATTCGGCGGGTCGGCATTTCGCATCACGGCCGCGAAGCGATAGGTCGCGATATCGATCCGCTCGATCTGCTCCGGTGACGGGCGCAGGTCCGTCAGAACGGCGGATAGCGCGTCGAGTGCCGGATGGATCGGATTGCAGCACGCATACAAGCGGAAATAGTTGCGTGTGATGTGCCAGACAGTGCCGAGATCGGTGGTTAACCGCTCTGCCGCGAAGCCTTGCCCGGTCAGGTTCCCCAGGCTCGTTTCAAGCGCGTCATCCAGGGCGGTGAAACCGGCCATTGCCAAATCAGGGCCGAGCACGCCCGCAAACCCGGCCATGCCGCCGGCGACATTCAAGGCTGTCGCGCCCGCGACGACATGCGTGTAGCTGGGTGTCAGCACCAGCGGGGCGGCGATGCGCATTGCCAAGCTGATGCCGTTGGCATCCATACCCATCAATTTTGCGCCAGCCGCGGCGGCGGCGATCAGGCAGAATTGGCCGTTTTGATGGGCTAATGGCCAGGGCGTGAAGGCAAGCGACAGCCTAGCGGCGACATCATAGCCCAGGATGAAGGCTGTCAGGAGATCTTGCCCAGTATGCTGACCCGCCTCACCGATGGCTAACAAACTGGGTAGAATTTGCACCGCGACCTGGCCGGACGTCAGACGCAGCCCTTCGCAGAGTTCGATTGATCGGCCGGCGATGCCGTTCAGCATTGCGGCCGTTTGTGGCGCGCAGGTGGGCCAATCGGCACCATAGGCGGTCGCGCCGCTGCCGGTTGCCATTTTGCCCCTGATCGCGCGCACTTCCGGACGTTGGCTGCCGGCGAGGATGACGCCGAGCGTGTCGAGGATGGTCAGTTTGGCGTGGTGTTGTACGGCGGCAGGGATGTCTGCCGCGGTTGCTTTTGCGACAAAGGCGGCAAGCTGTTCGACATCCGCACCCATACCCAACGCCCCTGTAAAAAAGAGGCGTTACAGTACGAGGCGTGCCGAGATTGTCGAGAGCTGGCTGCCAAGGTCTGGCAGGCCATAGGCCGAGCAATTTTGGGTGGTAAGACTGACACCGGCTTCGACGACGACGCTGTTGACGACGATTTCCAGGCAGACATCGAGGCTGCTGGCATTTTTGACCAAAAGATTGGCTGCCGGCGCATAAATCATACCCGTGATGGCATTTGTGCCGTTGTTGAGCATCGATACCGTGCCCGCTGTGGTGGCGACGATCGCAAATCCGGGCGATGCGCCGGTTTTTGGCGCCGACAGCGTCAGTGCGGCGTTGTCCGACAGTGTCAGACTTCCCGTGACGATAAAGGTGACACCGCTACCGACCAAAGATGCATTGTTGGAGAGTGTCAGGTTGCCCACGGTGTAGATGCCGGGGTTGGCGATGACCTGCGCGTTGTTCGACAGGGTGAGACTGTTATAAATTCCCGGTTGGATCGTCACGGAAGACTGTGTGCCCGTGTACGTCGGATCGCCCATCGTAGGCCCGGTGGAGCTTGGATAGGCCAGCGCGGCGGCGATCACCGGATCTGCGCCCAGGTGTTGTGTCCCTTGCAGGGTGCCCGTGGTGACGTCGGTGCCCTCAGTGAGGAAAAAGCCACTCAAATAAATGGCGTTCGCGGAGATTGTGCTGAGTTTTCCGCTCGTGATCGGGCCGTTGGAGCGCAGGTCGCATGTGACAGCGGAAATACTGCCGGTGCCGGAGACGTCAATCGAGCCAGCCTTTGTTGTTCCTGTCGCACCATTGCTTCCTTGCGTGGATAGGGCCACGAGGCAGACTTGGGTGTCATTGGCCGGCGCGATGATCAATTCTGCCGTGCTGCTGCCTGATACCTGCGGCTTTCCGGTCAGGCCAAGAACGTTGAGCACGGACGTATAGGGTGGCAGGGAAACAGAAACCTGCACGGCCACGTCGTTGACGTTTTGCGTGCCTTTTGAGACGGTTGCGGTTGCGATGCCATCTGTCCCGGTGCCCGTCGTCACGGTGACCGGTGACCCGATGGTTTGATAGGGGGCGGCAATCTTCGCCGGTGAATTGGTGTAACCCATTGGGTTGAAATTCATTTCAGCGACGTTGAGCGCCGAGGTGATGGCGTTAGATGCATCCCGGTGCATGATCAGGTCCTTCGCACCGGCTAGCGCGGCGGCATCGGCGATCCGTTGTGCGTGGGTCTGGGTGGCCGCCCAGTCAGTGACACTGATCGACAGCCCGCCAGCCGCCAGGATGGCTGGCAAGGTGAGTGTCATTGCCAGGATAATCGACGCCTTGCGGTCTTTGCTCAGCCTCTTGCGGGCTGGGTGTGCGGGCGTGGTTCCACTGGCGTGTCGTGCCTTGAGGGGGGCGAACATCTGGCGTTTCCGTATCGAGCGTCGTTCCATGGCGTTGTTCAATATTGCAAGCAGCTACTCGCACTCAGCGTGCGATTGGCAAGCGGCTGCGGCAGGGTGCTGAAGTAGCTGCTTTTGATGGTGACCAAGACCGCTGAAAGGGTATCATCGATGTTGCATTCGGTGCCGAACGGCGGGATTGTTACCGCCACGTCGCCGGTTGTTATGGCATTGGCGACCAGCCAAGTGCTGGCGGTTTGGGCCGCATAGGTCTGGGTTGCGGGCTTTGAGTTGCAGGTGGACGTGCCGTACTTAAACCCGATCGCGGCACACCGTGCGGCACTGGCGGCCGCGTATTGGATGCTGCCTTGCAGCCACCAGAGCAAGCCGATTTCGATGGCGCCGAATGCCAGCGACATGAAGACGAGGCCAACGAGTGTGAACTCGATCGCCACGCCACCGCGTTGGTCTTTTTGCCAGCCTCTGATCGTCATAGCGTGCGCACCACGACCGTTTGTTGCAACTTCAGCAAGTCGTTCGGCAGGAAGCTACTCAGGAGTGCTGGCAGCGTGTAGCTCACTGTAATTGTGACGTAAGAACCGGGGGACAGAGATGCGCCCGCCCCACAAAAATTGGACCAATTGACGTTTGTCAGCTTCTCCGAACTCAATTGGCTGGAGCCGCCGACGCTGCTGGTGATCGGGCCGCCGGTGTTGGTTTCGCAGGCGTAGCCACCTGATTGGACCGTGACGGACGGATGGGGGATTGCAAAGGACGTCGCATTTTGGATGATCGTGGATAAGGCGAAGGGTTGTACGGCGGCACCGCGCAAGGACGCGTATTCCGAGGCGGCGGCGATCGCCGCAGATACCTGTATGCGGGTGTATTCCGCGCGGCCGAAATCGAAGATGCCGCCGATCAGTGTCAGCAGGAGCGGCGAGACGAGGACAAATTCGACGGCTGCGGTTCCCCGACGGCTGCGGTTTTTGACGCGGTTATCTCTGGCCGCACGGCCGATCGGCGCCGCGCAGGACGCAGCGCGACGACGCATGTGCAGGACGTCGCGGATGACGCGACCGAGCGGTTGATTCTGCTGTCCTAGACGGAACATTGGGTGAAATTGGCCCATCTCTTTACTGCCGTGATTTCTGAACGCGGCCCTTTTGACGCCAGATATCCATATTTATGAACTACATTACGATAATGGATAAATCAATTGAAAAAATTGCTATGAAAGACAGAATTATAGACAAACACCTGTTACGAATAATTAATGATGTTGTGATGGTTATTTTCGGGTTTGTCTCTTGCTGTGGGACTATCGAGAAATAAAAAGCCGGCCTTCCGGAAAAATCGGCTCCTCTCGGCCAACGTTGGCCGACCGAAACCGTTAAACGGCCGTCAGCCAGCGCGCAGTCGATGAATGCCCGTATCGGTTGCCCGCTTGTTGTCGTTACAGCCCCGTCTCGGCAAAGCCCCGTCTCGGCAAAGCCCCGTCTCGGCAAAGCCCGGTCTTGGCAAAGCCCCGTCTCAGTGCAGCCCGGTCCCTGCAAAGTCGTGTCTCAGCACAGCCGAGTATCAGCACAGGGACGGGGAACTCCGCCGCGGCACTTGGAGGCGCAAATTTGATAAACCGCCACGCCGAAGCGCGAGGCGATGCAGCCTTGGGATCAGCGATGGCGTGGCTGGGCGATACCTCAGCCGCCTTCGATGTCTTCGCGCAGCATTTCCAACCGCAGCCACTCTTCCTCGGCCGCGGCAAGCGCGCCTTGGGCAGCTTCGAACGCTTGCGTCGCCTCGGCGAATTTGGCCGGTTGGCGCGCATAAAGGGTGGGATCAGCCAAGACCGCGTTCAACCGGGAAATGTCCTGCTCCAACGCCGTGATACGGTTGGGCAGTGTTTCCAACGCATGCTTGTCCTTGAAACTCAGCTTTCGTGCCGCCGGCTTGGGCGCAGCCGACGCCGAGGCGGTTGCTTTGGGCCGAGCGGCGGCGGGGAGGGGAGGGGCGGCGTCGCGGCGCTGTGCGAGCATGTCGGAATAGCCGCCGGCATATTCGATCCATCGCCCTTCGTTTTCGGACGCCAGTACCGAGGTGACAACACGGTCCAGAAAGTCACGATCATGGCTTACCAGCAGCACGGTGCCGGTATAGTCGGCCAGCCGCTCTTGCAGCAGTTCGAGTGTCTCAAGATCCAGATCGTTGGTCGGCTCGTCCAGCACCATCAGGTTGGAGGGTTGGGCGAAGGCAAGCGCCAGGGTCAGCCGCCCGCGCTCTCCACCCGACAACACGCCAACGGGCGTATTGGCCTGCTCGGGGCTGAACAAGAAGTCCTTCATATAGCTCATGACATGGCGCGTCTGCCCGTTGACCGAGACGGTGTCACCTTTTCCGCCCGTCAGGGTCTGCACCAGGGATCGGTGCGGATCCAGCCCGTCGCGCCGCTGATCCAGTGTCACCTCGGCCAGGTTCGTGCCAAGTTTCACCGTTCCGCTGTCCGGCTGCAATTTGCCGGTCAGCATATTCAGCAGCGTCGTCTTGCCGGCGCCGTTGCGGCCGATGATGCCAAGGCGGTCACCACGGATGATTCGGGTAGAGACATCGCGCACCACGGTGCGGCCGTCGAAGGACTTCGAAATCTCCTCCGCCACGATAACCAGCCGGCCGGATAGATCGGCCTCGGCGGCCTCCAGCTTTACCTTGCCAACGGCACCGCGCTGCTCCTTGTGCTTTTTGCGCAGCGAATGCAGGTCTGCCAGGCGCTTCTGGTTGCGCTTGCGTCGCGCGGTTACGCCATAGCGTAACCAGTCTTCTTCCATGACGATCTTGCGGCCCAATTTGTGGCGCTCGACCTCTTCTTGTTCCAGCACGTCGTCGCGCCAAGCCTCAAAATGCGCGAAGCCTTGCTCCAACACCCGGGTCACGCCGCGATCCAGCCAGACGGTGCTGCGCGACATGCGTTCCAGCAGCCGCCTATCGTGGCTGATCAGCACTAAGGCCGATTTCATGGCCGTCAGCTCGGTTTCCAGCCACTCGATGCCGGGTAGGTCGAGGTGGTTGGTGGGTTCGTCCAGCAGCAGGATGTCGGGTTCCGGTGCCAGCACACGGGCCAGCGCGGTGCGACGCGCTTCCCCGCCGGACAGGTAAGCGGGGTGTTCGTTCCCGGTCAGGCCGAGTTGCTCCAACAAATACGTCGCGCGGTAGTGTTCGGCAGCGCTGGCGTTGGCCATGCCGGCTTCGACATAAGCCAGCGTTGTTTCGAAGCCGGTGAAGTCCGGCTCTTGCGGCAGATATTGCACCGTCGCGCCCGGCTGCACGAAGCGCCGCCCGGTGTCGGCTTGCACCAGGCCGGCGGCGATTTTCAGCAGCGTCGACTTACCCGACCCGTTGCGCCCGACGAGGCAAACACCGTCGCCCGCGGAAACCGACAGCGCGGCGCCCGCTAGCAATGGGACGGTGCCGAATGTCAGCGTGATATCTTGTAGGGCGAGCAGGGGAGGAGCCATGCGCGGCTTGTAGCCCGCGTTCATCCGTCGGCCAACGGGTTATGAAGATGTCTGTCCCTCGCCGCCGCGCGGGTTTATATGTCTGTCAGGTTTCACCCAGAAGGTCGCTATGATCCGACAACCGGCCCCCAAGCCCGAGATTCTCGACCGCCGCGACGCCATCGTCGCTGACTTGCGCGCGTTGTTGCCGGAGACCGGTGTGATCGCCGAAGCGATCCGCCTGAAGCCTTACGAGACGGACGGTCTGTCGGCCTATCGCCAGCCGCCGCTGGCGGTGGCACTGCCGGAAACGACGGAACAGGTGGCGGCCGTGCTGCGCTATTGCCACGAACAAGGGGTGCGCGTGATCCCGCGCGGTGCCGGCACATCGCTATCCGGCGGTGCCCTGCCCATGGAAGACGCCGTTGTCGTCGGCATGATGCGGATGAACCGCATCCTGGACGTGAATTACCCGGACCGGTTCGCGGTGGTGCAGGCGGGGGTGACGAATATCGGCATCACCAATCATGTGGCACCGGATGGGTTTTTCTACGCGCCCGACCCATCGTCTCAGTTGGCGTGCATGATCGGCGGCAATGTCGGCATGAACTCGGGTGGCGCGCATTGTCTGAAATATGGTGTGACGGCGAATAATCTGCTGGGTCTGAAGGCGGTGACGATCGATGGCGAAATACTCGACATCGGCGGCTCGCACCTCGACGCCGCAGGCTATGACTGGCTCGGCCTGCTGACCGGCAGCGAAGGGCAGTTGGTGATCGTGACCGAAGTGACGGTGCGCATTCTGCGCAGCCCGGAAGGGGCGCGGGCGATGCTGGGCGCCTTCAAATCCAACGAAATCGCCGGTGCCTGTGTCGATGCCATCATCTCTTCAGGGATCATCCCCGTGGCGTTGGAGTTTATGGACCGGCCGGCGATCCATGCGTGTGAAGCCTTTGCCCATGCGGGCTATCCGCTGGACGCCGAGGCAATGCTGATCATCGAGGTTGAGGGCAGTGTCGAGGAGCAGGACCGGCTGCTTGGTCAACTATCTGAAATTTGCCGTAAATTCGATCCGATCAGCCTGAAGGTTTCGAACTCTCCGGAGGAATCACTGGCGATCTGGAAAGGCCGTAAGGGGGCATTCGGCGCAATCGGCCGGATTAGCCCGGATTACCTCTGCATGGACGGCACGATCCCCACCAGCCAATTGCCGCTTGTGCTGCGTCGCATTCAGGAGATGTCCGACAGCTATGGTCTGAAGGTGGCCAATATCTTCCATGCCGGCGACGGTAATCTGCACCCGCTGATCATGTTCGATGCCAATGATCCTGAAAGCTTCCGCAAGGCAGAGCATTTCGGCGCCGACATCCTGACGCTGTGCGTGGAAGTCGGCGGTTGCCTGACCGGTGAGCATGGTGTCGGTGTGGAAAAGCGCGATCTGATGTCGGTGCAGTTCAAAGCGCATGAGTTGGATCAGCAGCGCCGCCTGAAGTCGGCGTTCGATCCTGACTGGCTGCTCAATCCCAGCAAAGTTTTCCCGTTGCCCGAGGCCGCATGATCCCGACCAGCGAAGCCGATGTCGTCGCCGCGGTGGCTGATGCCGCGGCAAAGCGAGAGCCGCTGCTGGTGCAGGGGAATGGCTCCAAGATGGGGATGCTGCGCCCCGTCCAGGCGGCGCGTGCGCTGTCCACGTCCGGTCTGTCCGGCATCAGCCTTTATGCGCCGAAGGAACTGATCATATCCGCTCAGGCGGGCACGCCGCTGCAGGTGGTGGAAAATACGCTGGCGGAAGCCGGGCAATACCTGATTGCTGAACCGCCAGACCTGTCAGCGATCGTCGGGGCGTCGCCCATGCCGCAGACGATCGGCGGGGTGGTCGCCACCAATCTATCCGGTCCGCGCCGTGTGACCTGGGGCGCGATGCGCGATCATGTCATGGGCGTTCGCGCGGTGACCGGGCGTGCGGAGATCATCCGCTCCGGCGGGCGGGTGTTGAAGAACGTGACCGGGCTCGATCTTTGCAAACTGCTGACCGGCAGCCATGGCACCTTGGGTGTCATCACCGAGATCACGCTGAAGGTGCTGCCGGCGCCGGAGGCGTCGGGCACGCTGGCGATCCGCGGCTTGGATGCTGTCGCAGCGGTTGCGGTCCTGTCGGATGCGCTGGGGTCTCCGTACAGCGTCTCAGGCGCCGCGTGGCTGCCGGCGGACGCGGCGATGCGGGTGGATGGGTTAGAGGCTGATGGTCAGTCTGTTGCGCTGATCCGGATCGAGGATTTCGCGCCATCGGTCGATTATCGCATCGGTCGTTTGCGTGATCAGTTTGGCCTGCCCGGCATGACGGTGCTGGATACCGCGACCTCACGCGCCGTCTGGCGTGCTGTCGCCGATGCGCGGCCGCTTGCGGTGGGGGATGCCGTGTGGCGCGTATCCGTCCGGCCATCGGCTGGACCCGCAGTGCTGCAGGCGGTGCGCGACCATGGATTGAGCGCTTTCCTTGATTGGGGCGGGGGCTTGGTTTGGCTGTCCGGCGCGGCTGATGAGACCGTCCATGCGGCGATCGAGGCGGCGGTAACCCGGTCAGGCGGGACCTGGATGCTTGTGCGGGCGCCGGATCAGTTGCGCCAGGTGGTGCAGGTTGTGCCGCCCGAGGCGCCGGCGCTGGCCCGCATCACGCGGCAGGTCAAAGCGTCTTTGGACCCGGCCGGCATCCTCAATCCCGGCCGCCTCTACGCCGGCATGTGATCATGGTGACCGTTTCGCCCTTCATCACCAACACGCTCTTCATTGCGGTGGTGGCGCTGTCAGGCTGGCAGCATGTGCGCATGCAGCGGCCAAACCCGATCCTGAACATGCAGTTTGGCATGATGATCCTCGGGGTTGTCATGATGCTGGTGGTGACGTTTTGTAATACCGTTACGCCTTGGATTTCGCTGGTTTTTCTTCTGATCGCGGTGGCTGCGCTTCTAATCGTTTGGCGACAGAATCGCATGGTCCCGCCCCGTAGACCGATCGAGTAGCACCGTGCAGACACATTTCACCGCTGAACAACTGCGTGATCCGGATATCGAGGTTTCAAACCGCGTCCTGCGAAGTTGCGTCCATTGCGGCATGTGCACCGCCACGTGCCCGACATTTGTCTTGCTCGGAGACGAGCTTGATAGCCCGCGCGGCCGCATCTACCTGATCAAGGACATGCTGGAGACCGGCCGCCCGGCGACCGAGGAGGTGGTGCGTCATGTTGATCGCTGCCTATCCTGCCTGTCTTGTATGACGACCTGTCCATCGGGTGTGCATTACATGCATTTGGTGGATCACGCCCGCACGTATATCGAAGAAACCTATCAACGACCGTGGCCCGAAAGGGTTTTACGCTCCGCATTAGGGGCTTTGCTGCCGAACCCGGCGCTATTCCGCTGGGCGATATTGGGGGCAAGCGTGGTGCGCCCCTTTGGCCGGTTGATCCCGGGCCGGTCGATGCTGGCGCGGCGCTTGCGGTCTATGTTGAACCTGGCCCCCGCCCGTGTGCCATCGCGCAGTCCGCTGGAGGGTGCGCGTGTGCATGCGGCCCAGGGGCAGCGCAAGGCGCGGGTTGCTCTGCTTGCCGGCTGTGCGCAGCAAGTGCTGATGCCGCAGATCAACGATGCCACGATCCGCCTGCTGACCCGGCTGGGGGTCGAGGTCGTGGTGGCGGACGGCGTTGGCTGCTGTGGCTCGTTGAACCATCACATCGGCCAGCACGACCGTGCGATGGCCCTGGTGCGTGGCAATGTCGATGCCTGGAGCCGAGAGATCGACGCCGGCGGGCTGGACGCGATCATCGTCAATGCCTCGGGTTGTGGCACCACGGTGAAGGATTATGGCTTCATGTGCCGGACGGAGGCCGAACCACTGAAATCCCGCGCCGAGGAGATTGCCGGCTTGGCGATGGATATCTCCGAATTTTTGGTTCGCTTCGGTTATCAGCCTACGCGCAACGCGCCTGACTTGACGGTTGCGTATCATGCGGCGTGCAGTCTGCAACATGGCCAGAAGATCACCGCCGAACCGAAGTCGTTGCTGTTAAAGGCAGGCTTTCGCGTAGCCGAACCGCGGGAGCCGCACCTGTGTTGCGGATCGGCTGGCACCTATAACCTGTTGCAGCCTGAAATTGCCGGC
>Ga0164296_1003514_pt1 | contig 14744 bp, 14 predicted proteins | sample GEODES057metaG_FD_113533 | JGI IMG/M metagenome (GOLD analysis project Ga0164296, IMG submission 113533) | Dystrophic lake water microbial communities from Trout Bog Lake, Wisconsin, USA - GEODES057 metaG | ecosystem: Environmental > Aquatic > Freshwater > Lake | place: USA: Trout Bog Lake... | reverse complement strand
TTGAGCAGCAGCAATGGCAGGTATTTCTCACGTACCCGCAGTGGTGGTTCCCGCAGCGGCATGTCCTCTCCTCGAAACATTCCGTTCCCTGGGCAGCACAACCAACACGTGGTGGCTCGCAGCTTAGCGGGCTCGCCCGTGTCTGTGATGGAGCATGCCGCAAGTCGGCCGTCAACAGCTTCAGCGACGTCGTCGCCATCGCGCGGAAGCAGACGGAACAGAGGCACCTCTGCAGAGCCGAGCGCGCGACCTCCATCGCCATTGACCTTGATGCGTGTGCCTCACCCATTGGGCCGCGGCCCGCAGCACACGCCAGGATTGCCACCAACACCGCCGCAACCGCCGCGGGTGGCGCCACAGCCCAGCGTGTGGGTGACGCCCGCTCAGCTGCGTCATCTGTGTGCAGCACCGGCTTGCAGCGCTGGTAAAGAGAGCACTCCGTTCCGCGAGGCGCTGGCCTCTCGAGCGGCATTCTGGGCAGACGCTGGGAGTGAAGGCGCTCTCCGAGCAACAGCGCTGGGCGAGCAACTGCTTGCTTATTGGTCATCCGTCCAGGCTGCGTCATATGCAGCACATCCGGCACGACTGGCAGCTGTTCACCGTGTGACGCGCGTCCTGCAGGATTTATGGCCTCGAGCACGGACGCACGTGTTCGGCAGTGAGGCGTGCGGGCTGTCGTTACCAACCAGCGACATTGACCTCATAGTGCAACTGCCTCCTGTGCGTCAGCTGCCGCCCATCGAGGAGGCTGGCATCTTAGAGGGACGGAACGGCGTCACGGAGACGGTGCTGAAGCAGGCGTACCGGTGGCTGGGTAATGCTGCACACGGCTGGGTGGTGCCAGACTCTCTGCGCTGCATCGAGAACACTGCGGTTCCCATCATCACGCTGGCTGTGCGCACTGGGCCGTATGATGTAGACTCAGTGCGGCTGGACCTGTCATTCGATGGACCGCATCATCAAGGACTGGCCACATGCGAGCTCGTTCGCTCACTGCTTTCCTCATGGCCGATCCTTGCGCCGCTCATCCTGTGCCTGAAGGCATTCCTCGCTGGCCGTTCATTGCACCATGCATTCACTGGCGGGCTTTCGTCCTACGGCCTGACTCTGCTGCTCGCCGCTTTTGTCAAACACGCGGACGCGATGCGGCCTTCAGAATGCTTTCCGGCACTGAGCTCACCTGAGGCGTGCCGCCATCCACATCTGCTTGGCACTCTTCTCGCGGACGTCCTGCATTTCTATGGCGGCGTGTTCGATCCGAGGAAGAGATGCGTCGCACTGGCGCCGCCAACCGACGAAGGCGTGCCGCAGGGAGGTGGTGCTTTCCCAGCAGAATGCCTGTTCCCTGCACGTGTAGGCGGCTTGATTGACGTGCTTCACATCGTGGACCCTTTGCAAGGGCCACAGGGAGTGAATGCTGGACGCAACTGCTTCCGCTACGTCCAAATACAAAGAGCACTCGCAGATGCAAGCGCCCAGCTGGACTCACAGTTAGGCAGCGACGGGGCTCAAGGGATGCCGACGCTAGCGCTGCTTGTGGGCGCCCTGTGATCACATCTAGGCAGACAATGTGAGATTGCAAGTAAATTCATCACGTCTGCGCCTGCCGCGTGAGCTTCAGCACCGGCCAGCCGCGAAACTGCGCGCTCGGCTCCAGCGACACGGTGTAGTTTGCCGCCACTGAACCACCAGCCTTGGCGAGCACGCCACAGGCCACCATGTTTGCCGCCGCGCATTTCGCCTGCTGCGCACCGACATCGCCCTGCTGCAGCACACCGCTTTCCTTGAGCTGAGCACATGCAGCACGGAAGCGCTCCTCCGCCGCTGCGAACAGCGACACTGCATTGTTTTTGGGTGGCACCGAGACCCCATCACTCGTGCCGGAGGTGGGTGCAGTCACTGGGGCCGCATGAACACCAGCGCCGAGAGATTCAACATGCTCCTCCCACTGATTGAAATGCATCGCTGGCGGGGTGGTGTAATTGTGGAAGGTGCCGAAGCGCTGCCAGAAGCGGTAGAACTCGTCGTTGAAGGGCGTCTTCGCCGGGATCGCGCCTCGAAGCTGGCCATCTAATCGCATAGCTAGCCACGCGCGCACGTACGCACCACACATCAGCCGCGTAGCGTGAAGGCGAGACAGCACCGAGCATGTGCGAGGGACCTGGACTTGCAGTGCTGCCTGCTTTGTGCGTGCAACAGCAGCGGCGGCAATATACGCTTGCTCCGCCCGTTTGATGGCTCGTTTATCACCTCCGGGAACTGCGAGCAATACATCCAGCACCTCCTTGGCTGCGTGAACTGCTTGCAATGCTGCGGTGGCATCTGCTCGGACAGCCGTCGTTGTAGCAGTCACTATCGCCTCCTCGCCTTGAAGCATGACGTCTATTTGCCAGGTGAACAAGTAGTCGAGGTACCAGAAGAGAGGGCCGAGCTCGGTGACATCGTATAACTGCAGGCCGAACCCAGCCTCCAGATGGCTGGCTTGCACCCAGGCCTCCCAGCGCGACGCCCAGCTGCTCAAGCAATGACTTCCGAACCAGGTGCTGCCAAGCGCCACAGCCACGGCGTTGTCATCCTCATCGCCAGCGGCTGCTGCTCCTTGGTGTGGTCGAGCGCAGCGAACCACCCATTCGTGGAGCTCCGCCGCCGCCTTTTCATTGGCTAGATTCAAAGATGCGTCCATTGCATCAGCCAGGGCTGCGACAGACGCAGATGATCCGCCGCTGGCGTCGAGCCCGCCGTCCATGGGCGGTCGCACAGGCGGTGTGGTGCCTTCAGCAAGTAAGCCGGTGTCAACGAGTGGGGCCCATTCAGCAGTGACGTGACGCATCCGTCGGCGACATCTTGACCGGCTCGCTGCTAGTGCGCGCAGAAGCGCATCACACGCGACTCGCGCTTGTGTCAGGAACTTGGCAATTGATGGAGGCATGTCTTCTGCTTTTGAGTCGGGGCTGGGCCACAACCGCAGATGCGCAGCAACGCTCGTGCCCCGTCGTAGCGGTGGTGTAGCCACACTGCATGATGCAATGCCGTTGGGAACCCACAAATCGTCCAGGGCCCATTGAATCAGAACCTCTTCACTTGGAAGGAGGGCAACCAGTGCTGCGGAGCGAGCGAGCGTCGCAGGCTCTCGACGTGCACCACCGGCTGGGGTCGTGCTCTCTGACGAAGCGCCTGTTGTCGATGACAACTCCCCACGAGTGAAGGAGTCAAGCCAGGACACGAGGCCATGGAGAGTGCTGCACGAGCTCCCCGCCGCAGCATCCAGCACAGCGACAAGATCAACAACATACCCGCGCATAGAATACAGCGCTTGAGGCAACGATAGTAGTCGAATAGCTCGGGGCAATGCGCCGCCCAACAAGCGTGCAGACACAGCAGAGTCGAATCCGGTGCGTTGAGTGGCTGCACTGCTGCACATTCCCTGCGCAAGTATCATCGCCTGGACAGCATCTAAGGCGCTGGCCAGCGCTTTGCGCAATGTGGCGACTGCATCCGGCGCAATCGCCAAGCGGCGACCGCTGTGCTCAGACATCTCAGCTTGTGCTTGGATCAGGGCGCGTCGAAGCTGCATGTGGAGTCGCAACGCGCTGATAACATCTTGCTGCTGTTTCGGCGGCGAGACGGCATCGCCATCGGAGCAGACGGTGTCAAGCCACAAGCAGGCAGCATCAAGAGCGCGCACAGTGTCATTGACGCCCTGCGCACTCGCGTCTTGCCCAAACGAGAACCCGAACGTATGCATAGACAAATCCTCCTCCTCAAACACATCCGCCGTCGTCGCCAACGCAAGCTGCTGGCCTAGACAGCACCTTGCAGCAGCCACAGCAGCAGTCGCCACCGGCGACGCGTTGCTCGACAGCGGCGGCGGGCTGTGTAAGTACAAGCAGGTCAGCAGCGTGTCTGCCAGCGTATGACCGCCGTGCCACGTAGCTTCCGCAACCTGCAGGGCAGCACACACGTCAGAAGTCTGAGGCGGGGCACAGTGCAGGAGATCACACGGTCGGCGCGTACCAGTAGTCCATCGCACAGTGCCAGTGTCTCCTCTAGTGTCGGCTCTGGCGGAGCGACGCCAGCAGCGAGTGCGTCCGCGACGGAGCGGCTGTTGGCGGGGTTGACACCGATGTCCATTCTTGGCTCCATCATCTGCACCGCAGACATGGCGGCATACATGCTGCGCACCACCACAAACATAAGTAAAGTATGGTGGAGCACGAGACGATGAAGAGCCAGGGACGCACTCGAAGGTGTGTGAGTGAACAAGCTCACCCAGTGCCATGGCGTCGGATGCAGCGTCCAGAACCTGGGCCGCATCGCGCCAGCCATCTGTGTCCACTGGGCCTGGCTCATCGAGCAGCGGCATATGGGGAATGCGAATGGCGACTTGTGTGAATATGACAACACAGCATGTGCATCTGTGTAATCATCTGCCGAACGGGAGTCCTGACCACGCCCCAGCTTTCTTCTTCTCCGGTGCTGGTGCAGCGGCACCACCCTGCGGCGCCTCAGCGCCAGGCTTGGCGCCACCTGAAGGTGCCGGTGCTACTGCAGGCTTGGCAGCTGGCTTTGCAGCTTGCGCCACCGCCATCGCCGCTGCGCGCTCCTCCTTGAGGAACACGCGCGCGTACGCAAGCTTCACCTTGCCGCCATTATCCATCCCATCTAGCGGATCTTTTCTCAGGCGATGTGCGAGGCATAAGCCAATCACTCGCTCCACATGCTTCTGAGTTGCTTCATTCACACCCTCTAGCGCCGCCATGGCTTTCGCCGCCCGGTTCACGGTGATGTCGCCACGCAAGCCGTCCACATTCAGTCCACTGCACACCTCGCTGATTTTGAGTGTCAGCTCGCGGTTGATGGTCACGTCGTTTACGCGCTTGCGTGCTGCATCCAGCTTTGCACGCAGAGCGTCCGTTTCCGACTGGCAGGATGCTATGAATGCATCTGCATCTGCCTCGAATGCAAGCCGGTTCTGCACCAGAGCGACGCGCGCATCTTTGTCGTACATGGTGGTCACAGTGACAGCCATACCGAAGCGATCCAGCAGCTGTGGCCGCATTTCGCCCTCCTCCTGGTTGCCAGAGCCGATCATGATGAACTTAGCGGGGTGGATGACGGAGATGCCCTCACGCTCGACGGTGTTCCATCCGCCTGCAGCGCTGTCCAGGATGACATCCACTAAGGAGTCGTCCAACAGATTCACCTCATCGACGAAGAGAATGCCGCGGTTCGCCTTCGCTAGCAATCCCGGCTCGAACGCCTACACAAGTCGACAGCGGAGCAGGGTGAGCGGTGATTGGCAAGATTTGCGTCAAGATGTGATCCCTCAAAAGGGGCGCAACGACGCGTGCGATGCGCATGCACACCTTCACACCCTCTGACAGGGCGCGCTCGATGTCGATCGTCCCGCAAATGCGGTCCTCCGTTGCGCCGAGAGGGACCTCGATCATGGGGATACGCTTCTTGGCAGCCGGAAGCGCCAGTCCCTTTGCGTGCTTCTCCCTGGCCTCTGGACCCATGAGTTGCGGGTCTGTCGGACTGCTGTTGTAGCTGTCCCCCGCCACGACGTCCATCTCAGGCAACAGGTCCACCAGCGCGCGAACCTGAAGCGTGGAAGAAAGACGTCAGTGTGCCGGAGAACCCGCGTCGCGTGCGGTTGGCTGAACACGGAGCAACAGGACGCTGGGGCGCACACACACAAGTAGTAGGCAGGTGACACAGGTATACGCACCGCCACTGACTTGCCCGTGCCGCGGTCGCCCATGATGAGCACACCGCCGATCCTGGGGTCGACGACATTGAGCTGCAACGCCAGCTTCATGTCTTCCTGGCCCACGATCTTGACAAAGGGGAATGACACCGCTTGCTGCGCAAGCAAAGGGACGTGAGAGAGTTGCAGGGGCGGCGTCAGGAGACATGGTTTGGTGGACAAGAGGAACCAGCAGCTGAGCGTCTTCGCAACCGGAGCTCCGTTGGCGCGCCTTTTTCTTCTCTGCAGCAGCGTCAGTTGCTGCGGCAGTGCACCGCAGCCGACTAGCGCGGGTGTGCAAGCGTGAAGAGGCTGCTAATCTGTAGATAGCGCGCCGCGTGCGACATGTTTGTGGCGCCGGCAGTGTCCCTACCGCGGACATGGCTACAACACCCAGTGCGGGGAGAGTCACCAGACGGCGACTTGTCACGTTTTAGAAGCGACTACCGAGGAGGACGTACAAGTGAGGAGCATCAGTGTGGAAGCACCCGCCTGCGTTGTGCAACAGCATGCTCCAGCTCCCTGACCCGCTGCCAGGTGGCTGTCGTCATGCTTGATTCGCCGTTGGAGAGGCCCACCAAGCGAGCGAGAGTGAGCCACCTGTGGAAATCGCCCTGCCCCAATTTGGTGTCCACCGCGCGCGCCTCCACCAGATCAGACTCCACGGCAGCAGCTACATCCGCACCGATGGTGTGTGCCGCGTGCTTTGCAGCTGCCAAGTAAGCACGCAGCGGCGCCAGATGTGCGTCAGTCAGCTGGTCTGCACCAGGCACTCCAGCCGCCGCTGTGCATCGGAGCGGGAGCGCCACATCGGATGGCAGCAGTGATGAGCCCCGAGATAAAATTAGCACCGGCGTGTCTGTAGGCAGTGGCGTGGCGTAATACTTGAAGTCCACATCAACTTTCTGGCAGGAGATGACGTCTCGTAAGGCCTCCACATTGCGCACACCCACCTCGCCCAGCTGCCCGGGCTGCAGACGCGTCTCATCCAGCAAGATGTGTGTACCGCCAGCAAGCTGCAGCGGGCCAGCAACCAAGCGGTTGGTCGTGTAACACTTGTATGGTGCCAACAGTGCTGCATTCAAGGCATCCACGGTGAGATCCAACGCCACACAGCGGCTTGCGAGAGCTGTGAGCAGTGTCCGGATGCATGTCACTGTGTGACTGCTCGTCTCATCGGTGTCAGACCTAGGGAGCTGCAAGTTAATAGACAAGGCACCCACAGCAAAAGGATCGGGGCGGGCATGCACACGCGACACGAGATGGAGCAGCATGTACTCAGCTGCTAGAGCATCGCCACAGCAAGCTGCGCGCAAAAGTTGTACACATCGCGCTCGGAGCGTAGGCACTGCATCAGCAGCCACTCCCGCAAGCAGAGTTGGCTGTGCGCGCGCCACCAGCACAGCATGCAGGCGTGGCACGGCGCTCTGGGGCGGATTATGAGCCTCCTCCTCTTCCATGAAGTCAGCACCACCGTTTCCGTCAGCGGCATCCTCAGCACCGAAGAAGCAGGTCGCCTCCGGCGCGATGGCCAGGATGCACACGCAATCGAGGACTTCATTGAGCTTGATGTCATGCGCCTGGGTGCCGTATACCTTCAGCAAGACATGGCCTCCGCGCTGGCTAGGCACCAAAGCCGCGATGCCAGCGCCGCCAGGAGCCAATCCCTGATCATCCACTCGTCCACGAGGCTTCTTGCTATCCGGAGACGCGCTGGCCACGCCGTTGGCAGCTGCCGCGACACCAACACCACCAGGCGTGGTCGTCGTCGTCGTCGTGTACGTCTCCACAGACGACTCGGGCTCCTCGCGTGCCCGCTTGTCCGTGCCTTGTCCACCACCTTGCGCTGCATCAGACGCCCCGACTGGCGGCTGTGCTGGCACCGCCCACTCTGCTTCCCCAGGCACTGGGACGATGTAGAAGACCCGGCGTTCCCAAACCACTTGCTGGTCGCCTGCAATCCTAGCACTGTCAGTGTATTTGCTGGTCGCCCAGCTGCCGTCTTCACCGCGCCAGGCGCCCACGTAGTACTCGGGATCAAACATGTCTTGCACCTGGGCGACGGATGCGGCGCAGTGAGGAGCAGATGCGAGGGCGGCAGCGTCGGCAACGGCGTTTGGCGGGAGGAGGGAGGCGCTGCCTGTTCCGTTGCCTCAACGCACCATGCCGCGTAGCCGAACCAAGCTACCTGGTTGCAGGCGCTCTAGACGTGCGCCAGGCGCTGTTGCGTATGGCACCTGGAGGTCAAAGTGGCGGTGCGTGAGAACACTCTTTGCACAGTGATAGAGTGCACCGCCGAGTTTCTCGCTACGCCGCTACGCGCCTGGTCCAACGCGCCCGGCTGCGCAAGCAGGCGCGTTACATGGGCAGGCACGCCGAAGTCGTCGTCGCTGAGGGTCGCCAGGTCGGCGTCTGGTCGGGCAGCAGAGACTGCGTGCCTGAAGGCAGACTGGACGAAGGGCAGCAAGGAGATTCCACCGGTGCTGAATGCCATGGTGGTCGAATATGCACACGAGGTGAATACGTATGTGCTGGCAAGACAGACGATTGAATTCGCGAAGGGTCCGAAGTGACCAGCTCGGCCCGAGTGGGAGTCCCACTCAAGATTGTCACTATCGCGCGCTCCATTGGCCGCCCGATATTCGAGGTCCACCCCCAGGAGGTAGTGGTGCTTCCCCTGTCCTTGCCGGGCCCCGGGAAATACCCAACGCTCTTGCTAATCGATCTTCTTCTCCCCCGTGCTGGCCTCCACTGGGAGCGTGTGAGACCGCGTCTTCAGGCAGCACCCAGTCGGACGAGGATGTCTGCTCATCGTGTCCGGCGGCCCCATCGTCGTCCGCATCTCCAAACGCGCATGCATGCTCTTGCACCGGTGGCAACACCTGCAGGCGCGGTGACGATAACCGCGGCGATGCAGCGCCATCGCTCCCACCTGGCAGTGCTGATGTTAGTGTATCATCTGCCATGAGGTCTGGCCATCCATCGCTGGCGTGATCCACCAAGTACGTTGCCGCCAGCTCCACGCCCTTGTACCGTCGCAGTGCACGCTCCGCAGCAGACCTGGGGAAGCCCATGCGCAGGAGCTTGTCCACATCGCTGTCTGCGGGTCTGCCCAGAGACACTGCAGGCGGAGGCATCTCTGCCGGCACAAACTGCCCTCCAGCGTCGCGGTCGCTCGCCTGCGGCGGGTGCAGCGTGTTCAGGAAGAAGATGGACACGGAGTCGTAGAAGAACTGCGGCCGCGCGCTGTTGTGCGTCCCGTCGAACTGGATGAAATTCTTGTCGCCAGGGTAAATGTTACACAGCGTCTGACTGTGCGTCGGCCTTATGAATGTGTCCCCCGTCGCATGCCCAAACAATGCAGGCACAAAGCTGCGCGCAGCCGCAGTGGTGACATCCAGCTGACTGATGTCCACATGCGCACGCCGCTGGATGGAAAGCCTGACCAGAGCAACTGCTGCGTGGACTAATGGCCGAGGCACGTACATCCGGCGACTGGCGGCCATCACATCCACGAGCTCCATCATCAGGTCTGTCAGCCTGCTGAATGGGCTGTCGAGCACCAGCGCGGCGATGGACGGGTCCTTCGAGCCGTAAAACAAGGACGTCGCTGCGCCCATGGAGCGCCCCCACAACCCGATCTTCGTGACTCGACCGCTGGACCGCAAATGTGTGACCACAGCGCGCACGTCTTCGCACTCGTGCACGCCCAGGGTGACGTACTTCCTACCAACACAACGTGCACAGAGTCAGTGTATTCACCACCGTATGCCTGCTGCGCAGCCAGGGCACGCAAGCACAGACGCCTTTATCTAGGACGCACCCCTCTGACAAGCCGCTGCCGGCAAAGTCGAGGCAGAAGACGGTGATGTTGAGAGGAAGCAGTACACGGACTGCGTCAAAGGCGTCCACCCGACACCCGCTGTTTCCGTGCAGGAAAATGACGCACGGCAACGCCTGTCGGTAGCGACAGGGAAGGCGAATAACCACGTGGTGTGGGTCGTGGACATAGGGGCGGATGAGTCACCCAGGTACGAGGATGGTCTACGCCCCCTGCCTCGGGACGTCCGCCCTTGTTGATTGCGGCTCACGCACCGGCTGTGGCCACTCGTCTGGCGTGTAGTGGCTGCACTCGAGTCGGTGTCCGTTGCTGCCTCTCAGCTGAAGCGCGAGCACGGGCAGGAGGTGTGAGGAGTCCCTTGCGTCGCGAATAGGAGGCAGTGCGCCGCAGGCGCCGCACCTGCAGGTCTCTTCTATGGTACGTACTGTCGCCAATGCGTATGGCTGGCCCGGGCAGCGCACGGTTGGGGTCGTACAGCGCGCGTGGCGGCCGAATTATGAGGTTGGACAGCACTTCCATCACCCTGGCGTGTGTGACGCTCACCGCACTGCGCCCGTGCAACGCGGAAGGGCCCACATCCCCAGACGACCCTTCGTAGATGGGGATGGCGGGGCGCAGAATTTGTGTGCGACGGTCCCTCCTCCGAGGCCACTTCTGCGCAGCTCGCAGAAGCCGTTGCAGAAGCCATGCAGACCATGGCGCTGCTCAATGCGGCCCTCCCAGCTGTGGGAGGCCGGTGCACCGCGGCGCCGTGCGCCGCTGCACCGTGCCTGGGCAGCCGCACAGCACTGCGCGGCAGCCCCGTGTTGGAGGCCGCGTCGCGCGGCACCGTGTCCGTGTCTTCTAGCCGAGGAGTAGTCCAAGTTGTTGCGGTGCGTCGACACACCAGTGCTACGCGCGTCGGGGCTGTTTGCAGTGCAGTGCCGCGGGGAGATCGCACACGTCCTGAAAACGCCACTCACGTTGTTCGCTCTCTTCTCAGAGCCGCGAGGTTGGTGTTGGCATCATGGGTAACAAGGCCGGCATGACGTCTTACTTCACCGACAAGGGCATGCAAGTGCCGGTGACGGTCATCGCTTTGCTGCCTGGCAATGTCGTCACCCAGGCACGTGTGTCTCCTGCTGCCGGGCAGGCCGCTGCTTGTTGTCCGAGGTGTCGACACCAGCGGTGGACGCGCCCCGCTGCGTGGCGGCGTGCCGCAGGCTGTGTGCGGCGCTGGCCGGGCAGCCGTGTGTAGCAGCCACTTGCAGCCCTAAGCGAAAAGCGGCCCCGTCTGCCGCCGAGCACGGCCCTGGTTCTCACACTCCACGTTGCCGCGTGTGGCGCCTCAGGTGAAGACACAAGCCACGGACGGGTACACCGCCGTCCAGGTGGGCTACAACCAGACCTACGCCGCCAAGATTAACAAGCCAGAGCTCGGACACCTCGCAAAGTCGGGCGCACCGCCGCTGCGTGAGCTCCAGGAGTTCCGGGTGCGTCGCTTTGGACCCACCAGACGTCACCCTGCGCTGCTGGGTGGATCAATCTGCACGCTCCCTGGCCTTAGAGGAGCGCAACATGCTGCTGTCGCTTTTTCCACTGACGCCACCTCTCCGCCACGTGCTGCACGTCTCTCTCTCTCTTTCCATGCAGATTGAGAAGGTTGACGGCTTCACTGTCGGGCAGCAGTTGCAGGCGGAGGCGCTGTTCAAGCCGGGAGACTTGGTGGATGTGCAGGGCACCAGCGTCGGCAAGGGCTTCCAGGGCGGCACCAAGCGCTACGGCTTCGCACGCGGCTTGATGACTCACGGTAGCAAGAGCCATCGCGCACCCGGCGCCATCGGAGGTAACACTGCTGGCCGCGTGTACGCTTTCCAGCGTATGCCTGGGCGCATGGGCGGCACCACGGTCAAGGTCCGCAAGCTGGAGGTCATTCGCGTCACCAACGACTGCATCCTGGTCAAGGGCAGCGTTCCCGGCAAGCCTGGCCACATTCTCAGAGTGACACCCGCAAAGATTGTGGGGAAGAACTTGACGCAGTTGTAACGCAGCCCTCCCGTGAGCTGTGATTGAAACTTAGTAACATAACACGCAATCTCGTGAGTGAGTGAGTGACGTGCCCGTCTCTCTCACGGTCTCTGCAGCCTCAGCTCCCAGCTCTGCATCCGCCCTGGACGCTGGCGCAGCCTCTACCGCCGGCCCTGGGCCATCACGAACTCGCCTGCTTCCCTCATGCGTGGGCGGGCCGTGATGATGGAAGACCCACAAGGCGATTGCGACGACGAAAGCGCCAGCAACATCGGGGCGGCATGGCACAACGCCAAGCACCGGGACGCTCAGCAACAGGCTCACGAATATAGCTGCGCCACCAGCGAATAGCTTGGCGAAATTATCAGCCACCTTGATGAGGAGCGAGATGAGGAGGCCCTGGAGAGTCAGGACAATCAAAATGGCGTACGTGATAGCCGTCCAGCCAGTTGTCAGGTGCGACATCAGGGGCTGTCGCGATGCAAGCCACTCACGATACACAGGCAATGCATAGAGTCCGCAGCCGCACGCGTAGAGTTGCATGTTCTTGAAATGCAGAGTGCCTGCTGAGTGACCGTCACGTTTGAGCATTCGCTCTGTGTAAACAGCGGCGAGGCCGCTGGTAACCGCGACAAACAGCATGGCTATAGCGCCGCAGACCCAGTTTCTGGCGCCATCTTCGTCAACGCCGGTGAATGCCGCAATACCGGGGACTCCTGACCCCAGAGTTAAAAGCATGACGCCGATGTGCTGCCTCCGAGTGAGCTCTTGCTTTAATACGACTCTCGCTAGTGCAGCAGTCACAGGGATTTTAATCTGAGCTAGAAGCTGGTACATCGGCGGTGACAAAAAGCGCAGTGCCACGAAACAGGTGTTGTTGTGGAGAAGATAAAGAGCAGCAGGCAGCAGCGCATTCGCAAGGTCACGCAGATGTACTCGCGGCGGGCGTTGTGCTACAGGGCCGTAGGTCAGACATACGCTGATGCACAGTTTCAGCGCTTCAGCACTAAAAGTCAGACTCAACGGCGAGTACGGCAGCGATGCCCCGGGTCTTAAATCGCCTCGCTTGCTCCGCTCCACGAGCATGCTGTACATCGTAGTTAGGGCGGCGACAGCGCAGAACGCGAGCCAGCTGATCCATCGCCTGGGTAAAAGTGTGACTGCCTTGTGCTGGTCTGCACAATCAGCAGGCACCATGTTGCAGTGGCGAAGTTGAATCGCAGCAGAGTGTCGGCACATGGACTTGCGGATTGAACGAGGATGTGTTGCTTCCCCAAAGTCATTGTCGAGTTGTCTCAGGCTGCCACAGCCATGGCCTTCTTCTCCTCCTGCGCCTTGAGCCACTTCTTGTACTTGTTCTCCTGGAATGTCTGATAGAAGCGACCATTGAGACCCCGGCGTACTGTCTCCTCAACCGTCTCGCCATCAGGGCCCACTACTTCGACGGCAACGGCAGCTGCGCCCTCTGCTGGGCGGCCCGCGGCGTCGACGAGGCGCACGCGGCTGCCAGGCGCAATCTTACGGACGACCACGCCCAGGGGTGCTCTTGTCAAGTTGTCGTACTCCACCAGCGCACCCTCCTGCACCGTCAACTCGCTCGCACCGGTGTACAGCCACGCCGGCAGCTCAGTTGCGGGTGCGCCACCAGTGCCAGGCAGCTCGCACGCGTCTAGGGCACACATCCAGCCTGAACTAGGATCACAAGCCAGCGCCTGCTCCGTTGGCGGGGTCACCACCATCGGCGCGCTGCCATCGTAGCGGCGCGACACGTCCAGACGGAGAGCACCACCAGCGTTGTGGTCCACAGTGTAGAGGTCAAACCCACTGGGCGATGCGCGAACCAGGCGGCTGTGTCTACGTCCATCGCGCGATGAAGTCGCTCCAATGACACCCGTCTGTACGAAAGTGCACTCGCCACAGGTGCTGGTGCTGTCTGCGTAATCGTGGCTGAGATGGAAGTGTCCGCTGAACCAGAGCTTGACCTGTGGGTTCACAGCAGCAATTTCAGCGAATCGCTGCGGCGCGACGTCAGGATCCACCTCGCCGTGGTTGAGCCACGCGCAGCGGTTCTTCACGTGCACAGCAGGCAGCGTGCGCAAGCCGCAGCCCATGGGCGGCGCGTGGCTGAACACGAGGGTGGGCATAAGTCTGTGTGCTGCCAGTGTCTCTTCGAACCACGCCAGCTGCTTCGCATCCACGAACACCTCGTGGCAGCTGCCTGGCGCGTCACGGAACCGGATGGTGGACAGCCCCACAAGCAGGTGGTTGCCTGCAGTAGCGGCCCAGTGGTGGTGCTGGCTAAAGGTGCGCTGCCAGGCCGCCAAGTTCGCGGCGTCGGTCGCGAAGTCGTCGAACCCCTCCAGGTCGTGGTTGCCCGTCACCAGCGTATATGGCACAGGTGAGAAGCCGCTGCGTGTGTGTGCAGCGCGTTGTCAATTAACAGGCCCCACAATGCACAACTGTTGGGAGAGCCAAACGCACTCTAGGAACGACTTTGCCAAGTCGAAGCACGCTTGCGACCCCGGCTTGGCCGCGTATGCGCCGAGGTCGCCCAGCTGCACGACGCGTGCGTCGCGGTATGTTGCGCCCTGGGAACAGAAGCCAGAGGCACCACCAAACAGTGGAGAAAAGGCTGTAAGTGCCGTGGCCAGACCGCGCCCCCAAGGCGGAGGAAGTCATTCAGGTGTCTCCTCCATGCTATGCACGCACCGTGGACGAGTCACTCAAGGCGCCCCTTATCTGCGTCCTCGCCTCGTGAAACAGTGCCAGCTGCCCAGGATCCAAGTGCAGGTCTCCAACGACTGCAACGGACAGGACGCCGTCGTCACCGGCACGCAGGAGAGTTGAGCCAGACGCAGAGGCAGACATGGCCGTGGCTGAGCGTGTGCGTCGTCGCGAGTGAGGCAAGACTCCCCTTGACGCAGCGGTGCGGCTGGTGGGAGCCAGGGCAGGTCTGCTCGCTTGGTGCGTTGCTGTTGAGTGAGACGGGGCCATCGAGTATGTGTGCCACGAGAGGACACAGCGGAATGCGAGAGGATGAGTGTTTTGTTCAGCATCAGCTGCTGTCATTTCTCATTGCCGACCCTCCGCGGGGCTTGCGCCATCGCTGTCGAAGTCGTCAACGTCATCGTCGTCGTCGTCGCTGTC
>Ga0164296_1003511_pt1 | contig 14759 bp, 13 predicted proteins | sample GEODES057metaG_FD_113533 | JGI IMG/M metagenome (GOLD analysis project Ga0164296, IMG submission 113533) | Dystrophic lake water microbial communities from Trout Bog Lake, Wisconsin, USA - GEODES057 metaG | ecosystem: Environmental > Aquatic > Freshwater > Lake | place: USA: Trout Bog Lake... | reverse complement strand
GGATACGTTTTAGAAAATGGATCCATCTCTGTTCATGGACCTGCCAAAGATCTCTTGCACGATCCAGCAGTTGCGGCTGCCTATTTAGGTGGCTCTCACTAAAAAAACAAGCACCCTATGGTGCTTGTTTTTTATTGTGTGCAATGAATATGAGCGAACAACACCTTTGATTTATCTCCAACGTCCTCTGCCGTAATACGCGCCAAATCCGATGCTAACTCCTACAGGGAAAGGAGCATAGTAAGGATATGGGTTGACATAAACAGGCTGCGCATAAACGGGTTGGACATAGGTCTGAGTGGAGGTCACCACTTGTGCCGGTGCACTACCGGGAGGCGGCACATTGCCTACATAAGCAGGAGCTTGAGATTGAACGGGGGACACCTCAATGTTGAGTGAAGCACCGGGATCAGAGGGCATTTGAACGTTGTATTGCTTGCCAGCATATTCATAAACAACGTTGTAATGAGTCACACGACTTTGCACAGTGTATTGAGTCGTACATTGTTGGCCATTTTGAACCGTTGCTTTAGATGACTCAATGTTATTGCCAACGATGGCACCACCCATCACACCCAAAGCTGTAGCAGCAGCATTTCCCGCACCCTGCCCCACAGCGCTTCCTATGGCTCCACCCGCGATAGCTCCAAGAACAGCACCTGCGCCCGATGGCGCTTCATGGGTTACAACTGGCACCGTGGCACAACTGGATTGTGGGACGCTTACTTGTTCGACCACAGGTGTGCTTGAAATAACCTTAGCTTGCTCAACAGCGAGAGCGCTAATGCTGGTGGTGAGTCCCAACACAATGGTTAGGAAACTGATATTGCGATTTTTCATGTCTTATCTCCTGTAAGAACGGTATGACCATTATTATGAAGTCTTGCTTTCAAATCAGAATGAACTGAATGTAAAGAATGAACAAAATTTTAATTCTTAAACCTTAAAAATAGCTTAATTGACAACCCCTAGAACGCATGGAGGATAGAAAAAAGTTCAAATAATCAGCTTGAATTGATCAAATCAGTGGCCTATTGCCCCAACAGTAACATTATTGCAGGAATGTTCTAAAATCGATCACAGATTCAGTTTGTTAACTCCAACAAATGGGATTAGTCCATCATGACCATCATCTCCGTAGCCAATATCAAAGGTGGCGTTGGCAAATCAACTTTGGCCACCAACATTGCAGGTTTTTTTGCGTCCAAAGGACATCAAGTTTGCTTGGGAGACGTAGACAAACAGCAATCCTCGCAATTGTGGCTGGGCCTCAGACCCCCAAGCATATCTAAAATTCAAAGTTGGCCCATCAATTTTGACCACATCACCAAAGCACCGCAAAATTGTGATTACGCGGTCATGGATACTCCTGCAGGCCTTCATGGCTGGAGACTCAAAGAGATCTTGAGTCTTAGTGACAAAGTGATCGTTCCCATTCAGCCGAGCATATTTGATATTTTTGCTTCTAGAGAGTTTTTAAACGAACTCAATCAAGCAAAACGTCATAAGCGATTCTCATTGGGCATCATTGGAATGCGAGTAGATGAGCGCACCCTTGCAGCTACTCAACTCAAGGAATTCATGAAAGCTCTTGACGTGCCCGTCTTGGGCTTCATCAGAGACACTCAATACTATATTCAAATGGCAGCACATGGTTTTTCACTCTTTGACATGTCGCCCTCCCGAGTTCAAAAAGATTTAGAGCAGTGGAAACCGATCACTGAGTGGCTGCTGCAAAAGGACTGAAAAATGACAATCCTACGATTCAGAGAGTAGGATTGTCATGACCACTCAGAGCTGCCCAAGTCTTTGATTGAACTCTTCATCACTCAAAATTGCCAATTCTTTCGCTTTGTGTGAATCAATGGCTTTCAAATTCACCATCATTCGAATCAAGTTGTCTCTATTGGGATGATCTTTGGCGCTTTCGTCCATTGATTCGCCGAACAGCAAAACCATAAGAGTTTTACCAACAATGTTCATCAAAACACCGAAAAGAACCAATCCCAACAACATGGTAGAGCCAGCTATTACACGCCCCCAAAAAGTGACCGGGAACATGTCTCCGTAACCGGTGGTGGTGAGCGTCACAATGCACCACCACATGGCGGCTGGAATGGAGGTGAAGAAACGCTTATCCTCGGGTATGGGATTTTTGCTCATGGGATCTACAGGAACAAATTTCTCAGGTTCCTGTGGAAGCGTTGCACCATTTTGTTTTGCATGCTCAAGCTCTTGCTGAAATTGAACATCAATGAGATGTTGCCCTTTCTCCAAATTCTCCGGGGCATACAACTCACCTTCTACGTAGAACATGAGCGTGCTTGAAATCATCATGACTGAAAACAATGCAATGAAGTAAATGCGCAGATTCGTCACGATCGGATTACTTGATTTGACACCACTAGCCAATTGTTGCAACGCTGTTCGAGCCATTTTCAAAACTCGCAACACCCGGATCACTCGCAACAACCTAAAAACTTTTGCTCCTTGCAAGAAAGTCAAATTCAAAATCATCAGAACGGTTGGCAAAATCGACACCAAGTCCACCAAACCCCAGAAACTAAAAATGTATTTGATCCGGTTGGGCGCAAAATAAAGATTTCCCAAGTAATCGAGGGCAAAGAAAGCAACAGCGGTAATCTCTACCCAATAAAACAAATGCGCATTGCCACTTGCAAAGGGCTCAACAGTCTCCAGCGCCAAAGTCAAGCAAGAGATGAAGATCCAAACATTGATGACGGTTTGCCAACGGCTAAAGTCAGGGTGAGTGGGCTCAGTAAAGGTGTGACGCAAAAAAGCTGGCGCAGCTCTTTGGGGAAGTGTTGTGCTGGTGGACATGGGTGTGAGAAGGAATCTGATAGAAAAAATTCGACTTCACTTGATCACCTGATTGGCAATAAGCTTCACAACATTCTAAACAAAAACCGCACCCCACCTTCATGAAGTGTGCAGAGTAAACAAGCTAACCGTTTTTCATGCCCTTAAATATCTGAAGTTCTTAACGGTAACTCAATCTTCTCATGGGTCATGACCTCTTCTAAGGCCCGCTCAAACATACTCAGAGTTTGAGTGGCCACTTGGGTTAACATTTTGTGGAGCTGTTGATCTTTGGCATTTAAATTCAAGCACTCACGTGAATACTGCTCAAAACTACTCAGCTGTTCGACGATTTGAGCGATGTGCTTAGGACATTCACATCCAATGCTTGTTTGAAAATTCGTGATGTATTGCAAATCTTGCGCAGAAAACCGTCTAGCGTAGGAGGGCAAATCTTGTGAGTGCGATGAATTGAATGAAGTTGCACCCAACAATTTCATGAACTCAATCAACTCAGTGTTTTCAAATGGATGGCGCAGTAGAGTAATCTTCATGCTTTGAAGCAATGAAATCACCTCTGGGTTGGCGTAGTTGTAGATCAGACACAAGGAGACACCATTCAAGCGCTCTTGAAGTGCTTGAATGGGCTGCATGTTTTGCATCTGCAGGGTGCTCAATTTGATAATACATGCGTCTACATCAGAAACAAGTCTTTTGTCGTGTTTTTGAAGATACTCAAAGGCTTCGTTCAGATTTGCAAACACTTGATCGACCTGCACCTTTGGAGCACCACCTTCTCGCCACTGCTCTATCTGCGTGAGTCTTTCTTGCACGCCAACACCAATCAAGTGAATTCTCAATGTCCTCGCAACTGAAACATTGGACTGAACAAAACCTCTTTTAATGAGAGTTCGCTCTTTGAGTGCACTCAATTCACCTAAGTTCAAGTGGGCCAGTGTTCCTATTGCAAAACCCAGGTCAATGAGCTCTTTGATGCACTTGAGTTTGCTCAAATCATCATCATCATAGAGTCTTTGCCCGCCAGAGCTTTTTTGAGGTTGCACCACACCATATCGCCGCTGCCAAACCCTTAGCGTAGCAATTGCAACGCCTGATATTTTTGCAATCGCACCGATTCGGTACTTGGGCTCAGTTTGATCTTTAAGATTTTGCAAAATTTGAACCTATATTGAAAAGACACAATCATTTGTTCATATTTTATACAGATTTATATGTAAATATAGATAATATTAAAAAAATACCTAAATAAATATGTACAAATAGATAGAATTTAAGCAATAATATCTATACATACTTAAACATAAGAGGTGCATTACATGTTGTCCAAGAAGTCGTTCAACGCCATCAATGCTTTGGTATGGTTGGGATTACTCCAAGACCAAGGCCCAGTGAGTTTGCTCAAGATCAGTTCGCAGTTGCATTTGTCCATTTCTTGTCTGGAGCAAATTTTTGCGACTCTCAAGAGCAAGTCTGTGATCACCTCTTTCAAAGGGCCTGGTGGCGGGTATTGCATCAACAACGATTTGAGTGAGTACACGCTTTGGGATATTGCGTCTTACTTTGAAACCGATGCCAAAGAAGACTCAAGCAAGGAAGTTGCTGTAGAGGGCAAAATATCACAAGATGATATCTTTAATGAATTTAAGCTCTCAGCTCAAAAGGCGTTGAGTGAAATCACACTTGAAGATGCAATTCAAGTCTGCATGAAAAATCAGGCCAGCTCAGGCTTCAAAAGGGAGGAGAAAGAAAATAGATTTCGCCTCAAACCTTTACCCAGCATGCCAATGCCCAAAGGCCCTAACTCTGTGTTTACTTGGGCTTCAGCTGCTCAAGTGGCCTAAATTCAGCAACAAGGAGCACCCACTTCAAACGACCTTAAATCCATGGGTGCTATCTTTGTTCAACTGCTCAACCAATCCAAATTCCCAATCTAGATAAGCCTGCATAGCTTGTTGGCTGTTTTGAGTTCCCTCATAGGGTCTTTTGTAGCGATCCACGCGAGGACTTGCCAAATATGACTCACCTTGCTGAGTGGCATGCCCACTATTGATCCAAGCTTGATTGCCGCCCTTCAAATAAAAAACCTCAACGCTTGATTTAACAAGTTTTTTCAAGTCTTCAACAGCGTATTTAGCAGACAAACCATCGGAACAAGTCAAAACGTAACGATTTGCGCGATGAACTTTTGAGAAATCCTGCTCAATTTGAGATCTCAATAGCCACCAAGCACCTGGTATGTGCTTCTTGACGTAATCAGCACTGAAGCCCACATCAATCACCAAGGTCAAATTGGTTCGATTGGACAACCACGATTTGAGTTCATCGGGATCGACTGCGTTGGGCTCAATGGGCAACTGTGGCAAATCTAGTTTGGGAGGCTCTCTTCTTTGTAAATCGGCTAGGCGAAGGTCCCTGACCACAAAGGTGTCCCAACCCATTTGCGCAAGCCAAGAGGCCGTGACTTGCGCGCGAACACCCTCTACGTCATAAAGTACCACTCTAGCCCCCCTAACGGGTGCCCAATGATCCGTTTCTTGGACCAATTGTCCACCTGGTGCATGAAGGGCTAGAGGTAAATGTCCTGCATCATATTCATCCTTGGTCCGAACATCGAACAAATAGGTGGTTCGATCAGATTCTTGCAAAAAAGCTGAAAGTTCATCAAAGCTAATGCGCTTGACCCCTGAACGAATGGCCAAAGCCATCGCTGTGAGTTTGGACTTGGCAACATCCTCAGCAGAGGTGGCTCCAAATTGACGCTCCTGCCCATGCTCCAACTCCAACCCAGCCAAGGTCCATCCGATGGTGCCATTCTCAAGAGCGCAAACAGGGTTGGGGATTCCGGCGTTGATAAGCGACTGTGTGCCAATGATGCTTCGGGTTCTTCCGGCACAGTTGACGACTATCCTAGTTGTTGCATTGGGAGCCAAACTTCTCGCTCTCAAAACCAGTTCTCCACCAGGTACGCTGACCCCTTTGGGTATCGACATGGTGTGATACTCATCAAAACGCCGTGCATCCAAAACCACCAGATCAGCATTTTGATCCAACCAGATCTTTAACTGTTGAGCACCCACAAAAGGCGTCTTTTTAATCGCGCACACCCACTCACCAAATGACTTACTTGGAACATTGACGTCCTTGAACAACTCTCCTCCAGATTGTTGCCACCCCAGAAGTCCACCGCGCAACGATTTGACATGCGAGTAGCCCATTGCTTTTAAAGTGGCAATGGCCTTGGCACAAAGACCCTCGGAGTTGTCGTAAACGACAATCGGTGTGGTGCGCCTTGGAATGCGACGAAACGCGTCTACTTCAATCCTTGAAATTGGCAAATTCGCTGCAAACAAGGGGTGTGCCTGAGCAAAGGGATCCTCCTCTCGCACATCTAGTAAAACGATCTCAGCCTTGGCCAACAATTGTGCTCTGACCCATGAGGGATCAACAGAGAAATCATCCGTGGGTGATGCGCTGACTTGAGGCGCATCGGCCAAAACGCCTGACAACTCATGGGAGAGACCTAAAGAAATCGTAGAGTCCGAAGAAAATTGAACGCTCAACTGAGGGGCGTCAGCCAAGAAGGTCTCCGAGACATTTGGAGCAATACTTGGTTTTTTGAGATTTTGATCAATCGATTGAGAATCTAATAAAGTCACGTCTTCAGAGAATTGGCGCAGCTTATTGTTCAAAGCCTGCTCTTGAGTTGCAGCACTCAAAGGGGCGGTACTCAAAACTGGACCATTCACAGGCACTGGGTTGAAAGGCTTGGAAGACACAACCTTAGTGGGCTGGTTCACAGACCTCAAGGTCGCACCTGCTTGCAATTGAGGATTAGCTGACTTAGAGACCCAAGACAGCGGATCTTTCATTGAGGGCACCTGTGCTGTTGGCAAGGTCTGAGTATGGGCCAACACTTGACCAGGCAGCTCTGGAGTATTTGATTGAGAGGCATATCGGTCAAATGGATAGCCTTGTTTTTCATTGGCATATCCCGATACAAAAGGCTTTTTCATTCCATTGGGCTCATACACATGCCGTTGTATTCGACCGATGTTGCCACCGTACACATGTATGCTGATAGAGACCTCACTTGAGGAAGCATTCCAAACTCGATGGACATCCCCCTTTTTGGGCGATATCAACTCCACATCGCCAGCCAATAAATTGAGCTCCAAGCCTGCTGGTACCCACCTTCCATCTGACATCTTGGAGTAAGGCTGACAGTTCTCTGAACCTCTTAGCATTCCAACCAAGCCCCATACCGTGTGATCATGAACGGGAGTTGCTTGTGATGGCCCCCAAACAAAACTCACCACACTGAAGCGTTCATTTGGATCCAAATATAACAAGTACTGTTGATAGTGTTGGGGGTGCGGTTGAGCAAACTCACTCACCAACCAGTCGTCTTGCTTGACCAACTCGTGCAGCAACTCTTTACCCTGCCCAAGCAAAATGGACTCCGCAGGATCGGCATCAACCAATCGCGTAAAACGGGATACAAAAAGATGAAAACGATCCAAATTGGGCTGAGACATTAAATCCATCGAATACTGAAACTCTACTTCAACCCCTCCTCACCAAGGGAGGGAACTCCATACAAGTGCAAAACCCCATAAACGGGAGCTAGACACTCTAACAAATTAGATTTAGTTCCATTGTGGCGCAAAAATCAACTCCAAATTCATAGCCACTTACAAAATAACCTTTGTTGGCCCAATTCAAAGTCTAGGAGTCTAAATCGTCACCTTGACGAATACACAAACCGTGTAATCCGTTTGATCAATCAAGACAAATTGCGTGGTTCCAGTCAGTGAATTGAATCTCGAGTGGTCGAAAAAAAAGCACCCTTAATTAGAGTGCTTTCACTGATTCTATGAAAGATGATGGCGTCTGCTTCTTAGGCCTTCAAAGCCCTGAAACCAGAGTAAATTCTTGCCACAGGACGACTTTTTTGCTCCGCCTCTTGGGCCATCTCAGCCCTTAATCGGTCGAAAGTCTCTTTGATATTGGTGCGCTCAGAACTCACAAAATGGCAACCCTTCTCTACGATTGAGCGAGAAGACTGTGCCAAAAGGGATGACTTTTTCATGCTAATACCTCTTATTGTTCATTCTTAACGTGTGAACTCAAAAAGCGGTTTACACAAGCGTGAAAAAATTTGAAATTTATTTAAAAAACAGTAAGATTAATACTTAATAACTATTAATTATGCATCTTTTTGAGAGAAAACCATCTCCTCTACACAGACGTCGATGCCAAACTTGTAAAAAAGCATGAGCCATTGAGGTCTTTTGTAGACGTTGAAACGTTCAATGACCCGCCCACCACCCTCGATGGAAATCTTGGAAGAGGAACGACCAAGTGGGAAATGCTCCAAGCTCCGGATGAAATCAATGTTGGATTTCTCGATGAATTGGGAATACGTGTCGCCTTTGAGTGAATAGGACTTGTAGAAGAACCCATCATCCAAAAAATAGAGCAAACCTGAAGAAAAGAAAAAGCAACCCGCTTTGTTGGCTGGTCCATAGGCAATGATGTTCTTGGACAAAATTTCAGGGGGTATGGGCAAATGCACAATGCTTTGAAAGCGATTGGGAATGACGTAAGCCAATATCAAACCAAAACAAGCCAAAGATGCGGTGTATTGAACGTCAAAAAAGATCAACTGGCAAGCCACAGCGGCTACAAGGGTGAGAAACAAGTACCAATATCGACGGTAGGTCACGTTAAGCGTGATCAATTGACACTGATGTTTCAATGTATTGATGTAGACAGGCGCAATATCTGAATCGGTCAAACTCGTCCCGCAATTTTCACAAAATAAATGCCCTACGGGGTTTTCAAACCCACAATCGCGACAAGCATTTAGCGCCACCATTGAGTTCTCACTCCTCATGTTTCGAAGATTTGCCAGACGAAGCCTTTTGGTGCACGGAACTGGCGTGAGTGACTTCGTGTTGAACAAAATTGTAAAAACTCAAACCAGCCAAGAGCACAGATACACCACACAAAACACCGGTGACGAAAGTCATTAAACCAAAGGAGGAATTGGGCTGTGCATCGTCCTCTTCGTGTGGACCAAGAGTCCCATCAGAATGTTTAACCAAAGATCTAACCTTGTTCAAACTCACTGAAGCCGATGCTGCCTTCTTTGAACCAGGATGAGACTCTTGTCCCAAAGCGTGAGAGAGTTCTTGGAACAGCTCTTGCCTCATGGTGTTCAACTTTTTATCAATCAAGGGGCTTAACTCTGATCCAATGCTTACGCTCAAAGCCTTGTTATTTGCATCTAGCAAATTACTGATTTTTTCAAAACCTGTTAGCGCCTGGGATTTGATGTGCTTTGCGACCAAATCCACCAACTTCGAAGAAGGTTCGGTACTGGCATTGGCACTCAATGTATTCAACAACTCCTCGATAGCAGTTGTCTTTTTCTGCATCTCAAGGGTTGCATCTAAACTTTGTTGCTTGATTTCATTGATATGGTCCAAGATTTTGGACTCAATGTGAATGCTCTCCTCTTCGCCCAAAGTTTTGAAATCGAGCAAGAACTGTTTCAAATAATCAGCAACAACCTGGTTGCTATCCTTTAACTGGTTCTCGAGTAATTCAAAAGTGGATTGATTCTTGTGTTCAACGTTTTGAATGACCGATTCAAAATTATTGAGCAACTGATGATTGTGATTGAGCAAGAGAGAGTTGATTTTCTCAAACAAAAAGTGTGTCTTCTCATCAACCTCCCCCAACAAAGACTCCAAATTCTCTGGGGGAGTGTAATTTGATACCAACGGTCTTTGGTTGATGCTCTCTGCAATCGCGTTGTATTTGTCATTGATCTCATTGATGATCAACTCATAATTGATGGTCGCTTGAAAATTCTTAATGCTTTCGAGCTGAAAGGTGATTGCTTTGAGCTGCTCAGTGTGTGCATCCAAGTACCTTTTAATGGCAGCTTGGTTGGTGTAATTATTGTTGAACTGAGAATTGATCAGAGATTTAAGTTCCGTCGCAGAGGGCAAGCTCTCCAAGGTATCTGTGGACTGAGAGGACTCAACAGGGCCTTCTTGAACTTTATTCAAGCCCGACTCTGTCACATCTGCGAAAGCTTTGGGCAACTCTGGAGCAGAAGGCATCTCCTTTGTGGGCTCAGACATTGCTTGGATCAATTTGCTGTCGCTAGCACTTGGGGCCTCAAGGGCACTTGACTCAACGGGAGCTTGCGCTGAAGTAAGCGCAGCTTCTTGCTCCACAATAGCTTTGAGCGAATAGCCACACTTGCCACAAAATTTGGCTTGAGAGGAATTTGTTTTTCCACAGTTGTGACAGTTCATCTTGGCACCTTGTCAGCTAGTTATTGCTCGTGTAAATATAGCAAGGTGCATAACCCTGCGCATTCTCTTTGTTTTTTTCGCAATCTGTTAAAGCGATTTCCTTGGCCAATTTATCGCTCTTTTGAGCTCCTGAAACAGCACAGTAGCCATTTTGACCATCAAAGCTAAAAGCAAATGCGTGAAACTGATTTTCAGCCAAAGTTTCACGGTTAAATTGCTCAAACAATTTCTTGCATCGACCAATGATTTTAGGTCGATACTTTTTTCGGTCGCCGTTGTCATAAGACTCTGACGCCAACAAATCCTCATGAGCTTTCAATGTGGCATCGGTTACTTCCATTTTGGGCTCATGCTCTTGAGCGTTTTGCTCGGACCCGTGCTTTTCTTCTGTGCCTTTGGCCGATTTCGTAGCCTCAGACTCACCCTCTTTGTGCTCACTCTCATTATGAGCCATCAGTTGCTCTGATTGGCCTTCTTTATGCTCACTCTCCTCAGTCACTGGTGCTTGCGCTTGAACTTGACTTTCATCTTCATCCAACAGTTGGAGGCTGTAAAAATACACTCCTGCGCTCGCTAGGGCGAGCACAGAAGATATGATTAAACCCACAATTTTTTTATTTCTAAACATTTTTATCCATCAACTGTCAAACAAACCATCACCCTGATCTATTTTCCAATCCATTTGTGATTCGACTGTTACGCTTAAAACTGAAGTTACGACACTCACAAATTAATACCAATGAATTAATATATTTTAATAAAAATTCAAAAATACGAATTTGGTAATCTTTTCAAGAACAACTCTATAGAAAATCACAAGGCCTTTGATGGGATGTAAGCACAAAACAGACCAATTTGTTGAAACCCAAAACGAGAACTTGAAAAGCCCCTTTTTGGCGAAAGCCTCCGTTAAAACGTCGCGCAACATGGGCAAGTAGCTTTCAAGGCGTTCACCTTTCAAACGCCCATTGATAACAAGTGCTTAGGGAACTCCCCCCGAATGCACTCAGCCTTTCAGCTTTAAAATTACCAACTCCGACCACTCACTCTTTCCTCGAGTGAAACCTGTTCGCCAGCGTCACCTCACTCAGACATCATGACTCAAAACCATCAAGAATCCCTTATAGAAGACCTCGTTTTAGCCAATCACATTTTGTACAACGAAGGCGTTTTAGACGGATTTGGCCACATCAGCGTCAGAAACCCACTCGATGCATCGACTTTTTTCATTGCAAGAAGCATGGCGCCTGGCCTGGTCAAAGCGCAAGATATTTTGCTTTGCGACCTAGATGGCGTGATTCACGATGACCAAAAGCGAAACTCATACGTCGAACGCTACATTCACAGCGAGATTTACCGCGCTCGCCCTGATATTCAATCTGTAGTTCACTCACACTCGGCATCGGTCATTCCCTTTGGAGTCACCTCACAAAGACTTCGCCCAATTTGCCACATGAGTGGCTTTTTAGGTGCAACAACTCCAATCTTTGAAATCAGGCACAGCGCTGGAGAAGGTTCAGACTTGCTCATCAGTAGCCAAAAACTAGGTAAAGCCCTTGCCAATACTCTAGGCTCATCCACAGTTGCACTTATGCGTGGTCACGGAAGCGTCGCGGTCGCTCACTCCATCAAACAAGCGGTCTACAGGGCTATATACACCGAGACCAATGCAAAGCTTCAATTGGAGTCGATGAAGCTTGGAGAGATTGAGTACTTAAGCGATGCTGAAGCCAGTGCCACTTCCAACATGAACGATCAGCACTTGGAGCGACCATGGCAACTTTGGAAAGAAAAAGCCAAACAAGCTCGCTGACTGAACAACGAGCGCAAATTGTTCACAAACCCTAAGTTTCAAGCTTTCGTTTTTAAGGAGCTCAGTTTTGTCAAAGCATAAATCGGTTGATGTTTTGGTCGTGGGTGGAGGCAATGCAGCGCTGTGCGCTGCATTGATGGCTGCAGAAGCAGGTTGCTCAGTCAGATTGCTTGAGTCTGCCCCAAAAGAATGGCGTGGAGGAAACTCTGCACACACGCGAAACCTTCGTTGCATGCACGATGAGCCGCAAGATGTATTGGTAGATGCTTACCCTGAAGAAGAGTTTTGGCAGGATTTACTCAAGGTAACAGGAGGGCTGACCAACGAGGAGATGGCAAGAATTGCCATTAGAGACTCATCAACTTGCAGGCCATGGATGAGAAAACATGGCGTTCGCTTTCAACCCTCACTCTCAGGTGCTTTACACACCGCTAGAACCAATGCGTTTTTCATGGGTGGTGGTAAAGCGTTGGTAAACGCTTACTTCAGGAGTGCCCAAAATTTAGGGGTTCAAATTGATTATCAAGCCACTGTTACCCACTTGAATGTGAACGACGGCAAATTTGTTTCAGCCATCGTCTCACATCAATCGGGCAAGGATGAAGTCCGAGAAGAAGAAGTTTTTGCAAAAAGCTGCGTCTTGGCCTGCGGTGGCTTTGAGTCCAACATTCCTTGGTTGAGAGAAGTATGGGGACAAAATGAATGGGGTGAATACCCCGCAGATAACTTCTTGATTCGAGGCACTCGCTTCAACCAAGGCACCATGATCAAACAGCTCCAAGAACTTGGGGCTGACATGATTGGTGACCCCACCCAAGCACACATGGTTGCTATTGACGCCAGAGCTCCTTTGTACGATGGGGGCATCTGTACCCGCATTGATTGCGTATCACTTGGAGTGGTGGTCAATAAATTTGGCAAACGCTTTTACGACGAGGGTGAAGATTTCTGGCCTAAAAGATACGCCATTTGGGGTCGACTCGTGGCCTTGCAACCCGGTCAAATTGCTTACTCTATCACCGACGCCAAAGCCGTTGGACGTTTCATGCCGCCCGTCTTCGATGGAACTCAGGCAAACACTTTGGAGGAGTTGGCCCTAAAAATTGGCTTAGATGTAAAGACTTTCATGCAAACCATGAATGACTACAACCAAGCCTGTCAACAGGGGCAATTCGACCACACAAAGCTTGATAACTGTGTCACTGAAGGCATCCTGCCCATCAAGAGCCACTGGGCGATCCCCATCAATCAAGGCCCTTTTTACGCTTACCCTGTCAAACCTGGCATCACCTTCACTTATTTAGGCCCAAAAACGGATAAGACCACTGCAGTTCATTTTTCAGGCAAAGCAAGTCCGAACTTATTTGTCGCAGGAGAAATCATGTCTGGCAATGTTCTAGGCAAAGGTTATACAGCTGGAGTGGGGATGACCATTGGAACGGCTTTTGGTCGAATCGCTGGCAAACAAGCTGCGCTTTCTGCCCAAGCCTCAAGCAAGGTTCCTGCTTGAAAACTCCACTCTTCAAATCCAAAAAATAGTTTTAAAAGAATCCGTCTATGCAAGTTCTCCATCAACTCGTCGAAGAGGCAAAGGCCACGGCTCAAAATACTCACCATTTCTCGCCTGAGGAGGAAGCTGCACGTCAACTTCAAATTTGCAATGCTTGTCGATATTGTGAGAGCTTTTGCGCTGTTTTCCCAGCCATGACTCGCCGCTTGAGCTTTGCACCCAGTGACGTTCACTACATGGCCAATTTGTGCCACAACTGTGGCGCCTGCTTACACGCCTGTCAATATGCACCCCCTCACGATTTCGGGGTCAACATTCCTCAGGTGATGGCACAGGTGCGCGTAAAAACATATGAACGTTTTGCCTGGCCTCACTTCATGGGTAAAACTTATGCCCAAAATGGGCTATGGCTTGCCTTTTGCCTTTTTCTAGCACTGACCGTTTTCATCAAACTGATTGTGATGGATAGCCAATCCTCGCCCAATGCTAATCAGTTCTACCAACTGATGGACCACAGTACGATGGTGAAATTATTTGCTCCTGTTTTCTTATTCGACATCGTGGCCTTGAGCCTGGGGTTGCTAGGATTTCAAGGCTACTTGAGCGCAGCCACCACCAGTAAGCCAGCCTCCGCCCTTGAATTTGCAGAGGCCACGCACAATGCAGCGACATTGAAGTACTTAGATGGTGGGCACCAAGAGGGGTGCAACAATGCGGATGACGCTTTTACTTTGTATAGAAGAAGAATGCATCACCTCACCTTTTATGGTTTTTTGTTGTGCTTTGCATCCACAAGTGTTGCCACACTGGACCACTACTTGCTTGGATTTGAGGCTCCATATGGATTGAACACGCTACCCAAAATTCTTGGGGTGACTGGCGGGATAAGTCTTTTATTTGGAGCAATTGGCTTGGGCTACTTGAACCTCACACGACACAAAGACCACGGAGACTTGAAACAAAAGCCCATGGACTTGGGGTTCATTGCTTTGTTAATTTTGGTCTCTAGCACAGGCTTGTTGTTGTGGCTGGGGGGCCAGAGTCAAGCGCTACCCATTTTACTGGCCTCGCATTTGGCTAGCGTAATGGCACTCTTTCTAACTCTGCCATATGGAAAGTTTGCGCACGGTATTTATCGAGCTGCGGCTCTGATTCGATTCTCAGTTGAAAAGAGACTGCCCAGCACCATTGTTTTGAAAGAAGATTGAGCCCCCAATCCCCAAAACTCAATCCTTGTGCTTTTGGGAGAGCGTGAAAGCAACTC
>Ga0164296_1003509_pt1 | contig 14763 bp, 16 predicted proteins | sample GEODES057metaG_FD_113533 | JGI IMG/M metagenome (GOLD analysis project Ga0164296, IMG submission 113533) | Dystrophic lake water microbial communities from Trout Bog Lake, Wisconsin, USA - GEODES057 metaG | ecosystem: Environmental > Aquatic > Freshwater > Lake | place: USA: Trout Bog Lake... | reverse complement strand
ACACCGGCGAGGGCGGCAAAGCCGTACCCCGGGCTGATGCCGTTGAGCGGAATGGAGATGACGAGAGCGCACCAGAACATCAAGTTCAAGACGACGGCCGAACCCGCGCCCTGGGCGGCGAGTCCAAAGGCGTTGGTGTCTTTGGGCACGCCCAGCTCGTTGAAAATTCGATAGGCGAGGGCGCCCGATGGTGCCGCACCGCCAGGAACCACGTGACCTATCGCGAGACCGGCCAAGTTCACTCGCAGAACGTTGAATCGGTTGGGCGAGTAGGGATAGAGCACGGCCCTGGTGAGTTCCACGTAGGCGTAAATCGCCGACATCTCTAGCGCCACGGCTAGCACCACAATCAGGGGATTGAGGGAGGTCAACAGGTGCAACGAGTGTCGCGCGGAAGAAAACTGGGGGACGACGAGGTACTCGAGAACGAACACCAAGCAACCGAGACTCAAGATGATGCGAATCTCTCGCGGCATCGAGAATTTCTTGGCGGCGGAGGTGGACATAACCGTGCGGTTCGCATCACTTTCTCGGCCCAAGAGGCCGTCGTCGACAGGGTAAGTCTACGTCACGTCGCTACAATTGACCGATGCCTTTCCTCGTGGTGCTGCCCACTTACAACGAAATTCTCAACATTGAGGCAATGTTGCGGGCCCTACGGTCGATTGTTCCCGATGTTGACATCTTGGTTGTTGACGACGCCAGTCCCGACGGCACGGCACGCAAGGCGGAGGAGCTCTCGAAGGAACTCGGCAAGATTTTTTTGCTCGAACGAGCCAAGAAGGATGGTCTCGGTGGTGCCTATCGAGACGGCTTCACCTGGGGCCTGGAACGAGGCTACGACGGCTTCGTGGAGATTGACTGCGACTTCTCGCACGACCCTAACGCCCTACCGGCACTGCTCGCGGCCTCACAGGCGGCCGACGTCGTTATTGGATCACGCTACGTTCCCGGTGGTCGCATTCCGCAGTGGAAACTCAGCCGCCGACTGCTGTCGCGTGGCGGCAACCAGTACGCCTCACTCGCGCTCGGATTACGGGTGGCTGACTCGACCGCCGGATACCGCGTGTACTCCAAGCGGGCCCTCGAAAAGATTGGCTACACGACAGTGACCGCCGACGGGTACGGCTTCCAAATTGAGATGACCTACCGTGCGCGTCGCGGTGGGGCCACCATTGTTGAAGTACCAATTTCGTTCACTGATCGTGAACTGGGCGAGTCGAAAATGAGCTCGGCCATCGTGGCTGAAGCACTGGTGCTCGTCACCAAGTTGGCGTTGCGCCGACCGCTGCGTAAGTAATCAGAGTCGGTCAACGACGACCGCGGCGAGGACACTCGCGAGTTTGTCTCGCGTCTCTTCTCGTTCGGCCACGGGGTCGGACTCACTGACGATGCCGGCACCAGCCCAGGCTTCGAAGTTCGTACCCTGAAGAAAGACGCCGCGAATACCGATCCACCATTCGCCATCACCAGCACCGTCTAGCCAGCCCACGGGGCCGGCGTAGTGGCCGCGGTCGAGACCTTCGAGCTCTCGCAACAGTGGGAGGGCCGTTTCGCGAGGAAGGCCCCCAACGGCGGCCGTCGGGTGAATGTGACCCAAGAGTGCCAGTGCACTCGGCGCGTCCGTTAGCGGCTCGTAGGCGTGAATCCAGGTGCCAAGGTGCGCCACGGTGCGTAGCGGGACAATAGAGGGCATCTCCGGGGCCTCAACGGTGCGGTAATAGTTCGCGAGCGTCGCCGACAGGTCTTGCACCAACAGGCGATGCTCATGCAGATTCTTCCCACTCCCCATGAGCCACTTTTCGTAGTCGTACGGTGCCACGTTGGGGGGTAGGGCGATCGTGCCCGCCAATGGGTGGCAACGGACCTCGTTGCCATTACGGGCCACGAGGAGTTCGGGAGAGGCCCCGACGAAGCGTCGGCCATCGGGCAGTGGCATGGCGTAAATAGTGCAGTTCGGTTCACGACGGCGAAGGCGATGAGCCACGGCGGCTGGGTCGATCGGATCGTCAACTTTGCCGTGTACCGAGCGGGCTAAGACAATCTTGGACATGTCACCGCGACGCAGGTGATCGACGGCGACCGCTACCGAGTGGGCATATTCTTCGCCCGAGGGCTGACGCGTGAGCGAGGAAGCCAGCTGGGTCTCCTGGAAGGGCAGCGTGACATCGTCCAGAATGTCGAAGAGGCCGGGCGACACTTCGGCGTAGGTCAGCCAGGCCTGTCCTTCCACCGTCTGGGTGACCGTGAGCGAGCAGAGCGAGAGTTCAGCGGGACTGTGACGGTCAAAGGGGAGCGACGCGAAGGCCACCACGCCGCTGCCGGCGGGGCCATCGTCGCCGGCAAGGTCGTGTGACGCCAGCCACTCGTCAACCCCATCGCAGCGCGCGAGTCCCTGGTTGAGGGCGAACGTGGAGACCACTGGTCCGAGTCCCACCCGAAGGACAGACGGGCTCTCCACGAGAAAGCCGTTCCGTGCCCCCGCGGTACGTAAGAGTTCGGGCGACAGCGCTGCGATAGTCAGGCGAGTGAATTTCATTGTCCCTTAGTCCCGACGAGTTGTTGGCTGAGGCCACCCATGACGGCGCGGTGATTGACCGCGACGAAGCCAGCGTCATTGAGCATGGTGACGAGTTCCGGTGAGGGCGGTAGATAGGCCGTTGACTTCGGCAGGTATTGATAGGCCGCTCGGTCACTGAGCAGTCCGCCGACAATGGGAACGACTGTGCGGAACCAGAATCGAAAACCGGTCCGCCACAGACCGCTCTTGGGCTCCGCCACCTCAAGAATCGAGATTCGGCCGCCCGGGCGCACCACGCGCCCCATTTCCTTCAGTGTCCCGGCGAGGTCCGTGAAGTTTCGCAGGGCGTAGCCACAGGTCACGCCATCAAAACTGGCGTCAAGGAAGGGAAGGTGCACGGCATCGGCCTGAACTCGTTCGGGCATCTCACGACCATTGGCGAGCATGCCGAAGGAGAGATCGGTGGCGACGGGTGCGTAGTTCTGTCGACGCAGTTCGCGGGTGAAGTCACCGGTTCCAGCCGCGACATCAAGGACGTGGCTGCCGGCCGGGAGGCGTAAATCAGACACGCAGCGCCGGCGCCAGCGTCGATCCAACCCGAACGTCATTATCCGATTAACAAACTCGTAGCGACCGGCGATGGTGTCAAACATTGCGCGAACTTGGCGCGTCTTTTCATCACCCTGGGGTAGATCAATCATGAAAGCCCTTCGGCGTAGTAGCGGTAGACCCCCTGCGCCACGCACACTGGCTTAGTGGACGTGGAGGAATTGACCGTGATGTCGAGTATTATCTGAATGCCGCCAGGAATCTCCTCGTAGGCCGCCAATACGGCCTCGGCGTAAATTGACGACTCCGCCAAAAGGGGGCTGGGAAAACGAACGCGATTGAGCCCGTAGTTGAGTCGGAATCCTTGGTGGTCTGTGGTCAAGATTTCGTGGACCAGGGGCGCGACGAGTGAGAGGGTCAGATACCCATGAGCCACGGTCGATTTGAACGGGCTGTCCTTGGCACGCTCGGGATCGATGTGGATCCACTGGTGGTCGTCAGTGACGTCGGCGAAAGCGGAAATCATCGATTGTGTGACAGTTCGGTGACCACTTACCCCTAATGATTGACCAACGTAGGCTGCCAGCTCGGTTACGCGGTTTACGTGAGTAGTCACGACCAGAATCCTACCGTTGACCTCACTAATTCGAATCTGCGACACGTAGAATCGAACTATGTCTGCGCACGCCCAAGATGAGCATCACCGGCAAATTTCCGATGGGTGGTTTCGAGCCGCCATCTTCGGTGTGAGTGATGGTCTCGTCACCAACACCTCATTCATTCTGGGCTTCGCTGGTGCTACGCCGGGGCACAGCGTTGTCCGTGTCGCTGGACTTGCCGCGCTCATCGCTGGCGGCTTCTCAATGGGGTCGGGGGAGTACCTTTCGATGCAGGCCCAAAAGGAACTGCTGGACTACGAGATTGAGGTCGAGCGCAAGGCCATCGCCGAGAACCCCGCCGGCGAACAGAAGGAGCTCTTCGAGCTCTTCAAGAGCCGTGGTATCGATGCGGCGTTAGCCGACCGTCTCTCGACCGACCTAATGCGCGACCCCGACTTGGCGTTGCGGACGCACGCTCGCGAGGAACTCGGTGTCGACCCGTCAGCGACGGGCAATCCGTGGGGTGCCGCTATTTCGTCGTTGATCAGTTTCGCTATTGGCGCGTTTATCCCGCTGCTGCCGTGGCTGGTGACCAGTAGCGGCAACGCGGTGTGGTGGTCGGTCGGTCTGGCCGGCGTGGCGTCTGCCGCCGTGGGTGGGGGCATTGGCTGGTTCTCGCGCCGCGGCATCATTCGTTGGGCGGCGCGTCAGCTCGGCGTAACGGCGTTGGCGGCCCTAGTGACCTTCGGCGTTGGCCACTTGGTGGGCAGCCACTAGGCGCCGAAGTGCAGTAACTGGTCCTTGCGCTCCAGCGCGAAACCGTAGGACTGGTAGAGAGAGAGCGCGGGGGCGTTGTCTTCGTCAACGAAGAGCACGGCACGGCTCACGCCCTTGCGTCGAAGCGCAACGAGGCCCTGATTCAACATGATTCGTCCGAGACCTCGGCCCTGGTAGGTGGGGTTCACACTGAGCACGTAAATTTCGCCAAAGCGTTCGGCGTAGAGCTCATGTACCTTCGTCCAGCACGACGCTGCGATGTCGTCGCCATCACACAACAAGAGAAAACCGGAGGGGTCGAACCACGGCTCCGCGATACGAGCGTGGAGATCGTCGAGTCGCCAAGCCCCCTGTTCGGGGTGGTCTGCGAAAGCCGCATTGTTTTGCTCGAGCCACGCGCAGGCGTCGCGATCGGGATCGAAGACGCGGACCTCCAAGCCTTCGGGGAGTTCGAGGGCGGGTACGGGCAGTGGCATCGAGAGCAACTGCAACGTACGCACGACGTTGGTGTAACGGCCATCACTGTCACGAGTCCACCAGTCGACCGACGGGTGCAGCGCGAGAAGATCGGTCAGTAACTGTTCGTCGACGCCTCCGCCACACATCTCGATGGTTGGCTGATCTGTGCCCTGCAAGCAGGCGTACTGAACGAGCGCACCATTGTTGCGACGAAGCCAATGTTCGGCCGGCCAGCCGTGGACGACGGCACGGCGGCGGGTTTCATCCAAGGCCTCGCGTCCGAGCTCGGACTCCATCTGATTGATGAGATGGAGTACCTCTAAGCGCTGGGACGCAGTCAGCGTCAGTGTCGATTCCCAAGTGGCGCTCACGAAGTGACCTTAGTTGTTTACTGCACTCGACGAGCCACGCGTTGGAGGCGACGCAGCAGCGTTCCAATGGCGCGTTCGGCGGCCACGAGCTCGGTGTAGACGTCGCCCTCCATCGCGGGACCATCAGTCTCGACCAATGTCGTAATGCGCTGGGAGATCTCACCGAGGGTCGAGGTGATGGTGTTGAGTTCGGTTGAGGTCGACATGAGGCTCCGGGGTGGGCAGACGTAGTGGACCATTACTGTAATGGGCGATGGACACCTCACTTGATCACCAATCCGACTCGTCACCTCAATGGAGCGTGCTTCGTTTGCGCGGTGGTGATGCACTGACCTTTGTCCAGGGCCAGGTGACGTGCGACATGCGCGGCGATTCCGGTGTTGGCGCACTATTGGCGCCCAGCAGTGAGGTGCTTACTGATTTTTCGTGGCGTCGAATTGACGATGGTGCTGCCCTTATCGTCCGTCGAGAGTGCGGCGAATTAGCGCTGGCTCGCCTCAAGCGCTTTGCGTTACGAGTGGCGGTCTCCTTTGAGCTTGAACCCGTTGAGACCGGACCCTACGTGAGTGTCGCCGAACAGATTGATCGCGGACTACCTGGACCGGCGGAGTTTGCGGCGGGGCTGTCGCCGCGCTCCTTTGGCGATGCTTTTGTGTCTCAGACCGTGTCGTTCACGAAGGGCTGCTACACCGGGCAAGAACTCGTTGGCCGCCTCGACGCTCGAAATGCCAACGTGCCATATCGCGTTCTACGCTTTGTGGCTGGTCCCGGCGCCGATGTCGCATCACTGCTGAGGCTGGGCCCCGAGGGCGGAATCCAGGGTGTGACGACGCTCGAGAAAGTCAATGACGAGTTAACCGGCTTTGCCGTCGTTCACCGCACGGTGGTAGTTGATGAAGTCGCAGCGCAGGGCGTGAAACTCACGCCACTCGACTACTTGGTCGACGCGTCGTAACGGCGGAAGATCACGCTGCCGTTGTGGCCGCCAAAGCCGAAGCTGTTGGACAAGACGACATCGACATCGGCCGCACGAGGAGCGCCTAAGACGACGTCCAAGTCGATGGCCGGGTCCACCGTGGTGGTGCCAGCGGTGGGCGGAATGACCTGCTTGAGCAGTGTCATCACTGAGACGACACCTTCCAGGGCGCCGGCCGCTCCGAGCGAGTGGCCAAGGTGACCCTTCACGGACGTAACCAGGGGGCGGTGCTCGCCGAAGACGTGACGGCAGGCGATTGCCTCGGCCAGGTCGTTGAGTGGCGTTGAGGTGCCGTGAGCGTTGATGTGCGACACGTCCGCCGCGGTGATGTCAGCGTCGGCGAGCGCAGTCTCCATGCATCGGATGGCGCCGTTTCCCTGCGGGTCCGGCGCCGTGATGTGGTACGAGTCGGCCGTTGAGGCCGCACCGATCACTTCGGCCAGAATCGTTGCGCCGCGGGCGTAGGCGTGGTCCCAGTCCTCGAGGATTAAGACACCGGCCCCTTCGCCCATGACGAAACCATTGCGGTGCTCGTCAAAGGGGCGGGAGAATTCTTCGTTCGAGAGGGCCGTCATATTGCGGAATCCGGCTTCGGCGATCTCCACCATGACGGCTTCCGCGCCACCGGCGACGGCAACCGTTGAGCGGCCCGAGGCCACCATCCGAGCGGCGTTACCAATGGCGTGAGTACCTGCGGCGCAGGCCGTCGTCACGGTTTCGCACGGACCGCCCAGGCCGAAGCGCATCGAGACAGCGGCCGTTGCGGCGTTGGGCATCATCATCGGCACCATGAACGGTGACACGCGTGAGGCACCCTTTTCGTTTAGCACTCGCACTTGTTCCAGAACGGTCTGCAGTCCACCAATGCCGCTCGTCACCACGCAACCCGCATCGGGCAGTGGTCCTTCGAGGCCGCTCATCTTCCACGCCTCGTCAGCCGCAATAAGGGCGTAGAGGGTGAAGGGGTCGAGTCGACGAATCTCCTTCGGGCCACCGATGTGCTCGGTGCTGAAGGGGGAGAGTCGCTTCGACGCTGGCGCGTGGTCCAGCTGCAGCGCGTCCCAGAGTGCGTCGACGCCAACACCGGCGCACGACAATGCGCCAATGCCGACGACGGCGACTCGACGACCCTGCAGGGGGCCAGTAGGTGTGACTGCGACGCGCACTTAGAGCTTCGCGTAGATGAGTTCGAACGCCTCGCCGACGGTGCTGATGTCCTTCAGCTCGTCTTCGCCGACTTCGATGTCGAACGTCTCTTCAAGCGCCATGACGAGCTCGACGAGGTCGAGGCTGTCGGCACCCAGGTCGTTGGCGAATGAAGCCTCGAGCGTCACCTGTGACGCGTCAACGGCCAACACTTCAACGGCGTTCTCAGTAAATTTGGCCAGCGCTTCGCTACGGTCCATGGTTGTACCCCTTCGGTATGTTTGCGTCAATCCTACCCAATCGATGGCGCAGACTTAGGTTTAGATGCCCATCGCGAGGCCGCCGTCGACGGCCAAAACCTGCCCAGTCAAGTAACGACTGTGGTTACTCGCGAGAAACTCGACGACCCCCGCGATGTCGCCAACCTGTCCGGTGCGGCCCATGGGGATGAGGGAGAGCATCTGGTCGCTGGTTGAACCGAGATCGCTCGTCATTTCGGTGTCGATGAATCCCGGTGCCACGACGTTGACGGTGATGCCTCGCGAGGCCACCTCGCGTGCGAGGGAGCGAGCCAGACCGACGAGACCAGCCTTCGCGGCCGCGTAGTTGGCCTGACCGGGAACACCGTAGAAGGGGCTGATCGATCCCATGAAAATGATGGAGCCCTTACGTGCGCGAATCATCGACGAGAGGGCCGCGCGAGCGCAGAAGAAGGCGCCATCGAGATTGATTGAAAGAACACTGCGCCACTGCTCGTCTGACATGCGCATGGCAAGACCGTCGTTCGTGATACCCGCGTTGACGACAATTGCGTCAACGGGACCGCACTGTTCGATGGCAGTCTTCACGGCAGCCGTGACCGCTTCGCTGTCGGCAACATCAACGGCCAAACTCAGGGCGCACCCGTCGGGTGCAGTGCCGGAGCGGGAGAAAGCAACAACCTGGTCGCCCTGAGCAATGAATAGTTCGGCGATGGCCGCGCCGATGCCTCGGCTGGCGCCGGTGACGATGATGTGACGACTCATAGTGCAATGTCCTTTAGTTCGTTGTAGGAGGCAGGGGAGAGCTGGGTGGCGAAGTCACGAATGCGCTTCGTGAGACCGGTGAGTACCGACCCCGGTGGCATTTCAATCGTGGTGGTTACCGATGTAGGGAGGCGGAGTGTCGCCGAAAGAAACTCAACCGGCGACGTCAGTTGGCGCGACAGGAGGGCGCGCCACTCCTCGGCGTCAGTGTGGATCTCACCATCGACGTTGGCGACGACGAGGTGTTCGGTCATTCCCCACTGGGCAGCAGTGAGTGCATCGTCGAGGGCGGCCTGCGCACTGGCCATAAGCGGCGAGTGGAAGGCCCCACCAACCGATAGCGGCGTGGCGCGCTTCCAGCCGAGCTCACGATGGTTGGCCAGGACGTAGGCCAGACCTTCCTCCGTGCCGGACAGCACAATTTGACCGGTGCCGTTGATGTTCGCAACCCAGGCATTGTCGAGACCTTCGAGATTGGACCGCGCCTCGATGTCGCCACCCATAACGGCCACCATGGTGCCCGCTGTTTCGTTGGCCGCCGTCGCCATCGCAGCCCCGCGGACGGCAATGATGCGAGCGCCGTCTTCGAGCGATAGCAGGCCCGAGGCCACTAACGCAGAAAACTCACCCAGGCTGTGGCCTAACAGATAACGAGGGCGGATACCCTTCGCGAGGAGGTCGTGGTAGCCAATCAGCGAGAGGGTGAACGTGGCGATCTGGGCGCGGTCGGTGCGAACGACCTCGGCCGTGGGAGTTGATAAGAGCAATGCGGCGACGTCGATGTTGGTAGCGGCACTGACTTGGTCGACGAGTGACCAGTGGGGTGAGTCGGTCCAGGGTGCTCCGGCACCTTCGGCAATGGAGCCTTGACCGGGGAAGAGGGCGACGAGGTCGTCGCGAAAATCGGGTGCCGTTGAAGTCATACGACAACGCTAACAGCGTGAGATTTGACGAATTGGTCAATCAAATCAGTACTTCGCAGCGTGCCCAGAGTGGGACTCGAACCCACACGCCCTCTCGAGCAAAGGATTTTGAGTCCTCCGCGTCTGCCATTCCGCCATCCGGGCTGCGGGTTCTACGCTACCAGCAACCGTAGGGTGGTGGTGATGCAGTTCCAACTCTCACGATTTCAGCGCCAACTTTCAAAATCGATTGTGGCTTCCGGCGAAGTACACGATCAACGAACGCACTTGTTGCTCGAAGTGCGACACGAGGGTGTTCGAGGGTTCGGCGAGATCTCGCCACAACCACAGTCGCTGAACGGTGATCCGGGGTGCGATGACGTCGAGGTGGAATTGACGCTGTTACTGAGTGCGGTAGTTGCCGCGTACGAGCGAGAGGGTGCGATGCCTCATTGGAGTCGCATCAGCCGATTCCAGGGTTCGCGCCCCGCATCGGCGCCCGCTGCCTTGCTCATTGAGATGGCGCTACTCGACTGGCACCTTCGAAGTGAAGGGCGAGCGCTCGCCTCTGAATGGCCCGCGCAGTTCGAGACGGGCGCGATGGAAACGAGAAGCGCACTAAGTAGTGACTGGGCGCCCGTCGCCGGTGAAACGGTGCAGTTGCGAGTGAAGCTCAAGCGAGCCCCGCTCGCGGTGGCCGTTATCGACCGGTTGCACGAAATAGATCTTCCGGTGTTGCTCGACTACAACTGTGCGGCCCCGACGACGGAGGAGGTGCAGTTGCACCTCTCGTCGCTCGTGGGCGTGGCCGTTGTCGCCGTTGAACAGCCCTATGCCCCGGGGAACGTGGTTGAACACGCACTGCTGGCTCAGGCGATTGGGGTGCGCGTCAGCCTCGACGAAGGCGTTCGTTCTCGTCGTGACCTCGACCACATCGCCCGGTACGGCGCCGCGTCGATGGTCTGTCTCAAGCCAGCTCGGTTGGGTGGCTACAGCGTGGCCCGAAGCTGTGCCGAACACGCCCACGGGCTAGGGCTCACCCCGTATATCGGCGGCTTCTTCGAGGACGTGCTCGGCCGCAGTGTCAACCGAACGTTGGCCCGGGCGAGTGTCGCTGCCCCCAGTGATGTGGCTGGTCCCACCTTTGTTGGCCTCCAAGACTGGCGAGCGGACGAGACGGGCTTGGGCTGGGTACCGGGACCGTCGTTCCACGCTGTCGTCATTGGCTCCTTCGGGTCGACGGGGGAGTAGGTTGGCGACGTGAGTGGCCGTCGCCAACAACGGCATTTAGAAGATCTCCAGCGCCGGCTAATGGCGGCGCGGGAAAGTTTGCGCGTTCTCGAAGAACAGGTCGCGGTGTGGAACGACGCCCTTGACGAGGCGCGAATTCGGTCCTTGGTCTCAGAGACCCCTCAACTTCAGGCAGAATATATGGAACTGTCAAAACATGTCGCAGCCGCGAATGCCGAGATGCAACGACGCTCCTCGGAAGTCCAGGGTCTTATGACCGAGCGGGACGAGCTGCTGCGTCTCTGGGTGCCGAAGGATTAAAAATGGAAAAGCGCGTCGTAATTGCCGATGATGAATCAATCATCCGTCTGGACCTTAAGGAGATCCTTGAGGCTGACAACTACCTCGTCGTGGGCGAGGCCGCAAACGGTGATGACGCGCTGGAACTAATTCGTACGCTGCAGCCCGACCTTGCGCTGCTCGACATCAAGATGCCTGGTCTCGACGGTATTGAAGTCGCCAAAGCAGTCCAGGGTGGCAGCACCCAAGTGGTGTTGTTGACGGCCTTCAGCCAGCGCAGCCTCATTGAGAGCGCCCGTGACGCCGGTGTCGTGGCGTACCTGGTCAAGCCCTTCCGGTCCTCGGAGATTCTGCCGAAGTTGGCCGCACTACTCAACCCCCACGCCGACATCATCGACATTGCCGAGCCCGGCGTGGCCGACGACAAGATCGAAACCCGCGAAATCGTCCAGCGCGCCAAGGAGATTTTGATGCGCGAACGTGGTCTCGATGAGCCGGCGGCGTTCGAACTCATTCAGCAGTCTGCGATGCGCGCTCGCACCCGTATGCGCGATGTCGCCCAGCAGATTCTGAAGGGTGAATTCGTTGGCTAAATCCAACGACCAGCGGCCGCTGCTTCTGCTTGATGGCATGTCGCTGGCCTTTCGAGCCTTTTTCGCCCTTTCACCAGAGATTGCAACGTCGAGCGGTCTCGTCACGAACGCGTTGCACGGCTTCGCGTCGATGCTGCACTCTCTAATTCGCTCGCAAGAGCCGCGGGCCGTCGCCGTCGCCTTTGACTTGCCGGGGGGAACATTCCGTGACGCGATGACGCCCGACTACAAAGGTGGGCGGGCCGAAACACCCAAGGAGATTGAGCACCAGTTCGATCTGATTCGAAATCTCTGTGAGGTACTGCACATCCCGGTAGTGGGCGTACCGCAATTTGAGGCGGACGACGTTCTGGCGACGTTGGCCACCTGGGGTCGCGACGCGCAAATCCCGGTCGTGGTGGTGACCGGTGACCGAGACGCTTTCCAGTTGGTTGAGGACCCGTACATTCGCGTGCTCTACAACCGCCGTGGCGTGTCCGACTACTCGCTTTACGACGAGGCCGGCATTTTCGAACGCTGCGGTATCGAATCACGGCGTTACCCGTTGCTCGCGGCCCTACGCGGCGACACATCTGACAATCTCCCGGGCGTGCCGGGCGTGGGGGAGAAGACTGCGGCCAAGCTCTTTGCGACGTATCGAGACTTTGACGATCTCTACCAGCACCTTGATGACCTCACGCCGAAGCTTCGCGAAAACCTAGCCACCTTTGAGGAGCGGGCTCGCCAAAACGAACGAGTCATGAAACTTGTCCGTGACGTTCCTCTCGACGTGACGCTCGATGACTTGACCATTGGCGGGTGGGATAACGCCGAAGTAGCGGCCTTCTTTGACCGCTACGAGATGAACGCGATGCGTTCAAGGTTCGAGAAACTTATGCGTGAAGGACTCCTCGGGGGTCGCGTCAACGCCCCGTCAGCGGCGCCCGTGACGGCCTCGTTGCCTTTAGTTGACCTCCCACGCCGGGTCTCCACTATTGACGAGGTGCTGAGTGCAACAGCGTGTGAGCTCGTGGTGTGCCACGCACACGACCGCATTGCGGTTCTCAACGCGACCACCAATGTCGCTTTCGTGGGTGCAATGGACCAGTCGCTGGATCGTTTGTCCGGTCACACACTCTCTGGCCACGACCTCAAGCCCCTCTATCGTCGTGCGGCCGAGGCCGACACCGAACTCCAGATGCCCGAAGACGACACGACGATCATGGCGTTTCTCGTGGACGCCACGTCTGGCCGGTACACGTTGGCCGACGTGGCCTTGCGGTATCTGGGCGAAGAGTTGTCGCCCGCTGCGCCGTCGCTCTTTGATGATGACGCCGATGACGAAGCGCTGCTTCGCGACGTGCACGCCTGTAGGCGCCTTCTCCCGCTGCTGCAGGCCGAGATTGGTCGATGGGAGCTCGAGCGGGTCTACGAGACCATTGAGTTGCCGTTAGTCGCGGTGCTGGGGCGGATGGAAGCACGCGGCGTCTGCGTTGACGTTGAGATTCTGCGCACAATTTGCGATGAGTTCACCACTGAGGCTGCGCGACTCGATAAGGAAATTCAAGAAATCGCGGGTCATCCCTTCAAAGTGAATTCACCGGCCCAACTGGCCACGGTGCTCTTCGAAGAGTTGGGCTTAACGCCGGGCAAGAAGAATAAGACGGGCTATTCAACGGACGCGGGCACACTCGAGGCCATTGAAGACGAGCACCGTATCGTGCCACTCATCATGCGGTTCCGAGAAGTGGAGAAACTTCGCTCCACCTACGGGCTCCCGCTCATTGACACGGTCGGCCCCGATGGGCGAATCCACGCCACGTTCCATCAGACGGTCGCCCGCACTGGACGCCTGAGCTCTGAGAACCCGAACTTGCACAACATCCCTGTTCGTTCGGTTGAAGGCCGCCGTCTGCGCTACGCCTTTACGCCCTCACCGGGCTGGTCGCTGGCGGTAGCGGACTACAACCAAATTGAACTTCGCATCCTGGCGCACCTCTCCCACGACACCGGTCTTATGTCCGCCTTCGACTCAAACGAAGATATTCACCGGACAATCGCGGCCTCGGTCTTCGGCGTCGCTTCCGCGGACGTTTCTCACGAGCAGCGAGAGCAGGCCAAGGCGGTGTCCTACGGTTTGGCCTACGGCATGGAGGCCTACGGCCTGTCCCAGCGTCTCGGCATCCCCGTTGGCGCGGCCAAGGAGATCATGGAGCGGTATTTCGCCACCTTCCCAATGATCCGGGCCTACATGGACGACACCATCAAGTTGATACGCAACCAGGGCTATTCGCGCACCGAATTCGGTCGCATTCGTCCGTTCCCGGATCTCGCCACGGCCGTTGGTCCGGCCCGCGCCGCCGCCGAGCGCCAGGCAATGAACGCTGGCATTCAGGGGCTGGCCGCCGACGTGTTCAAACTGGCGCTGGTGCGTCTCGACGAGCGGCTGCGCAGCGGCAAGTTCGCCGCGCGACTTATCTTGCAGGTGCACGACGAAGTACTAGTCGAGGCGCCACCGGAGGAGCACGACGCCGTTGAGGCACTCATTCGTGAAGTCCTGACGGGGGTCGCGACGTTGGCCGTGCCGCTTGAGGTATCGCTCCACTGGGGCGAAAACTGGGCGCAAGCCAAGGGTTAACCCGTTTAACTGCTAGAATTTAGCTCCCTTGTCGTACACCGGCCGTCAGGGGACCTAATCCCTAGTTGGCCCCGGTGTGGTCGCATGAAAGTTGTACCTATGTCAGAGGGCTCAAGCCTCCTTTCCTCCGTCCAGATGGGAACCTTCGACGCCGAAGGTAACTACGTTCCTCGCGTTATCACCGAGGACAACCTGGTCGGTACCGACCTCACGTCGCTGGTTGAAAACAGCGTCCTCGAGTTCGAAGACGGTGACCTGGTCACCGGTACCGTGGTCAAGATTGACCACGACGAAGTCCTGCTCGACATTGGTTTCAAGTCCGAGGGTGTTATCCCCGGCCGCGAACTTTCGATCCGCAACGACGTCGACCCCAGCGAAATTGTCTCCATTGGCGAGCGCGTTGAGTGCCTCGTTCTTCAGAAGGAAGACAAGGAGGGCCGCCTGGTCCTCTCGAAGAAGCGCGCTCAGTACGAGAAGGCCTGGGCCAACATCGAAGAGCTCAAGAACCGCGACGAGATGGTCCAAGGTGTGGTCATCGAAGTCGTCAAGGGTGGTCTTATTGTCGACATCGGTCTGCGCGGCTTCCTGCCCGCGTCGCTGGTCGAACTGCGCCGCGTTCGTGAGCTGCAGCCCTACACCGGCAAGACCGTTGAGGCCAAGATCATCGAGCTCGACCGCAACCGCAACAACGTTGTGTT
>Ga0164296_1003507_pt1 | contig 14776 bp, 15 predicted proteins | sample GEODES057metaG_FD_113533 | JGI IMG/M metagenome (GOLD analysis project Ga0164296, IMG submission 113533) | Dystrophic lake water microbial communities from Trout Bog Lake, Wisconsin, USA - GEODES057 metaG | ecosystem: Environmental > Aquatic > Freshwater > Lake | place: USA: Trout Bog Lake... | reverse complement strand
GTTGAATAAAGTAGTGCAGATACTTACGGAAAATGCTGCGTTACACATTTCAATAAATGGATATACGGACAATGTGGGCAGCAATCAGAGCAATTTGTTATTATCTGCTAATCGTGCAAAAGCCGTTATGGATTATTTTATTGAAAAAGGAATATCTGCGAACAGATTGCAATACAAGGGTTTCGGTGCAGCAAAACCTATTGCCAGCAATGATACGGAAGAAGGCAGGGCGTTGAATAGGCGGACGGAGATGTTAGTTGTTAGTTTTTAGTTTTTAACGTTTAGTGATTAACGTTTACGTTTAATGATTAATACTTTACCCGATAAACATTAATCACTAAACGTTAATCAGTAATCACTATGGAAAACGATTTGGTTTATAAAATTGCATTGACACAGGTAAATGGCATTGGGCCAGTACAGGCAAAGCAGTTGATAGAACTGTTTGGGAATGCCGCAGATATATTCAACGCAACTAAGAAAGCGTTGGCAGCAGTAGAAGGCTTTGGGGAGATAAAAGCAAGTGCAATTAAAAACTTTAGAGAATTTAAAGCCATTGAGGAGGAGATTGCTTTTTGTGAGAAACACCATATCAATATTCTATTCCTAACAGATGCCGATTATCCAAAACGATTGTTGCATTGCTATGATGCTCCAACCATTTTGTATTATCGTGGCACTGCAGATTTAAATACTGCCCGTATCATCAGTATTGTTGGCACAAGGCAAAACAGTGAATATGGCAAGCAAATCACAGAACAAATAGTGCGGGATTTAAAAGACCAAAATGTATTGATAGTAAGCGGAATGGCGTTTGGCATTGATGCGATTGCTCACAAAGCCGCACTGCAAAATGGATTGGACACCGTTGGAGTTTTAGCTCACGGATTGGATACTATTTATCCAGCACAACATACTATGTTGGCAAAAGAGATGTTGCAGAATGGGGGATTGCTTACTGAGTTTCCAAGATTGACAAGTCCTGATAAACATAACTTTCCTAGAAGAAACAGGATAGTGGCAGGTATGGCTGATGGCACTATTGCAATAGAAACTGCTTTGAAAGGCGGCAGTATGATAACCGCTGAACTTACTTATAACTACAACAGGGATTTATTTGCCGTACCAGGAAGAGTTACAGATGCAAAAAGTATGGGTTGCAATAAACTAATACAGCAAAATAAAGCTGCCATCTTTACCACAAGCGAGCAAATGATGGAAGTATTGGGTTGGCAACAAAAGAAGATTACGTCAAAAAAGCAAAAAGAATTATTTATTGACCTAACCAAAGAAGAACAAACAATAGTTGTAATCCTGCAATCAAAAGAGACGGTACATATTGACGAGATTTACCTTAAATCTGGTTTGAGCAGTAGTAGCGTGGCAGCAGCAATGCTGAATATGGAACTACAAAACGTGTTGGCGAGTATGCCTGGGAAAATGTATCGGTTAATTTAGAAGATTAACGCCTATCAATCAAAGCAGATAAAGGATGCCGGAGATTACCATAGCCCATCATATCTACTTTTATCGAACCAACAGCTATAGGGCTTTCAATCCTGATAGGAATATGATTAGCATCGTCAGTTACCCAGACAGTCATCTTTTCGCCACCTTCAAAGATGGTCCCTTTTACTAAAAGTGGTTTGAACTTGATGGCATTGAAGTTGCCATATTTAGTTTTTATCTTTTCCTTGCCAAGATATTTAATATACAAATCATAGACCGCATTATCCAAAAACATAGTGAAAGGAATCTTGTCATTTGGTTTGTAATTATTGAAATTTATGTTACGTGCGTAATAAATAGCACTCAATACATCCTGTGAACAATTAGGTATTTGAATAGTACCCTTCAATGTAGTTGCAGTATTGTTTTGATTGTTGAAAGTTACATTATCCTGCTGCTTAAATCCCCCTTCATCAATGTTACGAATAAATTTTTGCGGTTGCAGATTGAATGTATCAATATAGCTTTCGTATTTGTCACGCACTTTAAAAATCCAGTCGTAGCTAGGATTGCTTGTACCAACGCCCATTACGTGATAAACAGGTTTTCCTGCATATTTTTCCAAGTTTGCAGAAAAGGTGGCTGTTCCTGCATTCACATAAATGCCAATTACCGAATAAAAAACGGTATAATTAATCTTTTCATCCGCTTGAAATGCAGTGTTCCTAATGCCGCAAAATTCATCTCCAGCACAAAGTCTTATCCCAATCAACAAAAACAAAAAAACTATAAAGAATGATTTCATAAATATTATTTTCTAACAATCCTTAGCCCCAATATCAATAGACTACCTGCCAATGCGGGTACTATCAAATTAATCAACCAAATACTTGCTGCCGTTGCTATCACCCCTAAAGAGTTATTTGTTAGCAATGAAAACAATGCAATACTCACTTTCCCCCTGATGCCTACTTCTGCCAAGGCAATGCTTGGTATTATAGTCATTATCAGCAGTTGCACACTTGTAAGGCAAATAACCTGCCACCAAACAATATCGATGCCGAAAAACTTATACAACAACAAATATTGCAACACATATACAACATATCTTACGAAAGAGAGCGCTAGAATATTAGTCAATTCTTTGTTATGCAACGTTTCTAGTTTCTGTATAAAATAACTGTATTTAGCTACAAAAGGAATCTTCTCAAATACGTTAGTTACCCAAGCCAAGTTGTAATAAAATAACCATAACAAAACTATTGAAGAAAAGATTATCGCAAGTAGCCCCTTTAGCCAAAATATGGATAAACTTTGGGTGATAGCAGGGTTGGTGATGAGCAATGTATAAACATAAATCAATCCTAAAAAGCCAATAAAGAAGGTAACTAAAACCTGCGCCACGCTACCCACAGCAGATAAAGACAATGCCCTGAGCCTATTACCATCGTTCATATATACTATACGGCCTACATACTCCCCTACCCTGTTTGGCGTTCCTAAAGCAAGGGCTTGTCCGCTAAATACTGCCCTGAAAGAACGTTTAAAAGAAAGATTTTGAATAGGGCGCATTAGTAATTGCCATTTCTTTGCTTCCAATCCCCAATTTAGCACCATCAATATCATTACCAAATAAACAAACCATTGTTTGGGACTATTAAAGGTTCTCACAATCGTATCCCAAGATTGGTTTAGGTCTTTCTGCTCTATTACTTGCTCGTAAATACTATAGGATAGCCAAACAAAAAGTATAGGGCCAACGAAATAATTAAGTAATATTTTAAGTTGTTTATTCAGACAGAAGATAATTTTATCTATTGCAAAGAACGGTGTAAACAAGATATGGATTGCAAAGTGGTTACGAATAACTATTTTCACCACTGAAAGAATGAGATAAAGTTTGGTTAAATAACTATTGATGCAAGAAACGAACATAATATTGGGCATTGACCCCGGCACACAATTGATGGGTTATGCACTATTGAGAACAGATGGAAAGCAGCCACAAGTGCTACTAATGGACACATTGAAACTTACCAGCTACGAAGACATCTACGAACGATTAGAGAAGATTCATACCAAAGTAGTGGAATTAGTAAGGTTATATAAACCAACAACCTTTGCCATAGAAGCCCCTTTCTTTGGGAAGAATGTGCAGAGTATGCTAAAACTTGGAAGGGCACAGGGTGTAGCTATTGCCGCAGCGATGCAAGCTGGGTTGAGCATTACTGAATACAGCCCCAAGAAGGTAAAACAATCTATTACTGGCAATGGTAATGCAGATAAAGAACAGGTTTGGCAAATGCTGAAGAATGTTTTGAAGATTGAAGAGAAACCACAATACTTTGATGCCACCGATGCTTTGGCAGTGGCTCTTTGCCATCATTACCAATCAACATCCATATTGGGCAAACCAACTAAGGGACTAAAAGGCTGGGAAGAATTTATTGCCAAGAATGCAGATAGGATAAAGAAGTGATTAGTCTAAATTCGCCAATATTCTTTCTTGCACCTCTTTCAATTCTTCCTTGCTAAGGCTAAGTTTATCATTTAACAAATTCATATCGCCTGTTTTGTTCATAGGGATAAGATGAACGTGGGCGTGTGGAACATCCAACCCAACAGTCAATATACTAACCCTATTGCAGGGGTATTCCTTTTCAATAGCTTTGGCAATGGGCTTGGCAAAAGTTAATAGCCCAGTAAGATATTCATCCGGCACATCAAACAGTTTATCAACTTCTATCTTGGGAACAACCAATGTATGCCCGTGCCTCAGTGGGAATATGTCTAGAAAGGCAATGAAGTGTTCACTTTCTGCCAGCTTGTAACAAGGTATTTCGCCAGCGATAATCTTTGAGAAAATAGTCATAAGTAAAAATCATTTATATCATTCAAATCATTTAATCATAAATATAAAAAAGCCCCTACAAATGTAGAGGCTCTTATTCTTTCAACAATTATTCTTTAGATAGTGATGGCATCTACCTGAAACTGCAATTTACCCGTTGGCGTTGTAATCTCAGCAATATCGCCAATAGCTTTCCCAAGCAATCCACTACCAATAGGCGAGGATGCAGATATCTTTCCCAGTTTCAAGTCAGCTTCTTTCTGTCCAACAATCTGATAAGTCATTACTTTCTTGTTGGCAAGGTTGGTGATTGTTACTTTAGTCAACACTGCTACTTTGCTAGTGTCAATAGTGTTAGGGTCAACGATTTTAGCGGTAGCAATTATTCCTTCCAGTTGTTTTATCCTTGCTTCAAGCATCCCTTGCGCTTCTTTTGCAGAGTCGTATTCAGCATTTTCCTTCAAGTCACCCTTTTCCCTTGCCTCGGCAATAGCCCTCGATGCAGCAGGTCTGTCTATGCCTTTCATGCGCTGCAATTCTTCACGCATCTTTGTAAATGTCTCTTGTGTTACGTAGTCGCTCATATAATTTTGTTTAGACTGTTATCAAAAAAAATACAACGCCACAGAAAACTGCGGCGTTGTATAACACAAATATATAAAAAAATTCAATCAGTAAGAAAATAATTTGTTAATTGATTGTTTGATTATTCACCAACTATCTAAAATTACGGTTATTTACTTCAGTGTCATTTGTGCAAAATGTGGGTGTTCGGGATTTACAATCAATTCTCGCCTGTAAGGATGAACCATTACATCCATATCTTCAAAGGGTATTGCCCCCAGTAGCAATTCATTATCTCCCGGCAGCACCATTGCATCCACGACGCACCTTCTATTTTCAAACCTCACTTCAATAGGGCCAACCACATCATATTCAACCACCCTGCCATCAGCCAATTGTCCCTTCCGCTTCTCTATTATATCCAATTGCAATTGTTCTTGCACTGTTTCATTGATACACATATATACGCTTCCAGTATCAACAAGCATATTTACACGCATACGCTTCACCTCCTCCTCGCTAATTTTATAACGCCTCACCAATCCCAAATCAATGGCGTTTATCAATTCTATATCTGCGTACACAAGTCCCATATTTTTAATTTCAGTAAAGATAGTGGGTTGAGATGACAAGCATCCCTTTATCTCAAACACTATCGCTTAGGCTTAATAGATTGCCCACAATAAACTTTATTCAAATGGCTTGAACCCAGAAAACAGATTTGCAGCTTCTTCCACCTGAGCCACAGGGATATAGTCGCACACTTCGGCATATCTTACCCACATCTTCAACACTTCGGGGTTGGTGTGGGCTTGTTCAATTGCTGCTAGAGATTTCCATTCAAAAACCTCAATGATGGTACCATCTTTTGCTTCCATCATGATAGAATCCCTGTCTGTTACAAGACCTTGACTCTTTAAAATAGAAAGATGTTCCCTCATCAATTGATGCAGGGCTTCTGCTTTGCCAGCTTTAGGCTTGTAGCCTACGATTGTAATTTGTCCTCCCATTGTATTACCTTTTATTGATTAACTGCCACTGCTGAACTGTCCAAGAACCAGTTACTTTTCCATTCTCCCTCTTTTTTTAAAATCATCTATTGGCATTTTTGCAACCCGGTTAATTTATGTAAGTCAATTCTTATTCTTCGCTTGTTACATATCTCTAAAGTATCCAGCCAACACAAATGTAAGCAATAAGTCCACTCACCTCAAAACCCTCTTTACACCTTTACTATATATCACTAAACACCCCTTTCAGCTTCAAAAACGCTGAAAAGCACCTTTTTTCTACGTTAGATTCTCGGAAACTAACGTACATTCTGAGAAAAAACGAAAAATTCCCAGAAACTAACGCAGATTCTGGGAAAAAATGAATAATTCTGGAAATCTAACGTAGATTCTGAGAATCTAACGTAGAAAAAAGGTGTTTTTTGACAATTAACTACCTTGATGTTACTAAACCTGTGAATAGACAAGCCTAAAAGGGTGATTTATTATGGATTAATTAATCAATTCCTAGCTTTTCCAACACCACTTTTGCCATCAAATAGAAAGCCTCGTGGCTATAACCAGCAATATGTGGCGTGATGATTACGTTGGGCTGGGCAAGTAGCCAATCCAATTGCTCTTTTTCTTGTGTAGTGTAGCTTGATAGTTTCTCATTCTCCAAAACATCTAGTGCCGCAGCTTTTATTTTGCCATTTTGCAAGGCACGTATCAGCGCAGCAGTATCGGTTACTTTGCCACGGCAGGCAGTGAGGAAGTAGGGTTTATTTTGTAATGAATTGAAGAAAGTGTCGTTGGCATAATGCAGCGTATCCTTGTTTAGAGGCAGGTGTAGGCTTATCACATCAGCCTGTTGAAAGATTTTATTCAAGTTGGCTTTCTTTATCCATCCATTTGAAAATCCAGTTCTATGAATATCGTTTGCCAATACTTTCACTTTAAAAGGTGCCAGCAACTTTGCAAATGCACTACCTGTATTTCCATACCCAATAATGCCAACTGTCTTGCCAGTCAGTTCATCCGCACGGTTTTTATCACGAAGCCACTTTCCTTCTTTTATCTCTTGGTTGCTACTATTTATCTTGTTCATCAGGCTCAGGAGAAAGCCTAGGTTGTGCTCTGCAACTGCATTTCTGTTGCCTTCAGGGCTACTGACGCATTTAATTCCTTTCGCTTCGGCATACGGCACGTCTATCAATTCCATACCACTACCAAGTCGCCCAATCCATTGTAAATGTGTTGCCTTATCAATCAAATCGACATCAATCGTTATTCTTGTACTTACAATAATTCCAGTGGCATCGTGTATTATCTCCCCCAACTCGTTATAGGTGATGGCAGGTAAATACATTACTTCAAAACCTTTTGTAGTTAATGTTTCTAATAAATAAGGGTGTGTCTTTGCTGTTATGATTACTTTACTCATGTTTTTATTTATTCGGAAATCGGTAGAAACGGGAATCGGAAGTATGACTCGTATTAAACTTGCGATTTCCGTTCCTTCCGATTACCGCTTTTCTCATCTAGCGATTCCCGTTCCTCACGATTCACATCTTATTCTTATCCCATTTTAAATGTCAATGTCGCAAACTCTGCAATGCTAACTTGTTCAGCACGTTTATTAAAGAACGAATCCTCCAATATTTCTGGCTGAAAGAGTCCCTTCACCGCATTACGCATCATCTTCCTGCGTTGATTGAATGCCATCTTTACCAATTGTACAAATGCTTTCTCGCTTTTCACTTCGTAAGTAGTTGTTTTTCGTGTAAGCCTTATTACCCCACTCATCACCTTTGGAGGGGGATTAAAACTTTCGGGCGGCACGTCGAACAAATATTCAACATCGTACCAAGCCTGTATCAAGATACTGATGATGCCATAGGTTTTGCTCCCTTCCTTTGCCGCCACTCGTTGCGCCACTTCCTTTTGAAACATACCAATAACCACTGGCACTTGCTCCTTCCAATCCAATATTTTAAACAGTATCTGTGAGGATATGTTGTAGGGAAAGTTGCCAACCACCGTGAAACTATCCTCGAAAGGGGCGGCAATATGCAAGAAGTCTTCGTGTATTATCTTGCCAACAAGGGTAGGAAAGGTTTTGTATAGATACGCAACCTTTTCATCATCCAACTCTACTGCCTTAAACTCAAAACCAGTGAGGGGCAATAGGTGTTTGGTCAATGCGCCACCGCCCGGGCCAACTTCCACCAAACGCTCAAACGGCTTTTGTAGCAACGCAGCAACTATTTGCTTACAAATATTTTCATCCTTTAAAAAGTGTTGACCGAGTGACTTCTTTAGTGTGTACTGCATCGGGGGCAAAAGTAGCAGAAAGAGAGGATATAGGTTTGATAACTGATTATTTAAGACTTGAGTGACTTTAAAAAGCAAATCTCCACCGCTATGATTAGATGCATTTACAATCCTCCAAAACAATAACTTTTGCTAAAATGTAAGATTAAATAACTATCCATTAGTAACAATCCTATTTTTGCCCTCTAATAAAATGGTTCTCGAATGAATCTCAAATCGCTGCTGGCTTTGCCATTTGCCAATAATATTTATAAAAAGACTCAAAAGGATGCTGCTGCTGCCTTGGCAACGCAGGATTCTATATTGAAAGAACTGATAGCAACAGGTAAGAAAACTATTTTTGGCAAGGAACATCATCTTGGCGAAACAAACAATTACGAGGAGTTTAAAAAGGCAGTACCCATCAGGGACTATGAGCAAATAAAAGGTTATATAGGGCAGATAAAGGAAGGGAAAGAAAATGTTTTATGGAAAGGGAAGCCCCTTTACCTAGCTAAAACTAGTGGCACGACAAGTGGTGTCAAATACATTCCTATCTCGAAAGATTCTATTCACAACCATATAAACACTGCCCGTAATGCCCTCCTCTGTTACTTGGCAGAAACAGGTAATACACAGTTTGTAAATGGCAAAATGATTTTCCTGAGCGGTTCCCCCGAACTGGAAAGGATTGCAGAGATACCTACGGGAAGGTTGAGCGGAATCGTTAATCACCATGTACCTAAATACCTTCGCACCAATCAATTACCTAGCTACGAAACAAATTGTATAGACGATTGGGAAACAAAGCTTGATAAGATTGTTGGGGAGACTATTAATCAAGATATGACCCTGATAAGTGGCATTCCACCATGGGTACAAATGTATTTTGACAGGCTACAACAACGCAGCAATAAAAAGATTGGCGACCTATTCCCTAACTTTAATTTGATGGTACAAGGCGGGGTAAACTTTGAACCTTATAAAGCAAAACTATTTGAAAGCATTGGCAGAAAGGTGGACATCATAGAACTGTTCCCTGCAAGCGAAGGTTTCTTTGCGTTTCAGGATAGTCAGAAGACAGAAGGTTTATTGTTGAATACAAATAGTGGTATCTTCTTCGAATTTATCCCTGCCAATGAAATATTCTCCGACAACCCCACCCGTTTAAGTTTGAAGGATGTTAAGCTGGGCGAAAACTATGCGCTTATCATCAATAGCAACGCAGGATTGTGGGGATATAATATTGGCGACACGGTAAAGTTCGTTAGCCTAAATCCTTACAAAATAATAGTGTCTGGCAGGATAAAACATTTTATTTCTGCCTTTGGCGAACACGTAATTGGAGAGGAAGTAGAACACGCACTACTAACCGCAGCAAACGAAGAGGGCGTAAAGATTACAGAGTTTACAGTAGCTCCTTTTGTGCAACAAGGCGAAGGAAAAAGCTATCACGAATGGTTTATTGAATTTGAAAACGAACCAAGTGACTTGCAATCTTTCACTAGCAAAGTAGATACCAACCTCAGAAAAAAGAATGTTTATTATGATGATTTGATAGGTGGTAATATTCTACAAACATTGCGGATAAACAAGATTAGAAGAAATGGTTTCATTGATTACATGAAGAGTATTGACAAGCTTGGTGGGCAAAACAAAGTACCAAGATTGAGCAATGACCGTGTGCTGGCAGAAGCTTTAAAACCATTTACAACCCTCAATTAAAACTACTTTAGTTATATTGCACACCTAATGGTAAAACGCATAGCTATTTTTGGGTCAACAGGTTCCATCGGCACACAAGCCTTGGACGTGATTGCTGCCCATCCAGATAAATTTTCTGCAGAGATACTGACAGCTTTTCACAACCACGAATTGTTGATAGAACAATCCCTTAAGTTCAATCCTAACTGCGTTGTAATTGGTGACGAAGCAAAATATTTATTGGTAAAAGAAGCATTGTCAAAGACATCCATCAAGGTCTTTGCAGGGGAAAAAGCTTTGGAAGAGGTAGCTGCCATGAATTGCTACGATATGATGTTGGCAGCAATTGTGGGTTTTGCAGGATTGAAGCCAACATTAAAAGCAATAGACAATGGGAAGCCTATTGCCTTGGCAAACAAAGAAACATTGGTTGTGGCGGGTGAGTTGGTAATGCAACGAGCTGTTGCCAAACGTGTACCAATCATACCTGTTGACAGTGAACATTCTGCCATATTTCAATGCTTGATTGGTGAGGGAAGGAATGCAATTGAAAAGATTATCCTTACTGCAAGTGGTGGTCCTTTCTTAGGAAGGAAACCGAATTATCTGGTTAATGTAAAGAAGGAACATGCACTTCAACACCCTAATTGGGAGATGGGTGCAAAGATTTCTATTGATTCCGCAACATTAATGAACAAAGGTTTGGAGATGATTGAAGCCAAATGGTTATTCAATCTTACGCCCGATCAGATTCAGGTAATTATACATCCGCAGAGCATCATTCACAGCATGGTTCAGTTTGCAGATGGTAGCATCAAGTCGCAAATGGGATTGCCCGATATGAAACTTCCCATACAATATGCGCTAGGTTTTCCACAACGTTTGGCTAATAACTTTACTAGGTATGATTTTAAAAAGCCCCATACATTGACTTTTGAGGAACCTGATTACAAGACATTCCGGAATTTGTCACTTGCCATAGATGCTTTGAATAAAGGCGGTAACTGGCCTTGTATACTCAATGCTGCAAACGAAGTCGCCGTTTATGCCTTCCTCAGAAACCGTATCGGCTTCTTGGATATGACAGCCGTGGTAGAAGAGACACTAAATAAAATACCATTCATAGAAAAGCCAACATTGGAAGATTACTTTGATACAGATGGCGCAGCCCGTACATTTACCGCCTCAATCATCAGGATGTAATGATTTATTTCACAAAAAGCCTCTAGGATATAATCAGGAATAAAAACTTTAGAGATATTCCTCTCGGAATTTAGAACATATAATATGACTTTATTAGCAATTGATTTTAGTAGTGTAGCTGTAAAAACAGGGCAACTTATTCTTTCTCTTTCCATTTTGGTTGTCTTGCACGAATTAGGACACTTCATTCCTGCAAAATTATTTAAGTGCAGGGTAGAGAAATTCTATCTCTTCTTCAACCCTTGGTTTAGTTTATTCAAAGTACAAAAAGGGGAAACGGAATACGGTATCGGCTGGATTCCTTTTGGTGGATTCGTAAAGATATCAGGGATGATTGACGAGAGTATGGACAAAGAACAAATGAAACTTCCCCCACAAGATTATGAGTTCAGGAGTAAACCCGCTTGGCAAAGGCTTATCATTATGATTGGCGGTGTGGTAGTAAATATCTTATTGGCAATTGTCATTTTTATCGGGATTACCTCTTATTGGGGTGAGGAATATCTTCCAGCAAAGAATCTTAAATATGGTTTAGCGGTCGATAGTCTTGCAAAAAGTGTTGGCATGAAAGACGGCGACAAAATAATTGCCATTGACAATAGCCCCATAGAAAATTTTGGCACCATAACTTCTGAGATTATATTGAAAGAAGCCAAGACATTGCAACTACAAAGGGGCAATGAGCAACTTTCTGTTGACCTGCCTCCTACCCTTTTGAAAGAGTTAGTGAAAGAAAGTAAAAATGAAATCCCATTTGTGGATGTTCGTTTTCCCGTTGTAATCGACTCTGTTGGAAAGGATACCATGATGGTTGGCAAAGGGGTATTTACTAAGGGTGACACTCTTATTGCAATCAATAATCAACGCTTTACTTATTACAATGAATTTGTTTCATTAAAAAATAAATACAAGGATTCTTTTGTAAATGTAACGTTGTTACACGGAAAAGATACCGCCATTGTAAGATGTTTCCTAAAGAAAGGATTCGTTGGGTTTATCCCTGTTAGTGCAGGTAAGATGTTTGGCACAGTCATTAAAAAGTTCTCTTTTATTGAAGCAATCCCCGAAGGAACAGCAAAGTGTAAAGAAACATTTGTACATTATATAACGGGCTTAAAGCAAATATTTACTGGTAAGGTCAATGCAAGCGATAGCTTGGGAAGCGTAATCAGTATTGGAAATATGTTCCCTGGTATATGGGATTGGGAAAGGTTCTGGACTCTTACTGGTATCCTTTCCATCATCCTTGCCTTTATGAATATACTGCCAATTCCTGCACTAGATGGTGGACACGCTTTATTTACAATCGTAGAGATGATTACTGGTAGAAAACCAAGCGATAAGTTTATGGAATATGCTCAAATAGTAGGGATGGTGCTGTTACTTAGCTTGATGGCTTATGCCTTGGGCTTGGACTTCTGGCGGTTGTTTAAATAGTTTTCGCAAGTTGATAAATACTTAAAAGAGGGATAGATATTAAATTATCTATCCCTCTTTTATTTCTATCTTAGGGAAGAAAGTCATTAGCATAGTTAAAAAACTAAATAGTACCAATGCAAATAATGCAGGTTGCTTTTGAGGGCACTCACCAAAGTAACAAGTAGTTACCAATATATAATTCCGGATGCTCCATGCAAAGCCAATAGCCCCAACGAATAGGTTGGTACGCTTGGCCCATACTTTATTCAAACAAAAGAACACAATCATTATCACAGATAAAATAATATTCAATAACCCAGGTCTGCCAAAGTCGGTACCTTGCGTGTACATACCATTAATAACAATATTGCGCTCCACTACAATACTCCAAGGCAGGTGGCAAACTACGATTACAATGACGGCGGTTATGATTCCAATAATCTGTGAATATTTCAATTTGTTAGATGTTTAATTTAAAAAAGTCATTCTTCAATGTAAATAATCGAGCAAAAATAGCAGAACAACAGTTTTTATTCAGGTTAGTTTGTAATTAATCATACTCATTCTATGGTTTTCTATATATTACACCCTTTAAAATTGATAATTTAATCAAATTAATATGGAGCGTTTTCAAGGACTAATCGGTGTAGTACTTATTTTAAGTATCGCCTACCTGTGTTCAAACAATAAAAAAAGGATCAATTATCGATTGGTTTTTAGTGGCATAGCCTTACAAATAGCTATTGCAGTGTTGGTATTGAAAGTACCGCTGGTTACCAACTTCTTTAAGTGGGTAGGTCGCCAAATAGGTCATATAGAAGAGTTTGCGAAAGAAGGTGCGGCCTTTGTTTATGGTGGTATTATCGTGCAAGGCAATAATGGTAGCTTGGTTACTTATCGTTCCCCCCAAACATTCATTTTTGCATTTAGTGTTACTGCTACCATCATATTGGTTTGTGCTTTGGTTGCTATTTTTTACCATTGGGGTATTATGCAACGCATCGTTTCTGTTATTGCAAAGGCAATGAATTTTGTGATGAAGGTGAGTGGCGCCGAGGCTCTGAGTAATGTTGCCAGTGCTTTTGTAGGTCAGGTAGAAGCACAGGTAATGATAAGACCTTACCTAAAAGGAATGACCATGAGCGAATTACTTGCCAGCATGAGTGGCAGTCTTGCCTGTATTGCAGGAGGGATTTTGATTGTGTATGTAAACTTCGGTGCAAAAGCTGAATATTTGCTTACAGCTAGTTTGATGGCCGCACCTGCCGCCCTAGTTATATCCAAGATTGTATGGCCGGAAACAGAAGAAAGCGAAACGATGGGCAAGGTAAAACTAGAAGTAAAAACACCTTACCGCAATATAATTGACGCTATCTCGCACGGTGCAGGTGATGGTTTTAGAATAGCAATGAATGTGATTGCCATGCTCATCGGCTTCATTGCCCTTATTACTATGCTCAACTTTTTATTGGGCAAAGTGGGCGGATGGCTTCATCTTGATTTTAAATTATCGCTAGACTATATCTTCAGTAAATTATTCTATCCTATGGCTTGGGCTATGGGCGTACCACCTGCCGATGTAAACAATGTGGCTGCACTTTTAGGACAAAAGATTACCATAAACGAGTTTGTTGCCTTCTCCAACCTCACTGCCAAAGACCCTGTTACCCATCAATTGTTGATGAAGATGAGCGAAAAAGCAACCATGATTGCCAGCTTTGCCATTTGTGGCTTTGCAAACTTTAGTAGTGTCGGTATGCAGATTGGTGGCATTGGAGAAATTGCCCCCGAACGTAGAGGGGACTTAGCAAAATTGGGTATGCGCGCCTTGCTTTGTGGCACATTGGCTTCTTATCTTTCCGCAACTATTGCGGGCATTTTGATAGGAGGGTAAGTCAGGAGTTTCGATTGATGTGTTATGAGTGAAAAGAGAGAAGATGGTTATTAATTTTATACGCTTTCAGCTATTTCTCTCCTCCCCCAACAGCAACCGAACAAGTTTCAAAGCAGACTGCAATTTATTAGCAGCCATGTTAACAACTCTTTCACATTGCCAATTCCGCTTCGGTTAGTTTCGTTTCAGAATGTTTGTTTAATGAAAATGATTGCACCATATTCTTCCGTTTATAAATACCTGCTGGATTTACTTTTTCTAGCATCATCCATCCATTGCCCACCATGATTTTTGGGGGAGAATATGCTACTTGGGAATTATTGCGTACTACTGGAAAATAACTCAATCTTACATTGGGTTTATTGCGTCTGACATTGACTTTATTGCATC